>Ga0209382_10009024_pt1 | contig 12505 bp, 12 predicted proteins | sample SoiMetdeltSBSDD5_FD_187599 | JGI IMG/M metagenome (GOLD analysis project Ga0209382, IMG submission 187599) | Bulk soil microbial communities from a Populus tree surrounding site in Tennessee, USA - Soil MetaG P. deltoides SBSDD5 (SPAdes) (version 2) | ecosystem: Environmental > Terrestrial >... | reverse complement strand
TAAGACTTCTGCACGCCTGGACGTTGGCGTTCTGCCTTGCATGGTGTTTTCCTCCATGGTCGTGGAAGCGTCGTTGACGGCTTGGGCGAGTTTAGGAAGTCCCTCACCAGCGCAGGCTCAGGCCATCGGCCTGTGCCTCTACAGGGTGACCGCACACAGGCTCCTCTGGCCAGAGCAGAGCTTCATGCGAGACCAGCATCTCTCGCAGCGTTGACCAGATTATCCACACTGCTACTACGCAAGCAGCCATTGGGTCGAACAAGAATCGTCTCGATAGCGTAACCAGCAGGCCGGCTATTACTGGCACCAGGGATACGCCCACATCACCCAGATTGTGCACATAGGCTAACCGAATTGTCGCATTGTGCTTGCCAGGCTCCCATAGCAACCAGGCCACCCCGCCGTTTCCTACAGCCGCAGCTAACCCTATCCAGACCGGCACGAGCCCTGCTATCGGGATGGGAGCAGCAGTCGTACAATGGCCTCCCAGACCAGCACAGCGCTCATCACCAAAAGCCCAAGGGAGTTCAGCATATTAGCAGATAGGAGCAGTGTTCTAGACAGGGCCGTTGGCAGGAGAAAAGCTAGGAATACGCAAACTAATGCCATCTCATCAGAGAGATTATGAATGCTGTCCATCAGCAGGCTCAAGCTATTGGCCTGCCAGCCGGCGACTGCTTCCACGACAATAATGGCGGTATTGAGCCCTACAGCCGCTCCAAGGGGTTTGCGATAATGTGCCATATGAGACGCATCGCTCCCTAAGGAGTGAAGAGTTCCGCTGCGACTTTGCGGGCGGCAATCGTATAGGCCATCCAGCGGACAATCACTCCCGGTGTAGGCACCGGGTGCGAGGGACGCTGGGCGGTCCACACCGCCTGCCCTGTGGCTGTGTCGAGCAGGCGTGCTTCCAGCGCCACAATGACGTACCGGGGATGCAGGGGGGACATCTCAGCCTCCCAGCGTCGTATCTCAATGTACAGGACGCTGTCTCCGAGCTTGCCACGCGCAGCCATATCAGCTGCCTCCTCGGGGCTCCCGGGCGTCTGCTTGCCTATGGCTGCAGTGACAACCTCAGGGGCCATGACTGTGACGCCTCGTCGTGTGAGCTGCTCACTCACCTCTGTCGCGAGGGCATCAGCGACAGTGACGCGCCCAGGACGATCCGCGTAGGGATGCAAAAACGAAGCGCTTTCGATTAGCAGAGGGTCGCCTGTCCGATTGTTTGGCGGCAGCACCGCGATTGTCCGGGCTGTTGCTGGCAGCGGTGGAGGTCCAGGCGGAGCCGCACAACTCAGTGTGAGCACTGGCAGCAACAGCAACAGGAAACGTCGAGATATCATCGCGGTCCCCCTGGGGAACTGGTAATCTCCTGCAGGCGTCGCTCCATGTCCTCAAGGCGTTGACGCACCTGTTCCTGCTCGGCGCGTAGTCCTTGGAGAGCCTGGCGGGCTGCGGCCGTGCTAACTCCAGGGTCGCCTGACTCGGCAGCGAGAATCACTTCTGGTACCAGCTCACGCACTTCAGCTTGCAAGCGGGCCGCGGTCATATCGTCATGCCGGGCTGCGGCCAGGGCGTGATGATAGAGTGCAGTGCCGGCGCGGCGGGCAGCTACAACCTCGTCGGACAGCGGCAGGAGTGGATCAGGAGCGCTCCTCAGACGAGCCTCAAGGGTGTCGTAAAAGTCTGCGAGAGACTCACCCGTGAACCAGTCTTTGTCACCACTGGCAGTCATGCGGGTCAGTCGTGGCGCGAGGAACTCGATGAGCGGATAGTCGTCGGTATTGAGCGGGGCTGTGGCAAACAGGTCAGCTACTGAGGTCAGGTCCCCGGCGTAGAGCATGAGGAGCCCCCGAGGCGAGGTCAGGAGTGCGTCGCGGCTCCACGTGGGAAGATGGAAGAGACGCTCGCTCAGACGCGTGAAGTCGATGCGCCGCGGGGTGAGCTGACCTATCAGTCCGACGATGGGACGGTCCGGGTAGAAATCCCCGCGCCAGAGGCTCGCCTGAGGGAAAACGGTGAGAAACGTGCGTACGATCGTGTCAAACTCTTCGCGCGTGAGCTGGTAGAGCGGCAACCACTGGCAGAATACCCCGCCTGGCGCCAGGCGACGCGCCACGGTCTCGTACATCTCACGGGCGTAGAGGTTACCGGCGCTGGCATGCCACGGGATAAAGAGATCAGATACGATGACATCAAAGCCGTCGCGGCTGGCGGCGAGGTAGCGGCGACCGTCGTCAAGCACGAGGCGCACGTCGGAGCGTTCAAGCAACTGTCCGTTCCATGGTGAAAAATACGTCTGTGCCACCCTGGCTACCTCAGGCACAAGTTCAACGACGGTGGTCTCCTGTACGCCCAGCGCGGGTCCGGCACTGGCCGTGATACCAGTGGCGAGTCCAATGAACGCAACACGGCGCGGGTCGGGGTGCAGCAGCAACGGTAGCAGCCCCTGACGGCGCTCGTTGGTCGCTGCCGCACTGCTGCCCAGTACGTAGTAGTTATCAAGTCGCATGTGGAGATCATCGCGGGCTTCGACAACTGTCACAATGCCATGAGCCCCCTCGATGAGGGTATGCAGGCTTTCGCCGGCAGAGCGGAGATGGATGAGAGGCGCCCGTAGCGGATGAGCTACGACTATGGTCAATAAGACGGCGTAGGCGAGTGGCCGGAGCCGGCTCTGGGGCGACGCCAGCAGATCAGCGAGCACGACGTATGCCGCTGCCGCAGCCGCCAGGCCGCCACGCACCCCAATGGTCGGGACTATGACGAAACCTGCAGTGAGTGCACCGATGACCCCACCAAACATGTTCGCTGCAGTGAGGTCGCCGAGGGGGTGAGCCACACTGCCATAATCACCCCAGGCGGTCCAAAGGGCCGGCAGGACAGCTCCAGATGCCATCGCTGCCGGCCCGGCGGTGGCCGCCGCGAGCAGAACCATGCGTCCGAGGTATTCACCAAGTCCAGACTGCATGCCGACGTACGCCAACCCATCCGTCCAATAGACGAAGAGCCACAGCCCGCCGACACTCGTAACCGCTGCAGTCACCAGGGCCACAGATGCGATAGCGGCTGGGGCAACGCGCTGTAGGAGGAAAGCGGCAACCGCAGCCCCCAGCGCAAGCGCCACCAGAAAGACGAGGGCGATGGCTGTGAAGGAGTACACCGAATTATGGAGTACCTGAGCAAAAAGCCGCGTCCAGAGTACCTCCAGGCCCAGACCGAGTACGCCCGTACCGGCAGCAACAAGACGCAGGCGTCCCACCTGCGCCATAGAGAAGAATTTTGCCCCTTCCCCCCTGGCGGGGGAAGGGCCGCCCTTAATGAGGCGGCCCTCCGCCGACGCAGTCGCGGGGAACGGTGGGGATGAGGGGGAAGGGCGTGTCGCCGGCTGCCTCAGACTCAGAGTGAGTGCTCCCACGCCAGTGAGGATACTCGCTCCAGCGGCAACACTGTAGCTGGCACCTACGCCAATCATCGCCGGGAGACCGAAGCCCATGGCAACGGTCCCGAGGACGCCACCAAGGGTATTGAGGGCATAGAGGAGGCCGCCCCGGTGTCCCACAGAGCCGGTCGTGATGAGCGCCTGAGCGATCACGGGAAGCGTGGCGCCGAGACAGAGCGTCGCGGGGAGAAGCGCTACTGCGACCGCAGCAACACGCCCCACAGGGCCCGAGACAGCGAGCCATACCTGGGCGGAGTCGCTGGCGAGTATCCGAAACATGCCGAGGGACCAGAACGCACCCAGCCCTGCGCCAAGCTCAAGCAAGCCATACAGCCGCACCGGTCGTTGCTGACTGCACCGTGCGCCGGCGGCCCCAAGCCCAAGACCCGTGAAGTAGCAGGCCAGGACGGTGGCCGCTGTCGGAGCGGTGGCACCGAGCACGAGCCCGGCCGAGCGCATCCAGAGGACTTCAAGGGCCAGGGACGCGGCGCCCGAGAGGCTGAAGCAGAGCCAGAGGATACCCTTCATGCTGCCTGCCACCTCCCCAGCACACGAGACAGTCCACGTGTGACCGCGACGCTGGCTAGCACCAAGCTCGCCAGCGCCACCTCGGCAGGTCCAAGCGGCAGGTCGAAGCGATAAGCGCAGTAAAACCCAGCAAACGCTGTGATAGCGCCAAGGCCTGCTGCCGTCAGTGAGAAGGTCAGCATCCGGCGTGTGATTATACGGGCCGTGAGTGGTGGGATAACGAGGAAGCCAAAAGTGACAATAGGACCAGCAGTCATGACTCCCAGAGAAATGGTAATGCCAATCATCAGGTAGAGCAGGCCGTCCCATAGACCGGCAGACTTGCCGAAGACAACTGCCAGATCGCGATCAAAGGAGACCAGGAGAAACTCTTTACGAAAGACCATCAGTAGAAGCGCTACAGCGCCGAATACGCCGGCCATGAGCGTAAGGCTCGGGCCCGTGGTCGCCAGGATGTCACCCTTGAGGAGGTTCACCATGTGGGCCTCCGCCGCCGGATCCATCGCCAGGAACAGGAGCGTGGCGGCAGCGGCAATCGCATAGGTGATGCCAATGCGGGCTTCAACTGTCTCGCGATACCGAGCCAACGCCGCCAGCACGAGCAGTCCCACCAGCGTGCAACTCAGCGAACCGAGCATCGCCAGCCAGCGCTCGCTCGGCACATAGTGCTGGTGCTGGCCAACGAACATCCGGTACGTGAGGAAGGCCAGGGCGATGCCTGCTGCTGAGACCTGGGGCAGGGCTACCCCCAGGAAAATCATGCGCCGGAGCACGAAGTACACCCCTATCAGAGGACAAAGACATCCGACGAGCACGCTGCCAATGAGGGCCTCGCGTAGGAGAAAGTCTGGGCTGAGAATCTCGATGAACGTGTTCACTCTGTGCCTCGCAGCGGTCCGAAGATCTCCATGATCCGCTCCGGCGCCAGCATGACCTCTGTGGCCCCTTTGCTAGCACAGCCGTCCTCGACCCAGACGACCGAGTGCACCAGGGCGCGGACGAGCCGCAGGTGGTGGCTGACCAGCACGACGGTGAGGCCCTGGTCACGATTCAAGCGCGCCACAAGGTCCATGATGGTAGTAGCGGCTCCTGGATCAACCCCAGCAGTGGGCTCGTCGAGCAAGAGGATACTCGGCTCGACGGCCAGGGCACGCGCAATCAGCACGCGTTGCTTTTGCCCACCTGATAGCGCCCAAAATGGCCGGTTAGCCAGATCAGCAAGGCCTACCCGCTCCAGACAGTCCGCGGCCAACTGGCGCTGCCGTCGGCCCACAGGTCGCAGCAGTGCCAGCCGCCCATAGGTGCCCATGAGCACCACTTCAAAGACGCTCAGGGGAAAGATCGGGTCAAGGGTGTCTCGTTGCGGGACGTATCCCGGGGGGCTGGTGGAGCGGTCGAAGCCGTACTCAATCTGACCGGCGAGCACTGGAATGAGTCCGAGCAGGCCGCGCAAAAGGGTGGTCTTGCCGGCGCCGTTTGGCCCCACCAGGGCAAGGCATTCACCGCATACGACAGTAAACGAGAGGTGCGCGAGCACGACACAGGTGTCGTACCCGAGACTCACATCTCGGAGATTGAGGAGCGTACCAGGCATCATCCCCCCTGCACACCTTTGAGCATGGTACGAACATTGTAGTCGATAAAGCTCACATAGTCTCGTGCTTCTGGAACCCCACCCACCATGGCTGGGAGATCCACTAGCTTCGCCCCCGTGCGCTGGGCGATGGTCTCTGCCAGGCTAGCCGGGTAGTGCCGTTCACGCACAACAAGTTTGATACCCTCACGGCGCATGCGCTCCTCCAAGGCGGCAATATGGCCAGGTGTAGGGTCTATACCCGCGCGGATCTCAATCGTGCCGGCCGCCTCCATGCCGAAGCGCTCGGCAAAGTAGATCATGTCCGGATGGTAGCTGACGAACTTCACACCGCGTAATGGTGCCGCCTCACGCTGCCAGCGGGCGATAGCCGTATCCAGCGTCTGGAGGTACGCCGCGAGATTTTTCTTGAAGGTCGCCTCGTATTCTGGATAGTTACGCGTCAGGCCATCCGCCATGGCCCGGGCCATGGCCTTGCCGGCCACAGGATCGAGGTTAATATGCGGGTTCCCCATGGGGTGTTGATCGCCAAGCGCACGGTCGAGACGTGTCGGCACTTCTAGTGGGGTGACGTATACAGAGCAGTCGATATAGCCCGGAGCATCCCGCAGGATCTTCGGGTTCCGCGCCGCCTCAAGCAGCCCCGGCAGGAAGGCATGCTCCACCTCGAGTCCCACCAATAGCAGGACATCGGCGCGGTTCAGGATAGTAGCGAAGCTCGGCTTCATCGGCACAGCGTGGATGTCCTCAACACCGGTCGCGAGACTTTTGATCTCCAGGAGGTCACCGCCGATATTTTTGGCCATGTCGGCCAGATCAGGGATGGTGGTCACAACACGGATTTTGGCCTCCGCTCCGGTCCAAGAGGCCAGGAGCATGAGCACGACAGAGAGCACGACGAGTGTACGACGTTTCATGGCTGACTCCTTAGCGGTCGCGGAAGCCATGCACGTGGCTTCCGAGGATGGCGGTCCATTGCAGGAAGACCTGATTCGCGTGGGCGGACTGCTGTGGAGTACTCGCCTGGTCCACATAGGTATACTGCAAGCGGAGACGCTGGAACTCCGAGAGCCAGAACGTGAGGTACGGCGAGTAGGCTTTGGTATCGCCAATGCCGGGGTCGAGAGCCTGCGCATAGTCGAAGAGGAACCCGGGATAGAAGCGGCGGCTCAGCCGTGCCTCGAGGTAGCTGTATAATCCCCAGGCATTGTTGCGCTTGAAATCTGTGGGCGGTGGTGCAGTCGGATCTGTAGGAAAGCCACCAACAGGACGGCTCTCCCGATTGAAGAGCACTTCCGTACCCCAGACAAGGCCACGGTATGCGGCCTGACTGAGGGGGACGTAGCGATACGTAATATCAATACCCGCTAGGTAACGATCCTGGCTCTGGTCGATCTTGACCCGAGGCGTATAAGCAAAGGTCGCGCCTATATCAACACTGTGGGCATCACTCAGGCTGATAAAGGTCGCAGCGCGCCCCAGGTAGGTGAATTCACCCAGGTCGCGCGGCACAGTGTCGTCGACACGGTCATTCTCCGCTCCGAGCTTGTTGTACATGCCAGCCGTCAGGGTCACATACTGCTCGATCGGCAGGAGATAGCTCACCTCGACGCCATCCGCACGTGACTCGCCGCCAACGAAGCGGTCGAGCACGACCGGCCGGTTCACGAATGGCAGATCGTGGTCGTGGAACTTCGAGAGACGGCCAAAGTCAGCAAAGAAACGCCCTCCCTTCACCGTCAGGTTATAGGGCAACGAGGTGGTGACGAGGGCGGCCTCTTCGACTGAGAGGCCATTATCTGACGACCCAGTGATGATCGCGTAGCCGCGTGCAAAAGGATCGATCGAGGCAGAGAGGCCGAGTTCGGCGGCACGGAATTCAAAATTATTGCCCTCGTGCTGACGATACGAGAACACATTGTCGAGAATGAGGCCGATCGCCGGGTTAAACTGGGAGGGGAAGGTCTTGCTCGCTGCCGAGAGTTGCGGCTGAATATCCCGCAAGACCTCTTCCCGCACCTCTTGCTTGAGTTGTTCACGGTCACCTGCGGCAGGTGGCGCAGGGACAGGTTGCGCCACAGGGGGAGCCGCGGGGGGACTGAGTTTCTCTATGGCTTCCTCCTGCTGCCGGATCTTGTCCTCCATCTGGCGCATTTGTTCCTTCATGATCTCGAGGTCGCGCCGTAGCTGCTGTGCTGACGCGTCAGGGGTGCGGGTCGGGCCGGGCGTCCCCTGGGCAAATGCCTGCGTAGAGAACAAACACACCATGCCAACAATGAGCACCTGTGCAATGCTTCGCATGCGTTTCTCCTCTGCAACATCCTCGTCACACCTTCCCAACATGCCCAGAACCATGTCCGGCACAAGGGAAGGCGTAGCCAATGGCACTGATCGACCTCCTGCTCACCAGGCCGAGAGAGGTGAATGCACGATGTGCAAGGAGACCTGTCCCGCATGCATCCGATGGAGCGAGAATGAAGATCGCAGCACCACGTTTAGGACGCGATATTTAGAGGAGGTACGGAGGAGCCCGTGGCGCCGATGCGGCAAGATCAATGCCAGAGCTATGGAAGGCGGAACCCAGCAGAAACGTAAAGCTGGTTTGGAGAGAGAAAATCCCAGGACTATGTGACGTAAGACCGATCTTTGCCTGGAACAGGAGCTGGCATACCGGACACAGCAGCGGATTGTGAGACGCACGGGGTTGAGCTTTGACCGCTTTGAAGGTCGCTCTCGCGTCTCCGGGGCCTGTGGCAGGCTGCTGCGAAGTAAGCGCTACGGAGGCCGCCGTTGCCTCTATCGAGACCTCCCAGGTGTGCTCTACAGCAAGGGCCAACTGGACCAGGAGGGCGAGCAGACAGAGCAAAGCCCCAGCGCGATAGGATATCTCGCGCCTGGCCCCGTGGGTGCTTGCATGTCCTACCCGGTGTCGCAGCATCCAGGATATCAACAGCGCTCTCCTCTGTCATAAGAGCCCATAGCATAATCAAAGATGCCATGGAATTGCAAGAGCACTTCTGTCCCCCGCGTCCGAAAATTGCTCCAGGCTTGTGACGACCAGGAGGAGCATGCTATCTTCTTAGCAATTGACGCAAGAGGGGACATGTAACACGGTCAACTATGGGTAGCATCATCGCAGTCGCAAACCAAAAAGGTGGGGTGGGCAAGACGACCACGGCGATCAATCTCGCTGCGTGTCTTGGCGCGGCCGAGAAACGCACGTTGCTGGTCGATTTCGACCCCCAGGGCAATAGCACGAGCGGCGTTGGCATCGATCGTGACCAATGTACCCCTAGTATCTATGACGCCCTGATCAAGGCGCTGCCGGCGGTCCAAGTGATCATGCCAAATGTGGTGGATGGCGTCGATGTTATGCCTTCCAACCGCGACCTGGCGGGAGCGGAGGTTGAACTCGTGCCCCTGGAGGAGCGTGAGAAGTGCTTGCAGCAGGTCCTCATGCAGGTGGTGGAGACCTACGACTACATCCTGATTGACTGCCCGCCTTCCCTGGGGCTTTTGACGATCAATGCCCTGACCGCAGCGCATTCCGTCCTCCTACCGTTGCAGTGCGAGTATTATGCCTTGGAGGGCATAGGGCGCTTGCTCAGTGTCGTGAAGCTGGTGCGCCAGAGACTCAATCCGACCCTGGCCCTGGAGGGCGTATTGCTGACTATGTACGACGGTCGCACCCTGCTCACCCGTCGAGTCGAGGAAGAGGCTCGACGCTATTTTGGTCCCACCGTCTATCAGACAGTCATTCCGCGCAACATCAAACTTGGCGAGGCCCCGAGTCATGGCCAGCCGATTATTCATTACGACATTGGCAGCAGTGGGGCGGACGCCTACCTGCGCTTGACCCAGGAAGTGTTAACACATGGCACGCGAAGTACTCGGTAGAGGATTACGAGCCCTCCTTGAAGGGACAGAGGCGGTTGGCGAGGCGGAACTGCTGCAGCTGCCGGTATCACAAGTGCACCCCAATCCCTATCAACCGCGACAGCATTTTGATACGGAGCGGTTGCAGGAACTGGCGAGTTCCCTGAAGGCTCAGGGGCTCTTGCAACCTATAGTCGTGCGACGCCAGCTGCATGGCTTCGAATTGATCGCTGGGGAGCGCCGGTGGCGCGCCGCGCAAATGGCCGGTTTGGAGACTATCCCAGCCCTGGTCAAGCGTGCGAATGATGAAGAAGTGCTGGGGCTGGCATTGCTGGAGAACCTGCAGCGCGAAGATCTGAACCCGTTGGACGAGGCGCGGGCTTATCAGCGTTTGCAAAGCGAGTTTCACTTGCGGCAGGAGGATGTGGCGCAGTATGTCGGCAAGGACCGTTCCTCGATTGCCAATGCGCTACGCTTACTCAAACTGCCCCAGGTGCTGCAGGAGGATCTCGAGGCTGGCCGCTTGACCATGGGACATGCGCGGGCCCTGCTGGCGCTGGAGTCAGAAGAGGCCCAGCTGCGTCTGCGCGACCAGATTCTCGCGGCAGGTCTCTCCGTGCGGGAGACCGAGGCGCAGGTACGCACTCAGAAACGCACCGCTCCGGACGGTCGCTCCAAACCGGCGCACTTCGTCGTCATCGAGGAGGCATTGCAGCGCCACTTCGGCACCCGCGTAGCGATCAGGCCAGGGCGTAAGCAGGGCAAAATCGAGATCACCTACACGGGCGAGGATGATTTACACCGTGTGCTGGCGTTGCTGCAGCTCCAGCATGAGACCTCGGCGTCTGATGACGGTACACAGTGAATTGACAAGCGTTAGCAAAATATGCTAGCGTCATTTCCCCGTTTCCGAAATTCAGGGATGCTTCCTGCCTTCTTTCGCACTTTTTCTGAGGCAAGCTACCAGGCCGTACGCTGGAGCAGGAGTGTGCGTGGATGCTGGCAGGAGTTGACTTACAGGCGTATGGCAGGGGAGGAGAGCTTTGAGGGGCGGAGCAGCGGCACGACGATATGCCAAAGCCTTGATAGACCTGGCACGACGCGATGGCATCATTGTTGAGATTGGCGCCCAACTCCAGCAGTATCAGGCGCTGCTGCAGGCGAATACGAATCTGCAGAAGGCCCTGGAGAACCCTGGCGTCGATATCCAGGTCAAAACCAGCATTATGACGACCATCTTTGAGCGCACCCAACCGGCCCCGCTCTTGAGCAATTTTTTACTCCTGCTCATGTACAAAGGCCGTCTGCCGCAGCTTGACGCCATCTGCACGCATTATGCGCGTATGGCCAGCGACGAGCTCCGCCGCGTTGTGGCTCAGGTCACGACGGCGGTGGAGATGGATGCGCAGCAACGCCAGGTGGTGACCCAGAAGATTGCCGCTGCAACCCAAAAGGACGTGCAGCTCGAAGCTCATGTGGACCCCACTCTTATTGGTGGGTTGGTGGTGCGGGTCAACAATGTCATTTTGGATGGGAGTGTACGAGGTCAACTGACCCGGATGCGCAAAGCCTTGATAGGGGGGTGAGGTACCGTGGCAGAGATTACTGCAGCAGAAATCAGCGAAATCATCAAGCGCCAGATCGAAGGCTATGTCAGCGAGATCGAACTCGCTGAGGTCGGCTCGGTGATTACCGTGGGCGACGGTATCGCCCGCATCTACGGTCTAGAAAAATGCCTGGCTGGGGAACTCTTACAATTCCCCCATGATATTTATGGTATGGCCCTCAACCTGGAAGAGGACAACGTCGGGGCCGTGCTGCTTGGCTCCGATACGGAGATTAAAGAGGGTGATGAAGTCAGGCGCACCGGACGTATCATGGAGGTCCCCGTCGGCGAGGCGATGATTGGGCGTGTGGTGAATGCCCTGGGGCAGCCGCTTGACGGCAAAGGCCCTATCGATACCACAGAGAGCAGCCCGATTGAGCGCATTGCACCCGGCGTGATCGACCGCTTGCCGGTGAACCAGCCGTTGCAAACAGGGTTGATGGCCATTGACTCCATGGTACCGATTGGCCGTGGCCAGCGCGAGTTGATTATTGGCGATCGCCAGACCGGTAAAACGGCAGTCGCCATCGATGCCATCATTAATCAGCGTGATGCCTGGGACAAGGAGCCGGACTGGCACTCGGGGCATCCCGGCGTGGTGTGCATTTACGTGGCAGTCGGCCAGAAGCGCTCGACGGTGGCGCAAGTGGTGCGTATCCTCGAAGAATACGGCGCCATGAAATACTCTATCGTGGTAGCAGCCACGGCCAGTGACCCGGCACCGCTGCAGTACGTTGCGCCGTATGCCGGTTGCGCTATGGGTGAGTATTTCCGTGACCGCAGTGGTCACGCCCTGTGCATCTATGACGACCTCTCCAAGCAGGCCGCGGCATATCGTCAGTTGTCGCTGTTACTGCGTCGGCCTCCGGGCCGTGAGGCCTATCCGGGCGACGTGTTTTATTTACACTCTCGTCTGTTAGAACGCGCTGCCAAACTCAACGAGCGCCTGGGCGCCGGATCGCTCACGGCGTTGCCGATCATCGAGACCCAGGCGGGCGACGTGTCGGCCTATATTCCGACCAATGTCATCTCAATTACCGATGGACAGATTTACCTTCAGTCTGACCTGTTCTATTCCGGTGTGCGTCCGGCCATTAATGTTGGTCTGTCGGTGTCGCGTGTCGGAGGCAACGCGCAGATCCGCGGCATGAAGCAGGTGGCCGGGCGTTTGCGTCTGGATCTGGCGCAGTACCGCGAGATGGCGGCCTTTGCCCAGTTCGGCAGCGAACTCGACGCGTCCACACAGGCACAGCTCGCACGCGGTGAGCGCATGGTGGAGCTGCTGAAGCAAGACCAGTACGAGCCGCTGCGGGTGGAACAACAGATTGTGTCTCTCTTTGCGGGTGTTAACGGCCTCTTAGACGATGTGCCCGTGGAGATGTCCCGAGACTTTGCGAAAGAGCTGCTGCAGTATATCGACGCGCGCTATCCGCAGTTGGGAAGCAGTATCATTGAGGCC
>Ga0209382_10009023_pt1 | contig 12505 bp, 7 predicted proteins | sample SoiMetdeltSBSDD5_FD_187599 | JGI IMG/M metagenome (GOLD analysis project Ga0209382, IMG submission 187599) | Bulk soil microbial communities from a Populus tree surrounding site in Tennessee, USA - Soil MetaG P. deltoides SBSDD5 (SPAdes) (version 2) | ecosystem: Environmental > Terrestrial >... | reverse complement strand
GCCTGCGGCGACTCGTAGTAGGCGCGCGGATAGCGGGCGCCGGTGACCACCATCTCGCGCAGGAACGTCACCGGCTTCGTGGTATCGGCGAACGAGGATCCGACCGGCGCCGCGATCGGGGCGGGCGGCGGCGGCGGCGTGGAGTCGGCGGGCGCCTGAGCCAGCGCCACGCCGCCGGCGAGCGCCGCGATCGGGACCGCCGCGATCAGCACGAGTCGCGCGTAGCGGCGCGGAACGCCTGCGACATGGGCGCCGCCGGGGCGGGCAATCGGTACGCTGTGGCGCGACACTCGGGGACGCTCCTTTCCAGGCTCGCCTAGGGCCCGACGGGCGGGACCGGCTCCAGCCCGGGGAGTATATATAAGGAAGGCCGGGCGCGGGGCCGGGGGCCCCGCATGAGCCGGCCGCGCGGGCGGGGTGCGCGGCGTCAGCCCGGAGTGGTCACGAAACGCCCGCGGGGCGGACCAGAGAGTCCGCGAACGCCCGCACCGCCTCGTACTGGCTGACCCCGTCGAGGCCGGCCTCGGCGAGCACCGCCGCGCCCTGCCCACTGCCCGGGAAGTGCCCCGAGCGGTATGGGTGCAGCGTCGCCTCGCGCCCGCGATCGGAGCGGATCCAGCGGTACATGGTCGGGAGCACGACCACCACGTCCGGCGTGCCGCGGGCGGCGCGCAGCCGGTAGACACCCGAGCGAGCGGCGGGTGACAGTCCCCCGCCGGGCCGGCCGCCGGGTCCGTGGTAGACTCGCGCGCCTGCGGCTGCCGCCGGCCGTCCCCGCGGCGCGTGCGGGGGACCCGCGCCGGGGCAGGCTCGCGCCCTTCGCAACCCACCCTCGCGCATGGACCCCGCGGAACGCATGAGCGTCGAGCTGGCCGCACTGGCCTTCCAGGGCCTCCTGACCCTGCTGCTGCTGCTCGTCTACTACGGGCTGTGGCGCCAGCGCCGGCGTCCCTACGACCTGGCCTGGGCCGCGGCCTGGGGCATCTACGCGTTACGGCTCGGCTTCATCTCGGCCTTCATCGTGACCCGCCGGGACGTGTGGCTGTTCCTGCACCAGACCGCGACCGGTCTCTCCGCCCTGCTCCTGCTCTACGCGGCGCTGTACTTCTCGCAGGGCCCGCCGGGCCGGCGGCGCTACTTCGCGCTCGCGGTCGGGGTGGTGGCGTGGGCCTACGTCGCGGTGTTCGTCATCCGCGACCTCATGATCGCGGGCCTCTCGTCGGCAATTCTATTGTCGGGCGTGACACTCTGGACCGGCCTCGTGTTCTGGCGCTACCGGCGCCGGGTGCCGTCGGCGGGCGCCACGATCCTGGCGTGGAGCTTCACGCTCTGGGGTCTCCATCACCTCGACTACCCCCTGGTCCGCGCGCTCGGCACCGGCGTGCTGCTGGGCGTCTACATCGACATCGTGTTCATCGTGGCCACCGCGATCGGCGCCCTCTACCTGGTGCTCGGCCGCGAGCAGCGAATGCTGGAGTCGCGCAATGAACAGCTCGAGCAGCTCACGCGGCTGCTGCTCACCGCGCAGGAGGAGGAGCGACGGAAGATCGCGCGCGAGCTGCACGACGAGGCGGGCCAGATCCTGACCGCGGTCAAGATCGACCTCGATCTCGCGGGGCGCAAGGAATCGGCCGACCTGGTGGGACGCGCGATCGCGCAGATGCGCGACCTGAGCAACCTCCTGCGGCCGCAGGTGCTCGACCTGGGGCTGCTCCCGGCGATCCGCTCCCTGGCCGAGGACTTCTCGGCGCGCGGCCGGGTGCGGGCGGTCCTGAGCCTGCCCGAGTCGCTGCCGGGCATTCCGCCGGGGCGGCAGGTGGCGATCTACCGCATCGTCCAGGAGGCGCTCACCAACGTGCTGCGCCACGCGGACGCGAGCCGCGTGCACATCGAGCTCGCCGCGCGCAACGACCACATCTCGCTCGCGGTCGAGGACGACGGGCGCGGACCCGAGGGCGAGCTGCGCCCGCACCTGGGACTGCTCGGCATGCGCGAGCGGGTCATTGCGCTCGGGGGCACGCTCGCGGTCGGCCCCGGCGGCGGTCGGGGGTTCCGGATCGAGGCCAGCATCCCGCGCGAGGCGGACGCATGACCCGGCGCACGCGGGTGCTCCTGGCCGACGATCACACGCTGGTGCGCGCGGGGCTGCGCAAGATCCTCGAGCAGAACGGCGACCTGGTGGTCGTGGGGGAGGTCGCCGATGGGGCGGCGGCACTCGCGTTCCTCGAGCGCCAGCGGGTGGACGTCGTGGTGCTCGACCTGACCATGCCGGGCGAGTTCGACGGGTTCGGGCTGCTGCGGCGCGCCCGCGAGCGCTGGCCTGATCTGCCCCTGCTGGTGCTCACGATGCACGCCAGCGCCGAGCACGCGGCGCGCGCGGTGCGCGAGGGCGCCAGCGGATACCTGCTCAAGGATTCGGCGGCCGGCGAGCTGGTGGCTGGCATACGGGCGGTGATGGCGGGGCGCTCCTACTACGGCGAACCGGTCCAGCGTGCGCTGTCGGCGCTGGTGCGGACCGGGGCCGCGCCGCGGCCGGTCGAGAGCCTCACCGACCGCGAGTTGGACGTGCTCCGGCTGGTGGCGCGCGGGCTCTCCACCAAGGAGATCGCCGCCCGCTTCGACATCAGCGCGCGCACGGTCGAAACCCACCGCGCGCACATCATGCAGAAGCTCGACCTGCGCTCAGTGGCCCTGCTCACCCAGTTCGCACTGCGTGAGGGGCTGATCGAGTCGGAGTAGGCCGCGCTCCGGGGTCGGGGCCGCGTGCGCACGCGGAAACGGCACCCGTGCGCGGCGATTCCGGCCGCGCGAACCCCTCCTCCCGGCCGCAGGCCGCGGCGCCATCGGGGCCCGGCATCCGTACGACTACGGATAGCGTCTCCGCAACATTGCGAATAGATACGGGGCGGCGTTGGGGCGATGGTGTCAGTGCATGGACGTGGCCGGCAGTCTACCGCCCGGGTGGGCCCCCCCCGGAGTCCGCGAGAAGAAGCGCGCGGGCTGGATCGCCTCGATCGCGCTCGCCCTCGTCGCGTCGCTGGCGGGTGGTCCGGCCACCTCGCGCGCCGACTTCGGGGACCCTGGGCCGGAGGCCGCCGCCGATTCGGCCGCCGCCGACTCCACTGGTGCCGCCGCTGATTCGCTCGCGCCGCCTGCGCCTTCCGCGCCGCCTGGCGCGTCGTCCTCGGCACCGGGGGATTCGCTGCGGGCGACGGGCGCTTCGGATTCGAGCGCTGCGTTCGCCCCCACGGCTGCCGATTCCGCCTTCGCCGCCGCGGCCGCCGATTCCACGGTAGCCCCGGCGGCCGCCGATCCCGCGGTCGCCGCCGCCGACACGGTCGTGCACGCCCCGGTCGCGCTGCTCCGCCGCGCCGCGCCGTGGCCTCCGGTCCTCCCGGTCACCCGCGTCCCCGGCACCGCCTCGGTGGCCGACACGGTCACCCTGCTCCCGCCGGTAGACGTGAGCGGGCTGCGGGGCCTGGTGTCGGACCGCACCACCGCCACCTCGGTGCGGGTCGAGCGCGGCAAGGCGAACCGGTTCCTCCCGATCACCGTCGCCGACGCGCTGGTCTCGGTGCCCGGCGTGGAGTTGGTCAAGATGGGGCCCTGGGCGTCGCAGATCTCGCTCCGCGGGCTCTCCGGCGACCGCGTGCTGCTCATGGTGGACGGCGTGCGGATGAACTCGGTGCGCGGCCACGGCGTGCAGCCCTCGCTGGTCTCGCTCGACCGGCTGGACGCGGTCGAGCTGATGCCCGGGGCGAGCAGCGCCCAGCACGGCTCCGACGCGCTCGGCGGCGTGGTCAACATCATCACCCAGCGCAGCCTGTTCGCCGACCACGCCTCCGCCTCCTACATCGTGCAGGCGCGCGCCTCCGAGCCCGGCCAGTCGTGGTCCAACTCGGCGCGGGCCCGGCTCACGGGACCGCGCGCGGGGCTCGAGCTCTCGGGCGGCCTGGGCGGGCTCGACCACCTGAGCACGCCCCGCGGCGAGGTCGCCAACAGCGGGCACCGCGAGCAGGACTTCGCGCTGCGCGGGGCCGCGCGGTTCGGCCGAACGAGCTTCGATCTGGAGCACACCTACCATGCGGTGCACGACGCCGGCCTGCCGGCGTTCGGCTCGCCGTCCTCCGTGCCGCCCGCGCTCCAGCCCACGGGAAACTCCGGCTCGTATCCGCTCCAGCGTCGCCAGGCGCAGCGCCTGGAATGGGCGCTGCAGGGCCGCGGCTGGCAGCCGGACGTGCGCGTGCTCGCCGTGCGCCAGGACTTCTTCACCCGTTTCGACGAGACGGTGACGGACAGCATCTACTTCCGCGGCCGCGTGGTCGGCACGTCGGCCCGCCAGTCGAGCGACCGCGTGACGACCGGCGTGACCAGCGTCCAGCCCACCCTCCGGTTCCGCGGGGCCGGCGCGGTGCGGCTCTTCGGCGAGTACCGGCTCGAGCAGGCCGACGGACCGGTGCTGCGCGACCAGGTGACCCGCAACATCGACGGCCAGGTCACCGCCTCCGCCCACGAGGAGGGCGTGAGCGTTCCGCCGGCCGACCGCACCGCCTGGGCGGCGGGGCTGATGGCGTCCCATGTCGTGCGCGGGTTCCGGCTGGAATCGAGCCTGCGCCACGACCACCTGCGCTCGCGCGCCGACTCGCTGTTGAACAGCTCGACCGCCGAGCTCGATGTCCGGGACCGCCGGACCAGCGCCGAGCTCGGCGTCTCGCGGACGATCGGCCGCGTGGAGCCCTATGCCCACGCCGGCTCGGGATTCCGCGCGCCCAACCTCGACGAGCGCTACTACAACAGCAACATCCACGGCGGCCTGCGGCTGTTCGGCAATCCCGCCCTCGAGAGCGAGCGCAGCCGCTCGTTCGAGCTCGGGCTGCGCGCCGCCGGCGAGCTGCCGGAGTGGCTGCGGGGCGCCCGGATCTCCGCCTATCGCTCGGACGTGGACGACCTCATCAGCTTCCGCTACATCGGCATGGTCTACCTGGTGGCACGGTTCCAGTACTTCAACGTGCAGCGCGCCCGGCTGGAGGGCGTCGAGGCGACGGCCCAGCTCCGGCTGGGCACGATCCTGGTCGAGGCGAGCGGCACGCTCCCCTCCGGCAAGGACCTGGACACCGGCCGCCGGCTCGAGGACGTCGGCCCGGCGCGCGCCTCGCTCGAGATCGTGTGCCCGATGACGAAGCTCCTCCCTTACGGGGCGATCAGCACCCGGTTCCGCTGGCACGACGCGCTGACCGGGGTGAGCGAGACCCTGCGGCGGCCGGCGTTCTCGACCACGTCGATCGAGGCCTCGTTCGTGACGCGTGGCGTCTACACGGTCGTCGCGGTCCGCAACCTCTGGGACCACTTCTATTACGAGCCGCAGAGCTTCATTCCCGAGCCCGGTCGCACGGTCGCGCTCTCGCTGCGCCGCGAGTTCCGCCCCGGCTGGCCCCTATAAGGAGGAGAAGCCCATGGCCCGCCCCGTCACCACGCTCGCCCTGACCGCCGGGGCCGCCCTGCTGCTGGTCGCGGCCACCCCCGCCCTCGCACGCCGCGGGCCCAACCCCGACGGGCGCACCGCGTTCCCGCGGCTGTTCGGCGCGGCGGGCGGGGCGGTGGCGATCGAGGCGCCGGCGGTCGCGGAGGGACCGGCCGCCCCGCAGGCGCCGCTCGCGGCGCAGACGATCGCGGCGGTCCCGGTGCCGCTTCCGGCCGGGGCGATCCAGATCGATTCCACCTGGTACGACCTGCAGGACATCGGCTCGCTCGCGACGCGTGTGGCGGTCGGGGCGGATGGCCGGGTGCACGTCACCTGGCAGGATGACCACTGCAACGTCTCCCCCAACGGCTGCCCGCCCAACCTCTCGGCGCCGGTGCCGCACCCGGTACGGGGCATGGGTTACGCCGTGCGCGATGCGTTCGGCACCTGGACCAACCGCGGCCGGGTCGGCGATACGCGCATCCGCTGCCCCACGTTCTGCGTGCCGGATCTCATGGGCGGTCTCGGCGGCCTCGCCCTCGCCCCCACCAACCGGGTCGCGATCGCCGAGCACATGAACGAGGACGGGTGCGACATGCGCAGCATGTTCTACTACCTCGACGCCCCGACCGGCACGACGTTCAGCGGCTACCTCACGCCGATCGTGAGCCCGAGCTTCCTGTTCGGCCAGGTCGCGGCGCTGCCCAACGGCTCGTTCGTGGTGTCCGGGGAGCGGCTCAACACCTCGAATCCGCCCTACTCCTATCTGGAGATCGCGGAGGTCCGGATCAGCCGCCTTGCCTCGGCCGGCTCGCCGTTCGTGTGCCCGACCGGCTGGCAGGGCGGGGCGTGGACATCGGTGGTGCCCGCCGGCACGTTGCCCGACGGCGCGGGAGGTTATCCCAGCCTCGCCGCCGGCTCCGACGGCCGGGTCGGCATCGCGATGACCGATTTCGGCCAGAACGTCCACCTGATCGAATCGAGCGACGGGACGTTCGCGGCCGGCACGGTGACCGCGCGCAAGCTCACGAACTACAGCAACGCGACCATCGTGGCGCCCGACTCGACCTCGACCCAGTGGCGGCCCTACATCAATGCCCACCTGGCCTACCGCGACACGACGCCGAACGTCGTGTGGTCGGAGCTGCAGGCGCGCAAGAGCGGTGCCCAGATCTTCTACGCCGACTGGCACAGCCGCATCATGCACTGGAGCTCGACCGGCGGCGTCACGGTGGTCAAGCAGGGCGGGCCCGAGACCGGCAGCTACGACAACGCCGCAGGTCGGATTCTCGACCGGCGGCGGCGAGACCTACGTGGTGTGGGTGCGCTGCGTGGACGCCGAGGTGGACCCGACCGCCAACGCCGGCATCCCTGGCGCGACCGGGCTCGGATTCGGCGACATCGAGGCGAGCGTCTCGCACGCCGGCGGGCCCTGGTCCCCGGCCCAGAACGTCACGCAGACGCCGCAGACCGACGAGCGCTTCGTCGCGATCGCGCCCCGCAACGCCGGCGGCAACGTCGGGATCCTGTTCCAGGCCTCGGCCACGAACCAGGCCGGCATCGCCGAGTCGCAGGATCGCGGCACCACGCCCACGCTCTACCTGCGTCGCATCGCGTGGCTCGAGCGGCACGTGGCCGCGAGCGTGGTCGCGGTGGGCGACCCGGCCCCCGCGCGCCCGGTCCCCGCGGCCTTCGCCGCGCACCCCAACCCCGCGCGCGGCGCGGTGCAGCTCGTCGCTGGCGCGGGGCACGCCGCGGGCGCGGCGCTGGTGTTCACGGTGGACGGCCGGCGCGTGCGGCGCCTGCCGCTCGATCAAGGACGGGCGACGTGGGACGGACGGGACGAATCCGGCCGCTCCGTCCCCGCCGGCATCTACCTCGCGAGGCTCGAGGGCGAACGCTCGGCTGCCGCGAGGTTCATGTGGTTGAACTGAGGCCCGAGGCCGCGCGCGGATGCGCGCGGCCCGGTTCTCGACCATCACCCGCCGCCCGCCCGGCGGGTAAACGAATGGAAAAGGAGCGCCGCATGAGACTCGCTACCACTCCCCGCCTGTGCGCCCTGTCTCTCGGGCTCGCGTTGCTCGCCACCTTGCCGCTCTCGGGGTCCGCCGCGGCCGGCGTGCTCGAGGAGCACGTGACCGGCGGCGTGCTCGACCTGGGCTGGCTGAACGGATTCGGTGTCTCCAACAACATGCAGCCGCTCACCATCTCGGCGGGACACCCCGCGCATCCCAATCCGTCCGGCGACGGCACCGTCGGGCTCGCCCAGACCTCGACCACCCCCGACAGCGGCGGGATCGTGCTCACCTGTGTCAACCCCGGCCTCCTCAACGACTACTCCTGGGAGGCGTGGGTGTTCACCGGCGACGGCAACTCGCGCCGCGGCCTGGTCGTGCGCGCCGACGGGGCCACGCTGGCCGACGCGGATCCCGCGAACGACTTCTCGACCTGCTACCAGTTCGTGATGCAGTCGGGGCTGCTGCAGTTCAACTTCCGCCGGCTGGTGAACAGCGCGCCGACCACGCTGGCCACCTGGTTCTCGAACTCGTTCCCGGGCGGCTCGCCCCAAGTCAACACCTGGCACCAGATGAAGGTGGTGGCGGTGGGCAACACCTTCCGCTGCTTCTGGGACGGTTTCGAGCTCGCGGGCTCGCCGATCGTGGACGGCACGATCGCCACCGGATGGGTGGGGGTCTACAACTTCCGCTTCGACCTCGGGAGCATCCCGTTCTACGTCGACGACCTGATCCTGGATGACCTCGGGGCGACGCCGACGTCGCGGACCACCTGGGGCGGAGTGAAGAGCCGGTATGCCCGCTGAAGACGGGCACGACAACGGCGCGGGGGGCCGAGCCTCCCGCGCCGTGACGTATGCCGGCCGCTTCGTGGCGGCTCGCGAACACCTCAGGTTCGAATCCGGGCAGGATCGATTCCCCGAAACAGCAACCACACCATCATCGGGATACCGGCGAACGCCATGGGAATGAGAAGCAGCGGCGAGCTGTACTTGGGCGCGAGAAGGTAGGTCGCCGATCGCAGGAAGAAGCCAGCGCCACCGATGATGAACAGAATCCCCAGGATCTTCGGGAGGTAGGTCGAGCGGGCGATGAGGTAGCCGCGAATCATGGACGCGATGCCGTAAAGGCAGAGGAAGAGCCCGGCGATCGTGCCCGAGATTCGAATCGCCAGATACGCGAGGGCGTTGCGCTGGTCCGACGCGAATGCGCCCATGCCGGCGGTGTCTCCCAACACCAGCGACGCCGCGAAGAAGCTCGACTGGGCCACGGCGTAGAGGACCATCGAGGCAATGCCGAAGAAGGCGCTCAATAGGGCGAGATTGCGGTCGACCGGCCGCAGCAGGATGTAGAAGAAGACGGACAAGGCGATGTCGCAGAGGCCTTCCACCAGATACGCGGCGAAGCTCAGCCGAAACAGCATCGGATCGCCCAGGATGTTGGCAGCCGTGGCCGCCGCGTCCTGCTTCACGACGATCCGGTCGGGCAGAACCATCTCGCCGAGGAAGCCGAAGGCAATGGAGAGGAGCATCGCCACGCCGGCGACCCGCGCATAGCGCGGGAGGCTGAGGCCCTCGCGGTCTTCCGTGGAGAGGCTCACGGCACTAGGTGCCGGAGAGCACCAGGTCCCGGCCGCGCGCGGGGCGCCGGGCGGGGGCGCGCTCCGCCGCCCGCCGCAGCCCGGCCATCGCCGAGCCGATCAGCGTCAGCAGGGCGCCGATCCAGATCAGATTGACGAACGGATGGGTGCTCAGCTCGACCACGGCCGCCGCGGTCGGCGCCGCGGCCGGCAGCACCAGCGCCACGCGTCCGTGGTCGGCGTCGATGCGGGCGACGTGCAGCGGGCCCAGGTCCGGCACCAGGGCGTCGATCGGCCGGGTGCCCGACGGGCCGGCCGCCATGCCCGGCGAGACAATCGCGACCGCCCCCCCGCGCGCGACGCGGATGTCGGCGAACACCTGCAGATCCTCGTGCGAGGTGGTGCGGAACCCGGTGAACGTGTATCCGACCCCGCCGTGCACGGTCTCGACACCCTTGGCGAGCCACACCGGCTCGTCGCCGGTGGCGCGGACTTCCTGGGTCTCGAGCGCCGCCAGGTAGAGCTCGCCGCGGTCGGCGAGGGCGGGCTTGCGCATGACGCCGTCGCCGCGGGGCATGTGGGCGATGCGCGGACGCAGCTCGAGCGACCGGCTCTCCGAGCGCAGGTCGATCGTGAGGTGGTGCTCGCCGCGCGCGTCGATCTCCTCGCCGCGGTAGGTCAGCTCGTAGCCCAGCGCCTTTCCGGGGACACCCTCGACCAGCCGCACGCGCTCGCTCCGGCCCAGGGCGCCGGCCAGCACCATGCCCAGCACCATGACCGCGATCCCGACGTGGCCGAGATACCCGGCGCCGTAGCTCCAGCCGCGCCGGAAGAGCCGCACCATCCACACGGCGTTGACGCCGAGCGCGATCGCGGTGGTCGCGAGCAGGGCCAGCGGGGCGCTCGCCCGTACGCCGGCCACCAGGCCCGCGACCAGGGCGACCGCGGCCAGCGCAAATCCCGGCGCGAGCGCGGCGAGCCAGCCCAGGCCCTGCTGACGCGACCAGCGGAGCGCCGGCGCCAGCGCCATCAGCAACACCAGCGCGATCCCGAGCGGCAGGCTCACGGCTTCGTAGAACGCCGGACGCACGCTTGCGGGCTTGCCGGCGAGCGCGGTGTAGACCGGCGCCGTGGTGCCGATCGTCACCAGGGCGGCGAGCACCAGCACCGTCACCAGACCGAGCCACAGGGCGGCCTCGCGCGAGAGCGACGGCCAGCGCGCGGGACCCGCTCCGATCGCGGCCCAGCGCCGCCCGAGCAGCACCGCCGGGAGCGCCAGGCTCACGAGCAGGATGATCTTGAGCGGGCCGTTGAGGCCCAGATCGGGGAAGGAGTGGACCGAGAAGTCCTGCAGCACGCCGCTCCGGGTCAGGTAGGTGCCGGCCACGACCGTCACCCAGCCGAGCGAGGCGAGCGCCAGGTTCGTGCGCACCAGGCTCCCGGTGGTGCGTTGGATCAGGAGTCCGTGGAGCAGCGCCACGCTCACGAGCCAGGGGACGAGCGAGGCGTTCTCGACCGGGTCCCATCCCCAGTAGCCGCCCCAGCCCAGCACCTTGTAGGCCCAGATCCCGCCGAGCACGATCCCGGCCCCGAGCGTGACCACGCCGAACAACGCCCACGGCCACACCATGCGGTTCCACTCCTTGTATTCCTGCCGGACCGTCGCCGCGAGGCCGAGGGCGAACGGCACCGCGAGCGCGGCGTAGCCCAGGAACAGGACCGGCGGATGCACGACCATCCATGGATCCTCGAGCAGCGGGTTCAGGCCCTGGCCGTCCTGCGGCACGACGTCACTCATCCGGAACGGCGTGCGCACCAGGAGCAGCAGCAGGAGGAACGACTGCAACAGGCCGACGAAGAACATCGCCGGCCGGGCGAGCGGCCCCGGCTGGCGCAGCAGCGCCAGGCCGAGGACCGCGGCGAGCGTCACCCATAGAAGGATGCTCCCCTCCTGCCCCGCCCACGAGGCCGCGAAGGTGAGGGCCGGCGAGAGCGCGCGCGAGCTGTACTGCGCGACGTATTCGTACTCGAAGCGATGGCCGAGGAAGAGCCACCAGAGGTAGCCGAGCGCCAGGGCGAGCAGCAGCGCGTGGGCGCCGAACACCCAGCCGGCGGGGCCGGTCCTGCGGCCGCGGAGCGCCGGGAAGAACAGCGCCGTCGCGACCAGGGCGCCGACGAACGCGATCTTGATCAGCAGGTCACCGGGATTCATCGGGCACCTCGGGCGAGGATTGGGTTCCGTGGGGTCCGCGGGAGCAAGGGCCAGAGCGTCCGGCGCCCCGCGTGGCGCGGGTGGCAACTGGCATGCCTCCACCCGCGGAGCCGGCGCGCAGCGGCCGGCTGCGGGCTTCCATCGAATCGCGCCGCTTCGGGATAGCTCGGCGCCGCGACGCGAACGCCACCCGCCGGCCGGACGCGCGCGCGGATCATTCGCCGGAGAGGTCTGTCAGGTGGCCTGCCACCCTGACAGGAGGCTCCACACTGGATCCGGTCGCCCTACGTAGTTCTGCTGAGACTGTCAGGCTCCGTCTGCCAGGGCGTCAGCCTGGCCGACGTGGCGGGGGTCGGAGCCGCACGGTGGTCGCTTCGAAGCGAACCGCACAACTTGCTGTGCTCCAAATGGTTGAAGCGCCCGGCGCAATCGCCCGGAAGATTGCACCAAATGGCACATGGGTTGCGGTGAAGGAGGGATCGGAATCGCGGGCGCTTCGGCGTTCAGCCGGTTCGGCTCCGCTCGAGCGGGGTGATCCGATTCGGAGATCGAGACCATGGGACTTGCCGGTAGGACCTGCCACGGATCCCTCGGGGGGTTCGCGGGTCTTTTCCTGTCGGCGGCGTTCGCGCTCGTCGCCTCTGGCGAGGCGGCCGGATCCGACCCGACGCCGTTGCTCGCGACGCGCCTCGTCCTCTGGGGCCCCTCGAGCGGCACCACGTTCCAACAGCCCCGCGGCGTGGCGTTCGATCCCGCCGACGGGGCGATCTACGTCGCCAACACCGGCGCGCATCGCATCGAGGTGTTCTCGCGCACCGGTCGTCCGCTCAGCCGGTTCGTGCACCGCGTGAGCCGCCCGAGCGGCGAGGTCGTGGACGGCAGCCCGGCGGCGCTCGCCTTCGACCGGTCGGGCCGCCTGCTGGTGGTGGACCGGTCGGCCGTCTACGTGGACGTGCTCGACCGGCGCGGGCGGGCGGTGACGCGGCTCGCGGTCCCGGCCGGGCACCCGGCGGCGGTCGCGGTCGGCGGCGACGGGACGATCTACGTGGCCACCACGGCCGAGGCGTCCAGGGTCCACCGCTTCCGCCGTGACTACGCGTCCGACGGCGCATGGGGCGAGGAGGGCACCGCGCCGGGCCGGCTCCAGGACGTCGCCGCGATCGCGGTGCTGGGCGACACGGCGGTGGCGGTGGTGTGCGAGCAGACCGAACTCGTGGTCCAGGTCTTCAGCCCGTCCG
>Ga0209382_10009022_pt1 | contig 12506 bp, 12 predicted proteins | sample SoiMetdeltSBSDD5_FD_187599 | JGI IMG/M metagenome (GOLD analysis project Ga0209382, IMG submission 187599) | Bulk soil microbial communities from a Populus tree surrounding site in Tennessee, USA - Soil MetaG P. deltoides SBSDD5 (SPAdes) (version 2) | ecosystem: Environmental > Terrestrial >... | reverse complement strand
TGGAACAACCACCCGACCGATGCGCCGATGGGCGTGTTTCGCACCCAGGACGGCTACATCACCATCGCGGCCTCGCGGCCCATGTGGCGCAAGCTCTGCGTCGCCCTTGGCGCCCCGGAACTGCTGGAGCGGCCGGAGTACGCTACCGCGAAGAGCCGTGTCACGCACCGGGAGGCGTTGAACGCCGAGATCGAGCGGGTGACGCACACGAAAACGTCCGCCGAGTGGATCGAGATCATGAATAAAGCGGGGGTGCCGTGCGGGCCAATCTATACGCTGGAAGAAACCTTCAACGACCCGCAAGTGCAGCATCTCGGCGTGGCACAGACGGTCGAGTCGGCCACGTTAGGCCCGATAACGATTATCGGCCAAGCGTTCCGCTTAAGCCGGACCCCGAGCCGCCTGGTGAGCGCCGCGCCCGAATATGGCGCTGATACAGACGCCGGTAGTGTTTCAAAAGTGGAGATGGATTGAAATTGATGTCAAATTGGGCCTGTGTTGAGAGCATTCCAAAGCCAGGAGTGGCCCATGACATTCGTCGCCGTCCGATGCCCGCACTGTCAGAGTGACCAGATCGTCAAACGTGGCAAAACGGCTAGAGGAACCCAGCGCTACCTCTGCCAGAACACCCTGTGTGCCAAGGGCAGTTTTCTGCTCGACTATTGCAACCGCGGGTGCTTGCCTGAGGTCAAGCAAACGATCATCGACATGAGTCTCAATGCCAGTGGGGTGCGTGATACGGCGCGATCCCTGCATATCTGTCCCAACACCGTGCTGCGTGAACTCAAGAAGAAAGAAGCGGCCCTGGAGTCGGTGAACACCGCGTTGCTCCACACGCTGAACCCAGAGAAGGTTGCCGTGGATATTACGCAAGCTGGCGAAGCGGAGATGGATGAGATGTGGTCGTTTGTCGGGAACAAAGGGAACCCGCGCTGGCTCTGGCATGCGATCGATCACCACACGGGAAAAGTCTTGGCCTATGTCTTTGGGCGGCGTCAGGATACGGTGTTTTTGCAGCTGAAAGCCCTGCTCGAACCCTTTGGGATCACACGATATTATACCGATTATTGGGGCGCCTACACGCGTCACCTCGATCCTGAAGAGCACACTCCAGGCAAGCGTAACACGCAGAAAATCGAGCGCAAACATCTGACCTTACGGACGCGCATTAAACGCTTGGTCCGCAAGACCATTTGCTTCTCGAAAACGACCCAGATGCACGATATCGTCATTGGCTTGTTCGTCAACCGCTATGCCTTTGAACGGGCGGTATAAACATGGCCATCTCCACTTTTGAAACACTACCCATTCGAGAAACGCCTTGCCATCGCCAAGCAGCTGAACGTAGGTCGCTGGTCGTGTACCTCCAGCCTGCGGGTAAATACCAGAGGCCTGCCTGGTGACCGTCATAAGGTCAAAAAGGTCTATACGAGAGGGCCATCATGGCATCCCAGTCGCCCTCTCACCCCTGGTGACGCCCTCGAAGCCGGCCATGCGGACGTACGTCGCCACCTCAGACCGCCTCACCGTCCTGCTTCCCACCACCACGGCTGGCTCACAGACCCGCTGGCTGGGGCCACGGCGGCACGCGAAAGAGCAGCACCTCTCGCAATGTCCAGACGTGATCGGTCAGGCCCGCCCGAATAGACTCCGCAATCAGCCGCCGCACGGCCATAATGCCCCCATGGCCCGTATCACCATCGACCATGACGGGGAAGCGTACGCTCTGCGCAATCCAGCCGGCGATGGTCAAACACTCGGTCATGGTCACCACGCCCACGTCCGCCAGCCCCGTATAGGTGCCGACCACCCCACTGGTACCCACGAAGGCCACCTCGGCCCCGGCCAATTCCATCAGCCGGGCATGCGCGGCCGTTGGCGCATGCATGACCGCCAGGACGCGGTCTGTACGATGGATGAGCTGCTGCAGACGGGTCGTCGGCTTGTTCTCGGCCATCAGGCCTCCCTCCTTCCGTAGGTCAGGCATGGGGTCGTGTTTCAGATGTGCACTTTCGTGTTGCCGTCCTTCATGCCTTGATCAGTGTAACAGTGGGGGCAAAGCCCGGGAATGATGCTCTTTCGTTCTCTTTCAGCAGGAGGCCTCAGCATGACATGGAGCGTGGCAAAGTGCACATCTGCAACACGACCAAATGCGCGACAGCATCCTCCAAGGCAGCGCCAGAGCAGGTCCAGGCGAGTACCTCCTACGCACGAAAGTGTGGCATCACTGCTTCCGCAAAGAGTTGCATGGAGCGCATCACTTTGTCGTGCGCCATGCCCCCAAAGGCAAAGTTGCACCCAAAGTAGGCGATCCCTTCCTGTTGTAACGCTTTGATCTGGGCCACGCAGGTTTCGGGGCTGCCAAAGATGGCGCGGTGCTGGGCCAAGTGCGCAAAACTCGTCGGGCGTGCGGTGCGCTGGCGTCGCCAGTCCTCTAACCGGTGATGCACTTCACTGCCACTGCGGAACGTGCCGCGCCACTGGATCATGTCGATGGTCCATTCCAGGCTCTGCCGTGTATCTTCCAGCGCTTGCTCGTCCGTCTCCGCGACATAGCAATACCGTAAGAAGGGGATCCGTGACATCGGGATGTGATGGCCGGCCGCGGCCGACAGCCGTACGAAGCGGCGGCAGAGGTCCAGCGCCTCGACCGTGTCGAGCACCATCCCCACGAGCAGGGGCTGGCCGGTCGCGACCACGAACTCCAGCGTGGCCGGGGTACGCGTCGCGGCAATATAGACGGGCGGATGCGGCTGCTGCACGACGGGAGGGACCAGCGTGGCCTGGTTGATGGTGTAGAATTGCCCCTGCTGCGAATATTCCGGGGTGGTCCACAACCCCAGGATCATGCGGATACTTTCCTGGAAGCGTTGCTGACTCTCGTTGCGGTCGAGGCCATAGCCGTGGTACTCGTACCCGGCGCTGCCGCGCCCAAACCCGACATCGATGCGCCCGTTGCTGACGACATCGACCATGGCAATGTCTTCGGCCAGGCGAATCGGGTTGTGTAACGTCGGCACCAGGACGGCGGTCCCCAGCCGAATGGTCCGGGTTTGCGCGGCCAGTACCCCCAGCAGCACCAGAGACGAGGAGCCAAGGCCATACCGCGAGAAATGGTGCTCCGCAAACCAGGCGCCCTGGAACCCCAGGGCTTCGCCGTACTGGACCTGCTCGGTGATCTCTCCGATGAGGCGACGCGGAACAGTATCTTCAGGCCAGGGTAGGTGGGTGAAAAGGCCAAATTGCATGGTCGACTCCTGCGTGTTGAGGCTCTAGTTAGCGCAGTCGCGCAATGTATCATACTTTGTAGTGCGTAAACACTGGCCGAGAAGCTGACCATCTTCTCTCCATCTCAGAGCCCATCGCCTGCAAAGACGTGCACCTCTTCGAGGCTTTCTCGTATCCATGGCCACCATCGTTAACCTGCTACAACCTGCGAGAAATGGAGCGACAGGAGTTGCTTGGAGCTTCTCATATTCTGATCATTTTTTGCAACACAACCTACTTTCCTTCTCAGTAGTGGCTCAGAGCCTGGTTAACTGACTGTACGGGTTCTGCATGTGCATTTGTGCACACATGCATATGTGCAATAATTCTCTTATGCACAAGATCACGTACGCCTCCGCAGACCCGTCCACGTGAATTCGTGTGCAATTGTGCACACGTTCACCAGATCACAGATTCACGCCATCACGCAGACAGGCGCCCTTCGTCCCCATGTGTACACAAGCATTCCTGACCTTAACAACTGATTGCCTCTTTAATCTCTCATACCGATATGACGGGAGCAGCTTCCCGTATGCACAGATGAACTCGTTCACACAGTCGCACGCACACCTGTGCCAAAGATCACACGTGCACGGATGCACACATTCACGACATTTTTAAGAAAAAACTTGACATCCTGTTCAAATTCTCTCACCCTTACTCGCGTGCACAAGTGCACATGCTCACAAGTGCATAAGCTCACACAAGCAGAGGTTCACGCATTCGCACGTTCGCGTATGCACTCGTTCACAATCGCACATCACGCAGGCAGCTCATGAAAACTATCTCTATCGTCAGCCAGAAAGGCGGAGCTGGCAAAACCACCCTTGCCATCCATCTGGCGGTAGCCGCATCACTCGCCGGGATGAACACGGCCATCGTCGATCTCGACCCGCAAGCATCCTCCGCAAAATGGGCGGACCGGCGGCAAGCCGAATTACCCGTCGTCATTTCCGCCCATGCCAGCCGCCTGACGCAAGTGCTCGACACCGCCAATGCTGAAGGCGGCGAATTGGCGATCATCGATACGGCTCCGCATTCCGACAACGCAGCCCTTGATGCTGCCCGTATGGCGGACTTGGTCCTTATCCCTTGCAGACCCTCCATTCTCGATCTGGAAGCCATCGCCAACAGTCTGGACATCGCCAAGCTGGCTCATAAACCTGCAAGCGTGATTCTCAATGCTGTCGCACCCTTAGGGTCCGAGGCGGATGAGGCGGAGGAAGCCATTACTCAACTCGAAGGGGAGGCATGCCCGATCAGATTAGTGAACCGTGTCGCCTATGCTCGCGCCATCGTGTATGGGCAAGCCGCGCAAGAATTCGAACCGCACGGAAAAGCTGCGCGAGAGATTGAAGCCTTGCACAAGTTCGTGTGTGCACACTTGCACATACGCACGCCGTCAAAGAAAGGAAAGAAAAATGAGCAAGTTCGCCGCCGCGCTTAAAGAAAAGGCTGGGGCGCCCATCAATACAGCATCCAAGCCGGGGCCCAAGACTGCGGAGGCCGGCCGTTCAGGGGCGAGGGAAGGTGCAAAACATATTGGCGGGTATTTCACCCCCCAGGTTTCCAAGCAGCTGCGCTCCTTGATGGTGGAGGAAGATACGACAGTACAGGATTTGCTGGCTGAAGCCCTGAACATGCTGTTCCAGAGCCGAGGACTACCGATGATCGCCGCCATTTCCAGGGACCACACGACCTCTCTTACCAGCCGCAAGCCGCCTGCAACTGCCTCCTTAGACGATGAATAGCTATCGAGAGAGCACGGGCGAGGAAAGGGAATGAGCGCAACACGGAGGCAAAAGTATGGTGCACATAATTGGCCGTGTAGATGAGCGATTCTTAATCACCCAGGGCGGCGATCTGTGCATCTACGGCGGCAGTCTGTGCCGCGTAGCGTTGTCTTATGGTTTCAAAGCTGGCGGGATCATGCTTCTCCAGGTAAGGGTTGAACAATGCCTGTAGAGATGGCCGCGATTGATAATTTTCCAGAGCTGACTTGTCGCGCTTGTACAGAAACAAAAAGCCCCTATCTTCCGCCAGTAGTTCGGCCACGGCCTGTTCAAGGACATCTGGCGATTCTGCCGCCACCTTGTCGCGAAGTTGATTGAGTTCCCGATCGCAGGCTTTTTCGAGATCCGCCTTTTGCTGTTCCAGCATCTTCACCTGTTTCTGTATTGCGTGCTTAGCCTGCTGCGTTGCCGCTGACGCCTCGCGTTTTTGCTCTTGAGCAAATTCGGGATTGGCGTAGTTCTGGCGAATCGCCTGGAGCAAAAAACCTGTACTGTTTTCGACCTTGCCGGAGGACTGCCGGCGCTTGAGCAGATGGATTTTCTCGCGGATATACTGGACAAAGGCCGCTTCTATATCCTCACCATGATCTGCGGGCCGCATGTCCTCGTCAATGTAGGACAAGCCCTGCTGCCAAATTTCCAGCGCATCCTGCGTGGCTAAGCCCGCATCTCTCAGCTCCTTGACGATCACCGGCATATCATCGAGGTCAGGGAACAAAGTCCTTTGCTCGCTCTGTGGCTCAGGAAGCATCGCGACCCGGCGCATTTTGAATTTCAGCGCTGTGACCTTCCGGCCCTGCCGCTGACATTCCATCGTCACCTGGAAATCAGACACCCGATTGACTTCAATAATAGCTGGCTTGAGGACCTTTTCGTTCAGCCTCATAAACTCAGGATACATCCCGTCAGCTATGCCCATGAGCTTGCGGAACATTTCCAGCGGGATAAAAGGCGTTTCTCCATACTCGCGGCCCGAGCCCAGATAATCGGTACACAATTCCCACAGCGCCAGCGCATATTTGCTGCCAAATTGTTTTTGCAGGTCGAGATCAAGGCGCGCATACATTTCCGGATTGTGCAAGCGGCGACGTAACTCCGGACTGTAGGCGTAGATAAATAGGCCCTTCTTTTTCTGAATGTCGGCCTGGGCTAAAAGCGCCGTTGCGCCCCAGCGCTCCAAGCTGCCATCCTTGCCCAGGACATTGTATTGTACGATACAGCGCAGCATAGCCATAGAGGCCTCTTTCAGATATTCCATGTCGTGGCTGTCATAGCCCACAAGCTGGGACAAATACTGCAAGGAAATCTGATGCTCCTCTTTCTTATCCAGTTCATTGTAGGCATTGTACAACAGCGCATTCCAGGCGCGGCGTTGCAGCAGCGTCATGTTATTTTCTATCTGAATCGCCGCGCTGTGCTTGATAACTTCCTGCTTGGCATCCCGTTGCAACTGCCTCTGTGCTTCTTTCATAACTCCCCCCGCTCCGGGTAGTCCTCACACGGACAGTGTAGGGAAATCATCCCCATGAGTCAAAACTATTTTGGGATGATTGATCTTCAGACCGTGCTTCCATCCTATAAATGGGGATGATTCCACACAGCCATGGGTTTTCCTGTAATCCTGTAAATGGGGATAATTGATTTTTCCCGTAACCGGAGATGGTTCAATAAAAATCAGTAGAACAATGGCTTATAGCCCTCCTGTAAATGGGGATGATTCCTCCTGTCAATGAGGATGATATCCTGCTTGCAGATGGGGTACGCCTCATTTAATACATTATAAATCAATGGCTTGAAACAATATCCTGTAAACGGGGATGTTTTATCAGGCGCTCTCCTGTAAACGGGGATGTTTCCTCCCGTAAATGGGGATGATTCGACCTGTAAACGGGGATGTTTCCTCCCGTAAATGGGGATGATTCGACCTGTAAACGGGGGTGGTTATCATTTCAACCCATTGATTCTAATAGGATTTCTCCTACCTAAAATCTTTAAAATTCTTAAAGTCTGTTAAAATTCTTAAAACGACGACCGCAAAAAAGGCACTCGCTCCGCTGGGGACTCCGTCCAGGCACGAACAGGAACGGGCAAACCCCTTCATACTTCCCTGAAGCCGTCGTCGCTTTTTAATTCCAAAAAAGAAGGAGACTCCACCCCACGCAATCGATCCTGTCAAAAAATTCCCTGTGCATATCGTTTGTTACCCTCCTTAGAAAAAATATCGCAGAATAAGTCGGTAGGAAAACTGTGTTTATACATGATAAGAGGTGCCACTGGTTACACAGATGTGACGGGCAGACGCACTTTTCAGGCAAAAGTGCTATCTCGGCCTATAGAAAGAAAAAAGCTGTGCGAGCGACGATTCATTCGGTGCAGTATGCAGGGTATAATATACTCTTCAGGGTGAGGGTAACTAGGTCCGGTATGGATAGTACATACGAATCACCCCCAAATACAGGAAGAGCTATAGACCTTGGCTCTTGTTGGATTCCAGGGTCGTGGATGTGCCGATGGTGTACAACTCGACTTTTGTCATTTTCTCTTCCTTGAAGCCCTTGTTTTTCAATAATATTAAAAATGAGTCATGCTTCTCAGATAACGTTGGAGCATAAGCCCCCCGGAATCCCATAAGAGCGTCCACTGCTTGGCTGTGCTCTGGGCCGTGTACCTGCACACTGCGGATAAATATCGCAGGTCCACCCGTCGACCGCCACAGGGGCAAAAAGGTCTAGACGAGAGGGCTCGCATGGTATCCTCGCGGCCCTTTCACCCTTGGCGACGCCCTCAAAGCCGGCCGTGTGGGCGCACATCGCCTATGCAGGCCTTCTCCCCTTGCTGCTTCCCACCACTCCTGTGTACTCACACTCCCGCCGGCTGCGGCCAGGGTGGCACACGAAACAACAACACTTCGCGCAACGTCCAGACATGGTCCGTCAGTCCCGCCGCCATGGCCGGCGTAGAGCACTGCCACTGTTGGGCGGAGCCCGTCCCATGGGTCGGCAGAGGCTGTGGCAACGGCACGCGTAAGCTGGCGTGAGGCAAACAGAAGTTGTAGTACATGTGGTACAAGGCCAACTGCTGGCCTACACCCTCTTCGCCTTTGCACAGGGTCGTCACCCGCCGTCCGACCGCCGCGACATGCTGACGGATGTCGAGGTTCAGGCGCTCGACGAACGAGGTGTTGATCTTCCAGCCACAGGCGGCTAACACCTGCTCAACGGCCTCAAGCGTGCCGAACACCACACGATGCTTGACGTCGACCAAGCGCCGGCGCCGCATGGTCTTCACCACCTGGGCATACAGCAGCCCTGGCAGCGGCATCCAGCGTGGCTTGGGCGCCGGGCCTGTGGCTTGGCGCCGCGGCGGTTGCACCCACCGCCCGAAATGGGTGAGCAGCGCGGTCGTATACTCCTTGAAGCCATCGGTCAGGAAAAGTGGTACGCAGCCCGGCGCCAGCACCTGGACCACCTGATGGACCACGCGTTGCGCCATGGCCAGCGTGCGGTCGCCGATGTTGAGCGCCAGCAGCAACTTGCTCTCGGGGTCGATGGCTGCCCAGACCCAGCGCGGCGAGCGTGAGAGGCGCTCCACCGCTTCGGTCGCACTGACCTCGCCCGCCTTGACCGCGCTGAGCAGGGCAAAGAGTTCGTCCAGTTGCACCTGTGTGACCCGTACGTCATGCAGGAAGTAGCGCGAAAAGGCCGTGGCATGGTCCGCCACCTCGACCAACCATTGCAGCACGGTATTGGGGTCGACCTCGAAGACACGGGCCACGGCGCGGATGCCGAGTCCTTCCGCCAGCGCGCCCACCGCCCACACCAGCTTCTCCGGCGCCACGCGCTTCCCATGCAACGGGGTGCCATGGGTCTCTTGGAAATAGCCCCCGCAGCTGGTGCAATGCAGCTGACGCCATGGTCCACCGTTGGGATGTCCATTGGCACTGATATTGCCCAGCCCCACCCAGCCCCGATAGGCACAGGGGGGCTGCGGGCAGAAATGCGACGACGTGTCCACCTGGCGCGGGCGGCCACGCGTGGAGACGATGCGGGGTGGTGGGGCGCAGGGCGCCTGTGGGCGCAGCACAGCTGCCTGCGCACAGGCCTCGCAGTGGGGTTTGTGGGTGAGGCCAGGAAAGGGCTTCGGGTCGCTGGAGCGCTTGGGCGGTGCCTTGGCAGGCCGGGGCGTTGTGGGGCCAGCGGTGGCGCAGTCGTAGGGCCACACCACGTGGAGCATAAGACACAGCCACACAAGGCCGACGAGCAGCAGCTGGTAGAAAAGCGGGTCTGGCATCATGGGATTGCCCCCTCACACAGATGGTGAAATGGGGCTATCTTACCCGATTTTCAGGCTACCGAATTATCCGCAGGCTACAGGTACACTACCCCGCATTCGTCACCATGGTGAATCGACCGCACATAAGAACTCCAATGGTCAGGTAGATATTCTATAGTGTACAAACGTGCACTATATAGGGAAGTATACCGGGTTTTGCCATTGTCCACAACGCCAAGATGTGATGGCGGGACTGCGTTCGGAGTGGCAGGTGTTTGTGTGCATGAAGTCGCAGGCGATGGCACAGTTCATGCTGTATGAGGATGGGAGGGGCACTCGCCATCTATGCATGCATACGTTACCTCTCTGAGGTCGTGTTTCAGATGTGCACTTTACCATTCTACATGCCATGCTGCTGCCTGCTTCAGAAGGAGAGCACCATGTGACTCATTCCTGGGCTTTGTCCCCACTGTCACACTGCCCAGGTCATGAACCGTAGCAAGACCAAAGTGCACATCTGAAACACGACCCCCTGCCTGAACACCCTCCCTTACATGAGACACTATCCTCCATCCGGACTGCATGACATTGACTACGCGTTGCCTCAGGTATATAAGCCTTCGTCATCATAGCGCCCTGCGAGTGCTGGTAGTGGCTGTCAGGTACAACTGCCCACACATCCCGCCAATAGGGGCTTATCAGGGCACAATGACCTGTGCATCAATGGTTGGATGCCCAAGGTGCAGGCAAATCCTAGGCGAGTGCGGTCGGATCGCCAGAGACGACCGGGGAGGAGGACAACAGCGATGAGCACATTTAAAGAGGCCATCCAGAGCGGACTCGAGGAATATCTACAAGCGCTCACACGCGCCCTTGAGGGCCTGACACCGACGGACATCCGCTGGCAAGCCACCCCACACACCAATCATATTGCCTGGTTGGTCTGGCACATGGCACGCGTCGAGGACGGCTGGGTCAGCCTGTTGCGGCGGGGTCCCACGGTGTGGCAGGCCGACGGCTGGGCAGCCCGTTTCCACATGGACCCGGTGAGCACCGGGTTTGGGCAGACGATGGACGAGGTCCGGGCGATGCCCGAGATCCCCCTGCCTGACCTGATAGCCTACTTCGACGCCGTCCGGGCCGTCACCCGTCACACCCTGGCACAGGCCACCGAGGCCGATCTGGCCCAGGAATACCCGCACCCACGCCTCGGTCCACGCACGGGCACCTGGATCATCGGGCATATCCTGGTCGAGGAGAGTCAGCACGTCGGCCAAGTGGCCTTACTGCGGGGGATGATGCGGGTGACGGGCGCCTAAAGCAAGGTGCAAGGTGATAGGGCAAAGCACGCGAGGTCCGCCCCGTGCCATTGGAGGTCACCACCATGACGCTGATGCAGCGACGTTTTCACACGGACGAGCTCGAACTGAACTACGTGGAGGGTCCCGCACGGGGGCAGCCTGTGGTGTGCCTGCACGGGACGGTGTCGCGCTGGCAATTGTGGGGGTCCGTACTCCCCGCCCTCGCGGAGCAGACCCACGTCTTCGCCTTCGATGCGCGGGGCTACGGGACCTCAGGGCGGTCGCCTCAGCACCGGTACCACTATCGGGATTTCGTCCGCGAGACCGTGCATTTTTTGCGGGGGGCCGTCCGTGCGCCCGCGGTCCTCCTCGGGCATTCCCGCGGTGCCACCGTCGCGATGGCGGTCGCCGCCGAGTCTCCAGAGCTGGTCACAGGGTTATGCTTGCAGGAGCCCACCCTGCGACGTCGAGCCCTCAGCGGCACTCTTGAACAGCACACACAGATGCGCGACCGGATCATCGCCCAAGACGTGCCAGCGCTCGCCCAATGCCTGCTGGCGGTCGATCCCAGGCAGCCTCGGCAAGAAGCCCTGGACCGTGCGGAGAACATGACCTATATGGACCCTGCGGTCTTTGAGGTGTGTGCCTCGGGGGCGGTGTGGGACGGGCTCGACGCGGACCAGCTCGCGCGACGTCTGCGCTGTCCGACCGTCATCGTGACGGGAGACGACGCGCAGGGGTCCGTCTTCAGTGACGCCGAGCGGGACCGCCTGCGGCGTCTAAACGCCCGTATCCGCGTGCTCCGTGTGACGGGGGCACGGCATCGCGTCCACTTGAGTCATCCGGCGGAGTTTGTCGGCGCATGTCTTCAGTTTGTCCGTTCGCTCGACGTGGCGTCGATACCATAACCCCTGGGAGGCCTGATGGCATGGCTCGGTGCGCTTGGAGTCGAGAGCAGGGAGATGCTGGGGACGCTCTTATTGGATTCCGGGGTCTGAGGCTTCAACGTTGTCCGAGAAGCGCGCTGCTTTTTTAAGACCATTGAAAAAGAAGGGCTTCAAGGAGGAAAGGGTGACAACAATCGGGTTGGACGACCTTAGCAAATGCACGACCCGGGAATCCAACAAGAGCGTTCAACCATACGAGGAGATAGATGGTGACCAAGAAAGCGTGGCTAGTGGTGCTGGTTCTTTTGCCCTTCGTTGCGACAAGCCGAAACGTACCAGCTGACGATCAGTTCACACCTCTGGTGATCTCGCCTCTCACCCCAACGACCCACGCAGCCCTGGGCACCGACGGCCAATATCATGCGGTCTACGAAGTGGTGCTCTCCAACACGAGGCCAGTCCCCGCTACGCTGAAGAACATCGAAGTCCTCGATGCACGATCACCGGCGATGATCCTCGCGGCTTATGAGGGTGAGGCATTGCTGGTACGCTTGCGAACGCTCAACAGTGCAGCGGCCAGCAACGCAGAGATCGAATTTAATGGAACGCGTCTCCTGCTACTCCATCTCGCTTTTCCCTCGCGCGCTGAGGTTCCCCCTCGCCTGCTGCATCACCTCGAGATCCTCGGAGCTTTTCCTGGTCCTGCACAAACGACGCCAACCCCAGGCAGCTACACCGTGACTCCTGTCGACTTGACTGCACGCGTGCTGACGATCGGGCCCACCGCTCGCGGGCAAGCACTGGGTAGCCTTCAATGGATGCTGTGAGGCGAACGGGGCGCACAGGAGCACCGGGTTGCCCGTCAACGGGCAACTGCACTTTGCCCAGCGCTTCGCGATCGACTGGATGCGTCTCGACGACCAGGGGCGCGTGGTGCACGACGATCCATCTGACGTCCATAACTAGGGCGTGTTGACGAATTCAGA
>Ga0209382_10009020_pt1 | contig 12507 bp, 9 predicted proteins | sample SoiMetdeltSBSDD5_FD_187599 | JGI IMG/M metagenome (GOLD analysis project Ga0209382, IMG submission 187599) | Bulk soil microbial communities from a Populus tree surrounding site in Tennessee, USA - Soil MetaG P. deltoides SBSDD5 (SPAdes) (version 2) | ecosystem: Environmental > Terrestrial >... | reverse complement strand
ACGGCACAACGATTCGCAGCGACGACCGCGCGTCCTCTGCGTACTTGTAGTTGCCGGTCCACTCCAGGGAATACCCAGGAGGAATTTTCAGGTTCGTCCCGAGATGGTCGCGCGCCCGCTCGACGTATTCGGGCCCGGTGGTGTCGCGCAGATACACGTAGATGTAGCCCGCCAGCTCGCCGTTGTCGTTGCGGATCATCTCCGGCGCTTCCCGCACGCTGACATCCGCGACGTCGCCGAGCGCCACCGATCGGCCATCCTCGGTGACGACCGGAGTGGCTCTGACCTTGGCCAGCGTGTCGACGTACTCCGGCGAGTACTGCACTGACAGCGGCACGACGGTCTTGTCTGCCTGACGAATGGAGACGAGGTTGTCGCCGCCGATCGCGAAGCGAACGGTGGCCAGCGCTTCGTCCACCGTCACGCCGTGCTCGGCCATCTTCTCCAGGTCGAGCCTGGCGTCGACGAAGTAGCCCTGCGAGATGCGCTCGGCAATCACCGAGGCCGTGCCCGGCACCTCGCGAAGCTGCGCTTCGACATCCTGCGCGACCTGCTGCACGACCGTCAGATCCGGGCCTTTCACCTTGAGGCCGACCGGCGTCTGAATGCCGGTGTCCTGCATCATGACCCGCGTGCCGATCGGCTGCGTCCAGCTGTTGGAGTAACCGACGATCGACATCGCCTTGTTCATCTCGTCGATCAGTTTGTCCTTGGTCATGCCCGGGCGCCATTCCGAGCGCGGCTTGAGCATGACCGTGGTCTCGATCATCTCCACCGGCGCCGGATCGGTCGCCGTGTCCGCGCGACCGAGCTTGCCAAACACACGCGCGACTTCGGGAAACGACTTCAGCTTGCGGTCCATCTGCTGGACGATCCAGCCTGCCTCCCGCGATGGCAGTCCCGGCAGCGTCGTCGGCATATAGAGGATCGAGCCCTCGTCCATTTCCGGCATGTAGTCCTTCTGGAACCGGAGCATCATGACGGTCGCGACCACCAGCAGCACGGCGCTGGCGCCGACGAAGACGTAGCGTCGGCCAATCATCCAGACCAGCATCGAGCGATACAGCCGCACGAATACGCTCTCGCGGACGTCGGCCGGCTTCACGTCGCGCTTGAAGATCCACACGATAACTACCGGCAGCAGGAAGAGCGTGAGCAGCGTCGAGAACGCCATCGCAAACGTCTTGCTATAGGCCAGCGGGTTGAACAGTCGTCCTTCGCGCTCGCCGAGGAAGAAGATCGGCAGGAACGACGTGACGATGATCAGCATCGAGAACAGCAGCGGCCGGGTCATCGTCGCCGTGGCATGGATGATGGTCCGCATCTTCTCGGCGGCGGAGAGGCCCGGACGTCGAGCCAGCTCGGACGTCGTGTTCTCAACGATGACGATCGTCGCGTCGGCCATTTCACCGATGGCGATGGCCAGGCCCGCCAGCGAAAAGAGGTTGACCGTCTGGCCGAAGAGGGCCAGCGGAAGCGCCGTGAACAGCGTGCCGAGCAGCAGGACGATGACCGGCGCCACCGACGCGCGCACGTTCTTCAGCGCGACACCGATCACCAGGATGACGACGACCAGCTCGTAGATGATGGCCTGGAAGAAATTGGTCAGCGTCTCCCAGATGAGCGCGGCGCGATCGTAGGTCGGCACGAGCTCGATGCCGGCGGGCAGCGTCGGCTTCAGCTGCTCCAGCTTCTCGCGCAGCGCGTTGGTGACCGCCAGGACGTTGCGGCCCTGTTCCATGATCGCGATACCGCCGACGACTTCGCCGGTGCCGTCGAGATCGGCGATGCCGCGGCGCAAGTCGTAGCCGGACTGCATGTAGCCGACGTCCTTGAGATGCACCGGCTGACCGGCCTGGTCGCGGCCGAGTACGAGGAACTCGAGCTTCTCGAGGTTGGCGGCATCGAGCCCGCCGCGCAGTTGATACTCGCGGTTGGTGACTTCGATCGTGCGTCCACCCGCTTCCTGAAATGCGCCCTGCACCGCCGTGAGCACGTCTTTCAGCGAGATGCCCCGTTCGCTCAGGAGCGGCGGAAACAACTTGACCTGGTATTGCTTCTCGAGGCCTCCGACCGACGCGACTTCAGCGACGCCCGGCGCCGACTGCAGGGCGGGCTTGATCAAGCTCTCGTTCAGCAGCCGCAGCTCGCGCAGGTCGCGCGTCTTCTCGTGATCGACCAGCGCGTATTGAAAGATCCATCCCATGCTGCTGGCGTTCGGGCCAACGGTCACGTTGGCATCAGGCGGCAGCTGGGCGCGAATGGCGTTGAGACGATCCTGCACGAACTGACGGACCACCGCGCGGCGGCCGGGGTCCTGCAGGATCACGTAGACGAACGAGTACCCCATGTGCGAGGTGCCCCGTACCGCGCGCACATCGGGCGAACCCTGCAGCGCCCTGATCACCGGCTCGGTGACCTCGGTTTCGATCAGCAGCGGGCTGCGCGGCCACTTCGCATAGACGATGATCTGCGGGTCGGAAATGTCGGGGATCGCATCGAGCGCCACGGTGCGTAGCGCATAGGCGCTCAGACCGATCAGCGCCACGACCAGGCATCCGACGACCCACTTGAACCGGATGACGAGTTCGATGATCGAGGTGATCATGACTGATGAGCGGTTCCAGGTTCCATGTTCCGGGTTCCATGTTCCGGGTTCCAGGTTCGCGTTCAGAGTTCCAGTTCAGGGTTCGGGGTTCAGGGTTCGGGGTTCCGGGGTTCGGAGTTCCGGAGTTCAGGGTTCCGGCGCACGCGCGCCTCGCGTCGAAGCCTCGAACTCTGCACTCAGAACCTCGAACCTCGAACCCTGAACACGAACGTGGAACATGGAACCCGGAACCGGGAACATCATGATCCTTTCAGCTTGTGATCGGCGTCGATGAAGAAGCTGCCGAAGGTGACCACCTGCTCGCCTTCCTTCAATCCGCCCGTCACTTCGGTGAACAGCTCGCCCTGCAGGCCGATCTGAATCTCGCGCCGCGAGTAGCCCTCCGACGCATCTTTCACATACACCACACGACGATCTCCGGTCTCGATGATCGCTTCGTTCGGGACCGACACCTTTTGGACTTCCTCTGTGACGATCTCGAGCACATATCGCGAGCTGCCCTGCCGCGCGGGGGCGATGAGCGCCACGGTGACCGCGACGCGATCGCCTTTGGGCGCGACGCTCGCGACCTTCGCCTGATACATCGACGAACGCGCTTCGGGCGGGAAGGCGCGGACACGCTGACCAGCCCTGACGAACGCAGCATCGGCTTTGGAAATGGTGGCGTGCAGCATCGTCCCGCCGGCATCGATGACGCCGGCCGTGCGTACCCACACCTGGATGGGACGCACGGCGACCTGCGTAACGGTGAGCGTGAGCTCGTTGGCCTGCGCCTCGGTGATCGACGTCGCGCGAGGCGCCTTCCGGATGCGATCACGTACGCCCTGGCCCTGAACGCTCGAGACGAACGTCAGGGCCAGAGCGATTAGAAATAGGGCGGGTCTCGCAGTGTAGACCCGCCGATCGGCAGCCATCAATGGCAGTAGTTGTCCTTACTGTCCATGATATGCGTTCCCCACGGGAACAATCCGACGTTCTTCACCCGCTCGATGCCGTTGGTCTTGGCATCGATGATGATGACTTCGTGGTTGGTGGACTCAGCCAGATACAGCTTCTCGTCCTTGGTGTCGGTCGTCGCCGTCTCGAGTTGGATGTTGGTCCCCATCTTGATGCGGCCGGCTGGCTTCAGGCTGCCCATGTCGTAGACGTAGACAAAGCCGCTCGTCGAGCTGATGACGAAGGCCTTGCCGGCCGCGAAGTTCACGCCGGTCATGTCTGGTCCGGCTTCGAGTGTGGCCGCCACAGTGTTGCTCCTCAGGTCGATGATCGAGATCGTCTCGTCGCCGTTGTTCGGCGTGATTCCGTAGCGGCCGTCGTGGCTCATGTAGATGCGCCACGGATCTTTGCCGACACGAATGTGCTTGATGACCTTGTCCTCGCGCGGATCGATGACACCGACGACGCCGAGCGTGCCATCGGCCGCATAGAGATACTTGCCATCCGGTGACGGCATCGCGATGTTGATGCCGTGGATCTCGCCGAGATACTTGTCCGGATCGAGCTTCGCCACGCCAGGGACGTCGGCGATCTGGATTTTCTTGATCAGCTCGTGGCGGCGAACGTCAATCACGCCAACCCAGTGCGAACCGTAATTGCCCACGTACGCCTTGGAACCGTCGGGCAGGAACGTCACGTTGAGTGGCTCGGCGAAACCAGGGATCGTCTTGATCTTGCTGAGCGACTGCATGTCGATCACCGAGATCGAGTCGCCGTCCGGATTGCCCTGATAGTACCAACGGCTGTCGGGCGAGAACGCCAGATGCTCCGGCGCGATGTCTACCGGAATGGTCTTCACAAGCTGCAGCGTCTTGGTATCGATGATGAACGCCTTGTTCGCGCGCGTGCCGCCGGTGACGACGTAGCGGCCGTCGGGCGACATCATCACCATATGCGGATTGACGTTGTTCCCAAGGAACACGCTGCCGACCATCTTCCTGGTCTTGATGTCCATGAACGCGATGTCGTTCGAATCGCGATTGACGATCATGACGACCGACGTCGGATCGGAGATCTTGACGCCCTGCGCTTCGAGGCCGACAGCGGCTGCCGCGCAGGAAGCGGCGACCACGGTGCCGGCAACGGTGAGGCGGAGAGAACGGTTCAACATGGTCATGACTCCTAGAACGCGGCCTGGAAGCGGATACCCGGGAAGATGTATCCAAACTTGTCACCACCCTCGGGCGTATCCATCACACCGGTGAGATGGAACGACAACCGCAGCTTCTCGGTGAGGAGGAGGTTGTAATAGCCCTCGATGAGGTGCTCCTGCTCGCCGGACCGGAGGTCCATGTTGGCGTAGCCGAAGCCCCACGTGTCTTCCGGGTTGAAGATCAACCCGTGCTGGAAGCTGACCCCGGCACTGTAGAACCGGTCGTGACCCAGGTCAGTCTCCGCCTGGCCATACCGCGCGAAGAGACCAATGGCCGGACTGATCTTCTGGTCCAAGCTCAGGCCAAAGCCCGTGCGGGTGACGTCAGGCTCGCTGTTGTCGGTCCTGAACCACACGCGATAGGTCCCTTCAGGCAACGCGAAGGGTGTAAAGGTGTAGCCCACCTCTGACAATGTGAAGAGCGAATCCCCAAGACTGGTCGGTTCCGGGCTGCTCTGCTGGAATCCGAACTTGAGGCGAACGCCGTTCTTCACATCGAATTCGGTCGCCGCGCCCACGCCGTTGACCGCCAGGCCGAGCATCTGGTTGTTCACGAGCGCGTCGCTGATGAACTGTGTGCTTTCGTCGTTGGCGAACGCATTGGCATCGAAGTAGTTGGTCAGGTCGAGCCGCCCGGCGGTTATCGCCAGCCGATTCTTGAAGACCTCGGTGCGCAGCCACGCTTCACGCAGATTCAGCGAGTTCTGTTCGACCAGGCGCGCCGTGTATCCGTTGATGAGCGTCAGCGTCCCGATTTCGCTGTCGGGCGGCGCCCCGCTCAAGCCGACGATGTCGGCGAAGAACAACGTGTTCTGGGCGATTCCCGCCGTGAAGAACAAGTCCGCCGACGCCAGGGCGTAGGCGCCATTGTTGGGATCGGTCTCACCACGGGTGCGCGCGGCAAACTGCGTCGCCATGGCGGCGTCGACGCCGACCGTCACGCGATGTTTCGCGGCATCCTCAAGTGCAGCGTCGATCTTCTCGCTGATCGTCTGTCGTCGGAACACCCGCTCACGCTGATACGTGACCTCGGGCTTCGCGTCGGGTACGGGCTCATCGTGAACGCCGCCGCTCGGATCGACAAACACTTCGACGCGTCTCACACGAGTTTCTGGTTCAGAGAGCACCGCGCTGGATTCGAGATCGGTGATGCGCTGCTCGAGCGTGGCGATGCGCTGCAGCAGCTCCAGGCGCTCGCCTTCTGCGGCCTCCGCCGCGGATTTTGCGTCGAGCACGATGTCGAGCGTGGCCTTCCCGTCCATCGCGATCTCAACGCCACGGCGACGGAAGGTAGTCAAGCCAGCCGAGGCCGTGGATACGGTGTACTTGCCCATCGGCAACGCGCCGAACTCATAGGCCCCCTGCGCGTCCGTGTTCGCGACGAACTGCGCGCCGTTCTCTTCGTTGATCGCCGTGACCGGAGTCTCAGGAACGGGGGCGCCCTGCGCGTCGCGTACGCGGCCCTGCAACGCGCCGCGATGGTCCGCCATGTTCATCGGTGCGGGCGCTTGCGCCTGCTGCGCTGATGCGACGGCGCTCGACGCCACGATCACCAGAGCAATCGCTGCGGGCCCCCGCCAGCGTGTACAGATCTTTGCCGACCAACACGTCATCTCGACATCCTCCCCTGCTGCTGTCCGAAGAGACGAACCACCCGACTGCAGCAATCTTAGGGGAGAAGATCAACGCGACTATCTGAAGACTTCCTGAAGCTTTCGTCAGATGTCAGAAAGTTCATGCTAATGTCCCAATAATCCAACGACGGCATCCTGAGGCACGCCGTGGATGACCGTGCCGGCCGGAAGTCGGAGGGCTTTTCGGAACAGAAACGGATGCGGGTTCCGGCCGTCGTACTGATGTAGCCAGATTAACGGCTCGACGCGTCCATCGGGCAGCGCTGCCGTGATTCTGATCGACTGATTTGACGCGATCTTCTCGGGCAGCAGGCCGTCGAGCACGAGCGGCCGATCCAGCGTGGTGACACCACTGACCGCTTTCGCGGGCACCGCACGTACGACCGGCGGTACCGCCGGGAACGATGGCGGGTTGGGGAGCGCGCGGCGATTGTTGCCGCGCCGGGCGTCGTTCTGAATCCAGTCCACGAGCAGTTCGATCTGCTCCTGCGTGAGCGCCTGATCGTCCTTGAATTCACCAAAGCCCTTGATGGCGCCCCAGGGCGGCATGCGGCGAGTCAGCACGGCATCCTTGATTTCGACGAGTCGCGGCTGCACGTCCACGTAGTTGATCATCGAGAACGCGGTGCCGCCGGGGCGATGACAGGATGCACACTTGTCGTACACCAGTCGGGAAATCTCGCGGTTCCACGTCACCGGCGTCGCGCCGATGTTGTGCGCCGCGACGATGCCGCCGAGGCCACAGCAGAGGACGATGACGAGTAATGCCTTAAGCATTGCCGCTCGTATGCATAGTACAACGCTCATATGCGGCTGACCGCCCTCCTGTGGCTCATCGGCGTCTGCGTCCTGTGTACATCGGCGCGGTCCGATCAGATCGGGCCGGGCGACGTGACGCTCGCGGCAGCCGCGACACCGACGTCCGCACCGCTCGATCCCTCGAAGGATCCGGTGTACGTGTGCCCCATGGATCCCGACGTGCGCTCGCACAATCCGGGCACGTGCCGGCGCTGCGGGATGAATCTCGTCGCCGGCATTCCCGATCCGGTCGAGTTCCACTTCGATCTCGACGTCGTGCCTCGTTCGCCGCAACCCAACCAGCCGGCCGCACTGCAGTTCCTGATTCACGACCCGTGGAAGGATCGTCCTGTCACGAGCTACAACGTCGTGCACGAGAAGCTGTTTCACGCGTTCGTTGTCAGTGAGGATCTGCAGTTCTTCCGGCACGCGCACCCGACGTTGGTCGCCGACGGCATCTTCCAGCTGCCGATCACGTTTCCCAACGCCGGCATGTTTCGCGTGCTCGGCGATTTCTATCCGGCCGGCGCAACGCCGCAACTGGCGACGCAGACGATCCTCGTGCCTGGCACCGCCCCGGAGCCGGTGCAACTCGCGCGCGACTACACGTCGAAGTCGAGCGACAACATGCGTGTGTCGCTGGTCACGATTCCCGAACAAGCGGTCGCTGGGATGCGCACACAGCTTCGCTTCACCATCGAGCCGGCAGAGGGCCTCGAGAAATACCTCGGCGCATGGGCCCACATGCTCGCGGCGAGCAACGATCTGATCGACATGATCCACCAGCATCCCTACCGCGTGGACGAGCAGCAGATGGTCGAGTTCGAGATGGTCTTTCCTCGACCGCAGGTCTACCGAATCTGGGTGCAGTTCCAGCGCAAGGGCATCGTCAACACGGTGCGCTTCGACGTGCCGGTCGCCGAACTGCGCTGAAGACTCTCTGACGAAAACTTCAGACGGCCTGCACTCTGCGCGCTGCAGGCCGGGCGAACATCGAGATATCGCGCAGCGATGAGAGATATTTCGCGTTCGCTCTACGCAGAAACGTACACATACCCACGTATCGCGTGGCGAACCTCTTGCAGTCCCGCAGTCGAGGCACGTATGACACTCGCGACAGCCGTCCTGATGATGGTGCTCGTGTCCGCCACGGCATGGGCACAAACCGGCGGCAACGTCACCGGCCAAGTCACCGATGAAACGGGCGGCGCGCTGCCTGGCGTCACCGTCGAGTTGCTCGGGCGAACCGAGCCCCTGGTCAGCATCACCGACGCCGAGGGCCGCTACAGGTTCGAGAAAGTCGCGCCTGGCACATACCGACTGTCGATGCGCCTGATCAACTTCGCCGATGTCAACCACGGCGAGGTCACCGTTGGCGACGCTGCAGCTGTTGTGATTGACGAGGCCATGCATCTTTCGCTCAACGCCGAAGTCGTCGTCATCGGCAAGCGGACGTTCGTGAATCTGGCCGACGCCGAGCACCCGGCCGAGAACCTGGTCGGCATCGCATCATCGGCGAGTCAAGGCGCGATCACCGCGAAGCAGCTGGACGTGCGGCCGTTCATGCGGCAAGGCGAAGTGCTCGAGACGGTGCCGGGCGTGATCATTACGCAGCACAGCGGAGAGGGAAAAGCCAATCAGTACTTCTTGCGCGGCTTCAATCTCGATCACGGAAGCGACTTCGCGATGATGGTGGCCGGGACGCCGGTCAACATGCCGACACACGCGCACAGCCAGGGCTACTCGGACATCAACTTCCTGATTCCCGAGCTCGTGGCCGGCGTGCAGTACTCGAAGGGTTCCTACTTCGCCGATCAGGGCGACTTCGCGACGGCGGGCGCCAGCAACATCAATTACGCCACGACGCTCGAGCGTCCGATCGTGCGTCTCGAGGCCGGCACCTACGACTTCGGCCGCGCCTTGCTCGCAGCGTCGCCGAAATTCGGTAAGGGCCACCTGCTGGCCGCGTTCGAAACGTCGACCAACGCCGGGCCGTGGGCCGTGCCGGACTCGTACCGGAAGTACAACGGCGTCCTGCGCTACACCCAGGGCGACAACGTCAACGGCCTCTCGCTACGTTCATGGGATATCACGGCGAGTGGAACGCGACCGAAGCCTCTCCTCAGCGCGCGATCGACGCCGGCCTGATCGACAGGTTCGGCTCGATCGACCCGACCGATGGCGGGCACACGTATCGCTATAGCGTCGCCGGCGAATGGCAGCGCGGCGCCGGTAACACGCTGACAAAGGTTCAGGCATATGGCATCGGCTACGACCTGAACCTCATCTCGAACTTCACGTTCTTTCTGGACGACCCGATCCGCGGCGACCAGCGCGAGCAGGTCGATCACCGCTTCGTCACCGGCGGGCGAGTATTTCAAAAGCGGCAGGGCCGGTTGGGTTCACGTCCCGTGCAGAACACCATCGGTCTTCAGTTCCGAAATGATGACGTGATGCGCGTCGCGCTCTTCCACACTGAGCAGCGCGTGAGGCTCGAGACCTGGAACGATGCGTCGGCTCTGGTCACGAGCGCCGGCGTCTACGGCGAAAACCAGGTGGAGTGGGCGCCATGGCTCCGCACCACGGTCGGCCTCCGGGCCGATGGGTCGCGCTACGCGGTCACCAACGTAATCGATGCGCGGAACAGCGGCACGGAGACGGCGGGAATCGTCAGCCCGAAAGCCAGGGCGACGTTCGGCCCGTGGCGCTCCACGGAGTTTTACGTGAACGCCGGGACGGGCTTCCACAGCAATAGTGCGCTCGGCACGACACTCCGCTTCGACGGCGACGGTAATCCCGCCAACCCCGTCACTCCACTCGTGCGAGCCAAAGGCGGCGAAGTCGGTGTGCGCTCCGTGGCGGTGCCTCACCTGCAGAGCACCGTGTCGCTGTGGACGCTGCGGCTCGATTCCGAACTCGTCTACAACGGCGACATCGGCGCAACCGAGCCCGGGGCGTCGAGCAAACGCTATGGCGTGGAGTTCGCCAACTACTACAGCCCGACGCCATGGCTGGTCTTCGACGGCGATATGTCGTGGTCACGGGCGCGATTCACCGGCTCGAGCGACGTCGCCGGGCTCTACGTTCCGGAAGCCGTCAACGTCGTCGTCTCCGGTGGCGCAAGCGTCGACAACTTCCACCGAACGTTCGGCAGCCTTCGGCTGCGCTACTTCGGTCCGCGGGCGCTCGTCGAAGACAACTCGTTACGCTCGTCGGCCACGACACTGCTCAACGCTGAAGGCGGCTATCAGCTCGCAAGGGCTCTGCGGCTGAACCTGCAGGTGTACAACCTGCTGAACGCCAAGATGAGCGATATCGACTACTATTTCGCGTCGCGCTTGCCCGGCGAGCCGGTCGGCGGCGTCGAGGATATCCACGTGCATCCGGCTGTGCCGCGGACGCTACGGCTCAGCCTGATCTTCGGCTTCTGATCGTCGAAAAGACGTGCTGGAAGGGTTGTTGCAACGACAAATGACGTGAAGAATGCCTACGGACGAGGTCTCGCGATCATCGTAATCGCGGCGAGCGCGTGCGCCACCATGGGCACCGGCGCCACCGCGGCATCCAAGAAGGAAGACCCTCGAACCTCCGTCCTCCAGCGCTCGCGCCTGTGGTCGCCGACCAAGGTCGCGACGATGGATCTCAAGAAAGGACCGTCTGGCCCCGGCGCGTTCGCCTTCCACGAAACCGTCACCTGCAAGTACCTCGACAAGAAACTGAGTGGCAACTCGCCGAAGTTCGCTTGCGTGATCGGTGAAGACGACGAGGTGAAGGTGAAGTTCGGCGGCAACAACGGCGAGGTGTACGGAGAAGTACTAGCCACGCGGCTCCTGTGGGCGCTCGGCTTCCCTGCCGATCGCATGTATCCCGTGAACGTGATCTGCAAGGGCTGTCCCGCCGAGTTTCTGGGTATCGAGCGACCCAACGACGAAAGCCGCTTCGACCCGGCGCTCATCGAGAGGAAAGCTCCGGGCACCGAATGGGGCACGAAGGGATGGTCGTGGAAGGAGCTCAATGGGATCGACGGCGAGCACGGTGGCGCGCCGCGCGCGCATCGCGATGCGCTCAAGCTCCTCGCCGTCTTCATGCAGCATAGCGACAGCAAGCCCGAACAGCAGCGCATCGTCTGCCAGTCGAACGCGAAGTGGCCGCGCCCCGAGACGTGCGCCAATCCGCTCCTCATGATCAGCGACGTGGGGTTGACCTTCGGCCGCGGGACACGCAGCAACACCAACGAAACCTCCGGCGTGAATCTCGACGGCTGGAGGAAAACCCCGGTGTGGAAAGAGGAGACGGGTTGTATCGGCAATCTGCCGAAGTCGTTCACCGGGACGCTCAGCGAGCCGACGATCAGCGAGGCGGGCCGCCGGTTCCTCGCCGGTCTCTTGATGCAGCTTTCCGATCGGCAAATCGAGGATCTGTTCGAGGCCGCGCGCGTGCGTCTACGACTGCGCTCGCCCGGGCACGTCGATTCGGGATTCGCCACGACCGCCGACTGGGTGGACACGTTCAAGGCCAAACGCGCTCAGATTGTCCAGCGCCGTTGCGCGTGAAATCACGGGCGTTCTGGGCCGTCTAAGCAAGGCGGCCCGGCTTAAGGAACTCTTCAGAAAACTCCGCACCGGTTCTGGTGGACAATAGCCACGTGATCCGCCGCATGCTCGCGCTCGGGCTGGCGCTTGCCGTTCAGGGCGGCGCGGTGTGCGCGCCCTTCCTGCACGCGCACGTCGACGCGGAGCACGACGACCACCACTCGACGTCGGTGCATGCGCACTTCTCGTCGCATGCGCCGGCGCGCGTTCAGCATGAGAGCGTCTCGGTCGAGGAGGCCGACCGCGATCACGCCATCTATCTGCAGGTGTTCGTGGCGGTGGAAGCCTCGGTTTTCCAGTCGCCCGCACTTCCTCGCACGGTGTTCGCTCCCGTTCCGGTGATTGAGCACGCGCCGCGCACGTTCGTCCTGGTCACGCACGGCCACGATCCGCCGCTCGTCCACGCCCTCGATTCCCGCCCTCCACCCCTCTTCCTCTCCTGATCGGACGGACCGCTGGTCGTGTCCCTCGACACGACCGTAGACCGAAGACCGTAGACCAAGAGGGGTTCTATGCGCACGTCTATCGTGCGCGCCGCGATCGCCCTGGCATGTGTGCCAGCAGCCGCGGGCGCACAGTCGTTGTCACTCACCGAGTCCGAAGCCTTGGCGCGGCTCTCGCCAGAGAGCGCTCGAGTTCGCGCCCTTCGCGCCTCGGCCGACGTCGCGCGCGCCGACGTGCTCGCCGCCGGGCGATGGCCGAATCCACGACTCACCGTCGATCGCG
>Ga0209382_10009016_pt1 | contig 12511 bp, 14 predicted proteins | sample SoiMetdeltSBSDD5_FD_187599 | JGI IMG/M metagenome (GOLD analysis project Ga0209382, IMG submission 187599) | Bulk soil microbial communities from a Populus tree surrounding site in Tennessee, USA - Soil MetaG P. deltoides SBSDD5 (SPAdes) (version 2) | ecosystem: Environmental > Terrestrial >... | reverse complement strand
TGGAGTGTGCCGAAGGACGCCAGATGCCGCCGCTAAGGTTTGCCCCTGCCGAACCCCGGAGGGGTGCCGGAGTGGTTGAACGGGGCGGTCTCGAAAACCGTTGTGGGCGCAAGTCCACCGAGAGTTCGAATCTCTCCCCCTCCGCTGCACTAGAGCCGGATCCCGCACGCTGCCATTGGCGGGATCTCGGCCTACCCAGACTCTCCAGCGAGGTGGTCGCGCTTGGTCAGTGATGGACTGAAATGGTCCCTGGTGGTCGCGAAGTGTGCCCCGATGTGCGCCGGCCTAGCGGCCACGAGTCTTCTAGCATGGGGCGTGCTTTCTCTGAGGGGAGGAACGCATGGAACTAGTTCGGTGGCGGTGAAGCGCAAGTGACCGCGAAGTGGGGCAGGCCAAGCGCATTAACTGGTCGGACGAGGACGCGGTTGATTTCGACATCGACTGGACGCTCTACGAGGACTTCTGCCACTCGGCACTGAAGCGGTAGGACGGAGGATCATGAGCCTTAACGACCGCATCAAGAAGCACAACGCCAAGGTCAGGGCTGAATCAAGTCAAGGTCCGGCTCCGACTGACGCAGACGCGACGACCAAGGTAGACGCGACAAGGCTGCACAAGAAGGCGCAGGAGGCGCTGAGTGACAATCTCGTTCCCGGAGAGGAGATTGCGGTTGTCATTCATGGTCCTCATAACCAGGCGATCATCGGTACGGATAGGCGGGCCTTCGTCTTCAAGAAGGGCTTCATGGCAGGAGCATCCTTCGGTAGTGAGATGACTTCGTGGGACTACCGCAATCTCGTGGGAGTCCAGATCCATACAGGGATGATGAGCGGGTCTGTTGTCCTTCAAGGGCCGGGTCAGACGGGCAAGAAGACGAGCTATTGGGGACAGGGCGACGATGATCCCAGCAAAGCTCCGAACGCGATCCCGCTCGTTCGTCCCTTCGATGAAGCTCGGGCTGGCGTAGCGAAGTTGCGGCAGTTGATGGAGGCTGCTCACTCCTCCTCGGCGCACTCCGCTCCGGCTCCCCCGGCTACAAGTGGTTCCGTTGCCGACGAGCTTCAGAAGCTCGTGGATTTAAAGAACGCAGGCGCACTCTCCGAGGAGGAGTTTGCTGACTTGAAGCGGTCGTTGCTGGCGCAGTCGCAGCAATGAGCCTGCCCTCGCGGCTCGCCCGCTAGTGCATCTGCATGGAATCCATCGCCGGCGAGCCCTCGTGCGAGCCGGGGACCGTGAGGCCGGGTACGTCCTCGGGCGCGAAGGCCACGCCCAGCGCCAGTAGCGCCAGTAACACGGCGACGCCGTGCGCGGCGATCGTCTTCCACGGCAGCAGCCGCTCCGCGGCGATCAGTGCGGCCACGAGGGCCATCCAGCCGACGCTCATGACGCCGACCGCGAAGAGGGTCGCCATCAGGGCCCAGCAGCAGGCGACACAGAAGCCGCCGTGCTCCATCCCCATGCGCAGGGCGCCCAGGCGGCCCGGCCGCCAGTGCTCTGCAAGGAACGCCCGCGGGTCGCGGCAGCGCCGCAGGCAGGCATCCTTCGGCCCCGTCAACTGGTACAGCGCGCTGCCGAGGATCACCCCGCCGGCCACGTAGCGCCCGGCCTCGTCCCACGCGAGGAACCCGAGCTCCAGCGAGCGCACGCCTTCGATCAGTGCATAGCCCAAGAGGCCGGCCGCGAGCCACGCGACCAGATAGCCGGCCGTGAAGGCGGAGGTGGCCCCGGGCCCCGCCGCCCGGCGGCGGTACTCGGCCACCATCGGCGCGACTGCGGGCAGCATCATCGCCGGCATCATCAGCGCCCACGTGACCGCAAACCAGCCGAGCTCGCCCAGCTCGCTGCCCGGCCCGGCGTCCATCCCGCCCATCCGCCGGTCGGTCAGCGCCCAGGCGGCGCCGGCCAGCGCGAGCAGGAGCACGACCACCCCGGCCTGCGCCCGCGCGCCGGGCGCCGGCGTGCGGCGCAGCGCGGCGGCGCTCATGTCGCGTCCTCGTGCTCGGGCTCAGGCATCCGGGTACTCGTCCTTGCGCCAGGCGCGCGGCTCCTCCGGCTGCGGCTTCGGCGTGCGGTCGAGGAGGAACGCGGAGTACGGCTGGACGAACGCATCGGGCGCGCTCACCGTGTACGTGTGGTAGATGGTCCCGTTGTCGCGTGCGAAGGCGATGAAGCTCGGGTTCTCCCGCAAGCCGTCCTCGAGGTCCGCCCCCACCTGCCGGGACCACTCCTGCAGCCATTCGGGTGGGTCCGCGACCAGCTCCTGGACCTCGGGGATCTGCTCCGCCTGCTCGGGCGTCAGGGCGAGCCCGTAGTCCCAGGGGAAGTCGGTCTCGTACGTCGAGACGTAGGGGAATTCCCAGCCCATCCGCTGCTTGTACGCGGTCAGCCGATCGATCGGCGCGCGGGAGAAGCAGACCAGCGACACGTCGCGGTGGTACAGGTGCACGCGCGTGGCGCTGAGCTCGTCCCCGAGGTTCGTGCAGCCGGGGCAGGCGCCGACCTCGTAGTCCGGCCCGAACATGATGTTGTAGGCCAGGAGCTGCGAGCGGCCGTCGAACAGGTCCGCGAGCGTCTTCTTCCCGTCCTCGGTCTCGAACTCGTACTCCTTCTCCACCCGCACCCAGGGGAGCTTGCGTCGCTCCTCCGCGGCCTTGCGGCCCAGCTCGGCGTGCTCGGCCTCGAGCTTCGCGAGCTCCTGGCGAGCGGCCTGCCACTCTTCTCGGGTCCCCACCTTGTGCTCGGCCATTTTTCCCTCCATCGTCGGGTCTTTGAAATGTAGACCGGCGCGGGCGGCGGAACTCACCGCTGAGACTCGAGCTCGACCCGCCGCCGCTCCAGAAAGCGCCGCTCCGCGTCGGAGTGGACGAGCTCCAGCGCGCGGTCGTACGCGGCGCGCGCCTCGTCGACGCGATCGAGCCGGCGCAGCAGCTCCGCGCGCGTCGAGTGCAGATAGTGGTAGCGGTCGAGGTCGAGCGCCTCCACCAGGGCGAGCGCCGCGTCGACCTGGCCCGTCTCGGCGATCGCGACCGCCTGGTTGAGCTCCACCACGGGCGAGCCGGTCCGGCGGGCGAGCTCGCCGTACAGGGCGGCGATCTGCGGCCAGTCCTGGGGCTCGTCGGCGTGCAGGGACGCGAGCGCCGCCTGCAGCACGTAGTCCTCGCGGCCTCCGAGCGCCAGCGCCCGCTCGAGCGCGGCCCGGCCCTCGGCGATCCGATCGAGGTCCCAAAGCGACCGGTCCTGGTCGCGGAGCAGCACCACCGCGCCGTCGGCGAACCGCGCCTCGCGCCGCGCGTCGTTGATCAGCATCAGCGCGAGCAGGCCGTGCACCTCCGGCTCGTCGGGCATCAGCTCGGCGAGCGCGCGCCCCAGCCGGATCGCCTCGGCGGCCAGGTCGCCGCGGCCGCCGTAGCCCTCGTTGAAGATCAGGTAGACGACGGCGAGCACCGCGGCCAGGCGGTCGGGGAGCAGGTGCGCCGGGGGCACGCGAAACGGGATCCCGGCCGCGGCGATCTTGTGTTTCGCGCGCACGAGGCGCTTGGCCATCGTCGCTTCCGGGACGAGGAACGCACGCGCGATGTCGTCCGTGTCGAGGCCGCCGAGCGTTCGCAGCGTGAGCGCGACCTGCGCGTCGAGCGCGAGCGCCGGGTGGCAGCAGGTGAACACGAGCTCGAGGCGCTCGTCGGGGATCGTCGTGTCGTCCAGGTCGTCCATGTCGTCCTCGGTGGCCTCCGGCACGTCGAGCAGGCGCGTCTTCGCGGCGAGCGTCCGGTCGCGCCGCACGCGGTCGATCGCGCGGTTGCGCGCGGTGGTCACCAGCCATGCGCGCGGGCTGTCGGGTGTCCCGTCGCGCGGCCAGCGCTCGGCCGCGATCGCGAACGCCTCCTGGGTGGCTTCCTCGGCGAGCTCGAAGTCGCCGAGGAAGCCGATCAGCGACGCGAGGACGCGCCCCCACTCGTCGCGGAAGACCTGCTCGAGGATCGCTACCGCTCCACCACCGGGCGCACCTCCACCGCACCGCCCATGCGGGCCGCGGGAACGCGCGCCGCCAGCTCGATCGCGGCGTCGAGGTCGTCAGCCTCGAACACGAAGTAGCCGCCCAGGGCCTCCTTGACGGCGACGAACGGACCGTCGGTGGTCAGCGTCTTGCCGTCCTGCACCCGGACTGTCGTCGCGGTCTCGGGCGGCTGCAGCTGCAGGCCGGACGTGACGCCGGGAGTCTGGTTGATCGCCATGTACTCGGCGTAGACCGCCTTCTGCTCGTCCTCGGAAAGGCTCTCCCACCGCTCGGCGTCGCGGGGGGTGGCCGCGTCGCCCTGGTGAATCAGCAGCATGTAACTTCATCGCTTCCTCCTTTGTCGGGATGGTCGCGTATGAGACGAACGGCCGTCGCGGAAATGGACACCCGCTATTGAGACGCGAGCCTCACACCAGCGCGGCCACGGCCACGCCTAGGCCCGGCTACTCCAGATCGACCGCGATCCGCTCGTCGCGTGGCCCGAGCACCCAGTGCTGCGACGCAATCGCGTGGTAAAGGCGGTGGCGGGCGGGCGCCTCGATTTCGGCGCGGGTCCACGCATTCCCACCGTGTGCCTGCGACCGGCGGGAGTAGATGCCGAGGACGCGGTCCGTGTCGGCCTGCGGCACCTCCTCCGCCACCGCTGTCATGTACACGCCCTGGCCGGTTCCGATCGGTGCCCGGGAGTCGAAGATCACGATGCTCACCTCGGGGCGCGCGCCCAGGTTGTGCGAATGCGTCGCGTCCGGGGACGAGACCCAGATGAACTCCGCGTGGCGCTCGACGGCGTAGTACACCGGCGACGCCCATGGGCGTCCCTCGGCGTCGGCCGTGCCGAGCGTCAGGTAGAGGCTGGACTCGATGATCTCCTTGGCGACGGCCGCGAAACCCTCGCTGTCGGTCATCGGGTCGGGCGATAGGTGCCGAACGCCCAGAGGTTGCCTTCCGGATCGCGGACGGTGAAGTCGCGCGAGCCGTAGTCGGTGTCGGTCGGCTCGAGCGGTATGTCTGCGCCCGCCGCGCGCGCCCGCTCGCAGAGCGAGTCGACGTCCTCGATCGCGCAGTAGACCAGCGAACCCCCGGCGGGCAGGCTGCTGAACGGCTCCCGGCCGGCCCCGGCCGTACCCAGCATCACGATGCCGTCGCCCAGGCCCAGCTCGGCATGGGCGACATTGCCTTCATCGTCGCGGTGGACCTCGCCCGGGACGAACCCGAGCGTGCGCTGGAGCCACTCGATCGCCGCATCCGCGTCGCGATAGAGGATGCTCGGGTAGAACGTCACGCTCGCTTTGTCGTTGCTCATGTGCTGCTCCTTTCTACACCAGTTGAAGACGTCAGTCCGGTAGCAGGGGGACCGTCAGGCCCGGGTCGCGGCCCAGCAGGACCGCTCTGGTGATCGCGGCGGTCCCGAAGCGGTCGCGCAGCTCGTCGAGCGTGGCGTCGAGGGCGCGCTGGCGTTCGAAGGGCAGCGACAGCTGGGTCCCGTGAGCGTCCTCGAGGTTGGTGAGCGCGATACCCACCAGGGTGAGGCCGCGCGCCTGGATCAGCGGTGCGGCCCTGGTGAGAAGTCCCCTCGCCGTGGCGAGGATGGTCGGCGTCTCCGTCGTCGCCAGGCCGAGCGTGTGCGAGCGCGTTGCGCGCTTGAAGTCGTCGAAGCGCAGCCGGAGCACGATCGTCCGGCATGCGCGCCGAGCCCTGCGCAGCCGGCCCGCGAGGCGGTCCACGAGCGCGACCACGATGGCATCGAGCTCGCCCTGCGTTCTGGGTGCGCGGCCGAGCGCGCGCTGCGCACCGATCGAGCGTCGCCGCGGCCGCAGGCGCACGCGCCGGGGGTCGCGGTTGTGCGCCAGGGCATGCAGGTGGCGGCCGGCGGCGCGTCCCAGCATCGAGACGAGCGCCTCCTCGGCGAGTTCGGCGACCTGCCCCACGGTCGGAATCCCGCGGTCGCGGAGTTTCCGGGCGGTGACGGGGCCGACGCCCCACAGCCTCTCGACCTCCAGCGGATGGAGGAAGTCCAATTCGCGCTCGGGGGGCACCAACAGCAAGCCATCGGGCTTGGCCACGCCGCTGGCGACCTTCGCGAGGAACTTGGTGCGGGCGATCCCGACGGTGATGGGCAGACCGACCTGCTCACGCACGTCGCCGCGGAGGCGCACCGCCATCTGCACCGGAGTGCCTGCGATCCGGCGCATGCCGCGCACATCGAGGAAGGCCTCGTCGATCGAAAGCGCTTCGACCGCGGGCGTCGTCTGGTCGAACACCTCGAACACCGCCTTGCTCGCCTCGGAGTAGGCCGACATCCGCGGCGGCACCACCACCGCGTCCGGGCAGAGCCGGCGCGCCTGCGCCCCACCCATCGCGGTCCGCACGCCGCGGGCCTTGGCCTCGTAACTGGCTGCGAGCACGACTCCCGCGCCCACGATCACGGGACGCCCACGCAAGCGAGGATCGTCGCGCTGCTCCACCGAGGCATAGAACGAGTCGAGATCCGCGTGCAGGATCGTGGGCTCGGACACGAACACATGTTCGCATCCGAAGCCCGCCACGTCCAGTCCCTCACCGTCCGGGGACTGCGCCGCCGGTGCGCTCGCTCACGCAGGGTGATAGGTCTGGACGACCACGCCCGTGTCGAACGCCTCCGTGCCGGCGAGCTTCAACACCGTCTTGTCCGGCGTGTCGGGGAAGAGGCGCCGCCCCGACCCGAGCACGACCGGGAAGACCATCAGGCGGTACTCGTCGACGAGACCGTGCTCCATCAGCGTGTGGACGAGCGTGCGGCTGCCCGCAACCACGATGTCGCCGCCTTCTTCCTCCTTCAGCTTCCGCACGGCCTCCGCGACGTCGCCCTGCAGCAGCGTGGAATTGCTCCATTCGAGCGGCTCCTTCAGCGTCGTGGAGGCGACGTGCTTCGGCATGGCGTTCATCTTGTCCGCGAACGGGCCGCTGCGCGACGGCCACGCCCCGAGAAAGCTCTCGTAGGTGACCCTCCCGATGAGCAGCGCATCGGCTGCCAGCGTCTCCTCGAGCTTGTACTGCTCCTGCTGGGGACCCATGAAGTCGAACACCCAGCCGCTGTGGGGATGACCCGGCTCACCGCCCGGCGCCTCCATCACGCCGTCCAGCGTCACGAACTCGGAAACGACCACTCGTCTCATTCCAACCTCCTGGTCACGGGGATGCGACAGCTAAGACTGCCGCAGTCCGCTCAATTAATCGGAGGCTGCGGGCCCTCCAGCTCGGCGACCAGCTCGTCGAGCTTCAGCTCCTGGAGCTTGCCGGAGACCGCATCGAGCTCGGCCTTGCAGAACTCGATCAGCTCCTTGGCCTCGGTGCACAGCTGCAGCGTCTCGCGCAGCTCGGCCTCGCCCGAGTCGAGCCGGGCGATGATCGCCTCCAGCCGCGCGACCGCGGCCTCATAGGACTCAGGCTTGGCGTTCATCGCGATCCTCGGGTTCGATGCGCGCCGGGACGGCGTCGTCGGCGAAGCGGATCGTGACCCGTTCGCGGTCGCGGGCAGCCGCGGCCGAGGTGAGCGGGTCGCCCTCCTCGCCTGCGATGAGTGCGTAGCCCCGGTCCAGCGTGCGTTCGGGGTCGTGTGCCCGCTCGGCGAGCACGAGGGCGTCGAGCCGCTGCGCCTCGCCCCTCAGCGTGGCGTTGGTGAAAGCCTCCAGCTTGCGGCTCAATACCAGCGCGTGACGTTCGGCAAGCAAAGAGCGCTCGGCCTGTCCGCGCGCCGCCGACGCCCGCGTCTCGCGCAGCAGCTGGTGCAGCCGGGCGCGCTCCAGGCGAATGCTGCGCGCGGGGCCGCGGGCCAGTTCCGCCAGCCGGCGGCCGCGCAGGCCGATCGCGCCCGCCGAGGTCCGCGCGGCGCAGCGCGCGTGGGAGCGGAGGTCGCTGCGGGCAAGCCCGATGTCGACGGGGACCAGCGCATCGGCCGCGTGCGTCGGGGTGGAGCAGGCGACGGCCGAGACGTCGTCGATCAGCGTGCGGTCCGACTCGTGCCCGACCGCGCTGATCACGGGCAGGCGCAGCAGCGCGACGGTACGGCACAGGGTCTCGTCGCAGAAGGCCCACAGGTCCGTGAGGCTGCCGCCGCCGCGGCACACCACGGCCACGTCGACCGCCGGGACGGCCGCCAGGTTGCGCAGCGCCGCCGCGATCGCGCCCGCCGCGCGGCGGTCCTGGACCGGCGCGTCGGCCCACACGATCGTCCCGCGCCAGCCGCGGCGCTCGAGCCCGGCGAGGAGGTCCGCGCAGGCCGCGCTGCCGCGGGCCGCGACGACGCCGATCGTGCGGGGGATCGCCGGGCGGGGAAGCTCCTTCTGGGGTGTGAACAGTCCGTCGGCCTCGAGCAGGCTGCGCAGGGCCGCGAGGCGCGCGAGCAGGTCTCCCTCTCCCGCCAGCCGCAGGTACGTGACGCGGAAGCTGAAGCTCGGCGACGCCGTCGCGGTGCCGGGGTAGAAGTCGGGGCCGCCGGCCACGATCACCTCGGCGCCGTCGCGCAGCGCGCCTTCGTGCAGGCCGAGGGCGTCCAGGTCGGACGTCCACATCGAGCACGGGACCGCCCCGTCCGCATCGCGCAGCTCGAAGTACGCGGCCGCCCGGGCGCGGCGGAAGTTCGTCACCTCCCCGATCAGGAGGACCCGCGGGCGCTCCCGCAGGAACCCGCGGAAGCCCTCGGCCCAGCGGCCGACGCCGAACGGGCCGGGGAGGTTGGGATCGCCCGGCCGGGGACTGTGCGCCTCGAATGACTGCTCGGTGGCCACGCGCCTAGGCTACCCAGCCCCGGGGCGGAGGCCGGCGGGGGCCGTTCCCGGCCTCAGGCCGGGACGGGCTCGGGGGTTCCGGCGCCGGAACGGGCCGGCGCGGACAGCTCGTAGGCTGCGGCGTCGAAGCGCTGCGTCTCGCGGCGGTAGCGCCATGTGAAGTCCGGATAGATGGTGGTGTTCTTGCCGTTCACGTCGAGGTACCAGCTCGAGCAGCCGCCCGAGTTCCAGACCGTCTGGCCCATGCGGCTCTGCAGCTTCACGTTGTAGGCGTCCTGCGCGTCGGGGCGCACCTCGATGCGCGTTGCGCCGCGCGCCTCCATCGCCTTGATCGCGCCCATGAAGTAATCGAGCTGCGCCTCGATCATGAACACGAGCGAGTTGTGGCCGAGGCCCGTGTTGGGCCCGGTGACGATGAACAGGTTGGGGAAGCCGGCGACCGCCGTGCCCCTGTATGCCTGCGGGCTGCCGGCCCACATGTCCGCCATCAGCTCCCCCGTGCGGCCCCGGATGATGCGCGCAAAGGGAGCGTCCGTCACGTGGAAGCCGGTCGCGAACACGATCGTGTCGGCCTCGTGCAGCACGCCGTCGCTGCTCACGATGCCGTTCGGCACGATCTCCTTGATGCCGGTGGTCACGACGTCGACGTTCTGCTGCGTGATCGCCGGATACCAGTCGTTGGATGGGAGCACGCGCTTGCATCCGAACGAGTAGTCCGGCGTCAGCTTCGCGCGCAGGTCGGGATCGCTGACCTGCTTGGCGAGGTGCCTGCCCGCGATCCGCTCGGCGAACTTGAGGTAACGCGGGTTGTGCACGAAGCCCGGCACCAGCGACTCCCGGCTCCAGTACACGAACGCGCGCGCGATGCGCTGCAGCGCGGGGAAGCGCCGGTACGCGCGCCGCTCGATCTCGGTGATGGGGCGGTCGCGGTGTGGCATCACCCATGGCGGCGTGCGCTGGTACACGTCCAAGTGGTCGACCAGCGGCTGGATCTTGGGGACGGCCTGGATGGCGGACGCGCCGCATCCGATCACGGCCACGCGGCGGCCGCGCAGGTCGTGCTCGTGGTTCCAGTTGGCGGTGTGGAAGGTGACGCCCTCGAAGCTCTCGAGGCCGGGGAAGTCCGGTATCGACGGCGCGCTCAGGAATCCCGGTGCCGCGAACAAGAGGTCCGCGGTGTAGGGGCCCTGCGAGGTCTCGAGCCGCCACACCAGCGCCGACTCGTCCCACTCCGCGCCGGTCACGTCACAGTCGAACGTGATGTGGTCGCGCACGGCGAAGTGGTCCGCGCAGTCGCGCAGGTACTTCTGGATCTCGGGCTGCAACGGGTAGGTGCGGGTCCATTCCGGATTGGGGGCGAAGGAGAAGGAGTAGAGGTGGGAGGGGATGTCGCACTGGCATCCCGGATACGTGTTCGCCCACCACGTGCCGCCCACGTCGGGGTCGCGCTCCCACACGTTGAAGTCCTCGATGCCGGCCTCTCTCAGCCGGATCGCCAGCCCGAGGCCGCCGAAGCCCGCGCCGAGGATCCCGATCCTGGTGTGGCGCGGCGCCTGCCGGCCGTTCGAGCTCGTGACCGTCACCCGGGGAAGGGTACTGTTCGCGCGGTGAGGAGGATCGTCACGGCCTTGCTGTGCGTCGCAGTCGCCGTGCCGGGGATCGCGGTGGCGGCAGCGCCGCGCAAGGGCGGCCACTACACCGGCAAGAGCACTCCGCTGCTGGGGTCGAAGCGCCACACGGTCTCGATCCGGATCTCGGGCGATGGGCGGACCGGCACGTTCCGCTACTGCGGCGATCGCCGGCGGCGCGCGATGAGCGCGCGCTTCATCGTGAGGAAGGGGCGTTTCACCGCGCGCCGGCGGGAGCGGCGGCGCGGCGGCGCGCGGGTCGTGACCTTCCAGGCCACGGGCAGGTTCACCAGCCGCACCCGGGTGCGAGGCCGCATCGTGGTGGTATTCGAGTGCGACCACGCGCCCGGCACGTACACCGCCCGGCTGCGCCGCTAGACCGAATCCCTGACCTGGCCCTGTTTTTTCGCCCGCCGCGGCGGGTATGGGGGCCTGTGAGGAGGTGAGCAAATGTACATTGGTTTGGGCACCCTTCTTCTGATCATCATCCTGCTGATCATCCTGCTCTAGGCAGAAATCAAAGTTCGTTGACAGAGTGAGCGCGACCTCCGGTCGCGCTCATATCTTTGGACGGCTTTGGTTCACCTGCGACTTGTCGTCCCGGCTCCGCTCGTGAGCGGAGTGCTCGATGTTCTGGACGGTGCGCCGGCGGTCTTCGGCATCGTGCATCTGCCCGGCGCCGCGCGGCAGCCGGCGGGGGACGTGGTGTTGTGCGACGTCGCGCGCGAGGCGGCGAGCGTCATCCTCGCCCAGCTCGAGCAGATGGGCGTGGACGAGCAGGGATCGATCTCCATCGAGCGGCCGAAGGCCGTGTTGTCGCGTGCCGCCGATCGCGCCGAGCGGGCGGCGCCGGGGGATCCGACCAACGCCGTCGTGTGGGAGGAGCTGCAGGAGATCACCTCGGAGGGCACGGAACTGTCGGCGAGCTTCCTGATCTTCATGTCGCTCGCAACGCTGATCGCGGCGGTGGGCATCTTCCTCGACACCTCGATCCTGATCATCGGGGCGATGGTGCTGGGGCCGGAGTTCGGCCCGCTGGCGAGCTTCTGCGTCGCGGTCGTCCAGGGCCGCGCCCAGCTGGCCCGCCGGTCGCTCTTTGCCCTGCTCGGCGGATTCCCGATCGCGATCGCCGCTGCGCTGGTCGCGTCGCTCCTCTTCAAGTGGACCGGGCTCACGCCCGAGACCTTCACCGAGAGCGATCACGGCCTGTCGGCCATCATCAGCAGCCCGGACTTCTTCTCTTTCTTCGTCGCCTTCTGTGCGGGCATCGCTGGAACGCTGTCGCTGACGACCGCGAAGTCGGGCGCGCTCGCGGGGGTGCTGATCTCGGTGACGACGATCCCGGCAGCCGCGAACGTGGGTGTGGCCGCGGCGTATGAGGACTGGTCGGCGATGGGCGGCTCCCTCGCGCAGCTCGCGATCAACCTCACTGCGCTGTGCATGGCGGGCATCGGCACGCTGGTCGTGCAGCGCGCGATCTTCCACCGGCGGCTCGCCGCATACGAGCGCGGGCGCGTCTAGCCCGTTGCTACGCTAGGCCGCGCCGCCAGGACGGTGGCTTTCTTGCGTTCCCGGAGAGGTGTCCGAGCGGCTTAAGGAGCGCGACTGGAAATCGCGTGGGCGGGGAAACCTGCCTCGAGGGTTCGAATCCCTCCCTCTCCGCTCCCTCCCCGGGGGCGAACTTTGCCACCGTGGTGCATTAGGGTCGTTATGCGACCCCTATCGACCACGGTGGAGCAAGAAGTCGCTCGGATTGCCGAAGGTCAGCATGGGGTTGTTGCCCGTGGGCAACTCTTGGATGCGGGCCTGTCCGTCGGATCCATCAAGCGACGCGTGCGAAAGGGCTTACTCCTCCGTACCTACCCGGGGGTGTATCGCGTCGGCCACCGTGCCCCCAGCGTTCAGGCGCGCTACCTGGCGGCCGTCCTCGCGTGCGGCGAAGGTGCCGCACTCAGCGGAGCCGCTGCCGGGCACCTGTTCGGGCTGATCACAGGGAAGCCTCCCAGGCCGGAAGTGACCGCCCCCACCAAGCGTCGCGTCGACGGAATCAGGACGCGGCGGTCCCTGACCATCGACGCAGCGGTCTTCTGGGGGCATTCCGG
>Ga0209382_10009014_pt1 | contig 12512 bp, 12 predicted proteins | sample SoiMetdeltSBSDD5_FD_187599 | JGI IMG/M metagenome (GOLD analysis project Ga0209382, IMG submission 187599) | Bulk soil microbial communities from a Populus tree surrounding site in Tennessee, USA - Soil MetaG P. deltoides SBSDD5 (SPAdes) (version 2) | ecosystem: Environmental > Terrestrial >... | reverse complement strand
GGGGGTCGGGGTGCCGGGGCAGACCAGGCTGGGGCGGGCCGCCAGCGCGGCCGCGACATGACCGGGCATGTCGATCTCGGGCACCACCACGATCCCCCGGGCCGCGGCGTAGTCGACCAGCTCGCGGTACTGGTCCTGGGTGTAGAAGCCGCCGGGCCCGCCGCCGAGCTCGGTGGCCGCGCCGACCTCGGTCAGCTCCGGGAACTGCTCGATCTGGAGCCGCCAGCCCTGATCGTCGGTCAGGTGGAGGTGGAAGCGGTTGAGCTTGTACTGGGCCGCAAGGTCGATGACCCGCTCGACCTCCTCCACGGTGAAGAAGTGGCGGGCGACGTCGAGCATGGCGCCCCGCCAGGCGAAGCGGGGGACGTCCCGCAGCGTGCCGACGGGGAGCGTGAAGGTGCCTGGCTGCGGATCCGGGCTCTGGACCTCCGGGGCGAGCAACTGCCTGACGGTCTGCACCGCCCAGCCGAAGCCGGCGGCCGACGAGGCCCGGATGGCGACACCCCGGGAGGCGATGTCGAGCACGTAGCCCTCGGTGCCGAGCTCGCCGTCGCCCCCGGTGGCCAGGGCGAAGGTGATCGGAGGCCCGACGACGTCGGCACCCCCATCCCCCTGGACCACCGGCAGCTCCAGGCCTGTCGCGGGGCCGAGATAGCCACGCAGCAGGTCGGCGGCCCCACCCGCACCTTCGGCCTCCGCTTCGGGCTGGACCACGATCGCGGTGGACGCCACCAACGGCAGCTCTCCGTCGCCGGGCGTGAGCCCGGTGGGCCGGGGGATCAGCGAGGCGAACGAGCCGTGGTGCAGCGGTTCGACGGGCGGAGCGACGGTCGACGGGGTGGCCTCGGAGGACCGGGACGACTCCTCGGGACCTCCGGTGTCGCCGCCGGCCGTGTCGTCGTCTCCGGAGCAGGCCACGAGCAGCAGGCTTACCAGCCCGAGCAGCGCGACCAGGACGCGCCCGCAGGCGAGCCGTCCGCTCCCCCGGCCCGGCCCTCGTCGACGATGGCCACCGCCCGGAGGGCCGGTCAGTGTCGACGAGCACGGAGTTGCCCCCATCGGCACCAGGGTAGGGTGCCCCAGATGGGGACCTCGGGGACCGGCGGAGCAGCCCGGACGCCTTCGATCGATCCCGACGCGGTGGCCCGGGTGGTCGACGCGCTCCTGGATCCCGCGCTGGAGCCGATCGTCGAGCTGGTCATCACCGCCGATCGCGCCAACGGGACCTACGAAGCCCGGGCGGTCGACGGCCGGGTCCGCTTCCACCGGGAAGCCGACGGCCGGGCCGAGGGTGGCGAGAGCGGCGAGAGCAGCGACCGCGGCGACGGCGCCACGGCCTGGCGCTTCCTCGACGTGGAGGTCGAGGGCCGCAACCCGCTGGCCGACACCGCGACCGACCGGTTCTCGCCCCTGGCCGACGAGCGGGCCCACCCCTGGCCCTCCCGCACCGAGCAGTCGTACCCCCACGCCCATGAGCACATCGCCCAGGTCTTCGACCATCCCGCCGCGCCCGACGTGATCTGCCTCCACACCGCCGCCCACAACTGGGAGGACCACGGTGGCGAGCGGGGTGAGCACGGGTCGCTCGGTGTGGTCCAGGCCCGGGCGCCGCTGGTCCTCGCCGGAGCGGGCATCAGGCGCGACGGGATCGTGCCGCGGTCCTGCCGGCTGGTCGACGTCGCCCCGACCGTGCTGGCCCTGCTCGGCGCCGAGCCCGGTCCTGGCGTCGGGCCCGACGGGTACCGCTTCGACCGGGCACTGCTGCGACGCCAGGACGGCATCCCGCTCACCGGGATCGTCGACGACGACGCCGAGCCGCCGGACCACGTCGTGGGCTTCCTCTGGGACGGCTGCAACGCCAACGTGCTCTACGACCTGGTCGCGCGGGGCGAGGCACCGAACGTCGCCCGCCTCCTGGACCAGGGACTGGCCTTCGGCCACGGGGCGATGGCGTCGCTGCCGTCGGTCACGTTGGCCAACCACACCACGGTCCTGACCGGGGCCCATCCCGGCCACCACGGCATCCTGCACAACGCCTGGTACGACCGCGCGACCGACCGGCAGATCATCACCAACTCCCCGGCGACCTGGGCCACCGCGATGGGGCTGCTGTCACCGGACGTGGAGACCATCCACCAGGCGATCCACCGCCGCTGGCCCGAGGCTCACACGGTGTCGGTGAACGAGCCCTGCGACGTCGGCGCCGACTACTCCACGTTCGAGGAGCTGCGCAGCGGGCGTGACATCGCCCGGCCACCCCAGCCCGAGGACCTGCCCTTCGCCACCCAGCGGTTCGTGCGCCCGGAGAAGAGCTACGAGTGGTCGTCGCGGGTCGACCACACCGGGATGACCCAGGCCATCGACGCCTGGACCGACGGGGCGGGCGGAGACGGCGCCCTCCCCCGGTTCTGCTTCGTGAACTTCACCCTCACCGACGCGGCGTTCCATTGCCGGGGCCCGTACGACGACATGGCCCGGGCCAGCGTCCACGACAGCGATGCCCGCCTGGGGCGGATCCTCGACGCGGTCGAGCGGTCCGGGGCCTGGGACCGGACCGCATTCTTCCTGGTCGCCGACCACGGCATGGAGGACACCAACCCCGAGGTCACCGGCGACTGGTCCACGGCCCTCGACGCCTGCGGGGTGCCGTACCGCGACGAGGCCTACGGCTTCATCTACGTCGGAGCCGGGTGACCGGCGGTCCATGGACTCCCGCGAGATGCCGGAGAGCGTCGCCCGATGGCGAGCGCAGGGCGGGACGGCCGACGTCGGTGGCCGCTCGATCTTCGTGGTCGACGTCGGTCCCGAACAGGCCGATCCGGTCCGTCCCGCGCTGGTGCTGCTGCACGGGTTCCCGGGGTCGTCGTACGACTGGCACGGCGTCGTCCCCGGGCTGAGCGCCGAGTGGCGGGTGGTCGCCTTCGACTTCCTGGGCTTCGGGTTCTCGGCCAAGCCCCGGGACCTCCGGTACTCGCTGTTCGACCAGACCGACCTGGCCGAGCAGGTGCTCGCGGAGCTGGGCGTCGAGCAGGCGGTCCTGGTGGCCCACGACATGGGCGACACCGTCGCCGCTGAACTGCTGGCCCGGGCCAACGACGGACAGTCCACCCAACCCCGCCCGGTCGAGTGGCTGGGCTGCGTTCTCACCAACGGCTCGATCTTCATCGACATGGCCCAGCTCACGGCGGGCCAGCAGGCGCTGCTGGCCCTGCCCGACGAGGCACTGGACGAGCCCTTCGCGCCGGAGGGCCTGCGGGCGGGGCTGGCCGCATCCTTCCCGCCGGCGTGGGCGGCGTCCGACGAGCTCGACGCCATCGTGTGGCTCAACCAGGTGGAGGGCGGTGACCGGCTGCTGCCCCGGCTGATCCGGTACATCGAGGAGCGCCGCGAGCACCAACCCCGCTGGACGGCCGGCCTACGGGACTACCCGGGGCCGCTGGTCGCGGCGTGGGGCGATCTCGACCCGATCGCCGTGGCCCCCATGGCCGACCGGCTGGGGACGTTGCGCCAGGAGGCTGGGCATCCGGTCGAGGTGGTGCACTGGCCCGACCTCGGGCACTGGCCCTCGGTCGAGGCCCCGGACGTCGTCGCCGCGCTGGTCGCTCGCTGCGCCCGCACCTGGACCTGACCCGAGGGGGTCAGCCGGCGAGCTCGGACTCCGTCGCCGCGGTGTCGTGGTCCTCGGCTGGGCTCTCGTCGTGGCCGGGGGCGATGACCCGGCGCCAGACGAACCACCCCACGGCCACCACCATCACCGCGATCACCAGGTACTGGAAGGGCTCCATCCAGGACTTGACCTCTTCCCAGTTCTCGCCCAGGTGGTAGCCGGCCACGATCAGGCCGGTGTTCCAGACGAGGCTGCCGATGGCGGTCAGCACGGCGAACCGGATGATCGGCATCCGCCGCAGCCCGGCGGGCACGGAGATGAGCGCCCGGATCACCGGCACGCACCGGCCGATCAGCACCGCCAGGCCGCCCCGCCGGTCGAACCACCGGTCGGCCCGGTCGAGGTCGTCCACGCTGACGTGCAGGAACCGGTAGCGGACCACCAGTCGGCGCAGACGCTCCTCGCCGTAGGCCCCGGCCAGCCAGTACAGGACGCACGACCCGACCACCGAGGCGAAGGTGGCGACCACGATCATGACGACGAGGTTGGCGTCGCCCTGGCTGGCGGTGAACCCCGCCAGCGGCTGGACCACCTCCGACGGGACGACCGGCACCACGCTCTCCAGCGCGACGAGGAACCCGACCCCGACATAGCCCAGGGCATCGATCACGTCGATGATCCACTCGGTCATGGTGTCCAGCACGGGTCGAGCTCCTCTCCGATGGCTGCGATGCCTCGCGTTGTGGGTGGCTCTCCGGTCGCGACGGACGGCTCCGTGGCTGCGGCGACCGAAGGAGGCACGTTAGTGGCGTCGGGCGGCCACTGCAGCAGCGGCGCGCCGGCGCACCTCCGTCCCGCCGTCCCGGCACCGGTCGGGGACCGGGACGGCCGCGCGTACGATGAGGCTCGTGGTCGCGCTCCCCGATCCAGCCGGTCTTCCTCGGCGGCGCATCGAGATCGCCCCGTCGGTGCTCCCCGCCGATCTGTCCCGCCTGGCCGACGAGGTGGCGAGCCTCGACAAGGCCGGGGCGGACCGCATCCAGTGGGACGTCATGGACGGCCGCTTCGTCCCGAACCTGACCTTCGGGCCGGACGTGATCGGCTCGTGCCGGCAGTACACCGACGTGCGGTTCGAGGCCCACCTGATGGTCGAGGAGCCCGACGCGATGCTGCCCCGCTACGTCGACGCGGGCTGCCAGCTGATCATCGTGCACGCCGAGACGACGCGGCACCTCCACCGCACCCTGAGCCGGGTCCGCGAGCTCGGCATCGACGCCGGGGTGGCGCTGAACCCCGCCACACCGCCCGAAGCGGTCGAGCACGTGCTCGACCTGTGCTCCCTGGTGCTCGTGATGACGGTTAACCCCGGATTCGGTGGGCAGGATTACATCGCAACGATGGAACCCAAGATCGCCACGGTCCGCCGGCTGATCCTGGATCGCGGGTGCGACTGCGACCTCGAGGTGGATGGCGGCATCGGTCCGTCGACGGTTCAGGGCGCCGTCGGAGCCGGGGCCAACGTGCTGGTGGCCGGCTCCTCCCTGTTCCGGGACCCGGAGGGCCTGGAGCACGCGGTCCGCGAGCTCCGGACGCTCGCCGAGGCGGCGCCATCAGCAGAAGGAGAGTGACTGCATGAGCGAAGAGAAGAGCATGCTCGACCGGGCCCAGGAGATCGCGAAGGACGTCGCCGTCATGGCCAAGGACGTCGCACTGGCGGCCAAGGAGAAGGTCTCCACGTACCTGGGTGAGCACGAGGATCAGATCCACAGCGGCATCGACAAGACCGGCGGGTACGTCGACGAGAAGACCAAGGGCCGGTACAGCGAGAAGATCGACAAGGCCCAGGAAGCCGTCAAGGGCGCCGTCACCAAGATCGGAGCCAGCGAAGGCGGGAACGGCGGCACCGCGACCGGCGGCTCGACCAGTGGCGCCGAGGCATCGGGTTCGACCGCTGGCGCCGCCAGCCCGGGCTCGACCGCTGGGACTGCCAGCCCGGGCTCGGGCGGCACCACCAGCTCGGGGTCGGGCACGGGCGGCTCCAGCTCCGGCGGTGCGACGTCGGGCTCGGGCGGCACCACCAGCTCGGGTGGCTCGGCCAGCCCGACTGACCAGGAGTGAAGCCAGAGGGAGACCGGTCAGTCCGGGTGCTCAGGCACCCGGGCTGACGGCACCCGCCGTCAGCGCATCTCGCCGCGCTTGACGATGACGTGGTCGATGATGCCGTAGTCCTTGGCCTGCTCGGCCGTGAACCAGCGGTCGCGCTCGGAGTCCTCGAGCACCTGCTCGACGGTCTGGGTGGTGTGGAAGGCGATCCGCTCGGCCATGAGCTGCTTCACGTAGAGCAGCTGCTCGGCCTGGATGGCGATGTCGGCGGCCTGGCCCCGGATGCCGCCGGACGGCTGGTGCATCATGATCCGGGCGTGGGGCAGGGCGTAGCGCTTGCCCTTGGCGCCGGCGCAGAGCAGGAACTGGCCCATGGACGCCCCGAGCCCCATGCAGACCGTGGCGACGTCGGGCTCGATGAACTGCATGGTGTCGTAGATGGCCATGCCGGCCGTGACCGAGCCGCCGGGGCTGTTGATGTAGACCCAGACCTCGCGGTCGGCGTCCTCGCCCGCCAGGTGCAGAAGCTGGGCGCAAACGACGTTCGCGATGTCGTCGTCCACCTCGGTGCCGAGGAAGATGATCCGCTCCCGGAGCAGCCGGTTGAAGATCTCGTAGGTGGGGCTGACCACCGAGGTGGTCTGGGCCATCGGGTTCATCGGCATCGGCGTCGGCGTCACGGCTGGCCAGGGTAGCGGCGGTCCGCCCTCCTTCGGCGCAGCTCCGCAGGGTGCCTATGCTCGGCGGTCCGAGGCCGGCGTAGCCCAACCAGGCAGAGGCACCAGGCTTAGGTCCTGGCCAGTGTGGGTTCGAATCCCACCGCCGGCACAGGGGTGGTCTCCCTCGGTGACGCTGTCGGGGATCGGGTGTGGCACCGCGACGCCGCTTGCAGCGGCGTGTGGCGGACAATGGGTGGCGTCTGGCGTGCGCGCTCCCTTCCGGCACAGCACGCAGCACGCCGAAACCGGTCGGCGGCGTCACGACGTGGAGGTGGCCATGGCGACGTACGTCGGTCTTCTCGTTGGCGGCATCGCGCTGTTCCTCGTCGCCCGCGCCGCGGTGGTCCGCCTGCCGATGCGGCACCGGGGCGTCGTCCTGCATCCGGTCGAAGTGGGCTACCTCCTCGACGGACCCGGGCACGCCGTGTTGGTGGCGGGGGTGGCTCTGCATGATGCCGGGGCACTGCATCCCGTCGCTCGGCGGGAGGGGGTCCGGCTGACCCGGGCGCAGGTGCTGCAACGGGCACCATCCGGTTGTGCCGTCGACGAGACCGCTACCGGCGCTACCGGCGATCACCCGTTGGAACGAGCCGTCGTGCGCATCCTCAGGGCTGATCCCGGCCGGCCGGTGGCGGACAAGCGCCTGCGCACGGACCCGGCGATGACCGAGCTGCGGGATCACCTGACCTGGCTCGGGCTGCTCGTCGACCACCGGATGACCTGGCTGGTCCGGCTGAGCGCACTCGCGCCGCTCCTGGTTCTGGGCCTCGGGCTCATCGGGCTGGGCACGGCGATGGAAGGCGGTGGGGCGTGGTTCGCGATCGTGGCTGCGGTAGCCGCGACGCTGGTCGGGATGTGGCTGGGTGTGCCTCGACAGCGGCCGGCTGCTCGGCGGGTCCTCCGAGAGGCGGCGAACCATCGCCGCGAGCTCGCCGAGGCGCTGACGAAGCGCCTGGCGACGGTGGGCTTCGGCACCGACAACCCGGAGCTGCGGGCAGCCGGCGTCGACCCCGTGGTCGTCGCGGCACACGGATCCGTGGTGCTGTGGTCCGCCGATCCACTGCTCGCCGCCGCGCTCGGCGCGGTCCCGCCGAGGCTGGGGAAGTGGGGCCGGGTCCGAGGCGACATCCCCCTCGACAACAGCCCCTTCATCGAGTACGCCGTGCTCGCCAACCAGAGCCACGGCGGGTCCCTCTGACCCCTGGCACCGCGAGCGTCGGTCTCTGAGACCCGGTGGGGGCGGTCGGTGAGCCGTTAGGGTCCCCGGGCATGAAGCTGGGCGACGTCCCCACGCCAGCCTTGGTGGTCGACCGGGCGGTCTTCGACCACAACGTCGCCACCATGGCCGGGACGCATCCCGGCCGACGCCTACGGCCCCACGTCAAGGCCTTCAAGTCGACGGCCCTGGCCCGCGAGCTGGCGGCGGCGGGGCACGACTCGTTCTGCTGCGCCACCATCCGAGAGATCGAGGGCATGGCCGCCGCCGGGCTGGGCACCGACCTCCTGCTGGCCAACGAGGTGCTCGACTGCGCCCGCCTGGGGGCGATCGTCGCACGCGACGCCGGCGGTACAACCCCCGGCACGGCCCGGGTGACGGTCGCTGTGGATTCGGTCGAGACCATCGAGGCGGCCGCGGCCGGTGGCCTGGCCGAGGTGGTCATCGACGTCTCGGTCGGCATGCCCCGTTGTGGCTGCGATCCGGCTGACGCCGGCCGCCTCGCCGACCGGGCCCGGGAGCGGGGGCTGAGCGTCCGGGGCGTCATGGGCTACGAGGGCCACCTGATGCGCGAGGAGCGGGAACGGAAGGTGGCCGAGGTCGAAGTGGCGATGAAGCTCCTGCTCGAGGCCCACGACCAGGTGGGCGGCGACATCGTGTCCGGTGGCGGCACCGGGACCTACGACTGCAACCCGTGGGTCACCGAACTGCAGGCCGGGTCGTACTGCCTGATGGACACGGAGTACCTCCCCCACGCGCCCGCCTTCCGCATCGCGCTCAACCTGTGGACCACGGTGATCTCGGTCAACGTTGGCGGCTGGGCGGTGGTCGACGGGGGGCTCAAGGCGCTGGGCATGGACCACGGGGACCCGACGGTGGCCGAGGCCGGGGCCTGCTGGTACGTCGCCGACGAGCACACGGTCTTCGGCACCCGCGAGGATCGGCCGGTGCGGGTCGGTGACCGCGTGCGGGTCCTGCCGGCCCACGTCGACCCCACCGTGGCCATGCACGAGCGGCTGCACGTGGCCGACGGCGTGCACCCGGACGCTGCGGTCCTCGACGTCTGGCCGGTGGACCTCCGGGGCTGGTAGGCCGGCGCCGCGATGCGTCGGGAGGCGGCGGCCAGCCCACCGGCCGACGAACCGATCGGCGAGCGGGCGCTGAACCGCGCCTTGCTGGCCCGCCAAGGCCTCCTGGACCGGATGACCACCCCGATCGACCAGGTGGTCGCGGCCGTTGGAGCCCTGCAGATGCAGTACTGGCCGGCACTCGGTCCGGCGCTCTGGACCCGGATGACGGACTGCTCCCCCGACGACCCCTTCCGGGCCCACGCCGCCGGCGAGCTGCTGACCGGCACGCTGCTGCGGGGGACGATCCACACCGTCACCGCCGCGGACTACCCGGCCTACGCGGCGGTCACCGCGGCGTCCAAGGTGGGCACGTGGCTGCGGGTCGACCGCGGCCCGGGTCCGGAGCTCCTGGACCTCGAACGCGACCTCCTCCAGCACGCCGCCACGCCCCGGACGGCCGACGAGCTGGCCGAGTTCGTCCAGGCCTGGCTGGCCCGCCACCCCGGCGTCGTCAGCGACGCCGAGCTGGAGCTCCAGGGGCGGTTGAACTGGCGCACGGTGCGGTCCCAGCCGTGGATCATCCGGGAACCGGTCGGCGGGCAGTGGGGCCCGAAGACGTCGACCCTCCTCCGCGCCGCGCCGGTCGCCCAGCGGCCCGCGCCCGACGAGGCCCTGCGAACGGTCGTCCGTTGCCACCTGCGGGCCTTCGGCCCCGCGGCGGCCGAGGACGTGGCCTCCTGGATCGCCTGGAACATCACGCCGGTCCGGAAGGCCCTGGAGCAGATGGACGACCTGGCCACGTTGGTCGACGAGGCGGGGCGGGTCCTCTACGACCTGGCCGACGCGCCGCGTCCCGATCCGGACACTCCCGCGCCGGCCCGCTTGCTGCCCTGGTTCGACAGCGCGCTGCTCGCCTATGCGCCCAAGTGGCGAACCCGCATCCTGCCGGCGGAGTACAAGGACGTGGTCTGGGTCAAGGTCAACGGCCAGCTCAAGCCGACCTTCCTGGTCGACGGCCGGGTCGCCGGCACGTGGTCCCTGGCCACGGCCCGCGGCACGGCGACGCTCACGCTGACGCCGCTGCAACCGCTCGCCGCGACCACCCGCAAGGAACTGGTCGGCGAGGCCGAGGGCCTGGTGCGGTTCGCGCAGCCGCAGGCCAAGGCCCACGAGGTCGTGGTCGCGGACTAGCCCGGCGGGCTCGCCAGGTGCTCGGCCAGGATTCGGAAGGCCCGGCCCCGGTGGCTGAGCCGGTGCTTCTCGGCCGCCGGCAGCTCGGCGAAGGTGCGGCCGTCGCCCTCCACGGGGATCATGATCGGGTCGTAGCCGAAGCCGCCGGTCCCCCGTGGTGCCTCGGCGACCGTGCCCGCGACGGTGCCCCGCACCACGATCTCCCGACCGTCCGGCCAGACCGCCGCCGCAGCGCAGACGTAGCGGCAACCCCGCTGGGCCGTAGCCACGTCGGCCAGCTCGCGCAGCACCCGCGGGATCCAGTCGCCCTCCACCGCCCAGCGCGCCGAGTGGATCCCCGGCGCACCGCCGAGCGCGTCGATCTCGATGCCCGAGTCGTCGGCGACCGCGAGCTCGCCGGATCCCCGCGCCACGGCGCGGGCCTTGAGCAGGGCGTTCTCCTCGAAGGTGGCGCCGGTCTCCTCGACGTCCGGGTCGCGGCCTTCGACCTCCCACCCGGGCAGGATCGCGGCCACCTCCCCGATCTTGTGCGCGTTCCCGGTGGCCAGGACCAACCGGGGCCGAGCGGGCGCCATCCCCGCGCCGGTCACGGGCGATCAGCGGGAGGACGGGACCGGCAGCCGGAACGGCGGAGGCACCGCCACCATCTCGCGCTGGAGCTCGATGACCTCCTCGATGCCCGACTCGGCCAGGACCAGCAGTTCGTCGAGCTCGTTGCGGGTGAACGGCAGGCCCTCGGCTGTCCCCTGGACCTCCACGAACCGGTGCTCCGACGTCATCACGACGTTCATGTCGACGTCAGCCCGGCTGTCCTCGCTGTAGGGGAGGTCGAGCATCGGGACGGAGTCGACGATGCCGACCGAGACCGCCGCGCAGAAGGCCGTCAGCGGATGAGCGCCGATCGCGCCGTGCTCGACCAGGCGGGACAGGGCGTCGTGCAGCGCGAGATAGCCGCCGCAGATGGACGCGGTGCGGGTGCCGCCATCGGCCTGGAGGACGTCGCAGTCCACCGTCACCTGCCGCTCGCCCAGCAGGGCCATGTCGCACACCGAGCGCAGGGCCCGGCCGATCAAGCGCTGGATCTCCTGCGACCGGCCCGAGGGCCGCCCGTCCTTGACCTCGCGGCGGATGCGCTCGACCGAGGAGCCGGGGAGCATCGAGTACTCGGCCGTGACCCAGCCGTTGCCCCGGCCCTTCATCCAGCGCGGCACGTCGGGATCGATGGAGGCCGTGCACAGCACGCGGGTGCGGCCGAAGCTGACCAGGCAGGAGCCGGCCGCCATCTCGGTGAAGTCACGCTCGAAGGTGATCGGCCGGAGGTCTTCGGGAGCTCGTCCGTCGGCTCGGGGCATCCTCTCACCCTAGGTGACCCTCGGACGTCGCCAGCTCACCTCGCTAGCTCGCGTCGCTCGCTACGTAGGTGTGGTTGACCTCCGCCAGCTCGACCGGACCGCCGAAGGCCGCTGCGGCCGCCGCTCGCTGCGTCTCCCGGTCGACGCCGGGGGCGACGTGGGTGACGACCAGCCGGCCGACGCCGGCCCGCCGGGCCAGGGCTCCAGCCTGCCGGCCGGAGAGGTGCTGGACCTGGTCCTCGTGGTCCTCGGTGACGGTCGCCTCGCACAGGAGGAGGTCCGCGCTCGCCAGCAGCTCGCCCGGGTCCCAGGCCGAGCCGGTGTCGGCGGTGTAGGCGATGGTCGCTCCGGCCGCGGCGAGACGGACGGCCAGGGTCTCCACCGGATGGTCGGTCCGGGAGAAGGTCAGCCGCTGGTCGCCGATCGCCACCTCGGAGGAGCTGTCGATGGTGGTCCACCGCAGGGTCGGCTCCAGGCCGTCGATCACCACCTGCGCCTGGTCCAGGACCCCTTGCGGGCCGTAGACGGGGAGGTCCCGGTGGTTCAGGTAGTAGCGCAGCGCGTTGCGCAGGATGGGGAGGTCCATCCAGTGGTCCGGGTGCTGATGGGTGAGGACCAGGGCGTCGATGTCGGTCAGGGCCACCTGGCGCTGCAGGTTGGCCAGGGTGCCCGAGCCGAGGTCGACGACCGTCGTGGCTTGGTCGCTGCGCACCAGGTAGCCGCTGCAGGCCTCACCGGGCGAGGGGTAGCTGCCGGAGCAGCCGAGGATGGTGACCGTCAGGCTCACGGAGGCTCGTCCCAGGTGACCAGCATGGCGTGGTCGAGCTCGGGGCCGAGGAGCCGTCGTCCCAGCTCCCGGAACCAGGCCACGTCGCCCGACGACAGCCAGCGATGCTCGGGTTGGCTGGCCGGGCCACCCGGGCCGGCGGCCGCGGCGTCGGCGGCCGTGCCGGCGTCAGCGTCGGCGTCGGCGGGCACGCGGGCCAGGCCCGAGTCCAGCAGGAGGGAGCGCACCTCGAAGGCGGTCTCGTCCGCCGACGAGACCAGCACCACGTCGCGGCCCATGATGTCGCTGATCGTCCGGGCCAGGAACGGATAGTGCGTGCATCCGAGGAGCAGGGTGTCGACCTTGGCGTCCCGCAGCGGGGCCAGGAGCCGTTCGGCCAGGACGTAGACCTGGTCGCTCGCCGTCTCGCCCTTCTCCACGAACTCGACGAACCCGGGGCACGCAGCGCCGGTCAGCTCGACGGTCGG
>Ga0209382_10009013_pt1 | contig 12512 bp, 13 predicted proteins | sample SoiMetdeltSBSDD5_FD_187599 | JGI IMG/M metagenome (GOLD analysis project Ga0209382, IMG submission 187599) | Bulk soil microbial communities from a Populus tree surrounding site in Tennessee, USA - Soil MetaG P. deltoides SBSDD5 (SPAdes) (version 2) | ecosystem: Environmental > Terrestrial >... | reverse complement strand
AACGCCGGTCTTCACTTCCAGGATCAGCGAGTTATAAATTTCCGAACGAAAAAAACCATAAAGAGAAATCAGCAGGAAAGAACCGATCAGCAAAGCCGCCATTTGCTCGACAAATGTGACGCCGCGCGCGCTGCTGATATTGCGGATCACGCCTATTCCCCGATAAAAACCACGGTGGTGAGCGTTGTTTCGTGCGCTTCGTGATCGCGCCATGAAACGACAACATCGATTTGCTTCAGGTCCGGGGCGAGATTTGAAGGTGCAATTTTCCAACAGCGACCGAAAACTCCGGCGACTCCCCTCTTTGCGGACAGACCCTGCTCGCCGCCTTGCGGGCAAAGATTGATATCCGACAAGGGCCGGCGCGCCTGCAACTCTTCGAGTTTGTCTTGCGCCAGATTGATCGCCACCGTCGAGTTGTCGCTGACAACCTGCCGGCGAATGAGATTAAGGCTGCCCACCGAGGAACTGATGACCACAAAGGCCATGAGACCCATCGTCACTAGAAGTTCATTGAAGGTGAAGCCGTCGTCTCTTCCACACCGCATAGGGAGCCTGTCGTTGCTTCAGCAGTCCTCTGCGCAAGTACTGGGCGTGCAGATTCTTACCCTGCCGGTGGCGCTTACAACGATTTGCCGGCAAGCGCCGCTCGCGTTACGCAAGCGCACACGATTGGCGCCCGCGGTACCCCGCGGTGAAAAAGTAATCGTGCCTGTTTTAGTGATGCTCGTTCCTTCCTCGATGGGTTTCGTCTGCAGCGTTTTTGAATCTTGTTGGATGGTGTATTCGCTCGCACCCTGTAGATAGGCCAATTGAAAACCGGTATTTTCCGCCGCCGCACGCATTTTAATGTTGTGCAGTTCGGACTGAATTTGCCGCGTGGAGTTGTTCAATGCATAGTGCGGCAGCAACCGGTGCCAGTTCGGTAGCGCAATGGCGGCGAGAATTCCCATGACCGACATGGCGGCGAGCAGCTCGATACTCGAGAAGCCATTCTTAAGCGTGAACTTCTTCATGGCAGCCTCCAGGACTCGCGGAAAATACTGCCGCGAGCGGCGGCGTGTCAAGCGTTAGAGGCTGCTTGTGATTAAAAAACTAAAATTTTGTGTCGGCTGGAATCAATGGTAAAATGCGATTATATTTGTGCGGGAGTCACCATGCGAAAATTTGTCCTAGGAGGATTGTTACTCGGGGTATTAGGGAGCAGCCTGGATGTATTGAATGCCGCCTACGTAATAACCCTCAAAAACGGCAATGAATATGTGACCGGAAGATATTGGCAAGCAGGCAGCCAGGTGCTCTTCGACACCTATGGTGGAGTATTTGGCATCGATCGAAGCTTCGTCTCGAAAATCGAAAAAACCGATCAGCCGATGCGCTTGGCGCGCGTTCTCGAGAGTAAACCGGCGGAACCCAACAAGGAACTCGTCGAGGAAAAGCCGGCGACGGAAATCAAAACCGAGAAAAAACGGGACCCGGAGGATCCGATCGTGGGCGAGTTCAATCGCCTCAAAGAGAAATCCAAGGAAGTCGATAGTATGCTGACCAGCGAGATCCGTGATTTACTACGAGAGATTAAAGCGTTCAAGGATAAGCTTAGCGGTCCCGGTAAACTCTTAGGGGACTACGCACGCGAGTTCAATGACGTGCATGAGGTCGGTTCGATCGTCGAAGCGGCGCTGCAATCCCGCCGCTAGCCTGAATATCTCACCAAAGTAAAAGACAAAGGCCGCTCTTCGTGGCATAAAAGTTGTGCCAACAAACAGTTACGCGCAGGGAGAAGAGCGGCCTTATGGAAACACAGTGTATACAAGAACAGATGGCCTTTCAGCAACTGGGGCGGCGTGAAGTGATCGGACGATTTGATGGAGGAATGATCAGTTCAGATGCGGGCGGGTTGGTGTTGCGTGAGGTAGAGCGGTGCTTTGGTATTCTCAAGCGGTTTTCGGGGTGTTTTCGAGACTACCGCGATCCGCAGCGGACCGAGCACAGTATCGAGACGCTGATCAGCCAGCGGGTCTATGGGATCGCCCTAGGGTATGAAGATCTCAATGATCATGACAGCCTGCGTTACGATGTGGTGATGGGAGTACTGTGCGAGAAGAGCGATCCCAGTGGAACCGAGCGAGTGCGAAGACGCGACCAGGGCAAAGCGATAGCGGGCAAGAGCACGCTCAATCGATTGGAGCTAACACCCGAGGATGCCAATGAGAAAAGCCGCTACAAGAAGATTGTGGCGCACGGGGAGCAGATCGACGATCTGATGATGGAGGTTTGTATCCAAGCACAGGCTATCGCACCCAAGGAAGTGGTTCTGGATGTTGATGCCACCGATGACATTCTCTATGGGAATCAACAGGGGCGTTTTTTTCATGGGTACTACGGGGATTACTGTTACTTGCCGCTGTATATATTTTGGGGTGAGTATCTGCTGTGCGCGCGGTTGCGAGTGGCCAGCGAGGACCCGGCCGGCGGGGTGCGCCAGGAGCTGGAACGGATCGTCAAGATGCTGCGCGCGGCCTGGCCGGAGGTGAGAATCATCGTGCGCGGAGACTCGGGATTTTGTCGCGATGAGATCATGAGCTACTGCGAGCACAATGAGAAGATAGACTACGTGTTGGGGTTGGCCAAGAATCGCCGCTTGAACAAGCAGATCGAAGCCGAGATGGTCCAGGCGCAGCAGCTCCAGCAGCAAACCCACAAGGCGGCGCGGGTGTTTAAAGATTTTCGTTATCGCACGCGCAAAAGCTGGTCGTGCGAGCGGCGGGTGGTGGGCAAGGCGGAATACTTGGCTAAAGGAGCAAACCCGCGATTCATCGTGACCTCGATTGCTAGCGAGGACAAAGACGCGCGTACGCTCTATGAGGATTTCTACTGTGCGCGGGGAGATATGGAGAACCGGATCAAGGAGCAGCAACTGGGGCTGTTCGCTGACCGGACCTCGACGGCGTGGATGCGTTCCAATCAGCTTAGACTTTACTTCTCATCGTTCGCCTACATCATGATGCAGACATTACGGCGGTTGGGGCTTCAGGGGACCGAGTTGGCCCAAGCGCAATGCGATACGATACGGCTCAAGCTGTTTAAGATCGGCGCCCAGATCCAAGTGACGGTGCGCAAGGTGTGGATCTCGTTTTCCGAGAGCTACCCTTACCTGGGTTTGTTTCAAAGAGTGTTTGCGCGACTGCAGCAGATCCCCAGCGGGGGGTAACCCCGCCGCTGCTTGGTGGCACTCGGTGATGGAATCACCACGCAGGGATAGGTGTGCCTACGAGACCGGTCGATGGCGTGTCGAATGCTCAGAGTAAAGCTCTGGGGGCCAATGCGGCCTGCAAATCTATGGAAACAGCGCGCCATCCTGGAAAACATCACGACCGGTGTTAATTAACTGCGCTCGGATGCTCTAATTTAATTAGTCTTGATTTCTTGGTGAGAAATAGCGGCTAGTAGCTCTGTTTCCAGTTAACAAGCTTCAAGGGTTGGCTCGATAAAGCGTTTTTGACGTTGCAGCTGTGATAGCTCACGGTGACGCTGCCGCTGATCGTGCTGTCGCCCACATCGGACTTACCACTATAGATTTGGCCCAGAACGTTTTTCGAGTTGCTGCCGCCACCGGTCGTTTTCAGCTTTCCGGTGACGATGATAAGCCCCTGCCAGTTGAGGTTACCGGCAAGTTCCAGATCTCCTTTTACGAGTAAGATGCCATACCCGACCGCATTGGTTAACTTGAGTTCCCCGTCGTCTTGAGTACCAACGGCATCCGCGTAAACGGTAACAAAATTGGTTGCGCTGCCGTAAGTACCATTGGAATCATCGCTCGTCAGCGTGACGCTGGCTCCACCTTTCAGCGTGTCGACGTAGCTTTGCAGGTCGATATCCACGTTGCCATGCTGCGGTGTCGCCGGACTTCCGGTCAAAACAGGATTACCGTTTTGCGTAGTCGTTGCAGGGTCCATTGTATAAATCGGTGATAACGCGGTGCCGCCGCAAGCAGGGCTGCTGTCGGCGCCACTGATGCTGATCGAAGTGCCGCTCACCGTAACGTTGTCCTTAGAATAGATCGTCGACGGACTGCTCGAAGAAAACGAATACAGTTGAACAGTGGTCTGGACCATCGCCTTGGTGTTGTTGGGTCCTGTCGCCACCGAGGTAATCATCACCTTGGCATTGCTGTCGGTGGTGCTGGACGATCCTTCGCTCGAATCGTTTGTCAGATACGCAGTGTAAGTGTAACCGTTCACGAAAGTGCTGGAAGAGGCGAGTGATACGTCGTCCGTGGACGAGGTATAGCCGTCGAGCGCGGCGTTGCCTCCGACGCGACTGACAAGCTCCTCGCTAAAGTCGGTTTTGGTCACACTGGCGGAGTTCAACGCGCGCAACGTCTGGCGCGCTTGTTCCGCTCCGGCCATGGCCACCTGCAAAGCGGTTTGATTCGTTCTAAAATTGCCGCCCACTTTGACGTCGGTCGATGCCATGATAAACGCCGTTACGGCAACCAGCGTCAAGGCCGTCAAGAGAGTAAGGGCGGCGATCAAAATCAGGCCGTTTTCGTTTTGCACGCTTCTAAATGACTTCATACCTATCGATTCCTTGCTAGAGCGCCATATTCGGCGGGGTGACGTCGGCGCTAATCTGGTAAGTTCGCTTACCGCCGTTGCTCGGATAACTGGGATCGGCCTTGGCGGTTCTCGCGGTTATCGAGAGAGTAACCTTCCGTATGTTTCCGCTGTTTGCCGAGGACGTCACGGCGCTGCCGTTCGCGTCAAAATAATTGAACGTGAAAGCGGTTACGTTATCGGCCAGAATCTGCGCGGTGCCCGCCGTGCCAAGTTGTCGGGTGATGCGGAGATTCGCGCTGTCGTACACGTAGATAATGTTTTCGACGCTACCGCTGGTGGCGCTATCTAAAGTTCCATTGCCATCCATGTCTGATTTTATCTCAAGTTGCGACGCGCTGTAGGTCACGCCGTAGGTACCCGAGGGAAATGCCGTCGCCGCGGGGTCATACTTGGCCATGTGGATTTCGCGAATCATCAGGTCCAGCGCGCCGCGAACGTTTTGCTGCATCTGCCCGAGCTGTTCCTCCGCGCTATTCTGCCTTGTCTGCACTGTAAACGTCCCGGCAATCGAGGAGAGAACGATTAAGCCGATCGCCATCGAGACCATCAACTCGACAAGCGTGAAGCCGGCGGGCCGTTTAGGGCGCGACTTTGGGAATTTGCTCATGACGCCGCCAAGATCGTCTTCAACGTGATGGACTTCGTGCCGGTCGCGCCTTCCGACCAGCTTACGATAATGGTCAGTGTCTTTATGTTCGATACCGAGGAGTCGATGGCGAGATTGCGCGTGAAAGCAAGTCCGCTGGAAGTAATTGTCGAGTTTCCAGCGAGACAACTGTTCGACCCGCCTGCCGGGACTGAGCCTGCGCTGGCGTATCCGACCCGCCGATTTTCCTCGAAGCAAGACTGCGCGATCGCCGTGGCGGTCGTTAAATTCTTTGCCGCCAGGTTGCCCCGCACGACACCCGTCGTGAGCGCCGCCGTCCCGAGTAAACCAATCGTCAGGATCACGATCGCGGTGAACGTCTCGATCAGCGTGAATCCGCGCTGGTTCGCGGCGGGAAGTAAAATGCGCAAAGGGTTAACCGAGGTCGGCATTAGCTTATACTCGCCACGCCGGTAATCCTGACCGTGACCGTCTTCGTGCCGCCGGGGTTCGTCAAGGTAATGGTGGGACTTACGTCGGTTGTTCCCCGCGACGAAAATGTAATCGTCGATGCCGATGATGTGAGTGTCACATCGGAGTATTCCGTTTGGATGTTTATGGTTTTAGTCGTCGAGCCGGCAATCTGCATTGTTTGATTCGTGGGGAAGGTGACCACGTAGGCGCTGTTATCGTTGACTGCTTTGGAACGCGCCCACATCAGCTCGCTATAGACCTGACGGGCCGCGCCATTGAGGCGATTCATCGGGCGAAACGCATTGAACTGGGGCACGGCAATGACTGTCAGTAATCCGAATATTGCGATCGCGGCCAAAACCTCCATGAGACTAAAGCCGCGCCGATCGGAAAGAAAATGGCGATTCATCATATAAATCGAATTGCTCCTGCTATTCTCATTACGACGAAGCTGCGACGTCGTGGTGATGTGCAATTCGCGCACCATGGAAAGCGCGGAGATAAGCCCGGGTAGACGCCAGGAAATATACTCGAAGGGTGACAAGAACTTCCCGGAAGTTCTCGCAAGTAAAAACCCGGCACGCTGTCAATCCGTGCCAGGGTGACGAAAAATGTAGACTTGGCGGAAACCGTGGTCAGACCGGCGGTAAGTAGAACTGGATCACATAGTCGCCAAAGAAAATGAACGATACCGCGCCCGAACACAGAAACGGCGCAAAAGGCAGTGCCAGCCTTCGCCCCGCGCCGGTGAGCAGCATGCACGTCAGCCCGACGACGGAGCCTACGAGCGACGCGATGAAAAGTGTAATGGGAATCGACGGCCAGCCTAAAAAAGCCCCGATCATAGCCAGCAGTTTAATGTCGCCGCCGCCCATGCCTTCGACCCCGGTAACCTTCTCATAAAGCCACGCCGTCGCAAGCAGAAACCCTCCGCCGGCGATGATGCCGATAAGCGAGCTGACAGGCGTCGGAACCAAATCGCTGTCGCGGCCAATGAGGAAATAGCCGATGATCGACAAAAGCAGCCCGCAGACGATACCCGGTAAGCTGATCACATCGGGCACGATTCGAACGTCCAGATCGATAAAAGAGATCACGATCATCGCGGCGACAAAGAGGAACCCGACGAAGAACTCGTAGCTCAGATCGAACCGATAATAGAGCGCGACGGCAAGCACGCCCATCAAAAGCTCGACCAGAAAATAGCGCAGCGATATCCGCTCCGAGCAAGAGCGGCAACGCCCACGCAGAAATACATAGCTGATCAAAGGCATGTTACAGTAAAATGGAATCAACGCCTTGCACTTCGGACAATGCGACGGCGGACTAACAATCGACTCGTCGTTGGGTATCCGGGCGATGCAAACGTTGAGGAAACTGCCGACCGCGGCGCCGAAAGTAAAAATCGCAAATAGAAGAAACATGTCGTGAGTTTATAATAGCAGCGATGAATATACTGCAGAATTTTGGCAAAAGGCACGACCACCGTCTATCCTTAGCAATAGATAGGAAAGTGGTTCAAAGACTTTGCTTTTCAATTTGTTACTCCCCTGAAGCGGGACACCAAACTCTCGCGATCAGCGCGAACGACGTGCACGACGTTCCACCGCACAGTCATCAATAATCACAACCAATCTTCCAGGCGCCAGGCATAACCCATCTGGTTCATCACCTTTCGCGTATCCCGCCATACCTCGTATTTTTCATGCATGGACAAATGCGACTTCCAGACATCGGGCCGAGCTTTGCCGATAAACCCCGCGGGCAGCTTTGCCACTCGCCCGGTGCGTGCCCGGACCTCTCCAAACACGGGAATGGGAGTCCCTCCGGTTTCCATCACCTCTGCTTTGTTACTCTCGATTGCAACCTTTATGGCGTCCTCGCTCCAGTCGATGCCGAGAAAGTCCACCAGGCATTTTAGGGTGTTGAATGGAAATTTCCAAAGATTTTCATAGCGAATCTCGCAAAATTCCTGGGTTGACAAATTTTTCGCTGCGGCCTTGACCGCTTCGACGTGCTGCACCCACATAGCCGCGGCAGCTTTCGCATTGTTCGGAGCCCAGCTCGCGCCCCAACTCCGCGAAGCAGTTATAAGCGAAGCGACCACGTCTCGGCAATCGCGTATCAAATGAATAACCCGACTGTCCGGCAACAGCGCCTTGATCTCTGGAATGTACAAAGCGTGAGACGGAGTCTTCTCTAGAAATAGCTCGTCCGGCTGCAAACCATCGGTAACGGGTTTGAGTAAGGCCGTTAGATAGTTTTCTAGAATGGCCAGAAAGTCCCCCTCACGGAAATAGGCCTGCGGACCTGCTGCATGACCCAAGCCGCCATTGAAGTGGCGCGTTTTCTGGTTGTTCCACGAACGGAGCTGAGGCCCGACATACAAGCTGAAAAAGTGCGACTCTTCCCCGGAGCGAACCTTTGGATGGCTCGCCAAGAGTTTCTGGAGCCAAGTCGTGCCACTCCGCGGGCAGCCGACGAGAAACACCATATTCTTGCCGGTGTATTCCATCGCGAGTACGTCAAAACGAATGCGCCTTCGACGCAAATCTACGGCACCGGGTTATCCGCTGGCGCATAAAGAAACCCGGGATATCTTTCCTGCATTTCGCCGGTTTTTTGGGCAAGGGCAAAAATAGTGTCGCCGCGTTCCCTGGCTGTAAAAAAACCGAGACTCAGAAGGTTCCCGATTCTGAGAAATGCTTTCGTCTGGAGAGTCAACAAGCGTCCGAATTGTTGATCCTGATAAACATCGACCGTCTTGAACTCGCTGCTGCTGAAGCCGCAAACCTTGAGCAGCTCTCTCACCTCCCACGGAACATACTCATGATTATGACGATCCGTACTGGGCCGGCGTTGATAGACTGGATAGATGTTCGGATTACCGCCGCTCAGAATGCTAAGAACGGACCGAAGCGACGCGCAATTGGGCGTTGACAACAACAGGTATCCCCGCGGCTTGGTAATCCGATTTATCTCGGACATCGTCTTTAACGGATCTCGGCTCAGATGCTCCAAAACCTCGGTAAAGATCACGATATCGAAACAACCCTCTTCGTATGGGAACCGCCCCTCGATGTCGAATCGGTCAACATGAAAGGTATACCGCGTTCCGTTCCGGGCGTTTTGCAGAAAACTATCCTCGCTTGCTGGTTTCCCTTCCTGAAATGGCTCGGTCAATGTGACATCGGTCACGCCAAGAATATCTCGAAGAGCAGGCACAAGACTTCCGTAAGACCCCAGATCGACGATGCGGTTACCGGGTCGCATGACGGGCTGAAGCAATCCGATAGTCTCGGCAAAACGGCTCATGTGAACTTTCAAATAATCGTTCACGTAAGTCGCTGAGTTATAGTCCGGCGCCAACAGTGCGTTTTCGACGATTCGTCGCAGTTCAGAGGCCTTCATGAGAGTGGCGCCAACGATGTCAAACCGGCTTGGGGCTTAGGCTCCGAAGCTCAAGCCTCCTTACAGAATAGCGGCCTCGCTGAATTTCAGGATTCGGGTCACTTGTGCTATATCAAGCAACGGTCCAACTCATGTAAATGATAGCATATCTGCTGGTCCTCGACATGATTTTTCGAGATTCCAAATCAGACCCGTCAATGCTGAACGCCCTGATGCTTGCGGCGGGAAACGCGAAAGTCTCCAACAGGCCGTGAACCGAGCATGACTGCCTCCCACCGACGTCCCACCGCCCAATCGGAACGACAAATCGCGATCATCTGCGACACCGTCCCGTATCCGACGCGATCCGGCGACAATCAGCGTATTGCGGAACTGATCAGCGTGTTGAGAGAAGAAGGGTGGTTCGTACACCTGGTACTGTGCGGACTAGTGGAGCGAAGGTTCAGAGAAATTTGCCGCTCCCATGTGGACGCCTTGCACATCTATAGCGGCGTGGAATTGAAAACTCGGCTTCGAAACGGGCTTCGGCGCGCAGTCAGATGGCTCGATCGCGCTGGCAATCTTTTCGGCCTTCCGCCTATGGAAACGATCGCAGGCCGCCTGCTCGGCCGTACCGTTTCACCGTTTGTGATCGACTACTGGCAACGTTACCCCAATGGACTGAGCGAGTTTGTCGCGAAGCTTCAAGCGCATTTCCTGTGGGCGGCTGTCATTGTCGAGTACGTTTGGCTCCATCGATCCATTGACCACCTGAAGAACGGAACTGCCCGGCTCCTCGACACCCATGATATTCAGCACAAGCGAGTCGAGGAGTTTGCCTCTCGCGGCATGGTATTTCCACTGGCTATTACCCGTGATCAAGAGCGCCAAATCTTCGATCGGTTCGACGCGGTCATCGCCATTCAAACCGCCGAAGCGAATCTCATAAGGGAAATGTGTCGGCAAGTGCAGGTGCTGACCGTCGGTTCGTCGGGATATTTTCCCACCAACTCATCGTCAGATCCGGTGGACGGTCGCTTGCTTTACGTCGGCGGCTACAACGGCGCGAACATCGACGGACTACGACGTTTTCTTGATCGCGCATGGCCGAACGTCGTCCGAAAGCGTCCCCGCGCAGTCCTGCATGTCTGCGGCCACATCTATCGAGCATTTGCCGGTGAGCATTTCAAAAATGTGATGTTTCTCGGCCATATGGAAAATCTCGATAAGGAATACGCCGCGGCCGCCGTAGTAATCAACCCGGCCTGGATCGGCACTGGATTGAAGATCAAAACGATTGAAGCGCTAAGCCTCGGCAAACCGCTCGTTACGACACCGAAGGGCATTGAAGGGCTCCCTCATACCGCGGGGCAAAGCGCATTAATAACAGAAGACGATGAGAGCTTTGCCGACGCTGTTATCCGACTGATCAACGATGGCGAGTCACGGCAAGCTCTGTCTCGTTCAGCGCTCGCTTTCGCTCATGCTCATCTCAATAAACGCGTGGTCTATCGAGAGCTTTTTCAGTTCCTCGACCAAGCCGGTATGAGCTAATCGGCAGTGATCCATTCACACGGCATGGCGAAGACCCCCGCTCCATCGATCATCGCGCTATCCAAATGGATGCCGATCGAAGTTCCCATCTGATGAATCGGCAATTCGTCGTACTGAGAGGCTAGTACGGCAACGCGCACCCAATAATCGCCGCCGATCAGGCATAGGTCGGGATATCGCAAAATAATCTTTCCTTCCCCGAAGATATCGCCGCATTCGATGCCGTGTCGTTCGGTGTTCATACCGTGGCAGAACAATCCGTCGCTGCGAAAAATTTGCACGCGAAAAACTGGATTCATAATCGGCCGGTGGGCTTTGAAGCCGATCACCACCCGCAACTCGTCGTGGCTGCGAAGATAGCTCTTCGGCGCTCCGTCGCTGCCGCGCAGTTCAACTTCGGTGATCTCGATCGCGGGTTCGCCGGAGGCTGAGTCGAATTCTTCCCGCCGCAAAATTTTGGTATTCAGCAGATTCATGTAGCGGGCGATGACTTCGGCCGGCCGGCCGGCCGCGCACACGATGCCGTGATCGAGCAGCAGTATACGGTCTGCGATTTTTTCGATTTCCTGCAGGTTGTGCGACACCACAAGAATAGTTTTACCTGACCGGACAAAAACTTCGATTTGCTCCAGGCAGCGTTTTCGGAACGCCGCGTCCCCCACCGCCATCGATTCGTCGATAATCAGAATATCCGGATCGATACTCACCGCCACCGCAAAACCCAACCGCACATACATGCCCGAAGAGTATTGCTTCACCGGCATATCGATAAATTCTTCGAGTCCGGAAAACTCCACGATGGAGTCAAATTTTTTCGCCATCTCGTCTTTGCCGAGCCCCAGGATCGCTCCGCTCAGATGGATGTTTTCCCGACCGGTGAGCATGGGATGAAATCCGGCACCCAATTCGAGCAAAGCGCCGATGCGCCCGCCGATTCGAATGCATCCCTTATCAGGCAGGGTAACCCCGTTGATCAGCTTTAACACCGTGCTCTTGCCGGCGCCGTTCGGGCCAATCAAGCCCACGCACTCGCCACGTTTGACTTCGAACGAAACACCGTTCAGGGCCCAAAATTCATCTCTGCGCAAGAAGGTCGGATGCCGGGTAAACCCTAGGATGTCGCCGGCGACATCCCTGATCCCGTAAAGCATCGTGCGCTTCAAGGAGCGGCAAAACTTCTTGCTCACCCGGTCTATTCGAATGATTGTTTCGCTGGACATGCGGGTAACGGCCTAAGCGTATCCGAGCACGCGCAGGATGGTGATACGAAAGACGCGCCAGCCGACGAGAAACAACGCCGCGGAAAAAATGCAGGCCACGGCAAACATTTCGGGCCGGGGCAAAGAACCTCCGGCGATCAGATCCTGGGTCGCAGCCAAAAGTGGGCTCAGTGGATTCAAGAGATTGATCAAATGGAATGGCCACCGAACTGGCGGCGGATAGAGCACCGGGGTGAGAAACATGCCGATGGTCAGCGCTGTTCCAAGCGCGTTGGCGGTGTCGCGAATGACCAGATTGGCGATTGATAGGACAAAACCCAATCCCAGGGCCAAGAGCATGACTGGCATTAACGCGAAGGGTACAAAAATGATTCCCCATGAGGGAGTCACGCCGTACCAGATAAACACTGCAACGACCGGCACAAGCCGCACAAAAAAATTAAAGACGGGCTGTCCTAAGGCTGCTATGACCAGAGCTTCCCGCGGGAAATTCACTTTGGTTACCAAAGATCCCGACGACACCAAGCTGGTCGTACAGTTTGAGAGGCAACCGGCAAATAGCTGCCAGACACTGATCCCCCACAACGCATAAGCGACATAAGCGATGCGAGTCCCGCCAATCGGTAAGACCCGTGAAGCGTGCAGAAAAGCAAACACGCCTACGGTCGC
>Ga0209382_10009012_pt1 | contig 12512 bp, 10 predicted proteins | sample SoiMetdeltSBSDD5_FD_187599 | JGI IMG/M metagenome (GOLD analysis project Ga0209382, IMG submission 187599) | Bulk soil microbial communities from a Populus tree surrounding site in Tennessee, USA - Soil MetaG P. deltoides SBSDD5 (SPAdes) (version 2) | ecosystem: Environmental > Terrestrial >... | reverse complement strand
CCCGTGGCCCAGATTGAAGATGTGCCCGGGTCGGCCTCGTGCGCGGTCGAGGATGTTGCGCACCGCGCTCTCGAACCGCGCGGGCGGCGACAAGAGCGCGACCGGATCGAGATTACCCTGCACGCCGACGTCCTCACCGACCGCGCGCCAGCCGGCGTCGAGGTCGACGCGCCAGTCGAGGCCGATCACGTCGCCGCCCGCCGCGCGCAGCGACGGCAGCAGACCGGCCGTCCCCGTGCCGAAGTGAATCACCGGAACGCCGGGTGTGAGGCCGCGGATCACCGCCCGCGTGTGCGGCAGCACGAAGTCCCGGTAGTCGTCGGGCGAGAGCGCGCCCACCCAGGAGTCGAAGAGCTGCACCGCCTGCGCGCCGGCGGCGATCTGGCCGTTCAGGTAGCCGGCGGTGGCGTGCGCGATGAGCGACAGCAGGCGCGTCCATGCCTCCGGCTCCTCGTGCATCAGGCGCTTGGTGGCCGTGAAGTCGCGCGACGGTCCGCCCTCGACGACGTACGAGGCGACGGTGAACGGCGCGCCCGCGAATCCGATGAGCGGCACCCCCACCGGCAGCGCCTGCCGGACCAGACGCACCGTCTCGAACACGAACCCCAGCGCGCTCGGCACGTCGATCGGCGTGAGCCGCGCGACCTCGGCGGCGCCGCGGATGGGACGGTGAATCACCGGCCCCTCGCCCTTCGCGAACTCGAGGCCGACGCCGAGCGGCTCGACGATCAGCAAAATGTCCGCGAACAGGATGGCGGCGTCGACTCCGAGCCGCTCCACCGGCTGCAGCGTGACCTCGGCCGCCGCCGACGGCGTCTTGCACAGCTCGAGGAACGAGTGGCGCGCGCGCAACGCGCGATACTCCGGCATGTAGCGTCCCGCCTGGCGCATGAGCCACACGGGCGTGAAGGGCGTGGGCTGGCGGCGCGCGGCGAGGAGCAGCGGCGGCTCGACGGGCGGCACGTCCGTCAGCATCGCAGGCGACCGGGCTGGAATCAACCGGCGCCGGGGTTTATGATCCGGCGCCATGGCATACATATCGGGCAAGCAAGCGTTCCTCGAGATCCTGAAGACCGAAGGCGTCTCCGTGATGTTCGGCAACCCCGGTACCACGGAGCTGCCGCTCATGGACGGCCTCGCGCGCGAGCCGGGCATCCGGTACGTGCTCGCCCTGCAGGAGGCCGTGGCCATCGCCATGGCCGACGGCTACGCGCAGGCCAGCGGCGGGCTGGCCGCCGTCAACGTCCACGTGTCGCCAGGTCTCGGCAACGCCATGGGCATGCTGTACGACGCCTACAAGGCGCACTCGCCGCTGCTCCTCACCGCCGGCCAGCACGACCAGTGCTTCACCGTGACGGAGCCGATCCTCTGGTCCGAGCTGCCGCCGGTGGCGGCGCCCTACGTCAAGTGGTCGACGGAGGCGCGTCGCCTGGAGGATCTGCCGCGCATCGTGCGCCGCGCGGTGAAGTCGGCACTCGCGCAGCCGAGCGGCCCGGTGTTTTTGTCCCTGCCCGTCGACGTGCTGAACGCGGAGCGCGACAACCTCGATCTGCTCGCGCCGACGCGCGTGGCGCCGAAGATCATTGGCGACCGCGGCGCCGTCGACGCGGCAGCGCGCAAGCTGGTGGACGCCGGCGCCCCGCTGATCATCGCCGGCGACGCCGTGGCCCACGGCGACGCGCTCGCCGAGCTCGTGGAGGTCGCCGAGCTGCTGGGGGCGCCCGTGATGCTCGAGGGCGTCGGCTCCACGTGCAGCTTTCCGTTCACCCATCCGCTGTACGCGGGCTCGATGCCCCGCCTCGGCGCGCCGATCAAGGGCCTGCTGATGCGTCACGACGTGCTGTTCTCGGTCGGCGGCGATCTCTTCACGCTCTCGCTGCCGTCGGACGTCGATCCCATGCCGCCCGGTCTCGACGTGATCCATCTCGACGTCGACCCCTGGGAGCTCGGCAAGAACTATCCGGCCTCGATCGCGATCCAGGGCGACCCGAAGGCCACCCTGCCGGAGCTATCGGAAGCCATCCGCCGCCACACCGGCAAGAGCGGCCACAAGCACGCGACGAAGCGCCGCGAGACGCTGGCGGCCACGCACGCGCGCGATCGTGAGGACCTGGCAAAGCGCGCGGGCGACGAGGCCAAGAAGCACCCGATGGGCCCGCTCGCGCTCGTCCACGCCGTGTCGCAGGCGGTGCCGGACGATGTCGTGGTGATCGACGAGGCGATCTCGTCGGCGCCCGGCATCCGTAACTTCTTCCGCTGCACGGACTCGAAGTCGTTCTTCGGACTGCGCGGCGGCGGGATCGGCTGGGGACTGCCGGCCGCGCTCGGCGTGAAGCTCGCCCTGCCCCGGCGCCCGGTGGTGGCGCTCGTCGGCGACGGGAGTGCGATGTACACGGCGCAAGCGCTGTGGACCGCAGCCCATGACTCGATCGCGGTCGTCTACGTCATCTTCAACAATGCCTCGTACCGGATCCTCAAGGAGCGCACGAAGGCGCTCAAGGGCTTCTCGGCCGAGGACGACACGTACGTCGCGATGGATCTGGACAAGCCGCTGATCGACTACATCGGGCTCGCCCGCTCGCTCGGCGTCGCCGGCGAGCGTGTGGAGAAGGCGGCCGACGTCGGCGCCGCGGTGGGGCGCGCGCTGAAGAGCGGCGGACCGGCCCTCATCGACGTTCGCATCGATCCGTCGTTCAAGTAGGGAGCCGCGCATGGCGATGACGTTCGGCATCCACATCGGCCACATGGGCGGCCCGCTCGAGGAGATGCGCAAGCTGTGGCAGTTCGCCGACGCGCAGGGCTTCGACTGGTTCTCGGTGTCCGACCATTTCCAGGAGTCGCCGCCGCGTGGTGGCGACATCGACTGCTTCGAGGCCATCTCGACGCTGACGGCGGCCGCCGTCGAGACGCGGCGCGTCCGCCTCGGCGCCCTCGTGTACTGTGTGGCATACCGCAATCCAGGCCTCCACGCGAAGTCGCTCACCACCATCGATCATCTGTCCAACGGGCGCGTCGACTGCGGTCTCGGCGCGGGTTGGCACGAGGTCGAGGCCAGGGCGTACGGCTACGACTTCCCGCGCATCGGGGTCCGCGAGGACATGCTGGAGGAGTACACGCAGATCATGCGCATGCTCTTCGACACCGAGGCACGCCGCGCGAGCTTCCAGGGACAGCACTTCCGTCTCGACCACGCGCCCAACAACCCCAAGCCGCTGCAGCCGCGCGTCCCGATCTGGATCGGCGGCCGGGGCGAGAAGCGCACGCTGCGGGCGGCCGCCCGCTACGCCGACGGCTGGAACGCGCCGTACATCGGCCCCGAGGAGTGGATCGCCAAGGGCAAGGTGCTCGACCGGTGGTGCGAGACGGAGGGTCGCGATCCGAAGACCATCCTTCGCACGGTCAACCTCGGGTTCTACCTCGGCGCGGACGCCGCCGGCGCCGCGCGTGGCGAGCAAATCTTTCACGCGCACTGGGGCGCGCAGGGCGAGCAGCGGACCGGCTGGCTCCGTGGCACGCCGAAGCAGACCCTCGACATGCTCGGCGCCTTCCGCGACGCCGGCTGCACCCGCGTGAACATTGCGTTCCGTGAAGGCCCCTACGACTGGGACGCGCTGCATGCCTTTGCCGATGTGGTCTTCCCGGCCTTTGGCGTCCGGCGGCCGTGACACCCAGGTTGAATAGCGGGCCCTCGGCCGGCGTCTGACCGGTAAGGACAATGCTATGAAGAATCTCATTTCCGTCGTCACCATCTCCCTGCTGGTCGTCGCGGCGCCGGTGGCGCATGCGGCCGGCCGCGGCGGCGACGGCGACCGCAAGCCGTACGACTGCAATCCGCAGAAAGAGTGCATGGCCCGCGCGGCCGGCCTGAAGGGCGCCGCCGCCGAGGCGGCCAAGCGTGACTGCAACCGCATGCCGACCTCGGGCACCTGCTACGGTGCGCCCGCCGAGACGCCTGCCGACCGATCGGAGCGCGGCAAGAAGAAGTAGGGGCCGCGGGACGCGCGGTGACTTGCGGGTCCCCGGCGCGCGTTATACCGTCGAGCCCTGTGCTTCACATTCCGGGAGGCGCCGGGTCATGACCAAGGAAGAAAGCGGACTGATTCGCGGGCTCGAGGGCGTCGTCGCCGCCGAGACCCGGCTGTGTGACCTCGATGGCGCCCACGGGCGCCTCGCCTATGTCGGCTACGACATCGACGAGCTCGCGCGGCTCGCGACGTTCGAGGAGGTCGCCTATCTCCTGTGGCACGGCGAGCTGCCGAAGGCACCGCAGCTGGACGCTCTCACCGTGCAGCTGACGGCCGCCCGCGCGGTCCCCCGCGACGTCACCGAGGCCTTCCGGCTGATGCCGAAGGACACGGACCCGATGAGGGCGCTGCAGGCGGCCGTCGCGCTGCTCGGCATGCACGACCCCGACGCGACCGACAACTCGCACGCGGCCAACGTTCGCAAGGCCGTGCGGCTCACCGCCCAGCTCGCGACGGTGATCTGCGCGCATCATCGCATCCGCAGCGGACAGGAGCCGGTCACGCCGGCCGCCGGGCTGGGCCACGCCGGCAACTTCCTGTACATGCTCACGGGTCAGCGCGCAGGCGCGGCGGCCGTGAAAGCCTTCGACGCGAGCCTCACCCTCTATGCCGAGCACGAGCTGAACGCCTCGACGTTCACCACCCGCGCCATCGTCTCCACCCAGTCGGACATGCACTCCGCGGTGGCCGGCGGCGTCGGCGCCCTCAAGGGCCCGCTCCACGGTGGCGCCGGCGAAGCGGTGATGCGCACGCTCATGGAGATCGGCGAGGTGGCGAACGTGGACGCCTTCACGCAGAAGGCCCTCGCCGAGAAGCGGCGCCTGATGGGCTTCGGTCACCGCGTCTACAAGGCCGGCGACCCGCGGGCCGCGATCCTGCGCGGGATGGCCGAGGAGGCCTGTCGGCAGTCGGGCCAGTTCAAGTGGTACGAGATGGCGGTGAAGCTCCACGAGCGGATCGGCGCCGCCAAGGGGCTCATCCCGAACGTCGACTTCTACTCGGCGCCGCTGTTCTACTCGCTCGGCATCCCGGTGGACCTCTTCACGCCCGTCATCGCGGCCGGCCGCATCGCCGGCTGGACCGCCAACATCATCGAGCAGCACGACGACAACCGCCTCATCCGGCCCCGCGCCGACTACGTCGGCCCCTCGCGCCGCCCGTTCGCCCCGGCAGGCAAGCGATGACGGCGCGCGGGCTCGTTGAGCTCACAGCGCGACGATTGCGAGCGCAGCCACGCCGCACCTCGAACAGGCCACCCTCGGCCCAGGCCGGGCACGCGCGGCCGCTACAATAGTAGCCATCGCTACATCACCAGCCATCGCCACATCACCCCGCAGCCTCACCCGCAAGCTGATCGACGAGCACCTCGTCGCCGGGAAGCCGGTCGTCGGCGAGGAGATCGGGATCTCGGTCGACCAGGTGCTGCTCACCGACACCAACGGAACCATGGCCTTCTTGCAGTTCGAGGCGCTGGGGTTCCCGCGCATCGTGCCGAAGCGCGCCGTCGCGTACATCGACCACAACGTGTACCAGGTCGACTCCCGCAACTCCGACGATCACCGCTACCTGCAGACGGCCGCCCGCAAGTACGGCGCCGTTTTCTCCAAGCCCGGCAACGGCATCTGCCATCAGGTCCACGTCGAGTCGTTCGCCGTGCCCGGTCAGGTGCTCCTCGGCTCCGACAGCCACACCGTCCTCTGCGGTGCCGCCGGCATGCTGGCGATCGGCGCCGGGGGTCAGGACGTGGCGGTGGCCATGGGAGGCGGGCCGTACTTCTTCACGATGCCCGCCGTCGTCCGCGTCTGGCTGACGGGCGCGCTGCGGCCGTGGGTCACCGCCAAGGACGTCATCCTCGAGCTGCTGCGTCGTCTGTCCGTGCGCGGCGGCGCCGGCAAGATCTTCGAGTACGCGGGGCCGGGGCTGGCGGGCCTGCTGGCCGCGCAGCGGATGACCATCGCCAACATGGGCGCCGAGCTCACCCTCACCACGAGCGTGTTCCCGAGCGACGAGGTGACGCGCTCGTACATGACGCGGCTCGGGCGTGCCGACGACTGGCGGCCGGCCGCGGCCGACGCCGACGCGACGTACGACGACCAGATCGAGCTCGATCTCTCGACCATCGGGCCGCTGGTCGCGCTGCCCGGCTCGCCCGACCGCGTGGTGCCCATCGAGGAGGTGGCGGGCACCGCCGTCGAGCAGGTGATGGTCGGCTCCTGCACCAACGGCTCGTGGCATGACATGGCGTCGGTGACCAACGTGCTCCGGGGTCGCCGCGTGCATCCATCCGTGTCGTTCGTGCTCTTCCCGGGCAGCCACCGGATTCTCGAGACCATGGCCCGCGAAGGATTGCTGACCGACCTGATCGCGGCAGGAGCGACGGTGTCCGAGTCGACGTGCGGGTCCTGCGCGGGCATCGGCCACGTCCCGGCCGCCGGCACCAGGAGCCTGCGGGCGTTCAACCGCAACTTCCCCGGGCGAAGCGGCGTCAAGGGCGACGAAGTGTACCTGTGCTCCTCCACCGTGGCGGCCGCCTCGGCGCTGACCGGTGTCATCACCGATCCGCGCACGCTCGGCGCCGAGCTGCCTGTACAGCTACCGCCCAAGTTTGCGGCCTCGGACGTCGGGCTCGTGATGCCGGATGGGGGCGGCGATGTGGTCCGCGGCCCGAACATCAAGCCTGCGCCGCTCGGGGAGCCGGTGCCCGAGACGCTGGAGGGCCCGGTGCTGCTGAAGCTCGGCGACAAGGTGTCGACCGACGATATCTCGCCCTCGGGCTCGGCGGTGCTCATCTTCCGCTCGAACATGCCGGCCATCGCCGAGTTCACGTTCCGCAACGTCGACGCCGACTTCGTGGCGCGCGCGAGGGCGGCCGGACGCGGCATCCTCGTCGGCGGCGAGCACTGGGGTCAGGGCTCCTCACGCGAGTCCGCCGCCGTGGGCCCGATGCTCCTCGGCGTGCGCGCGGTCATCGTCAAGTCGTTCGCCCGGATCCATCGCGCGAACCTCATCAACTGGGGTGTGGCGCCGCTCGTCTTCGACGACCCGAGCGCCTGGAGCGGCATCGAGCGCGACGACCGCTTGCGCCTCGAGGGCCTGCGCGCGGCGCTCGCCGCCGGCACGAAGATCCGCGTCACCAACGCGCGAACGGGCGCGACCTTCACCGTCTCGTGCGTCCTCACGCCGCGGGAGCGCGACATCCTCCTCGACGGCGGCCTCCTGAGCCACACCAAATCACGCGCCCAATGAAGCAGAAGAAGATCAGGGCGGTGTACATGCGCGGCGGCACCAGCCGATGTCTCGTGTTCCACGCCCGCGATCTCCCCGCGCCCGGCGCCGCCCGCGACGCGGTGCTGCTGGCGGCGCTCGGCAGCCCCGATCCGTATGGCCGCCAGCTCGACGGCCTCGGCGGTGGCATCTCGTCGCTGTCGAAGGCGTGCATCATCGGCCCGCCCACCCTGCCCGGCGCCGACGTCGACTACACGTTCGCGCAGGTCGAGGTCAAGAAGGCGTCCGTCGATTACGCCGGCAACTGCGGCAACTGCTCGTCCTCGGTGGGCCCGTTCGCCATCGACGAGGGGCTCGTGGCGGCGCGCGAGGGCGAGACGGTCGTACGCATCCACAACACGAATACGAGGAAGCTCATCGTCGCCCACGTGCCGGTCGAGGACGGCGAGGCGGCCACGCGCGGCGACTTCGAGCTGGCCGGCGTGGCCGGACGCGGCGCCCGCATCGCGCTCGACTTCGTGGAGCCCGGCGGCGCCGGGACCGGCCGCCTGCTGCCGACGGGGCGGGCGCGCGACGTGGTGGCCGGGCTCGAGGTCTCGTGCGTCGACGCCACCAATCCCGTGGTGTTCGTTTCCGCGCGCGATCTCGGCCTCACCGGCGCCGAGACGCCGGCGGCGATCGACGCGGATCACGACCTGTGCGCGCGGCTCGAGAAGATCCGCGTGGAGGCGGCCGCCCGGATGGGCATGGCCGAGGGCGCGGCGGTGCCGAAGGTCGCCTTCGTGGCCGCGCCGCGGGACTACACGGCGCTCGATGGCACGCGCTATGGCGCCGCCGAGCACGATGTCGTCGCCCGCGCGATCTCGCTCGGGAATTGCCATCGCGCCTTTCCGCTCACGGCGGCGATGTGCCTCGCGGTGGCCGCGCGCATCGAGGGCACGCTCGTGCACGACGCGGTGAACGCCGCCGGCGCGCGCCGGGAGGCGGCGAACGGCGCTCGCTCGGGCGACGTGAGGCTCGGCCACCCGTCCGGTGTGCTGCCGCTCGACGCCGCCGTCTCGCTGCGGGATGGCACACCGTGGGCGGAACGCGTGACCGTCTACCGGACCGCGCGGCGGCTCATGGAAGGCTGGGTCCGGGTGCCCTGAGCAGATGAGCCGGCTCTACTTCATGGCCGGCGGCGACGAGATGGTGCGGCGGCGCGCGCTCGTTCCGAGGGGCTCGGTGGTGGAAGCCTGGCCGGACCTCGTGGGCGGCGGCACCTTCTGGGTGGGCGAGGAATCCAAGCGCCTCCTCGATGCCGCCGGCGAGACGGCCATGCCGCCTCAGCTGTCGCTACCGGCCGAGGCGGTTCCCATCTTCTACGGACCTCAGCTCTGCGACATCGAGTCGCTCCCCCGCGAGGAATCGCTGCGCGCGCGCGTGCTCTCCGTGCACGCCATCGCGGTGGCGTGGATCACGCTCGACCGCTTCGGCGAGCGCGTCACCTATCAGCCGCAGGGTCCCGCCGATCCGATCTTCCATCTCCGCCGGCCGGGAGGCGGCGCCGGCCACGTCTGGCGGCGCTTCGAGACGAAGGCCGACGCGCTGGCGTTCATGCGCGAGGTCTACGGCGCCGAGTCCGAGGCGGCGGAGTGGGCGGAGGGACTGGAGGTGGAGGACTTCGAGGCGCTCCTCAAGCGTCACGCCGAGCGCAGCGCGTGAGCTCAGCCGCCGGCGCGGATGTCGTCGAGCACGGGCAGGATGTAGCGGCGAAACTGCTCGGGGTGCTCGCTCATCGGGAAGTGACCGATCTCCTTCATGATCGTCACCCGCGCGCCCTTGATTTTCTCCGCCGTCCGCGCGGTGTCGGCGGGCGTGCAGGAGAAATCGTATTCTCCGGTGAGGAGGTAGAGGGGGCACCTGGTGGTGTCAATCTCGGCCACCCGGTCGCGAAAGTCGCCGTCCGCGCGATAGAAGAAGAGGTCGCCCTTGAAGACGCCCGGCCCGCCCTGCATGTACATCCACAGCGTGTCCCAGCGCGTCTCGGGGGGACTCTGGGGCGCGATGAGGCCCGACATGAGCGCACCGGCGATCTCGCCGCCGTGCACGTCGGGCCGGTGGAGCCAGCCCGTGTCGTCGTACCACGGCGCCTGGTAATCGGCGGACTCGAGGCCGATGAGCGCGCGGAACTCCGTCGCGTGCAGTCGCGCCAGCTCCAGCACGATCTTGCCGCCGATCGAGCAGCCGAGCACGACCGGGCGCTCGAGCGCGAGCGCGGCCACGAAAGCTCGGATCAGGTCGACGTAGCCGCGCGTGGTCAGCGTGTACTCCTCGTCTTGCCAGCCGACGGGCGGCAGCGACTTGCCGTGCCAGGGCATGTCGAAGGCGATGACCCGGAAGTGTCGCGTGATCTCGAGATCGTTCAGGAGGTGGCGGAACTGGCGGCCGTCGGCCCCGGCCGTGTGCAGACACACGAGGGGGAGCCCCTGCCCCGCCTCCTCGAAATAGACGCGGTGCGGGCGGCCGGCGACGGTCATGCGCACATAGCGCCCGACGATCGGCTCGAGATCGGCCACTCAGGCCGCCCGGCGCGGTTTGGCGAGCACGTCCTTCACGTAGCGGAGATTCGCCATCAACGGGCGAAGGTCGCCCTCCACCGTCGCCTGCCCGCCCTTGGTCATGGCGAAGAGGTCATGCCAGCCGGCGGCGGGCACCGGCGCCCAGAAGCGCTGCCAGGCCTCCTCGGAAGCGCGGACGGCAAAAGACCAGGCGCGCATCAAGAACGGCCCCCGCTCGACGCGCGTCACGCGTCCCTCGTGCACGCTCACGAGCCAGGCGGTGGCGCCTGTCTCCACGAGGAAGGTGGTGGAGAGGTAGCGGCCGCGGCGGACGAGGCCGGCGTCGGCGTTCACGAGCTCGGCGAGCTGCTCCAGCACGGCGGCGATCATACTCCATGAGCGAAGCGCCGCCCATCGACCGGTTCTACCGCGGTGTCCGCGCCGTCGCGCGCTTCTGGCTCTGGTTCTTCTTCAAGGCCGTCGACACGCGGCATGGGGAGCGCATCCCGTCGCACGGCCCCGTGCTCCTCTGCATCAATCATCCGAACAACCTCATCGACTCGCTCGTCATCGGCGCCGTGCTCTCGCGCAAGGTCCACTATCTGGCCACGGGCGCCCTCTTCCGCAATCCGCTGCTCGCCCGCTTCCTGCTCGCCGCCGGCGCGATTCCCGTCTGGCGGAAGGGCGACCGCGCGCCCGACACGACGGTGGGATCCACCGACCGGAACGCGGAAGCCTTCGCGGCCTGCGCGGCCGCCTTCGAGCGCGGTGCGCTGGTGGCGATCTATCCGGAGGGCACCACGCACGCGGAGGCACGAGTGCAGAGGATCAAGACAGGGGCGGCGCGCATCGCGCTCGGCTGGGAGGCCGAGCATCCGGGCACGCTGGCGATGGTCCCGGTCGGGCTGACATTCGAGGCGCGCAAGTCGTTCCGCGCCCGCGTGCTCGTGTCCGTCGGCGAGCCGGTGCCGGTCGGCGCCTACGTCCGCGTCTATCGGGACGATCCGGTGAAGGCCGTGGACGCGCTGACCACGCACCTTCAAGGCGCGCTGGAGGCGCAGGTCGTCAACGTCGCGCGCATCGACGACGCGCGCCTGCTCCGCGCCGTGGAGGAGCTCTACCGCGACGTCCTCGCGCGGGAGGTGATGGAGACGCGCGGCCTGGCGCCCCGCCAGATCGACCTCGTGCGCCTTTCCCAGTCGATCGTGGAGGCCATTGCCTGGTTCAAGGCGCGGGAGCCGGCCCGTGTGGAGTCGCTCTGGCAGCGGATCCAGGCATACCGCGCGCTCCTCGCCCAGCATCGGCTCCGCGACGACACCGTTCGCGCGCGCCATGAGCCGCTGCCCGCGCGCAAGCGGCTCGTGTATTCCTGGGACGCCGTGGTGGGATTGCCATTGTTCGTGTACGGGGCGGTCGTCAACGCGCTGCCGTACGTGCTGCCGCGTGCGCTCGCCCAGCGCACCGCCCGCAAGGAGACGGACTACGCCACCACCCGATTGCTCGCGTCGGTCGTCGCCTATCCGCTGTTCTACGCGCTCGAGACGTGGGCAGTGCTCCGGCTGGCCGGCCCCACGGCGGCGGCGCTCTTCGCGTTGTCGCTGCCCATCTCGGGGTTGATCGCGTATCGTTATCTGGCCGGAGCCGGCCGCTTCCAGCGCCGTCTCCGCTTCAACGTGTTGATGGTGACTCACGCGGCGGCCGCGCGGCGGCTCGTGGCCGAGCGCGGCGAGATCCTCGACGATCTGGAGCGCGCCAAGAACGAATGGCTCGCCGCCACGAAAGGAAGCAGCTTTTGAGCGTGCACCTGCTGGAGGAGATGTCCACGCCGGCGCTCGAGGCCCTCGACCGCTCGCGAACCGTCGTCGTCCTCACCCTGAGCCCGCTCGAAACGCACGGACCGCACTTGCCGGTCGGCGTCGACGCCTTCACCGCGCGCCACTTCGCGGAAACGATTGCCGCGCGGCTGGTCAGCGCGCGCCCGCTCTGGTCCGTCGTGCTGGCGCCGACGCTGCATCTCGGCTCGTTCACGTTCGAGACGGTTGGCACCGTGTCGGTGCGGCAGCGCGTGGTGCGCGACGCGCTCGTCGACTACGGCGAGGCGTTCGCGCGCGCGGGCTTCCGCTACATCCTCGTCGCCAACGGCCACGGCGGCCCCGGCCACCTCTCGGCGCTGGAGGAGGCGGCGGCCACCGTGTCGCGGCGTCACCGGGTGACCATGACGTCGTTCACGGGACACCTCGCCTGGGAGTTCATGCGCGGACGGTACATCCCGAAGATCGAGGCGGCACTCGGGCGTGCCCTCACCGCCGACGAGCGGCGCGCGTTCGCGGAGGACGCGCACGGCGGCTGGTGGGAGACGTCGCTGATGCTGCTGCTCCGTCCCGATCTCGTGGACGAGGCTTACCGGACGCTGCCGCCTGCGCGCTACTCGTGGCCGCGGCGGGTGGTGCCGAACTACGCCGTCAAGAACGGCGGCCCCGGCTACGTCGGCCACCCCGCTCTCGCCGACCCGAGGTTCGCCAAGGCCACGCTCGACGTGCTGATGGCGGAGGCGATGACGATCGTGAACGGCCTTCTCGACGGGACGCTGCATCCGTCGGCGCGGCGGTCGCCCTTCTCGCAGGTGCCGATCTTCCGGACGAACTTCTGGCCGGCCGCCGGCGCCACCGCGGCCACCATCGTCGGCGTGGGCTTCGGCGTGTTCGCGTGGCTTCGTCGACGC
>Ga0209382_10009008_pt1 | contig 12514 bp, 9 predicted proteins | sample SoiMetdeltSBSDD5_FD_187599 | JGI IMG/M metagenome (GOLD analysis project Ga0209382, IMG submission 187599) | Bulk soil microbial communities from a Populus tree surrounding site in Tennessee, USA - Soil MetaG P. deltoides SBSDD5 (SPAdes) (version 2) | ecosystem: Environmental > Terrestrial >... | reverse complement strand
GGCGTCAACCGCTGACCGACGCCGCCGAAATTCCGGTGCTTTTCGTTCCGGAACGAAAACGTGTCCGGCGTGACACGGCGTGGTACTGCCCACGTCGAGCTTGGAGGATGGCTAGTTCGTTTCCACGAGGCCGGGTACTTCGACGGCCGCCGGCTGGTCCAGGCGGACCACCACCCCGCGCACCGCATCCAGCCGGACGCGCTCACCCGTGCGCAGCCGCTTGGTCGCGTGCTTCACGTTCGCGAGGGCGGGGAGTCCGTATTCGCGGGCGATGGTCGAGGCATGGGACAGGACTCCGCCCACCTCGACGATCACCCCCGAGGCAAGCGTGAACAGCGGCGTCCACGAGGGGTCGGTTGCGGGGGCGACCAGGATCGCGCCGCGCTTCATGCGTCCGAAATCGCCGGGATCGCGCACGACCACGACCTCCGCCTCGACGCATCCCCCGCTCACCGGGTATCCGGTGAGCCGGCTCTCGTCGGCGGACCTTTCGCTCACGCCGGCGGCGCGGATCAGCTGCGCCAGCTGGGACTCGCGCATGAGGAGCGGCATCGCGACGGCGCGGCGGCGCGCCATCTCCGCGGCGCGATCCGCGGCCCGGCCGCGCAGGGTCTCCGCGCCCGTCTTGCCTTCGATCACGGGCGCGATCTCGGAGAGCAGCAGCAGGAAGTAGTCGTCGCGGCGGTCCAGCCATCCCCTCGCGACGAACCGATCGGCGAGGACGAGATGAAGGGTCCGCACCACCTCGACCACCCGCATCATGTCGGAGCGCACCTGCTCCCGCCACAGGTAGTACTGCTTGATGGTGCGCATCGCGCGCTGGACGCGCGGCCGCATCGTTCGCCGCTGCCAGGGTGAGAGCCGCGCGGAGAAGGCCGCCCACGCTTCCGCGCTCTCCTTCTCCTGGCGGCGCGCGATGTCGGCGGCCGCCCGCGGCGAGCCATCCGAGAGATGGGCCCGCAGGGCGTGGAACAGCGGCGCCGGATCTTCGCGGTAGCGTGGTAAGGACCAGTCCGATTCGTATCGCCCGCGGTGCCCGTAGGCCTGCAGGAAGCGCTCGAACTCCGCGACGAACGCCGTCCCGGCGAGCGCGACCCGCCACCCGGACCAGTCGGGCTTCTCGCTTCCGAGATACGCCACGACCGCCGGCTCGCGGCGCGCGGCCTCGGCCAGGGCGAGGAGATCGAAGGCCTGCTGCGCGCTGACCGAGCGCTCGCCCGTGGCCAGCTGCGGGTACACCAGCCGCTCGAACGGGAACCCGACCTTGGCGCACGCCTTGCGCACCGGCATTTCCTGGAACAGCACGCCGCTCAGCACCAGCACGGCCTGCATGCACTCCGGGGCGTCCACGAACCATTCGTCGAGAAGCGACCAGATCTCGGTATCGGAGAGAGCGGCGGCGTCGGCCGGGGACAGGCGGCGCAAGTGCCCTTGCAGACGTTCTCCCTGCGCGCGCACGACGTGGGCGACGCGAAGGTGCCGCCAGAGCATGCGCACGAGATCCGGCGCGCAGGAGAGGACCTCGCCGATGGCCGGAGGCCCCGCCTTCTCGTCCGCGGGCTGGATCGCGTCCGAATGCCCCATCGACCGCAGCATCTCCGCGGGCGCGATCCCGCCCAGCGCGCAGGCCCGCCGGATCTGCGCGAGGTTGAAGTACAGGCGCCCGCAGAACGTCTTCACCGTCGGCCCGAGCTCCGGCGCGGTCAAGCGGCCCATGGCCTGCCCTCCGGCCCGATTCAGCAGGTCCTCCAGGAGGGTAAGCACCTGCGGCGACGTGAGGTCCGGCAACACCTCCGCGACGTTGGCGCGCGTCCACTCCGTCTCCCCCACCGCGGCGGCGGCGCTGGTGACGGGACGGGATTGCACGATCCAGAACCCCGCGCCGTCGTGGCACCACTCGACGTCCTGGGGGGCGCCGTAGTGGCGCTCGATGGCCAGGAGGATGCCGGCGAGCTCACGCACATGGTCCGCCGACAGGGAGGCCTGGGCGTCGCCGGCCGCGCCGGTTTTCTCGCCGACGCGGCTCCACCGCAGCGCGCGGTCCGCCTTGGCGACGACGAACTCGTCCGGGTCGACCTGCCCGCTCACGAGCGCCTCGCCCAGGCCCCAGGACGAGTTGATGACGAGCTCGTCGCCGGCGCCGGTCACGGGGTTGACCGTGAAGGCGACGCCGGCGGCGACGGGATGGACCATGCGTTGAACGAGGACGCCCATCCGGATCGCGCGCGTCGAGATCCCCTTCGCGCGGCGGTATTCGAGGGCCTGGGCGGTGTGGGCCGAGGCCCGGCAGTCGGCGACGGCCCGACCGAGATCCACGCGAGGGACGTCGAGGAACGTCTGGTGGATCCCGGCGAACGACTGATCGACTCCGTCCTCGCCGATCCCGGACGAGCGCACGGCGAAGAGGGCGTCCCCGGGCACGCCGGCGAGCCAGGGATGCGATGCGAGCCCGGCCAGGTCCGCTTCGGTCGCCGTCGCGAGCACGACCAGGCCGTCCGGGACCCGGAACCCGGCCTGCTTGAGCCGCGCACAGTTGAAGGCCTTGCCGCCCGCCGACTCCGCGTCGGCGGGCGTGAGGCGATCGAGGGGAAGGATCCCGGGATGAGGCCGTGCGCTCATGGCTCGCTGCTACCGCTGGACGGGATAGTGCCGGAAGATCTTCGCGACCGCGTTCTCGATGTTCCGGTCACGCTTCTCCGGGCTGGCCTTGGGCGAGACGTCCTTGGTCGCGGTGCCGCGCCAGACCGTGGTCCGCGTCTGTGCGTCCAGCAGGGTCACGCCCAGGGTTCCGATCACGACTTCGTGCGCGCGCACGGAGCCGGTGCGGATGGCGCCGAAGCGCGGGCCCACCCACGCCGCCCCCGAGGAGTAGCCGGTCACCACGAGGTCCTTGTCGAAGGTGGCATGGTACGACACGAGGACGTCCGGATCCGCGCCGGGCGGTACCTCGCGCAGGCCGCGCGCGGCCAGCTGCCCATCGACCGCGTTCACGATCCGCTTGTGGTTGAGCTCGTCGTCGACGCCCGTCGCCCGCATCCAGGCGTAGGTCCGGAGCCGCGCGAAGTTCGTCGTCCGGTCGTAGTCGTAGGTCACGCTCTGCGCGAGGGCGATCGTGCCCGCAAGCGTCAGCGTGGCCGTGGTCAGGAACGTTGCGATACGCATCATCATCTCCTTGATTGTGGTCAGCCCTTGAGGCTGGCCTTCTGTAGCCTTGGATCGACTTGATCGGCGAAGCGGTCCCACAGCGCGCGATCCGTCGCGATGAGGGCCGCGATCTCCACGTGCGTCAGGTGCGTGCCGGAATCGAGGAGGGCCGCGAGCACGCGGTGCGGATCGCGCAGGAACCTCTCGCGGAACTCGTCGTCCGTCACGAGGCGGCCGACGACGATCTCGATGCAGCGTTGGGTCAACTCCGTGCTCCCTTCGGCCGGGACATAAGGCAAAAGGGAGGCCAGCGTGCTGGCCGCGGGCCCTGGGGACGTAAGTGCTGGAGAGCGGCGGGTTACGGCAGGAACGGTGATGGCGGGTGTCGTGGGCGGTGGCGGCTCAGGTTGGCCGCCGAGGTCCAACCTGTACCTCGCCCGCCAGCCGCCGATCCGATGACGGCGGCCGGCTACTCGAAGCCGTGCTTGCGCATGCGCGTGTACAGCTGGCGGCGGGTCAGGCCGAGCGCCTTCGCCGCCCTCGACTTGTTGAAGCGCGCGCTCTGGAGCGCCTGCTCGATCATCGTGCGCTCCATCTTGTCGAGGTCGCCGGCCGATTCCGCCCGATGAGGCGCCGCGGGGACGGGCGGCATCCGAGAAGCCGCGGGCGCAGGAACCGCCGCCGCGGGCGGGACCGGCATCGCGGGCGCCATGACGCCGAGCGCGAGGTGCTCCGGCGTGATGAGGCCCCCGTCGCACAAAATCGCGGCGCGCTCGAGGATGTTCCGCAGCTCGCGAACGTTTCCGGGCCAGTGGTAATCGAGCAGGAGGCGGCGGGCCTCGCGCGAGATGCCCGCGGGCGCGTGGACGAGATTCCGGCCCACTTCGCCGAGGAACGCTTCGCTGAGGGCAAGGATGTCGTCACGGCGCTCGCGCAGCGCGGGCAGGCGGATGGCGAAGACGTCGAGGCGGTAGTAGAGGTCTTCCCGGAACCGTCCCTGGGCGATCGCCTTCTGGAGGTCGCGGTTGGTGGCGGCGACGACACGCGCGTCCGTACGCAGCACGCGCGTCCCTCCCAGGCGCTGGAATTCGCGCTCCTGGAGGACGCGCAGGAACTTGGCCTGCGCGGACGGGCTCATCTCGCCCACCTCGTCGAGGAAGAGCGTGCCCCCCGCCGCCATCTCGAGCTGGCCCGGCTTGCTCTGCGTCGCTCCGGTATACGCCCCGCGCTCGTAGCCGAACAGCTCCGCCTCCAGGAGCTGCTCGGGGAGGGCGGCGCAGTTGAGCGCGATGAAGGGCCCGTCCTTCCGCGGCGACGCGCGGTGCAGGAAACGCGCGATGACCTCCTTGCCCGTGCCCGACTCCCCGAGCAGGAGCACGGTCGTCTCCGTGGACGCGACCTGGGTCGCCTGGGTGAGCACCTGACGCCAGGGCCGGGACTCGCCCACGATGCGGCGGTATCCGGTACGGGCGTCCAGCTCGTCCGTCAAAGCGCGCACCCGCGCTTCCAGCCGGGCCGCGCGCGCCGTGGCCTCGTCCGCCCGGCGTGACGCGTCGAGCTCGCGGTCGCGGGCGAGCGTCACGGCCAGGCGATCGGCGATGCGATGCGCCACCAGCACGTCGGGAGGCTTGAACGACGCTCGCGCCCGGGACAGGAAGATCAGCGCGCCCGCGAACCGTCCGTCGAAGCGGATGGGCACGCGGAGGAGGGACTGGAGACCGATCCCGGCCAGCCGCGCGTATCGGGGCTCCGCCCGCGCGGAAAGGTCGTCGAAGATGTCGTGCTCCCAATCGGGATTGCGGAGCACCTCCTCCGGGATCTCGGTGGTGTCGGGGAGCGGACCCTGGAAGCCGGCGCTCGCGTAGAGGCGCGCGTGGTCGCCGTCGGCCAGGCGGACCATCAGCAGGGCGGCATCGTGGGGCAGGACCTTGCCCGCGATCTCGGAAACGCGGCCGAAGACGTCGCGCAGGTCGCCGGAGTCGATGAGCGTGCCCAGGAGCGCATCCAGCAGCTCGAGATTGGCGGTGCGCGCGCGCATCTCCTCGCGGCTCCGCGCCTCTTCGGCCAGGCGCTCGGCCAGGTCGTGGTGCGACAACGCCACCGCGACGTGGTCGGCCAGGCGCCGTCCCACCGCGACGTCGGCGGTGGTGAAGCGGCCGCGCTCCCGGGAGAGGAACCCGATCCCTCCGATGACGCGGTCGTCGAAGCGGATGGGGAATCGCAGGGACGACCGCATGCCCATCTTGGTGGCGGGTGCGTCCCGCTCGAGGGGATGAAGCGTCTGGTCGTCGACGATCGCGAACTCCCAGGCCTGGATGGCGGCGGCGGGATAGACGTTGGGCAGCACGGGCCCGATCTCGAAGCCGCGGTCCGACCGAGCGAAGATCGCGAACTTGGAGAGCCCTTCCTTGAAGATGATGACGAGGAGCACGTCGTGGGGCAAGGACTGCCGGGCGACGAGGGACAGCGGCTCGAACACCTCGCGCACGTCGAGCACGTGCAGCAGGGCGGGCAGGAGCTCGGCGGCACGGTCGAGCCGGCGGAGCCGCTCCAGCGCTTCCTCGGACGAGAGCGGTGCGTTCCAGAGCGCCGCGCTCGTCTCCGCGAGCGCGGCCAACCGGGCCAGCGGCTCGGCGGAAACGGCACCCGGCTCCGAGGTCGCGATCCAAAAGCGCGTGGCCGGCTCGCCGGGCACGGGGGCCGAGACCACTCGCCGTCCTCCTTCGGAGAGGACGAGGCCCTGGAACGCGCCCTCCGCATTGTCCTGGAGAGCCGTGACATCGGCCTGTCGAGGGCCGCCGGTCCCCGGCCGTAGCGCTTCGGGGAGGTCGGCATCCCTGAGCACGAACTCCCCGATCCCATGGGCGTAGGAGTAGAAGACGGAAAGGCGCCCGTCGTCGCGGCGGCGCGAGAAGCCCAGCGCCGTCGGCGGCAGGACCTCACGGGCGGCCTCCCTCAAGGCGCTCAGCCCCGCGCGGGAAGGGAGGTCGCGCATCGCTCAGTCCCGGTCCGTCTCCGCCGCCGGCACCGCCACGTACGTCAGTCCCAGCGCCCGGGCCTGCTCGTTGAGGGGCTGGATGCGCGAAGCCTGCAGCCCCTTCCAGTCCGCCTCCAGCCGCGCCAGCTCCTTCATCCGCTCCGCGAAGATCTCCTTCATCCCCTGGGTCGGGACGCCGTCCGCGTCGCGCACCCAGTCGAGGAGCGGGGTGATCTGCGAGTACAGCTTGGCCCCGCCGCGCTGGGCGAGGATGTCGTAGCTGACTTCGGCCTTCGGGTTGTGCAGCTCGCTCTCCAGCGCGTCGAGCCGGGGCACGACCTCGCCCGCGGACTTGATCCAGGACGCGGCGGCACCGTTGCCGGCGAGCAGCATGCTGCGCCCCCGGAGCTGATCACGCACGGAGCGGATGCCCTCGACGATCCCGGCCAGCCGCGTGATGGCATCGCGGACCTCCAGGCCGAAGCGGAGCTGCTCCGCGCGCTCGGCCGCCGTCATCTGGACGCGGGGGTCGGGCCGGACCTCGACCGTTCCCGTCGCCGTCTGGCCGTCGGCGGAGAGCGTCAGCGTGTACGTGCCGGGCAGGGCCAGGGGCCCGTTCTCGGGATTCCCGGTGTCGATCTTCGCGCGCTTGATCTTGGTGGCGCCCGCCCACATGAGGTTCCACCGGCCGCGGTTCACGCCCGCCTCCGCGGTCAGCGGCGGCTTGCGCTTCGTGCTGCGATCCGAATCCGGATCTTCGGGAGGAACCTCGTCCTCCTCGTTCTTGCTGGAGAGCCGGCGCACGAGCGCGCCCGCCGCGTCGCGGACCTCGAGGGTCACTTCGCCCTTGGGCTTCTCCTTGAGCCAGTACTGCACCACGAGGCCGGCGGGCGGGTTCTCGCCCGGTCCGTCCTCATGGAAGGAGCCGCGATAGCGCCAGGCCGTGGTGACGGGGGCCGGAAAGAGATGGACGGCCTTCGACCTCACCTCCGCGGACATCTCGCGGATCGGCGTCAGGTCGTCCAGGATCCAGATCGACCGGCCGTGCGTGCCGAGCACGAGGTCGTCGCCCTTCACCACGAGGTCGTGCACGGCGACGGTGGGCAGGTTCAGCTTCAGGGGCTCCCAGGTCGCGCCGTCGTCGCGCGAAAGCATCACGCCCCGCTCCGTGCCCGCGTAGAGCAGCCCCCGCCGCTTCGGGTCCTCGCGCACGGCGTGCAGGTACACGTCGGGGGCGAGGCCGGCGGACAGGCTCTTCCACGTCTTCCCGTAGTCCGTCGTCTTGAAGAGGTACGGACGCATGTCGTCCAGGCGGTGCGCGTCCACCACCACGTAGGCGGTGCCGGCGTCGAAGCGCGAGGCCTCGATGAGGTCCACCGTGGCGAAGGCGGGGATGCCGCGGATGTTGGCGGTCACGTTCGTCCAGGTCGCGCCGCCGTCGCGCGTCACGTGCACGAGGCCGTCATCGCTGCCCACCCAGATGAGGCCGGCCGTCACAGGCGACTCCGCGACCGCGAAGATCGTGCAGTAGTGCTCGACCCCGGTGTTGTCGCCGGTGATGGGGCCGCCCGACCACTTCTGCTTCGTCTTGTCGTTGGTCGTGAGGTCGGGACTGATCGCGGTCCAGGTCTGCCCGCCGTCGCGGGTGCGGAAGAGCACGTTGCCGCCGTGATAGACGACCTTGGGGTCGTGGGGCGAGACCACGATCGGGGCCGTCCACTGGAACCGATAGCGGCCGTCCTCCCCGCCATGTCCGGACTGGTTGTCGGGCCAGGCGCCCACGGCGCGGGCCTGTCCCGTCCGGTGGTCGTAGCGCGTGAGGATCCCGAGGTACTCGCCGGCGTAGACGATGTTCGGGTCGGAAGGATCGGACGCGGTGTGTCCGGCTTCCCCGCCGCCTACGTCGTACCAGTCACCGTGGTTGATGCCGTCGGAAGAGAGGCTGTTGCTCGGGCCCGAGGCCGTGCCCAGGTCCTGCAGCGCGCAGGACACCCGGTAGGGCTGCGAGCCGTCGGCCTCGACGTGGTAGCACTGTCCGAGGGGCAGCCGGGGCGAAGACCAGCTCTCCCCGCCGTCCACGGTGACGTCCACCCCGCCGTCGTTGGCGCTGATCATGCGGCGCGTATCCGCGGGATCGATCCACAGATCGTGGTGGTCGCCGTGGTGGATGCCCTTGACCTTCTTCCAGGTCTTCCCGCCGTCCACGCTCTTCAGCATGGGCACCTGCGGACACCAGAGGACGTCCGGGTTCCGCGGATCGACCGTGATCGTCGAGTAGTACCAGGCACGCTGCCGCAGGGCATGGTGGCCGCTGGCCAGCGACCAGCTTTCGCCCCCGTCGTCCGAGCGGAAGAGCCCTCCCTTCTCCGCCTCGATCAGCGCGTAGACGCGGCGCGAGTCGGAGGGAGCGACGGCCACGCCCACCTTGCCCCAGATCCCCTCCGGCAGCCCGTTCGTGGTGGTGAGCGCCTTCCAGGTCTCCCCGCCGTCCCTCGAGACGTAGAGGCCGCTGCCCGGCCCGCCGCTCGTCATCTCCCACGGCCGGCGCCGCGCCTGCCACAGCCCCGCGAAGACGACGCTGGGGTTGGACGGGTCGAGGGCGACGTCGCTGGCGCCGGTGTCCGCGTCCTTCCGCAGGACCTGCTGCCAGGTCTTGCCGCCGTCGCGCGTGCGGTAGACGCCGCGCTCGGGGTTGGGTCCGAAGGCGTGGCCGAGCACCGCCGCGAAGGCGACGTCCGGGTTCTTCGGATGCACGACGAGGGTGCCGATCTGGCCCTCCTGCTTCCAGACCTGCGTCCAGCTCGTGCCGCCGTCCGTCGACTTGTAGATACCGTTGCCGGCGGCCACGTTCCCGCGGATGTTGGCCTCGCCGGAGCCGACGTACACGACGCTCGGATCGGAGGGGGCGACCGCGATCGATCCGATCGAAGCGACGGGCTGATCGTCGAAGACGGGCTTCCAGTCCTGCCCGCCGTTCGTGGACTTCCACACGCCGCCGGAAGCGGTCGCGGCGAAATAGGTCCGCGGATCGCCGGCGACCCCCGCGACCCGGGCCACGCGGCCGCCGATGAAGGGTCCCACCAGCCGGAACTCGACGCCCTTCAGCGGATCCTTGTCCCGGTCGATCTTGCCGTCGTCGGCGGGGGCGGGCAGGGCGGCGGCGAGGAGGGTGAGGCAGAGCGCGGCTCGGGACAGGGCCTGGGTCATGGGCACCTCGAAGAAACGGCCAGAGTGTATCTCCCGTCCGCGCCGTTGCGCATGCGACGGCGCCGGCCGGGGCGCGATCCGTCGAGGATGCCGGGCCTAGCCTCCAGCCGGGATTGCGTCTCCTGCCGCGAGTCGTCCACATCGAGCCTCGGCGCCGCCGGCTTCTCCGGGCCCGTGGGCGGATGGGCGCGCCACCACGCTTGCGCCCGCTCTTCCGTCCATTGCCCCTCGAGGTCCAGCGCCTTCAGCTCCATAGACAGAGAGGCCGCGCTGGGCGGCCGGGCTCCCGGATCCTTTTCCAGGCAGCGCAGGACGATCTCCTCCAGCGCGCCGCTTCCACGCCGTCCGCTGTGACCGCGTGGTGGCGGCCGTCTTCGCCCAGCTGGGCTTGTCCCCCCTTGTCGTCCACTGACGTCCGGCGCGTCACGCCGTTCGTCCAGGCCCTTCCCCGCTCGCGCTGCCGCCTGTCTACGATGGAAACGAGGGGGCCGCGCGCCCGGAGGGAAGGCATGAAGACAGGGATCCTCGTGACGGCACTGGCTCTGGCCGCGATCGCGTCATCCACGAACGCGGCGGACATCCAGCGCCAGGTCCAGGTGGCCGGGAGCACGATCGACGTGTCCGTCTCCGGCGAGCTCCCCGTGAGCGAGGCGGCCCTCTTCCGCTGGGTGGAGACTTCGGCCCGCGGCGTCGCGGAGTATCTGGGCCGCTATCCCGTGCCTCGCGTCCGCCTCCTCGTGCGCGCGGGAGGGCGGGGTGCCGTCGCTCAAGGCGTGACCTACGGCGGCCGCTCACCCTTCATCCGCATCGCCGTCGGCCGCGACGCGACCGAGCAGACGCTGCGCACGGACTGGGTGCTCACGCACGAGATGACGCACCTCGGGTTTCCCGATCTCACCAGCGACGACGAGTGGGCGGAAGAGGGATTGGCCACCTACGTGGAGCCGCTGGCCCGGGTGCGCGCGGGGACGCTCGGCGCCGACAAGATGTGGGCCGATCTCATGGACGGCGTTCCCAAGGGCCTGCCGCGCGGAGGCGGCCGCGGACTCCACGGGACCCGGGACTGGGGCCGGACCTATTGGGGCGGCGCGCTGTTCTGGCTGCTCGCGGACGTCGAGATCCGCGAGAAGAGCCACGATCGCCGCGGTCTCCCCGACGCGCTGCGCGCGATCCTGGACGCTGGAGGAGACATCCGGTCGCGCTGGCCCTTGTCGCGGGCCTTGAACGTCGCGGATCGCGCCCTCGGACAGCGAACCCTTGCCGACCTCTATGCGCGCCTGGGCACGGCGCCCGGCAACGTCGATCTCGCCGATCTCTGGGAGCGCGTGGGCGTGCGGCGCGAGCGCGGCCGCGTCGTCTACGACGACGCCGCGCCGCTGGCCGGGATCCGGCGAAAGGTCGCGGGGTCCGCCGCGCGCTGAACGCGCGTCAGCGCGCCTTGCGCAGGCACCACGTCGTCATGCACCGCTGGTTCTCGACGTTCACGGTCTTGAGCGGCTCGAACGGCGCGCCCCCGAGTCCCTGCGCGAGGCGTTCGAGCCGGGCCTCGTCGACGAGGAACCGGTCGCTGCCGTCGGGCAGGTGGTAGCGGCCTCCGCCCAACGACACGATGCGGGACTCGATGCCCATCGAGGACGCGAGCCGGGCGAAGAACAACCCTCCGGGCCGCAGGACGCGCCACAGCTCCGACACCATGGCCTCGAAGTGCGCGTCGTCGCGCGCGAAGTGAAGGACGGCGCTCGCGATCACGGCGTCGAAGTCGCCCTCCGGAAAGCTCAGGCTCTCCAGGTTCTCCACGCGGAAGTTGGTGGCGGGCAGGCGCGGCGCCAGCTCCGCGGCGAGCTGCCGGACGCCCTCGATGGCGCCCGGCGCCGAGTCCACCGCGCACACGTCGAAGCCATGGCGCAGGAAATAGGGGAGGTTGCGCCCGGTGCCGCTGCCGGCGTCCAGCAGGCGCATGCCCGGCGTGAAGCGGCCCTTCAGGAGCTGGTCGAAGAGATAGATGTCGATCTGGCCGAAGAACTCCGGCAGCTCGGCCGGGGGCAGGAGCATCCGACAAAGATACGACACCCTCTACAATGACGTGTGCCTGGCGCGACTCTCACCGGCCTTCCGCTGGCCGATCTCGCCGCCCTCCTCGGTAGCCGGACGCGCGCCCTGGCCGCGCGGAAGTGGCTCTACGAGACCCGGCCTCTGCCCGAGGTGCTTCCGGCGCGAATCGCGGGCGTGACCGGGCGGGCCTGGGAGGCCGTGCGCGCGGCCGCTCCGCTGCCGGAGTGGCGTCTGACCCAGCGGCAACAGGCGCCCGACGGCACCACCAAGCTCGCGCTCGCGCTGGGGGCGGCGACGGTGGAGACCGTGCTCATCCCGGCGGAGGACCGCACCACCGTGTGCGTCTCCAGCCAGTCCGGCTGCACCCGCCACTGCCAGTTCTGCGCGACCGCCACCATCGGGTTCGTGCGCAACCTCGCCGCCGGTGAGATCGTGCTCCAGTACGCCGTGGCGCGGGCGGAGGCGCCGCCGGAGAGACCCGCGCGCAACGTCGTGTTCATGGGCATGGGCGAGCCGATGGACAACCTCGACGAGGTGCTCACCGCCGTCCGCGTCCTCACCGAGGAGGCCGCCCCCCGTCTCTCCGCGAATCACGTCACCGTCTCCACGTCGGGCGTCCTGCCGGAGATGAAGCGCTTCCTCCTGGAGAGCCGCGCGCACCTGGCCCTCTCCCTCAACGCCACCACGGACGAGCAGCGCGAGCGGCTGATGCCCCACAACCGCGTCTGGCCCATCGCCTCGCTCCTCGGCGCGCTGCGGGAAGACCAGGCGCGGGGCTCGCGGCGCCGCTACTTCGTCGAGTACGTGCTCTGGCAGGACGTCAACGACACGGACGAGGACGCGCGGCGCCTGGCCGCGCTCCTAACGGGCCTCCCCGCCCACGTGAACCTCATCCCGCACAACGCGTTCGAGGGCAGCCCGCTGCGCGCGCCCGCGGACGACCGCGTCCTCGCTTTCCAGGGCCGCCTGCGGGAGGCGGGGCTGCGCGCGCTCATTCGCTGGCCCCGCGGGCGCGAGGTCGCGGCCGCCTGCGGCCAGCTCGCCCGGCGGAGCTGACCGCCGGTTGGACAACTCCGCCGGCCCGACGTATATCTCGCGAGACCAATCCCACGATCTGGACTTCCCAAGGCTGAC
>Ga0209382_10009007_pt1 | contig 12516 bp, 8 predicted proteins | sample SoiMetdeltSBSDD5_FD_187599 | JGI IMG/M metagenome (GOLD analysis project Ga0209382, IMG submission 187599) | Bulk soil microbial communities from a Populus tree surrounding site in Tennessee, USA - Soil MetaG P. deltoides SBSDD5 (SPAdes) (version 2) | ecosystem: Environmental > Terrestrial >... | reverse complement strand
GCCAACCTGCGCGCCAACCTGCGCGCCAACCTGCGCGCCAACCTGCGTGCCGGCCTGCGTGGAGCCCGCGCCGTCCGCCGGCGTGACGCCCGGCGTGCCGATCTGCGTGTCGAACGGCGTCGAGCCGGGGCCATTCGCCAGCGTGCCGGGGGTGTTCGCCGGGCCGGTGCCGCCGTGGTTCGAGGCATCGCCGTGGCTGCTGGGGGTCGCGTCGACGTCGGCCGGGGCCACGGACCCGTCACCCGTGGCGGTCACCGTGAGCGGACCGCCCGCCCCGGAGGCGTCCACCGGACCGGTGCCGCCGTCCGGGATCGTCGTCCCGCTGGTGCTGGTGGGCAGGCCGCCGCCGTCCCGTCCGGACAAGCCGGAACCGTTGGTGAGGGCGCCGGCGGTGCTCGGTGGCAGCCCGCCGGTACTCGTCGTGCTGGCTGGTCCCGTGCCGTTCACCCCGGTTGTCGCCGGCGTGCCGGTGGCACCGGACGGTCCCACACCGGAAACACCCGTAGTCCCCGCCGTGCCGGCGGCACCGGGCAGCCCCGTGTTGCCCGCAGCGCCTCCCGCGATGGTGCTGTCCGTGGCCACCGGGTCGTCGAACAGCGAGCCGCCGTCGGAGCTGGCGATGGAGGAGCCGTCGTCGAACAGCGAGCCGTCCTCGAAGCTGCCGACGGAGGAGCCGTCGCCGAAGCCGTCGATGTCGGCGGCGTTGTCGAGCAGGCCGGCGGTGTCGGCGCCGCCGTCGCCGGGCGGTGGGCCGAGCTTGCCGAAGATCGCGGCGCCGGCCACGTTGCCGATGTTGGTGGCGATGCCGGAGGAAGCGCCCGCCGTGCCGGCGTACGGGTTGAGCTCGAAGCCCTGACCGATGGCCGCCTTGTAGGTGGCCTCGGTGAACATCTCGTGCAGGCCCTCCTGGATGGTGTCGGCCAGCCCCTTGCCGAACTTGGCGGCCCACATGCCCTTCACCGACATGCCCGCGTAGTTCTCGATGCTGTCGCTGACCAGGTCGGCGAACTTGGCCATCGGCATGGTGGGCAGGTCATTGGCGTGCTTGGCCGCCGCGTCCTTGGCGGCCGCCGCCAGGATCTTGCTGTCGATCTTGTTGCCGAGGCCCTTCACCAGGATCTGGGCGAACAGGTTGCCCAGCACGTTGCCCAGCGCACCGAACGGCAGCGCCAGCGCCGCCCCCATCAGGCCGAGCTTGACCGCGGTGAGGGTGGAGTTGGTGTCCCACTCGGAGAGCTTGCGAGTTCCCTTGGCGATCTGGATGGTCTGCGCGCCAACGTCGATGGCGACCTGGAACGCCACGCCCACCACCACGGACATCGCGATCCGCAGCAGCAGGCGGCCCCACCAGGTCTTCAGCAGCACCCGCACGATGGCCATCCGGGCCGCCGCCCAGGCCATCGAGGAGCCGAAGGTGGGGCCGGCCATGGCGATCGCCCAGGCGATCTCGGCCAGCAGCGCGATCAGCGACAGGATCGTGACGAGCTTGATGTACTCGACTTCCTGCCCGGTCTTGCGGGCGAGCTTGGCCAGCTCGTAGAACTGGACGACGGCCAGCTGGAGGTAGAACGGCGAGTCCAGCACGTACGGCGCCATCTGGTCGGCGAACTTCAGTGCCGCCTTGCCGGTGTAGCTGGAGCGGATGGCGATGAGGGTCTGGGCCAGCTGCGGCGCCAGCTCGGCGTCCATCCGGGTCGCGGCCGTGCGCCACGCCTGGGACAACGCCAGGAGGTGGTCCTCGTTGGCCTTCGGCCATTCCTCGCCGGTCAGGACCTGGAAGAGCTTCCCGACCTCCGGAGGCACCATCATCGCCATGGCTGGTTACCTTCTGCCGCCCTGGTTGGCCTGGGTGTTGGCGTCGGTGTTGGTGTCCTCGTACACCCCCGCCACGGTGACGGCCCTGGTGCCGCCGTCCTGCAGGTTCGTGGTCAGCTGCCGCAGGAACTGCAGCCCGGCGGCCTCGCCTGGCTTGTAGTTCTGCTTCCACGTCCTGCCGATCGCGTCGTCGCCGACGTCGCCGTACAGGACGCAGGCGGTGTTCAGGTCGCCGAAGATGCTGCCGGCCAGCTCGGCCACGTCCTGGATGTTCGCGCCGCCGCGGCGCAGCACGTCGGTGTCGACCTGGAACGTCTCGTCAGCCATCGCGCCGGGCCTCCTGCTGGGCCGCCAGCTCGGTGTCGTCGGCGAACAGCGGGATCCGGATGGTGCGGATCGCCTCGGCGAACATGCCCTCCAGGTCCAGATCCCCGGTGAACACCGCGCCGAGGTCGGCGCCGAATTCGGCGGGCGCCAGCTCGGCGATCATGGCCATGGACTTGCCAGCCGACTCGTCCTGGGCGGAGTTGACGACCTCCATGATCCGGGTGGTCAGCTCGGCCGGCGCCAGGTTGCGGTAGCGGGTGCCGGACAGCTTCAGCGCGGTCAGCCGCTGCTTGCTGTCCACCGTGGCGGTGATCATGCGGTCCTTGCTGGTGACGGTGGTGCTCTGCTGCTCAAGGCGGTCGTGTGCGGTGCGGATGCGCTCGTGCTGCTCGCGCAGCTCCGCCACGGCGGCCGCCACCGAGTCGTGCAACGGTGCTGACATCGAGGGCTCCTCTCAGGACTGGCCGGTGGACACGGCCTCGGTCTGCTCGGTGTGTGCGGTCCGGGTGGCCGGTTCGGGCGAGTGCCGTGACGGGCGGCTGGGGGCGGCGGTGACCAGGGACTCCTCGACCTCGTGGTCGTCGCAGCCGGGCCGGCCGATGACGCCGATGCCGGCCGCCGCGTTGATGCCCCAGACGTCCTCGTCCTCGGACAGCCAGGTCTGCCGCTCCCGCTCCTTGGACTCGTTGTTGCCATGGCCCATTCCGCCCATCATCGGCGGCATCATGGGCATGCCACCCAGGCCCATCCCACCCAGGCCCGGCGCGCCCCCGGACAGCTGGGAGACGGCCGGCGGCGGCAGCGTCATCCCGGCGGGCATGGTCGGGATGCCGCCCACGTCCTTCCGCTCGGATCCGGTTGCGGGGATCGAGCCGTCGTAGCCGGAGCCGATCGCGCCGCCGCCAAAACCGGCCGCGCCGCCCCCGGAGCCGATCGCGCCGCCGGCCGAGCCGAAGTCGTCGATCGGGTTGCCGGCGGCGTCGAATCCCGGTAGCGGGTTGCCGGCGGCATCGAATCCCGGCAGCGGGTTGCCGTTCGCATCGAATCCCGGAAGCGGGTTGCCATCGGCATCGAACCCCGGCAACGGATCGCCGTTGGCGTCCAGACCCGTGCCGGTCCCGCCGGCCGGATCGGTTGCTGCCAACTTTCGCCACGACCTGGCCGCCGACAACGGCAGCAACGGGTTGACCGACTCGAAGAATCCGGAGTCACCGATCGGGTTGCCGTTGGCGTCCAGACCCGATCCGGCCCCGCCGTCGGCGGGCGCCAACGTCGTGTTGGCCAGGCGGGAAAGTAGCTGGTCGCCATCCGCGCCGGGTGCCGTGACGTCCGGCGGCGGTGGTGTCTCGACGTCCGGTGGCGGTGGCGTCTCGATATCCGGTGGCGGCGGGATCTCGACATCCGGCGGGGGCGGTGGGGGCTCCAATCCGGGCGGTGGGTCGCCGAACCCGCCGGTGGGCGGCTTGGAGAACTTCGGGTTCTTCAACGCCGTCATCGCCGAGGTCGCGGTGACCAGATTCTGGTGCAGGTCGGCCATGGCCTGGCGCGCCACGTTGTCCAACTCGGTGATCACAGCCTGCAGCCGCGTGGTGATCTGGTCGTTCATCTTCTTCCAGGTATCACCGTTGGTGAGGTTGCCGTAGGTCCACGCGGCCATCGTCGAGTCGATGTGCGCCAGCGCGACCGCCCGGTCGTCGCCGTTGGCCAGCTTGTCGAGCACGTACGTGCCGTTGCTGATGGCCTCCTCGGTCCGGATGATCCCGTTGCGCATGAGGTGGTCGTAGATGCCCTGCACCATCGCGTTGGCCTCGGTGTTGGGCAGACTCGCGATGTTGGAGTTGTTGCGGGCCCAGAACCAGGCGTCGGCCAGCTTCCGGGTGATCCGGTCCATCGCGTCCTGCGCGTTCTTCATGGCGCGGGAGGCCGGCACGCCGTGGTTCGTCGTGAGCTGCTCGTGCAGGTCCTCAAGCTTGTCGGCGTTCACGTCCATCCGGTACTGGATGATCGCGGCGGCCTTGCCGTTGAACCCGTCGTCGTCGGAGTCCAGGTGCTTGGCCCAGGCCCGGTAGTCCTGACCGGAGCTGCGCAGCCAGCTCTCGTACGCGACGACCTTCACCTGCGCGTCCCGCAGGGTCCACAGGTCCAGCGTGCCGCGGCGGTTGGTGTAGAGCTCGCGGGCGATGGTGTCCATGCTCTGGACGAGGGTGTTCCACTTGTTGAACGCGTCGTAGTCGTAGTTGGCGGCGTAGTAGTATTTCTCCCAGGCCTTGTAGGTGATCGAGTCCGCCGCTCCGCCACCGGCCTTGAATGCGAGCCATTCCACGTCGATGGCTTTCTTCAGGTCGATGCTGTCGCCGGTGATCGCCAACAGCACCTGGCTGAAGCTCCACTCCGACCAGTTGGTGTTGCCCGGGATGGTCAGCCCGCCCTCTTCGGCCATGGGAAATCGCCCTCTCCGGTGGTCGCCTCAGCCACTCACGGGCTGGTGCTGCCGGTGTCCGGACCCAGGTCCGGGTAGTCCTCCAGGAAGTCCTTGGCGCTGTAGTTGGCCAGGTTGTTGGTGTCTTCGAACACGTCCTTGGCCTCGTTCAGCGCGGCGATGAAATCGCGCCAGTCGTCGCTGAACCCCTCGTTCTGCTGGTCGATCGACGTGCCGAACTTGCCGGCGGCGGCGGTGAAGTCGGACACCACCGTCCACGCCGAGTTGCCGATCTTGATCCGGCTGCCCAGCGTCTCGTCCAGGTGGATATCCACTCCGGGCTTGAGGAACTGCTCGGACAGCGAGTTGTCGATCCCGTCGATGGTGCGGATCAGCCGGTCGTACTGGCTGCGGTCGAAACTGGTGATATGGCTGGTTGGGATGTCGCCGGCGGCCACCGTCGGTCCTCCTTCCTGGAGTGGTGCCCGGGGCCGGTGGGCCCCGGGCGGGCGGTGTTGGTCAGCCGGCCATGATCTGCTGGCCGCGGCGGTCGCCCTCGTCGAAGACGTTCGCGACGTTGCCCGCGGCGTTGCTGCCGGAGGTGAGCCGGCCGTGCATCGCCAGGTACTGCTTGTTCCAGTGCGTCTGCTGCTCGGCCCACAGCGGCGCGGCTTTGCCGTGAGTGGCCTGGGCCATTGTCTTCAGGACGCGGTTCAGGTCGTCCAGGATCGTGCCCATCTGGCCAACTGCGGCACTCATCAGGGCGTTCACCTCGGCAAACCCGCGATGGTCCACGCTGAACGAGGTCATGACGGTCCTCCTAGAAGTCGTTGTTGCCGGCGGTCGAGGTGGCCTCGTTGGACGTGCTGATGCCGGTGCCCCGCAGCGCGAGCACCTTGTTGTTGAGCACGTCCAGGTCGGTCACGACTTTGTTGAAGTCGGCGGTCCAATTCGCCACCTTCTGGGACAGGATCTGGCCGGACTCCGATCTGTTGGCCTGCGCGATCAGCTGGCCGTTGCCGCTGACCCGGCTGGTGAGCTGACGCATCGCGGTCAGCGATTGCTGGGTGGCCTGAATGATCTGCTGTAGCTGGGCTTCGTCGAGGCCGTACGAGGCGGCCGTGGGGTGAGCCATTGTCGTTGTCTCCTTACGACTATTCGGGACGGCGGAATTGCACGGTCACGCTCAGCCGGCCTCACCCCCCGAACCACCCGAACCACCCGGATCACCCGGATCACCCGGATCACTCGGATCACTCGGATCACCGGCCCCGGCCGGCCGGCGCAGCACGGGCCCGGTCGGCAACAGGTTCAGCAGTTCGGCCGGCACATCGGCCGCGTCTGCGGCCGCAAACCCCAGCGCGGTGGCCGTCTCCTGGTCGGCGAGCAGGAACTTGGCGCCGAACTCGCACACCAGGTACAAGGCGTCGCCAGACCCTGACAGCGGCCGCGCCAGCAGCCCGCCACCGGGCCGGACCCCGATGCGGTCCGCGGTGCGCCCGTCCCGGTCCAGCCCCGGACCGGTCACGGCGCTCGCCGAGTCGGACCGCGGATCCGCGGTCACCAACGCCGCGGTGCCGTCGATCACCTGCACGCACGGCATCCAGTCGGGTGCGCCAGGCAGCAGCGCCGGTGGCGACGGCGGCAGCTCGGCAAGGTCGGCCGGCGCCGGCAGGATGGTGGCGGTCGCCAGCGCGGTCGCGCTGAGCTTGCGGGCCTCGGCCGGCCCGTCGGGGTAGGCCTGCAGGGTGGCCGGGTCCCCGAGCGCCAGGGCGGCCCCGGTCTCGGTCACCGGCAGCAGTCCCGCGCCGGTGGCGACGAAGAACCGTCGCTTGACCCCGACCGCCTCCACGACCAGCACCTGCCCGATCAGCAGCGCCGACCCGTCCACCGCCGGCGCCGGCCGGCCGCGGTGCGACACCCCCAGGCCGCCCAGGTCAGGGCCGGCCGGCAGCGTGTTCAGCCACCCGTCGCGGACCGGCAGCGCCGAGCCGGCGTCGTACCCGAGCGCCCGGTCCACCCAGCCGGCGGCCAGCTTCATCCGCCGGTCGCGCCAGGCCAGGTAGCGGATGCCGTCCGCGGTGCGCACCAGCACCGCCCGGTCGGCGGGAACGATGTCGGTCCGGACCGGCTGGTCCAGGCTCACGGTGAGCTCGGGCCGGTCGGCGCCGGCGGCGTCGCGTCCGGTGGCCGCGCAGGCCAGCCACCGGCCGTCCCCTGGCCGGCGGCCCGGCAGGGAATCGGGGGCGCCGACGATGCCGACCGGTGGCCCCTTCGGCACGCCTGCCAGCGCGGAGCGCGGCGTGTGCGCGACGGCCGGGCGTGCGCCCAGCAGCAGCAGGGCCGAGGCCAGGTTCAGCACCGGGCGCAGGCGGCCGTCGGCGTACACGTAACGGGTGCCGGTCTGCTTCTCCACGATGAGGGTGCCCGGCTTGCGCCACTTCGTGGCGGCCCCGCCCGGCGCGATCACGGCGACGGCCGCGGCGACGGCGACCGCCAGGATCGCCACCATCAGGCCGATCACCAGGCCGACGGTCGTGCGCCGCAACGGCGTCACCGCCAGATCGGCGTCACCCCGCACCAGGGCGCAGACGAGCCGGCCGACCAGGAACGAGTGGGCCTGCGACTGGTCGCGTCGGGAGTGCATCATCAGGCCCACCCGGCCCTTACCCGCGTGTAGAGGTCCAGGACGGCAAGCACCAGCGGGATCACCGCGATCGCCAGCAGCGTCTGGGTCAGGTCGGCCAGCCGGCCCCAGTGCGGCAGCGGGCGGTGGGTGGGCAGCGCGCGGCAGGCGGCGTACACGGGAACACCGCAGGCCAGCAGGGCGGCCACCGCACCGGTCCGCAACGCCGGGTCGCCGGCCGCGAACCGGGCGGCCAGCAGCATCGCCGCGGCCAGCAGGGCGGGCACCAGCAGGGCGAGCCGGTGCCGCGCGCTGATCATGTCCCGGCTGTGCAGCACGAGCAGGGCGGCCACGACACCGGTGAGGGTGGCCGGCGCCCAGCCGCCGCTCCAGGCCAGGGTGGTCAGGCTGGCGGCGGCGACGGTGCCGAGCCCGGTGTACAACGCGGCGCCGCAGGTGTCGGCGAACCCGGCTCGGTCCAGGACGGCGCGGCTCGGTTCCGGTTCCAGCTCGGCCTGGAACTCCTCCGCGGTGGTGGGCATCGGGGTGATCCGCAGGCCGGCCATCCGGCCGGACAGGCTGGGCACGAGGGCGCCCAGCAGCAGCACCGGAACCAACAGGATCGCCGCGCTGCCGGCCGCGGTGACGCCAAGGAAGGACCAGCACAGGCCGGCCAACGCGGCCAGCGCGCCACCGCCGGCGGTGGCCAGGAAGCCGGGCTGCTGGCCGCCGACGGCGGCGCGTCCGCCCAGCGCCGCGGCCGCGACGCAGGCCCCGGCGGCCAGCAGCGCCGGGCCGTCCACGCTCGGGCGGCCGGTGGCCGATGGGGATCCGACCAGGGCGCAGCCGGCCACCGCCGCGAACCCGACCGCGGCGGCGGCGAGCAGCACCCCGGCCCGGCGGTCGTCGAACGCCCGCGCCGCGGCGACCGCGCCGAACAGCAGCGCCGCAGTGGCCGAGCTGGCCAGGACCACGGCGTAGTCGGTGAACGGCACCAGCAGCAACGCCAGCAGGAGCACCATGGCCAGCAGCCCAAGCAGCGCGCGGCGGGTGAGCTCCGGGCGCCACGCGTCCGGCCGGCCGGAGATTCCCGTCGCCACGCCGTCGATGAGGTCGTCGAAGTCCACCGGTGGCAGCTGGTCGGCCCGCGGGCGCAGGTAGAGGCTGTCGCCGTCGTAGAGCTCGAGGGCGGCGGTGGTCTGCTCGTCGTCGAGCGGTTGCTCACCCAGCCGCTGCAGCACCCACCCGTCGTGGGCCAGGCCGGCCGTGGCCATGGCCGGGTCCAGGTGGGCGAGGACGGTCGGCAGCAGGTCGGCCAGCGGCACGTGGGCCGGGACTGCGAGCTGGACCCGGGACGCCGGCCCGTGCACGGTGAGCCGGCACACCTCGCCGGATGCGGGCTGCGTGGTCGTCATGGTGTGCACACGGTTATCGAGCCGCCCGGGGTTCTCGGGACCCGTGAGCGGGGTGCCGGCCGTGTAACGGGCATGAGCGTGACGGTCTACCGGCGCCCGGCTCGGCAGCGGCCGCCAGAGGTGCCCGGCGGGGAGCTGTCGTTGCAGGAGCCGCCAGCGCTGCCGGAGGTGGTCAGCGGCGGGCTGGGTGGGGTCCTGCTGTACCTGCCGATGGCGATCGGGTCGGGCGCCATGATGTTCATGTTCATGGGCAACCGGGGCGGCCTCGGGCTGATCGCGGTGGCCGTGATGAGCGTGGGCATGATGGCCATGGGGATGGGGCAGCTGGGCAACGGCGCCGGGGAACGCCGCCGCCGGATGCGCGGCGAACGCCGCGACTACCTGCGCTACCTCGGCCAGATCCGCAGGCAGGTGCGGGCCGTGGTCGCCGAACAGCGCACGGCCCTCGCCTGGCGGCATCCGGACCCGGCCGGGCTGTGGTCGATCGCGATGACCGGGCGGCTGTGGGAGCGCCGGACCGCGCACGGTGACTTCGCCGAGGTTCGCATCGGGCGCTCCGCCCAGCCGCTGGCCATGACGGTCACGCCGCTGCAGACCAAGCCGGTCGAGGATCTGGAGCCGTTGACCGCGCGGGCCCTGCGGCGGTTCATCAGGGCCTACGGCACGGTCCGGGACCTGCCGGCCGCGGTGTACCTGCGCGGGTTCGCCCAGGTGCACCTGCACGGCGACGCGGCCCGACCGATGGCCAGGGCGATGCTGGCACAGCTGGTCACGTTCCACTCGCCCGACGAGATGCGGCTCGCGGTCTGCGCGAGCGATCTCACCGAGTGGGACTGGGTGAAGTGGCTGCCGCACACCCAGCACCCCACCGAGCAGGACGGCGCCGGCACGGTCCGGATGGTCGCCGGCACCGCCGACGGCCTGGAGACCCTGCTGGCCGGGCAGGTCGCCGAACGCGGCCGGTTCGAGGCCGGCACGACCCCCACCCGCGACGAGCCCTACGTCGTGGTGGTCGTGGACGGGGTCGCCCTGCCCGCCGAGTCGCGCCTGGTCGGCGACGGCTACCGGAACACGGTGGTGCTGTTGCTGGAGCACACCGCGACGGCCGGCCGGCACACGCTGCGCCTGGCGGTCACCGCCGAGCGGGTCGAGATGGTCCGCACCGACCGCGCCGGCGGCGACGTCCGCTCGGACCTGGGTGCACCGGACGCCCTCAGCTGCGCCCGCGCCGAGACCCTCGCCCGCATCATCTCGCCCTTCCGGCCCGGTGCCACCACCGACCTGGCCGAGCCGATGGTCACCGACTTCGACCTAGGCGCGCTGCTGGGCATCGGCGAGATGGACGAGCTGAGCCCCGCCACCACCTGGGCCCGGACCACCCGGTCGGCCGACCGGCTGCGGGTGCCGATCGGGATCGCCGACAACGGCGCCAGGGTCGAGCTGGACATCAAGGAGTCGGCGCAGAACGGGATGGGCCCGCACGGGCTGCTCATCGGCGCCACCGGCTCCGGCAAGTCCGAGCTGCTCAGGACGTTGGTGCTGGCGCTGGCCATCACCCACTCCAGCGAGATCCTCAACTTCGTGCTGGTGGACTTCAAGGGCGGCGCCACGTTCCTCGGCCTGGACTCGCTGCCGCACACCAGCGCGGTGATCACCAACCTGTCCGACGAGGCGACGCTGGTGACCCGGATGCAGGACGCACTGGCCGGCGAGATGAACCGCCGGCAGGAGCTGCTGCGGGCCGCCGGCAACTACAGCTCGCTGCTGGAGTACGAGAAGGCCCGCGCGGCCGGCACCCCGCTGGATCCGCTGCCGACCCTGTTCGTGGTGGTGGACGAGTTCAGCGAGCTGCTGGCCGCCCATCCGGATTTCTCCGAGCTGTTCGTGGCGATCGGCCGGCTGGGGCGCTCGCTCGGCGTGCACCTGCTGCTCGCCTCGCAGCGCATCGAGGACGGGCGGATGCACAAGCTGGAGTCGCATCTGTCCTATCGCATCGGGCTGCGCACGTTCTCCGCGATGGAGTCCCGGTCGGTGATCGGCGTACCGGACGCCCACCAGCTGCCCAACGCGCCCGGCAACGGCTACCTGCGCTCCGACGTGGCCACCCTGGTCCGGTTCAAGGCCGCCTACGTGTCGGCCCCGTACCGGCGACGCACCGCAGAACAGCGCCAGGAGGAGGTGCGCCGCCAGGTGGTGCCGTTCACCGCCGCCCGGCAGCACGGACCGCGCCGAGCCGTGCCGGTTCCGCAGGTCGCACCCACCGCGGTGGACTCACGGCAGACCCTGCTGTCGGTCGCGGTCGCCCGGCTGCGCGACGCCGGCCCACCAGCGCACCAGGTGTGGCTGCCCCCACTGGACGCGCCGCCGACGCTGGACCAGCTGCTGCCGCCGCTGCTGCCGCAGTTGACGCCGGGTCAGGCCCGCGGCCTCGCGCCGGCGCACCCGGGCCGGCTGGTGGTGCCGGTCGGCGTGGTGGACCGGCCGTATGAGCAGGTGCGCGAGCTGTACCTGGCGGACCTGTCCGGGGTCGGCGGCCACGTCGGCATCGCCGGCGGCACCCAGTCGGGCAAGTCCACGCTGCTGCGCACCCTGATCGCCGGCCTTGCGCTCACCCACACCCCGCAGCAGGTGCAGTTCTACTGCCTGGACTTCGGCGGTGGCACGCTGCAGACCCTGGCCGGGCTGCCGCACGTGGGTGGGGTCGCCGGGCGAATGGATCCCGAGCGGGTGAGCCGCACCGTGGCCGAGGTGCAGGGGGTGCTGACCGCGCGGGAGAAGCTGTTCGCCGAGCACGGGATCGAGAACATGGCGGCCTACCGGCAGCTGCGAGCGCGGGGCGAGCTCGCGCCGGGCGGTGTCGACCCGTTCGGTGACGTGTTCCTGGTGGTGGACGGCTGGGGGACGGTGCGGTCGGACTTCGAGCAACACGACCAGGCGATCCGGTTGCTGGCGGGACGGGGGCTGGCCTACGGCGTACACCTGATGCTGACCACCGCCCGCTGGTCCGACGTGCACAGTGCGCTGCGCGACCAGCTCGGCACCCGCCTGGAGCTGCGGCTCGGCGACGCCATCGACTCGGTGATCGACATGCGGGCCGCGGCCACCGTGCCGGCCAAACCGGGCCGCGGCCTGACCCCCGGCAAGCTGCACTTCCTGGCGGGCGTGCCCCGCATCGACGGGCGGCAACGCACCGACGACCTCGCCGAGGCGACCAGGGCCATGGCCGAGGTCGTCGCCGACGCGTGGACCGGGCCGGCCGCGCCCGGCGTGCGGATGCTGCCCAGCGTGCTGCCGGCGGCCCAGCTGCCGGCGCCGGAGGGGAACCTGCGGGTCGCCCTCGGCTGGAGCGAGGCGGATCTGGGGCCGGTGTGGCACGACTTCGCCGTGCAACCGCACCTGACCGTGCTCGGCGACACGGCCAGCGGCAAGTCGGGGCTGCTCCGGCTGGTCGCCGACGCGATCGCGCGCCGCTACCCGCCCGGCGCCGCCGAGATCATCGCGGTGGACACCCGGCGGGAGCTCATCGACGCCGTGCCGCAGGCCTACCGCCGCGGCGCCGCGTTCTCGGCATCGGCCGCCGAGGAGCTGGTCACCAGGGCCGCCGCCGAGCTGCGCACCCGGCTGCCCGGCGCCGACATCACGCCGGCCCAGCTGAAACGCCGGGACTGGTGGAGCGGCCCCGAGGTGTTCCTCCTCGTCGACGACTACGACCTGCTGGCCGGGGCGATGGGCGGTCCCCTCGACGCGCTGCTGGACCTGCTGCCCCAGGCGGCCGACATCGGCCTGCATGTGGTGCTGGCCCGCAGCGCCGCCGGCTCGGCCCGGCTGTCGATGGACTCGGTGGTCCGCCGCATGCAGGAGTCCAACACCCCCGACCTGTGCTTCTCCTGCCCGCCAACGGAGCTGCCGCTGCT
>Ga0209382_10009006_pt1 | contig 12516 bp, 16 predicted proteins | sample SoiMetdeltSBSDD5_FD_187599 | JGI IMG/M metagenome (GOLD analysis project Ga0209382, IMG submission 187599) | Bulk soil microbial communities from a Populus tree surrounding site in Tennessee, USA - Soil MetaG P. deltoides SBSDD5 (SPAdes) (version 2) | ecosystem: Environmental > Terrestrial >... | reverse complement strand
CCGAGGGCAGTTCGCACGACGGTGCATGCCGCCATCGACTCGAAAGGTCCTTTCCAATGATTCGAACGTACGGTTTCCTGAGCACGTACCCGCCCACCCAGTGCGGACTGGCCACGTTCACCGCCGCCCTCGTGCGCCACCTGACCGCGGTGACGGCGGGCAGCCGGGCTCGGGTGGTCCGCGTGCTCTCCGACGCCGACCATGCGACGGCGACCGCGGGTACCCCCGTGGTACACCAGATGAGGCCGGGCGCCGTCGAGGGCGCCGTCGATGCGCTCAACCGCTGCGACGTGGTCGTGGTGCAGCACGAGTACGGCATCTACGCTGGCCGCGACGGCGATGACGTGCTCGGCGTGCTCGCGCGGCTGCGGGTCCCGGTGATAGCCGTGCTGCACACGGTGCTCACCGCGCCCACTCCCGGGCAGCGCCGGGTCCTCGAAGAGGTCGTCAACTATGCGGACGCGGTGGTGACCATGTCGGAGGCGGCGAGGAGCCGGCTCGTGGGCGGCTACCTGGTCGAGCGGCCCGACAAGGTGATGGTCATCCCGCACGGTGCGTCACCGGTCGAGCGGCCCCGCGTCGGCGCATCCAATGGCAGGCCGATGATCCTGACCTGGGGGTTGCTGGGGCGCGGCAAGGGGGTCGAGTGGGGCATTTCGGCCATGAGGGCGCTGCGTGACCTGAGGCCGCGCTATCTGGTGGCCGGCCAGACCCATCCGAAGGTCTTGGCCCAGGAGGGCGAGACCTACCGGGTGAACCTGCGCAACCGTGCCGCCGCGTGCGGTGTCGCGGATCTGGTCGAGTTCGACCCGACCTATCGCGAGGTCGCCGCGCTGGCGGAGCTGGTCGGCCGGGCCGAGGTCGTGCTGCTGCCCTACGACTCGTCCGAGCAGGTGACCTCCGGGGTGCTGATCGAGGCCGTCGCCGCCTGCCGGCCGGTGGTCGCGACCGAGTTCCCCCACGCGGTCGAGCTGCTGTCCGGCGGGGCGGGGCTGATCGTGCCGCACCGCGACCCGCCGGCCATCGCCGCCGCGTTGCGACGGGTGCTGACGGAGCCGGGACTTGCCGCCGGTATGCGGGACAGGGCGGCGCGGCTGGTTCCGGCCATGAGCTGGCCGGTGGTCGCGGAACGTTATCGCGGCCTGGCCGAGAGCCTCGCCGTCCGGGACATGATAGCCACATGACCGTCGATGGCCCGAGCTTCGCCCACCTGGTCCGGCTCAGCGACGAGACCGGCCTGTACGAGCACGCCCGCGGCCCGCTGCCGCGCCGGGAGCACGGCTACTGCCTGGACGACGTGGCCCGCGGCCTGGTCGTCCTGTGCCGCGAGCCGGAGCTGACCGGCGGCCTGGTCGCCATCTTGGAGCGCTACCTCGCCTTCACCGCCCACGCCCAGGCCGCCGACGGGCGCTTCCACAACCGGCTCGGCCCCGACCGTAGGTGGCGCGACGAGCCCGGGTCGGGCGACTGGTGGGGACGCGGGCTGTGGGGGCTGGGCACCGCGGCGGCCCGCGGCCCCACGCTCTGGATCCGCTCGGCCGCCCTGACGTGCTTCGACGCGGGCGCCCACCGCCGGCCGCCGTCAGTGCGTTCGATGGCCTTCGCCGCGCTCGGCGCGGCCGAGGTCCTGCGGGCCATTCCCGATCACGCCCTGGCGGCCAAGCTGCTCGCCGACGTCGCCGCGTACGTGGGCGGACCGGGCCAGACCCCGGACTGGCCATGGCCGGAGGCGCGGCTGTTCTACGCCAACGCGGTGCTGCCCGAGGTGCTGATCGCGGCCGGCGACCTCCTCGACGACCGCCAGGTCCGTGACGACGGCCTGCAGTTGCTGGCCTGGCTGCTGGCGGTGGAGTCGCGCGAGGGCCACCTCTCCCCGACGCCGGCCGGCGGCTGGGGTGCCGGCGAACCACGCCCGGCGTTCGACCAGCAACCAGTCGAGGTCGCGGCGCTCGCCGATGCGTGCGCGCGTGCCTACCGGGTGACCGGTGACCGGGGGTGGCTCGCCGGCGTCCGCCGTGCCGTCGGCTGGTTCGAAGGGGACAACGACGTGCGGGTGCCGCTGCGCGACCCGGAGACCGGCGGCGGCCACGACGGGCTGCAGTGCGACGGGCGCAACAGCAATCAGGGCGCCGAGTCGACCCTGGCGCTGATCTCCACCCTGCAGCACGGCCGCGCGCTGCTGGGAACCACCGGATGACCGCCATCGTGACGCGTACCCCCCTGCGGCTGCGACCGGACCCGTGCCGCGTCATCACCAAGCTGTTCGTGCCGGGTGAGGAACGGCCGGAGCACGACTCGAGGTCCGCTTCGGTGATCCAGCGGGTGATGGCGCTGGACGAGGAGGCCGTGCGCACCGCGCTCAGCCGCACCATGCGGTTGTTCACGGGGCGGCACCGCAACCTCCGGGAGACGTTCATCGACCACTTCGCCAGCGTCCGCCACCGCCTCGCCGCCGGCGTCGAGCTGTCCGAGGCCCGCATGTTGCTGATCGGCGCCTACTTCACCCACGAGTACGCGGTCGAAGGCGCCGCATTGTGCAATCCGTCCATGGTCGAGCACCCCGACCAGCGCGAGGTGCCGCCGGGGCACCTGCGATTCGTGCTGAGCGTGCGTGGCATCGGCGAGGGCCACCTGTCCTCGGTCGGCTTCCGCACCGGTGTGCTCGCTCCCGGTGGCGCGGTCACCGTCGACCGGCCTTCGGATTTCCTCACCGTCGGGCAGCGGCGCGACGCCGTCCATCAGAAGTGCCTGTTCCTTGGCAAGCTTGCCGAGCTCGGCCACGACGACGAGGTCTCGGCCATGCTGAACCGGTACCTGCCAGCGCGCTTCACCGGCGCCGAGCTGGACCTGCTGCTGGGCACGCTGCACCCACAGTTGGTCGGCCGCCAGGAGGCGCACCGGAGCTTCGAGCTGATCCGGTGGATCGCAGCGTGCAACTACACGTCGGAGTTCGCGCAGGACACCGCCATCAGCGAGCGGGTCCTCTGGCCGACCGGCCCGTCCGAGCGGCAGGGCATGGAAGACGCCAGGTTCGTGCGCTTCACCGACGACGACGGCGACCCGACCTACTACGCCACCTACACCGCCTACGACGGTGTCGACGTCGCGCCCCAACTCGCGCAGACCGAGGATTTCCGCACGTTTCACATCACGCAGACGACCGGCTCGGCCGCGCGCAACAAGGGCATGGCGCTGTTTCCCCGGCGGATCCGGGGCCGGTTCGCGGCGCTCTCGCGTGGCGATGGGGAGAGCACGACCGTGGTGACCTCCGACGACATCAGGTCCTGGGATGAGCCGCGCTCGGTGCAAGCTCCCGACAAGGGGTGGGAGCTCGTCCAGGTCGGCAACTGCGGTTCACCGATCGAGACCCCCGACGGCTGGCTCGTGCTGACCCACGGCGTCGGCCCGATGCGGGTCTACTCGATGAGTGCGATCCTGCTCGACCTGGACCAGCCGCACCGGGTGCTGGCCGCCTTGCCGGAACCGCTGCTGGTGCCAAGCGCCGTCGAACGCGACGGATACGTACCCAACGTCGTCTATTCCTGTGGCAGCCTGCTGCACGGCGACACCCTGGTGATTCCCTACGGCACGAGCGACTCGGCCATCGCTGTGGCGGTCGCCTCCCTGCGCGAGGTGATTGCCGCAATGACCGAACCCGCCGCCTGAGGCCTGCGGCGCGCGCGACCGGCTGAAAGCGCCGTCACCCCCCGCTCGGTCGAGCGGGGGGTGACGGCGCTTGAGCTCAGTTGCTCGTGCCTCGCGTTGAGCCTGCGATGGCGGGCATCTGAGTCCGACCCGGGCGTACCTCGATGCGCTTGGGCTTGGCCTCCTCGGCCTTGGGCACCACTACGCTCAGCACGCCGTCCTCGAACGATGCCTCGATGGCGTCCGCACGCACATGCAGCGGCAAGGTGATCGAGCGGCGGAACAGTCCGTAGCGGCGCTCGGTCAGGTGCGCCTGCTCGTCGGCTGAGTCCGGAACGAAGACCCGTTCGCCCTGAATTGTGAGCAGGCCGTCCCGGAATTCGATCTCCAGGTCCTTGGCCTTGATACCGGGAAGTTCCACCGTGACCACGTAGGCATCTTTGCGCTCGGAGATGTCGAGTGCGGGCGCCCAGGCGGCAGCGCTGGTGACGCCGGCGCTGGACTGCTGAAGCTCCTGCCCGCGAGCCTGCCCGAAGATCCTGTTCAGGTATTCCATCTGGTCCTGGGCGGCGCGTAGATCGTGGAAGGCATCCCAGCGCGTCATGACAGCCATTTCAAATCCTTTGCTCATTTCTACCGGTGGCTCGGGATGAACACTCCTTCACTAGAGAGAGAACAGTGTGCACTTGTCGAGCAACCAACTTCACTCTATCGTGAACGGCGTTCACTGTCAAACTTCCGAGGAGAGACCGGTGGCAGCACACCAGACGGCCGGGCGCAGCCGGCGCGATGACGCCGAGGCGGCGATGTGGTTCAGCCCCCCCGACGCCGACACCGATGCCGACGCCGCCGCCGAGCGGCGCAGGCTCACCCGGGAGCGGGTGGTGGCCGAGGCGCTCACGCTGATCGCCGAGGAAGGGGCTCCGGCGCTGACCATGCGCGCGCTCGCGGCCCGGCTCGGGGTGGTTCCCGGCGCGCTCTACCGCCACGTGCGCAGCAAGGAGCGGCTCCAGGACCTCGTCCTGGACGGCGTGCTCGCCGAGGTCGACTGCGAGGTCGACGGGACGTCGCCCTGGAACGAGCAGATCAAGGTGCTCGCCCACCGGCTGCAGAAGGTGCTTGCGGACCACCCCGGGGTCGCCGGCCTGCTGACGATTCGCGACCCCCTCGGGCCGCACTCACTGGCCATGGCCGAGGCGTTCCTGCGACCGTTGCACGCCGCGGGGGTCCCCCACCGCGAATCGGGCCTCACATTTTTCCTCATCGTCGGCTACACCATCGGCTTCGAGGTCGGCAACACCCGCATCTCCGAAAACGAGCAGCGGGTCCACGACCCGGTGACCAGGAAGCGGCTCCACGGGTTTTTCCGGTCGCTGCCACCTGACCGCTTCCCCACCCTGGTAGCACTCGGCGAGCACGTCTGGCTCGACAACCGCGACGAGCGGTTCGCCGCCGGCCTCGAGGTACTGATAGACGGCCTGGAGCGGCGAGCCGCCGGGTAGTCGCCGGGGGTCAGCGGTGGCTGCGGCGCACCAGGCGGCGTAGCTGGGTGATGCGCGCCGTACCGACGACCAGCGTGAGCAGGATGCCGCCGACGGCGGCGATCAGCAGCGCCAGGGCGAGGGAGGTGCTGGTGGTCATCCCGAGGAAGGAGATCTCGACGCTGCGGGTGTTCTGCGCCATGAAGACGATCAGCGCGACGACGATGACGGCGGCGGCGCAGATACCCACCCAGGCCGCTCCGGTGCGGGTCCGGGGCACGGGCCGGGCCGCGCCCGGCTGTGCGACATCGGCCTGGATGGCAGCCGTCGGCGGCGTGGGCGTGCCTGATTCCGGCCGCTCTGCGGTGTCAGCGGGGCGATTGCGATGAAGGAGGGACATGACGCCTCGATTTCGAAGACTGCCGGCCTGGCTGGCACCTCGAAATGGGATGTCATCGTGTCCGGATACGTTACAGCCTACCCGTCCGAAACACTTTCGGCACCGCAGGGCGATATCGCACAACAAATGCTCACCACGTCATGACCTGATTTCGTCCCGGTCACCGCCCGGATGCGGACGGTGACCGGGAAGAACATCGTGATGGCAGATGGTGCACCCGCCTCACACACCTCCGGCGGATGCCACGCTGTGCGGTGCCGCGCTGTGCGGTGCCGCGCTGTGCGGTGCCACGACGGGGAACTGTCCGCCGGTCATGGGCGCGAGGTAGGTCCGCCAGGCCAGCAGCTGGCCGTTGTGGTCCAGCAGTTCCATCCGCACCAGTCTGCCGGCGGCAACGCCCAGCTCGGCGGCGCTGCGCTCGCGTCCCGAGATCAGGCCGTACGCGGTGGTGTGCTCTTCCAGCAGGATGCTCCGGTCGTCACAGGCCCGGATGCGCAGCGTGTGCTGCATCGGTGGCCGTCCTTTCCCGGTCCGAGGCACCGGTGCGCAAGCCGGGCCGAGCTGGCAGCGCGAGGCGGCGGATCAGAGCTGTCGTCGCGGCACCGAGACACAGCCACACGATCGCGGCGAGGCCGTAGTTGAGAGCCAGCCCGACGGTCGCCCCGGACGGTGTGAACAGGCCGTCGAATCCCAGCGACACCCCGGCGGACCAGCTTCGCGCTACCGTCCCGATCCCATTGCCCGGATTCGCGTCGCTCATGACGATGACGATGCGGGCGATAAGCACCGCTGCGGACAGGCTGCACGCCGCGTTGACGATCGTGCAGGCCACCGTGACCGTGCGTGCTCGATCCCACCGCCGATCTTCTTCGCGGAGCTCGTCCTTGATGGCTGCGGCCACGCCACCGACCTGCGCCGGCTCGACCAGCTTGGGGTACGGGCTCAGATCTGGTTCTGGGCGTGTCATCGGCGGGCACGCCAGCGGCTGGGCCTGATCCAGGCGATGATGCTCACTTCGGCTCCTCCGTAACTCCAGATCGCGGATATTCCGGTGACCGGCCACAGGTCCGGGGAGCGCGGGGGGCTCCGGCCATGCGGCTCGACGCGTGCGCCGCCATGGTCCGGAGCGGTGTTGGATGCACCACGACCGCTGCGTCGGATCCCTGCGGACTCCGAGCACGGTCGGGCGGGGTGGCGCAGCCCAGAGTAACCCCATGCGATCCCCGGGCAAGCCCCCGGATGACGCCACCCTTGACCGGGTGGCCGGCCGCGTGGCCTGGACCGCCGGGGGTACACTGCAACGAGATCGCGGTGAAGAACGTCCGCGACAATGAGACGGCCCGAGACCCCGGTGCGCAGCCTGGCACGGAGGTTTCGGATGACATTAGCCATAGTTTCGGCCGCGCCCGCGGCGCATCGAGGGCGCGGTAGCGAGTTCGCAGAACTGTCCCGCACTGTCCTGAGGGCCGGGCTCATGCGGCGCCGGCGCGGTTACTACACCGTCAAGATTGCGCTCACGATCGGCGCCTTCGTAGCCTGCTGGGTCGCTTTCGGCCAGCTCGGCGACTCGTGGTGGCAACTGTTCCTGGCGGCCTTGCTCGCGCTGATCTCCACTCAGCTGTCGTTCATCGGCCACGACGCCGGGCACAAGCAGATCTTCCGCGGTCGCCGGGCCAACGATGCGGTGGGACTGCTGCACAGCGGGTTGGTCGGCGTCAGCTACGGCTGGTGGATGGGCAAGCACACTCGCCATCACGCCAACCCCAACCACGAGAGCGAGGATCCCGACCTCGACATTCCGGCGCTGGCCTTTACCGGAGCGCAGGGTCGTGCCAAGCGTGGATTCTTACGCTGGATGGCGAAGTACCAGGCCTTCCTTTTCTTCCCGTTGCTGCTGCTGGAGGGTTTCGTCCTGCACTGGGACAGCATCCGAACCGCGTGGCGCGGTGGCATCAAGTTGCGGAACCTGGAAAGGGGCCTGCTGCTCGGGCATCTCGTTGCGTATCTCGTCGCCGTTTTCCTCGTGCTATCGCCGTTGCAGGCAATCGTGTTCGTCGCGGTGCACCAGGGCTTGTGGGGCGTGTACATGGGCTGTGCTTTCGCGCCCAACCACAAGGGCATGCCCACCCTGGCCGATGACCACGCGCTGGACTTCCTCCGAAAGCAGGTGGTCACCGCCCGAAATGTCCGCGGCAGTCGCTGGTTGGATTTCACGCTGGGCGGACTGAACTACCAGATCGAACACCACCTGTTCCCAAGCATGCCGCGGCCGAACCTGCGGTACGCGCAGCCGATCGTCCGCGATTTCTGTGCCAGGCGCGGCATCGAGTACCGCGAATGCGGCCTGCTGCGCTCCTACGGCCAGGTGCTGAGGCACCTGCACGCGGTCGGCGCGCCGCTGCGCGCGCGGCGCTGAGAGCCACCCGCCGGCGCCGGCGGGCTTGGCACACGGCCGGAGAGGTCAGGTGATCATGATGGTCGGCGGTGGCACCAGCCGGCTGGCTCAGGTTCGGGCATGGGTCACGGAGCGGGCAGACGGCAGCGGTTCGCCGGTGTCGGCGCGGTTGTTGTGCGAGACGGCGGTCCTGCGGCTGGGAGTCAGCGGGGCCGTGCTGACCACGGTCGCCTCGCCCGGCTGGCCGGAGACGAGACACTGCACCGACCTGCTGGGCGAGCGGCTGGCCGAGCTGCAGGTCACCGTCGGTGAGGGGCCGAGTGCAGACGCGCGGTGGGTGGGTGGCCCGGTGCTCGTCGCCGATCTCGACACGCCGGCCAGCCAGCGCCGCTGGCCGCTGTTCGCGCCGCTGGCGGTCGAGGCCGGTGCCGGTGCCTTGTTCGCCCTGCCCCTGTGCCTCGGTGCCATCCGGGTCGGGATCCTGGCACTGCACCGGGTCCAGGCCGGCGGGCTCGAGCAAGCTAGGTTGACCTACTCACTGGCCTTCGCCGAGCTGGCGCTGAGGCTGCTGCTCGACGAGCAGGCTGGGCTGAGTTCCGAACGGGACGGATCTATCGATCTCGGCCCGGCGCTGCGAAACCCGCAGGTACACCAGGCAACAGGGATGATCTCGGCGCAGCTCGACATCGGGATGGAGGATGCCTTCGCCCGCCTGCGGGCGCGGGCGTTCGCCGTCCGGCGGCCGCTGAGCGAGCTGGCCGCCGACGTGGTGGCCCATCGGGTGCGTTTCGGCCCCACCGGCGAGCCGGCATGAAGGCTGGCGGACGTACCCTGACGATTGGCGGAAGGTGACTGCGATGGGCGATGAACGCCTCGTCGAAACGTTCGTCGAGCTGGCGGACACCCTGGTCGACGACTTCGATGTGATCGACTTCCTGCACCTGCTGGTGGACCGGTGCGTGGCACTGCTCGACGTGGATGCGGCCGGGCTGTTACTCGTCGATGAGCACGGCCGGCTACAGCCGGTCGCGACGTCCAACGAGCAGGTCCGCCTGCTGGAGCTGTTCCAGCTGCAGAATGACGAAGGTCCCTGCCTGGACGCATACCGGACGGCCACGAGTATCAGCCACGCCGACCTGAGATCCGCCGGTGGCCGGTGGCCGCGGTTCGCCGCCGCCGCAACCGACGCAGGGTTCGCCACCGTGGACGCGCTGCCGATGCGGCTGCGCACCGAGGTGATCGGTGCGCTCAACCTGTTCCGTACCCAGGTTGGCGAGCTGACCGACACGGCCAGGCGGACCGCCCAGGCATTGGTCGACGTGGCGACCATCGGCCTGCTCCAGGAACGTTCGATACGCCACCAGGAGATCCTGACCGAGCAGCTGCAGTCTGCCTTGAACACCCGGGTCGTCGTCGAACAGGCCAAGGGGTTGGTCGCCGAACGCCTTGGCTTGGACATGGACGGCGCCTTCGCCGCGCTGCGCGGCTACGCCCGCAGCCACAACCAGAAGCTCAGCGACGTCGCCCGTGCGGTCATCGCCGGCCGCACCACCACCCGCGAACTGCTCACCGGTGCGGCCCGGCTGGGCCGGCGGCCACTGAAGTCGAGGTTTGGCCCAATTTCGGAGTAGGGTGGAGACATCGCTCCAGACTTCGGCGAGACCGTGACTTACTGACCGGTGGCCGAGGAGCGAGAAATAATGTCAACCACTGAGTACCCGGCGGCCACCGAGCCGGATTCTGGCAACGGCGCGTGTGCGGTGTGCCCGCACCCGTGGCATACACACGACCCGATCGGGGTCAGATACTGCTCCGCGATGGCCGCCAGCGGTGTCGTTCGAGGATGCGTCTGCGTCGGCAGTGCCCGCAGCGAAGACCAGACAAGGAAGCATTATGTCCGCTGAAACCATGCCAAGGCCCATGTCCAGGTACGACCAACGGGTGAAGCTCGTCCGCGATATCGTGCAAGCACACTCGACACTCGACGACAAGGCCGCCTCCGAGATCGCGGTGAATGTCCTGCGCGCCCTGGACACAGTGTCCGAGAAGGTGCGTTGAACGGACCCGGCCAGCAGACCTACCCGGTGCGGGTGGAAGCCCGGCTGAGTGAACCGCTGAGCCGCTGGCTGTGGCTGGTGAAGTGGTTGTTGGCCATCCCGCACTACGTCGTGCTGTGTTTCCTGTGGATCGCCTACCTGGCGCTGACCGTGGTGGCCTTCTTCGCGATCCTGGTCACGGGCCGGTACCCGCGCCCGATCTTCGAGTTCAACGTGGGTGTGCTGCGCTGGACCTGGCGGGTCGGCTACTACAGCTACAGCGCGCTGGGCACCGACCGCTACCCGCCGTTCACGCTGGCCGAAGTCCCCGGCTACCCGGCCACCGTCGCCGTCGACTATCCGGCACAGCTGTCGCGGGGACTCGTGCTGGTCAAATGGTGGCTGCTGGCCATACCGCACTACCTGGTCATCGGCTTCTTCCTCGGCGGCGGCTACGCCTACACCTCGCGGGAGGGCGAGGAGCTGCGGTACGGCGTGCCCGGTGGGCTGATCGGCATCCTGGTGCTGGTCGCCGCGATCGCGCTGCTGATCCTCGGCCGTTACCCGCGGGGCATCCACGACTTCGTCGTCGGCATGAACCGGTGGGCGCTACGGGTCGCCGCCTACGCCAGCCTGATGACCGACGAGTACCCGCCCTTCCGGCTCGACCAGGGCGGCGACGAGCCAGCCGACCGGCCCGTCCCGCCACGCACCACCGGGCCAGGGCAGGCCGCCGCGACCGGGACGGAGACGCCGGCTCAACAGCGGGCCTGAGGCCCGAGCAGGCTGCCGGCGGTCGCGCGGTTGCGCCGCTGGCACATGGTGAGGAGCTCCTGCTCGCTCACCACGGTGACGTTGTCCCGCAACGCGGCCGGTGCGGCTGTCGGCGTGTCGAGATCCGGGCTGACGATCCAGACGGGTCGCCGCGCCCGCACGCCGCAGACCGCACCGTACTCCCGGGCGGTCAGCTCCGTGCCGGCGTCTCGAACGTCGACCACCAGGTCGACCTGGTCGGCGGCGCGATCCAGCGGGCAATGGCCACCAGGTCGCAGCACCCTGCAGTAACCCACCCGGTCGTGGCAGGGGGTAACGCGGACGCCGATGGTGCGCAGCAGCTGGACCAGCCGATCGCTGTCCCCGAAACGGGCCTCGGTCACCATAACGTGCATGTCGGCCTCCTCACTTGTGTGACCACCAGGGTCGCTGGGACGGGTGACGCGGCACCGCGGTCGAAGGTCGATCGCGAACGGGCCGAACGTCCCTTCGACCGGGCTGCCGCCCATCCGGCGGCGGGCGGTTGCCGGCCGGTCGGTCAGGATGATGGTCATGCGTGTCGTGACCGAGGCCGAGCTGGGCAGGCTGCTGGGTGGGGTGCCGGCGGTGCCGCGGGTGCTGGCCAGTGGCAACTTCGCGGCGCCGCGGCGGCTGCTGGGGGTGCTCGATGCGGCGGTGCCGGAGTACCGGCTGCACATGCTCAACGCCCAGGCCGGTATCCCGGACCGGGACGGCGTGACGTACGAGACGGTGTTCGTCGGGCCGGCGATGCGCGGGCATCCGCGGCTGACCTACTTCCCATGCCGGCTGTCGTTGTTGCCGCACCTGCTGCGCCAGCGCCTGCAGCCGGACATCGTGCTGCTGCACACCTCACGGCCGGATGGTGGGGCGGTCAGCCTCGGCATCGAGGTGAACGTCCTGCCGGCGGCGATCGAGGCGGCGCGGGCCCGCGGCGGGCTGGTGGTCGCCCAGGCCAACTCGGCGATGCCGGTGACCTACGGCGACGCGCTGGTGGGGCTGGAGCTGATCGACTACCTGCTGGAGGTCGACGAGCCGCTGGCCACCCACTGTCCGGTGCCGCCGGATCCGCTCTCGGCGGCGATCGGCGAGCGGGTCGCCGGTCTGATCCCGCCGCAGGCGACCCTGCAGTTGGGGATCGGCGGCATCCCCGACGCCACGTTGCACGCCCTGCACGACCGCCGTGGCGTGCGGATCTGGTCGGAGATGTTCAGCGACGGCGTGCTGGACCTGGAGGAGGCCGGCTGCCTGGACCCGGCCGTCCCGGTCACGGCGTCCTTCTGCTTCGGCTCTGCCGAGCTGTATGCCTGGCTCGACCGCAACCCGCGGGTCCGGATGCTGAGGACCGAGAAGACCAACGATCCGGCCACCATCGCGCAGCACCCGAACCTGATGTCGGTCAACAGCGCCCTGCAGGTCGACCTGTTCGCCCAGGCCAACGCGAGCCGGGTCGGCACCCGCGTGTACTCCGGCTTTGGCGGGCAGACCGATTTCATTGTCGGCGCCATGCACTCGCCGGGCGGTCACGCCGTCATCGCGCTGCGTTCCTGGCACCCCAAGGCGGACGTCTCCTCCGTCGTCCCGCTGGTGTCCGGCCCGGTGACCTCGTTCCAGCACAGCTACATCGTCACCGACCAGGGGGTCGCCCAGATCTGGGGCTACGACACGCTCGACCAGGCCCAGCACATCCTCGACCGCGCCGCCCACCCGGACGCCCGCGACGAGCTGCGGCTGGCCGGCCGGGCGCTCGGCCTCGCGCTGCGCTAA
>Ga0209382_10009005_pt1 | contig 12517 bp, 9 predicted proteins | sample SoiMetdeltSBSDD5_FD_187599 | JGI IMG/M metagenome (GOLD analysis project Ga0209382, IMG submission 187599) | Bulk soil microbial communities from a Populus tree surrounding site in Tennessee, USA - Soil MetaG P. deltoides SBSDD5 (SPAdes) (version 2) | ecosystem: Environmental > Terrestrial >... | reverse complement strand
CCAGACAGCCGGGCGATTGGGTTCTTCACCACGACTGACGGGCAGCTCAAACGCATCGACATCGACACGCGGTCGCTGAAGGTGCTCGGGAACGTGCCCATCGGAACCGGCGGTACGTGGAACCAGGACGGCACCATTCTCTTTTCACACCTCGGTTCGGGAACAGGAATCCTGCGCATCTCCGAAACCGGCGGTGAACCGTCTGCGGTAACGCGGTTGGGGGGAGCATCGGAACCGACCCACCAATTCCCGCAGTTCCTGCCCGATGGCCGTCACTTCCTCTACTACACACTCGACGCCAAGCCTCCTGGCGTCCATGTCGGTCAGCTCGATGGAGCGGAGACGAAGCGCTTGCTCGATGCGGATTCTCCTGCCGTCTTTGCTCCGCCTGGGTATCTTCTCTTTCTGCGTCAGGGGACGCTATTCGCCCACGCCTTCGATCCAGTCCGACTCGAGCCGACCGGGACCCCGTTCCGCGTCGCCGATCAACTGGAGTGGGATCTGCCCCCGGCGCTATCTGCGTCCGCGACCGGCATTCTCGTCTTCCGGACTGGTTCGGCGCGTCCGACGTCATTCGCGCGCCCACTCGTCTGGTTCGACCGTTCCGGCAAAGAGATTCGGACGGTGAGGGCGACCAATCCTGGAAGCAGGCCGTCGCTGTCGCCCGACGGCCGTCAGGTGGCTTTGATGGGGGGCATCGTTGCCGGGCCGCCGCAGATCTCGCTGCTCACGCTCGACCGCGACATCTCCAGTCGGTTTACGTCGAACGGTACGATCAACCTGGATCCAGTGTGGTCCCATGATGGCAGGCAGATCGTGTTCAGCAAGGCGAACAACACGGGCGCCTTCGATCTCTACTCGAAGCCGACGACCATTGACAGGGAGGAGGAGCTGGTCCTGGCGACACCGCAGGGCACGTCCGCGTCGGCCGCGTCGGACTGGTCGAGCGACGGGAAATACCTGCTATTCGAAACCACCGATTCCAAGCCGAACTTCGACATCTGGGCGCTGGCCATGACCGGCGACCGCAAGCCCTTTCCCGTCGTCCAGACGACGTTTCAAGAGAAAGACGCGCAGTTCTCACCGGATGGGAAGTGGATCGCGTACGAGTCGAACGAGACCGGCCGCTTTGAAATCTATCTGAGGCCGTTCCCAAGCGGAGGACGTGCGGTGCCCGTGTCGGCCGCAGGCGGCGCGCAGGTGCGCTGGCGGCGCGACGGCAAGGAGCTTTTCTACATTGCGCTCGACGGTCGTCTGACAGCGGTTCCGATTCAGGTGAATAGCAGCGGCCAGATCGAGCCAGGCGCACCCATGCCATTGTTCGCGACACGTGTCGGAGGCGCCGTGCAGGCGCTCGAGCGCCAACAATACGTCGTGGCCCCGGACGGCCAGCGGTTCCTGATGAGTACCCTCCCGGACAACATCAACCCATCGCCAATTACGGTCATCCTCAACTGGAAGCCACAGCGCTAGAGGGTTTTCAAAAACGCAATCAAGGCTTTCTTGTCGTCCGGCGGAAGCTGCAATCCGAATCGGTGGCCTTTCACCGCTCGAGTCTTGACGCCGAAGCCTTTGAAGCCAGTGGGCACGTAGTCGTCATTGAGTCGATTGGCGTCGAACCAATCTTCGAGCGTTGCCACCGAGCCGCTATGCTCGAATGGTCCCCGCCGCCAGACGCCTTTGAGCGATGGCACCTTGTAGTAACCGGTGCCGCGCCGCGTCTTCAAGGCAAGGGCCGGGTCCGTATCGACCGACACGTTCAGGATGTCGTACCTGGCGATGTGGTCGGCGGGCGGCGTGAATCCCAACGCGGGCGTCAGCGTGTTGCTGGTGTAGAGCGGGGGCGTGTGGCAGCCGGCGCATCCTTCGCGCGCGAAGATCTGTTGTCCGCGAGCAGCGAGCGCGTCGAAGAGGTTCGGATTCGGTGGCGGTTTCAAAGCGTACAGATAGAGCGCCAACGCGTACAGTTGCTCGTCGCTGTATCGTCCCGTGTCCAGCTTCCTGGGATCTGCCGGCGCTTTTCCTACGATGAACGGAACCGCCTCGCGCGGCACGAAGTCTCGGTAGCGAGCCATATCGTCGGCGGTCTGGTTCAACGCCGCGTAGCGCATCAGGTCTCCGATCTCCCGATGTCTGACCAGGCCCGTCACATCCAGATACTTCCGATCCTGAACACCGATCAGATCGGGGACCTTCGCGGGAGCCAAGGGACTCGTCCCATGGCGAGCCATGACCCCAGGCGGGATGGCTGCATGTCGCGCCGCGATCTCCAGCGCCGACAGTCGGTCAAGTCCCGGGTACGGGTCAGGCGTGATCCACGGGGCCGCGAAAAGCAGCCGCTCGAAGCGCCGGCCAACGAAATTGGTCAACGGCGTCAAGAAAGCGTTTTGGTGCCTGTAGTCCCAGGCGAGGGCGCGATCGGCCGGAAAATTACCCTGCGCGCCCTTGAGAATCGTGCCGTCCGGCATCACGCGCGTGTGGCACATCGCGCACGAAAAGAGACCGATCTCGATCTCGCCTTTCTTTCGAATGACATAGCGATAGAAGGGCAGCGTTCCGTCCCGGGCGAGTGGTGCGCCGGTCTCCTTGTACCAGCCTGCATTACGCAGGTACAAATCGCTACCAACGCCGGCGATATGACCGTAGCCAAGAGGCGCATCGAAGACCACCTCGCCTGCGGCGATCCAGTCTTTCGCTGTCCTCAGCGTGGCGGGATCGAAGACGACTTGTGGCTCCTGGCGCGAGAGCCAATCGATATACCCGGGAGGCTCCCTATCGGGGTGGTAGACGGAGTAGCTCGTGTAGATGGGTTCTACGCGTATCCCGTAGTAGTAGGTCGAGGGAATCTGCACCGGACTGGCGTCGGCGACGGCCAACGGGACTTGCAGTGAGGCCACCGCACGATCGTCCCAGGTCCTCGGTATAACTACCCGAGCGCCATCGATGTCTCGGACAGCCTCGGGGGGCTGGGATAGGACTGCGCGATGTGCCGTCGTGTCGGACGATCCACAGGCCGTGACGATAACCGTACCAGCCACCAGCGTCACTAGAAACGCACGCTGCATCGCAGCACCCTCCTGCTTCAGTGGCTACAGCGCAAATCGAGCGCAAACGGGGCCACGAAGGAGGGAATGGGTCCGCGAATCCGGGCGCCATAACCACGACGATCGCCGAGAACGTCACGACAGTCGAATTCACGGTTGTCATGACGACGGTTCAGCTGGCAGCGGCATCCACTCTCGTTCGCGCTTTCAGGCTGATGCGTCCTGGAGCGCGGCGTAAGCGAGTCCCGAGGTGCGTCAGAACGCCAACGGCATCGGAGGCGACGCGAGGCGCGGAGGGAGGAGCAACATCGTTAGATCCTTGCGACGGGGGAGCGCCGAAGGACCGTCAGGCCGGCGCCGGAGATGCCGGTGGCCGGGCGAGCGATCCGCCGCGCGGAAGGACGTGTCAGCCTGACCAGCGCGAACGCTCCTGTGCGAGTGCCTCAACGTGATCCGCAACCCACAGTCGTGGGCCCGCGCATGACGTATCGCGACCAGATCAGCCGCGTGTCAACGCGCGCTTGTGGAGGGCGGTTGCGACCTCGCGGGCGGAATCGAATGCGCCCTGCATCCACGAACTGTTCGTGGTCATGTAGTCGCCGCCGAAGTAGATACGTCCGTCGGGCTCCCGAAGCCCCTTCAGCGCTTCATATGCCGCGAACGACTCCGAGCGCCACGAGCCGCGGTTCCACGGCACGCGTGGCCACGAGACGGAGAACGCCGTCTCGAACTCGGTGCCGTACTGCGGATGCATGCGCCCGCCGTGTTCGAGTGCGAGCCGCTGGCGTTCGGCCGGAGGGCGCTCGCGCATGGTTCTGCCGAAGTCGAGGAAGTAGCCGACGAGTACGCCTTTACGGCTCCTGAACCCGTGCGACGGATAAATGATCTGTCCGATCTCCTGGTCCGTCCACGATCGGCCGCCGTAGATGGCGTCGTCCTCTTCCCAGAAGCGACGTTTGAACTGCAGGCCGATCTTGCCGGCGCCGTCGTACATCGACGCCGCGATCGCCGCTTGAACCGGTTGTGACAGGTCCTTCTGCAGACCGCTCAGCACGGGCAACGGGATGCTCGAGACACAGTAATCAGCGTCCACGCGCTTCATCTGCCCGTTCGCATCCGCATAGCCCACCCACACGCCGCGTTCGGTCTGACGAATCTCGCGTACGGCAGCGCGATAGGTGATGCGATTGCCGAGCCGTGTCGCGAGCGCCGCAGGCAGGCGATCCATCCCACCGACGACCTGCATCATCGTCGGCTGCGACCACCAGTCGATGCCGAGATAGAAGTCGAGGTTCGCGCCGAGCAGATCGCGCAACGGCAACGGGGCCGTCGGCCGCCCCTGATCGTCAAGGCCGCGACGGATCGCACCGCGATACTGTCGCTGCTGGTCGAGTGCGCCCATTCGGCGGAGATACGCGAGGAGCTTGTCGCGGTCTTCGGTGGTCAGCGGCTGATCGAGTTGCGTCTGCGACAGCGCCTTGCTCAACAACTCCGCGACGTAGCCGTCGTAATCGGTCCGCGCTTCACTGAGCCGGATCCGGCGACCGGCCAGCGTGGACGACCTGGTCTGATACATGTAGGCGGCGTCGGTGTCGACGACGAACGTTTCCACGGGCACCTGCAGCTCCTGGCAGTACGCCAGCGTGGTGTGATGGTGGTGGGAGATCCGCATCGGGCCGGCGTTGAAGTACAGGCCTTCGTCGAACGCGGCTGTTTGGGTGGAGCCCTCTTCTTCGCTTACGGTACCGCGGCGCACGGTGAAGACGCGGCCGCCCGGTCGTGGGCGTGCCTCCAGCACGCGACAGTCGTAACCCGCTTTGCCGAGCTCGTACGCAACGGTCAGACCGGCAATACCAGCGCCGAGTACCAGCACCCGAACGCCTGAGACGCGACGGGACAGGTCGAACTGCCCCTGTGCTGGCGCGGCGAGCAGGCCGAGGCCGGTCATCGCCTCGTACATCAAGGACGCACCGCCCGCGGCAGCCGCGCGGGTCAGGAAATCACGTCGCGTCAGCGCCATGTCGGTCCTCCTCGATGTGGGCGCCACCTTGGCTGGAGGTTCGACGGTCGAATCGGGAATCTGGTTCGCGTCGGCGATGCGATCATCGGTGTCCCGTATGGCGATATCGACGGAATCGATTGGCGTCGACGGCCGGCAGCGGTCAATATTGGACCGGTGAGAGGCTCAATCTGCGCCGTCGTCCGACGCATTCTGGTCGCAATGCTGGCCCTGCAGCCGCTCAACCTTGCCGCCCAGACGCCAACCTTTTCGATGACCATTACCCAGCCCTCCGAGTTGGTGGAAGAGGTCGGCACCACACGTCGGATCGGTCGGACCGAGATCGAAGCGCGGAATGCACGGACCCTCGACGAGGCGCTGAGGCTCGTCCCCGGTATCTATGTCCGGACCGGCGGTGACGGTACGCCGCGCATCGACGTCCGTGGCTTCCGATCGCGCCATGTCCTGCTGTTGATCAATGGGGTTCCCGCCAACTCCACGGCGGATGGGCAGTTCGATGCCGCTCGTATTCCTACGGATTCGATCCGCGAAATCAAGATCAGCTACGGCAGCAGCTCGGTGTTGTACGGCGACAACGCCCTGGCCGCCGTCATCGAGATCACCACGATCGACGACACACCCGATGGCACCCTGACTGTCAGCGCCGGCTCACCCGATCAGCAAGGACTCGGCGGCCGCTTCGCACGAACGTCAGCCAAATGGTCGCTGACTACCACAGGCACCACGTACACCACAGACGGATTTCGATTGGCTGAGTCGTTTACGCCGACGACGCTCGAGGATGGCGGACGGAGGCAGAACAGCGATCGCGACCGGCATGACCTCCGCGGCGCGCTCGGCTATGTGATCGCGCCTGCGGTGTCGATTGCGTCCGAGTGGTCATTCGGCACGGGGAGTTACGGGATCCCTGCTGGAACGATCAACGATCCCGCCGACATCTTCGCGCAGACACCGCGATTCGAACGTGTCGAAGACTATCGAGCGGCGTCTGGTCAGGTTTCCATGGTTGCTGCCCCCTCACGCCGTGTCAATCTTCGCGCCTGGGTCTTTCGCAACATGCAGCGCGAAGACCGGTCGCGTTATGACGACAACACCTACTCCTCCATGGACGATCCGCTCGTGCAGGGGACGTTCCGGTCGCGTGAGCGGACCACCGTCACAGGCAGCAGCGCGTTGGCACGGCTCGATCTCGAGCGGTTTGGCTGGTTGCGACTGGCGATCAATCAGCGTCGAGAGGCATTTGATTCGAACGGTGTGATCCGAGACGTTGCCGTGGGCGGGACGCCGAGTGGAGGCGGAGGCGGCGGCGGAGGCGGCGGAGGTGGCGGCGGCGGCCGGGGAGGCGGAAGCCAACCGGCGACCTTCGACGTACGCCAGTTCTCGATCGATCGGCACGTCGATGTCTATTCGACCGGCGCAGAATGGCAGGTTCATCCCGTCACGCGTCTCGGTACCGTCGTGGGTGCTGCGGTCAACGTTCAGCAGCGTCCCGGCGGCAGTGCGGAAACAGGACCAAGTTGGATTGCCGGCGTGTCCTACGCTGCCACGGACGAGATGAGGCTGCATGCCTCGGCGACGCGGAAGATTCGGGTGCCGTCGATCGATCAACTCTTCAACACATCGGCTGGGAACCCGGGACTTCGTGCTGAGCATTCGTACGGCGTCGACGTGGGCGCCGACTATCGTCTGGCGGCCACATCCAGCATCGGCGTGTCGGCGTTCGCAATCGACGCGCGGGACTTCATCGAACGCACGTCGCCGGATCCGTTCGAGAACCACGATCGGTACCGGTTTCGAGGTGCAGAAGTCACCGGTCACACGTCGCGCATTCCGCGGTTGGACCTGCGCGGCGGGTACAGCTTTCTCGACGCTGACGACCTCACAGATGGCACGCATCCATTGCAGACGCGGCCGCGTCATCGCGGCAGCCTGGAATGGATATGGACGCCGCTCGCAGGTTCGGCCGTGCGCGGGGCAGCGTATCGAACCGGCTCACAGTTCTACGACTCGCGCGGTGCGGATCCCGTGCAGCGGCGGGCGAAGGGCTTCACCCTCGTCGATGTCGGATATACGCAGACGGTGGCGCGTCGCTACGACATCGTCTTCGACGTGACCAATCTGTTCGACGGCTTGTACGATCAGGCGTACGGGTTGCCGCGAGAGGGTCGCGCGGCCACTCTCGCGCTGCGCGCGCGCCTGCGATAAGGTTTGTCGCTGCGTTGCATGGAGGCGTCGTGAGCCACTGGTTCATCGTTCATGAGGGCTTGACCGAAGCGGCTCGAGTGCCGTCGCTAGCGCGTTCGCGGGAGCGGATATCCGCAATGGAGCTGTTGCTCCTGTTGATGAGCGGCGCCACCTCCGCTGCGGCTGTCGGGATGGCCAAACTGGGCCTCGGTATACCGGGTCATGCAATCGTGCTCGCCGCACTTCCGTTGGTGTTCGGCATGTCGGTGGCTCCACGCCGGCTCGCCGGGTCGCTCATGAGCGCGGGAGCACTCGGAACGGCATGGGTACTGAGGGCTGCCGGAGTTGCGGACTATGGTTCCGGCTCGATGGTCAGCTTGTGTCTGCTGGGTCCGATGATGGATGTCGCGTTGCGCAACGTCGGCGCCGGCTGGCGTCTCTACGCGGCACTCGTGGCGGCGGGCGTGGCGACGAACGTGCTGGCACTGGGATCTCGAGCGGCGACGAAAATCATCGGCCTCGATCTCGGCGGGCGTCCGTTCGACAGCTGGTGGCTGCTGGCTGTCGTGACGTACACACTCTCCGGTGTCGTCGCCGGACTGCTCGGCGCGTTCTGCTGGTTCCACCTGAACGAACGGTCTGAGCCGGGACGGCAGGCGTGACTTACATCGGCATCGACGATACCGACGTCATCGACAGCCCTGGGACGAACCAGCTCGCACGGGCGATTGTGAGACGGCTCGGTGTTTTGGCAGAAGGTGCGATCGTCTGCCGCCATCAGCTTTTCTTCGATCCGCGCGTGCCATACACCAGTAAGAACGGCTCGGCGTCTATCCAGCTGCCTCGCGGTGGGGACATTCCCCGAGCCGAGCTCGTAGCCATTGTCCGCGACGTGATGCGCGAGTGGTATGTGGAAGGCAGCGACCCGGGTCTCGCCGTCGCCGAGCGTGCCGGTGCGGAGATGGCCGCGTTCGCGGCACGCGCGAAGAGCGACGTGGTGACCCAGGCTGAAGCTCGAGACGTCGCGGAACGATCGGGCTGTCATCTCGAAGGGCTCGGCGGCACGAACCAAGGCATCATCGGTGCGCTCGCCGCCATCGCTCTCGTCGAGGGTGGTGAAGATGGTCGCGTCGTCCATGTTCACGACTGGCCATGGCCCGATGAATTCAGCGGCGTGCAGTTGGTCTCGGCGATCCGCGGTCGCGGCATCGCCGACATCCTGACGACCTCGGGCGAGCCATTCAGCGGGGACGAGGTTGACATCGGTAAACGTCTGCGACCGAACTGGCGTGGTCGGCGGATGGTGCTGTTCGTGGAGCCGGCTCTGAACTCGAGCGCAGTCGCGCGCGCCAAGAAGCTGGTATAGGAGAGGACATGCGGACGAGCGTGATCGATGGTTTGGCATTCCGCCTGACGACCAGTGCACTCGTGGTGTTGATCGCCAGCGCGGTGTTCGCGCAGGCGCCCGCGAGTCCGACGCCGCAGTTGCCGCCGGCCGTGCTGCGGGCATTCCAGCAGGCGTATCCGAGTGCGTCGATCTCGTCGTCGGCATCGGCACGCGATCGCGATCGCGCGGTGTTCCGTATCGAAAGCGTCGACAAGGGAAGGCGACGGACCGTGCTCTATGACACCACTGGAGCGATGATCGAAGTTGCGGAACACCTCGAAGAGAAAGATCTGCCTCGGCCCGTCGCCGACGCGATGCATTCACATCCGCGCGCGATCTACGTCAGCGGACTGAAAGTGACTCGAGGTCCTGACGTGGAATACCGGCTGACGTTGCGTGGCACACGCAAGACGGCGATGGTCACCAAGCCCGATGGCACGGTGGTGAGCTTCAAGTGAAGTGGGGAGCGCTCACCAGGATGCCTGAAGCAGGAGTGCGACCCAGCCGCCGCGCGATGTGACGCTGACGCAGCGCATGCCCAGCCGGGAGTACGCCTGATCGACGTCCTGCTCGATCGACGTGGGAATTCCGGAAAGAACCAATTGCCCGTGATGTCCGAGGCGTCGGACCAGCGCGGGCGCCATCTCGATCAGTGGCGCCGCCAGCACGTTGGCCAGGACCAGTGGCCACGTTCCCGCGATGTCCGCAGGTCCTCCGCGAGCGAGTCGCAACCGGTCATCGAGTCCGTTGAGACGTGCGTTCTCTGCGGCCACGCGCAACGCCTCCTCGTCCAGATCGATGCCGAGCGCTCGCGGCACGCCCATCACCAGCGCGGCAAGTGCGAGCACGCCCGACCCCGTCCCCACGTCGAGCACGGTCTCGGGCGATGTGGCTGGGACGATGTCGTCGAGCATGCCGAGGCAGAGCGCTGTGGTCGGGTGTAGTCCGGTGCCGAACGCCGGCCCATCGACCAGTCTGAGTGCACCGGCCTCCGCTGCCGAGGCGGCCGGGACAATCCGAAGCCGCCGCATCTGCACTGGACGTGGGCTCAATATCCAGACCGATCCCGCATCGCGCGGCATAGCAGGGGAGGCGGTGATGTTGTCGATGCCAAGCGCGTTCGACACCTGTTCCGGCGCCACCGCGTCGGGCATCAACGCGGCGATCCCGCCGTCCGCCGATGACTCGACATCGATCGCGCCGAGCTCGACGAGCCGATCGAATGCATCGTCTGCGACGTTGCGGATGTCGATGCGATACGGCACGCCCCAGCGTAACGCGTCCGCGAGTCGTTCCGTCGCACGGCGGCCGACCGGGCTAATGGTCGGACACGCTCGTGCCGATAGCCCCCCACGATGTGTGCGTTCGGGCTGTGACTCGTCTGGCTATCGCGTGTGTGGGCGTGTGGCTGTGCGTGACACCGCTCATCGGGCAGACGACGGCCGGTCAGCCCTCGCCGGTCTGTCACGAGTGCTTCTGGAAGATCTTTCCGCCTGAGTTTCGCACCGAGTCGACCGCGTTCTACACGCGGTTCGTCGCGACCGATCCCCTCGTCGCCGGTGACGTCGACTACATCCTCTGGCGTTCGACCGGCGTCGCGCGATGCGTTGCGCGGCAGCGGTACCGTCACGTTGCCGAAGACAGCCGCAGTCCCTTCCGAGTGCTCTCGGCGCGCGCGATGTTGGGGTTCACCGGTCCGGAATGTCAGGAAGACGGCCGCGACGATCTGCGCGCGGCCGCGCGCGCGGCTCGGGAGCTGAGTCGGAAAGGCACCGCACTCTCGCTCGAGACTGCTGCGGCTGGGCGACACCCACGCTTTGCCGACGAGGCGATTCGAGCGTCGCTGCACGTGCCGGCAGGCGCCACCACGTTCGTCCTTGGCGCGACGCGCCTCGAAGTCGCTCCCGGAACGCGCATCGGGGCGCAGGTCGAGCGCGTCGCTCGCGATTGGGTGAGCTATCAGATGCAGTGGAATCGCGACGGTCGTGCGCTTGCGCGCGACCAGATCCTCGACTACCACGAAGGCGCGTTCACTCGCGCGGTGCTCGACGGCGTCAACGCGCAGGTGTTTCCGTTGAGCGGCACGCCGATCGCCAGGAACGGCGGACACTGGTTCGCACCAGACGAGAACGGTGTGTTCCGATTCGCGGTGCTCGAGGACAAGGTCCAGTACCCGACGAGTCACGTCGCGGGTGACTTCGGCTGGCTGGAGGACACCCACGGGATTTCGGCGATCGCCGGGCAGGCGCTCGAGCGAGGGATGCAACTGGTCATCGGGTGCGGCGACTCCGAGGGAAAGGCCGAGGCTGCCTTCCACCTGGCACAACGCGGTGTGCATGTCGTCATGCCCGCCGATCGCTTTCAGGATCTGCTGCTCGGCTATCGTGGACCCGGCGTCATCCTCGGCGGCGCGCCTGTCCGACAGGTCAAGGGGAAGTCAGTGCTCGGCGATCAGCCGGTCGCGTTCTCCGTGCGTGAGCCGATCGTCGTGTCCGACACGAAGCGGGCGTATCCGGTCCAGTACTACGATGCTCCGGCCCGCTACTTCCGCCGGCTCAGTCAATCCGTGCCGCTGAACCTGGTGTTCGTTGACCTGGATGACGACGATCAGATCGATCGGGTGCTGTCACGCGCCGACGCGATCGGCGCGACTGCAGTCGGCGTGCGGGTGATGACAGGCGTCGAGGACGAACGACTGCGCGTCTGGCTGAAGGGAGCAGCGCAGCGGCGCGCCGTCCTGTTTCATTCGGCCCTCTACCCGTACGCCCAGGGCTTGTTCCGCGACTTTCCTCGCCAGGTGACCTTCGGCGACCTGCACCCACGGTTCCATTCCTCCAACTGATCGCTGCGGAGATCGGTAAAATGGCACGCGGATCAGGTGTTGCGGGGATGGCTTCCAGCGAGGGCCAGCCGCAGCGCGTCCACGTGTGCTGGGTCGCTGCCGCGTGCGCGGCGGCCGGGAACGCAATCTGCGCTCATACCCTGCCGCGCCCCGCGCCGACTACTGGCTCGTTCGCGCCGACCTCCGTTACGCGGCTCAAAACGTCCGAGCTGGTTCGAGCAACTCGAACGCGCGGTGGGAAGTCGGCGCGAGGAATCGCTCCGATTGCGTTCCTGCTTCGCGGTGAAGTCGGCCTTGCTTACGCGGCAGCCACCCAGCACACGTGGACGCTGGACGACGTCAGCCACAGCCTCGAAACTGTGTTCACGTATGCTGGTCGGCGGCTGCGTAAGCAAGGTCTGCAAGGCGACTCTGCGAAAGCGGGGAGCCGGAACGCGGCTGGAGCGATTCCACGCGTCGACTTCCGTCAACGCGTTTTGGTTGCCACGAGATACCACTGTCGCTTTGAGCCGCGCAACTGAAGTCGTAACGCGTCAGCTGGTAGTCGACGCGGCAGCGTAAGAGTACGAGCGAAAGTCGCGTTTCGGCCTTCGCAAAGCTACGGCCGACCTCGCCGGAGCCTTTGGCGGAGGCTGGCCCGGCCGCGGCGCACTTAGCCGCCGGCCAACACACGTGAACACGCTGTGTGAGGCGCTGGAAGAAAATATTGGCCCTCGTTTCCGAGCGGCGCGATGCAGCCCGCCAGCACACGTGAATGCTCTGCGATGTACATTTCCCAGCAGGTGCCCGTGCGGCGCTTCGCCCTGACCCTGATGTATAACTGACGCGGGGGACATGCGCATGCGCACCGCGATCGTCGGCGTCTGTGGATTCATCCTTGCCCTATCGGCCATCTCCGCGCAGCAGCCGGCGCTGCCCGCTGCGGGTGGGCGTGGTCAGGCAGCGACGGCGCCGCCGCCGATCGACTGGCCATCGCCGCCGTTACCTGCCGGCCCGCTCTCGATCGACACCGCGCTGGTGCGGCCGATCAAGCTGACGAT
>Ga0209382_10009003_pt1 | contig 12517 bp, 7 predicted proteins | sample SoiMetdeltSBSDD5_FD_187599 | JGI IMG/M metagenome (GOLD analysis project Ga0209382, IMG submission 187599) | Bulk soil microbial communities from a Populus tree surrounding site in Tennessee, USA - Soil MetaG P. deltoides SBSDD5 (SPAdes) (version 2) | ecosystem: Environmental > Terrestrial >... | reverse complement strand
CTCGACGTCAACGTCACCGGCACCTTCATTGTCGCCCGCGCTGCGGCGCGGGTCATGAAAGAGCGCGGCGGCGGTGCCATCGTGAACCTGGCGTCGGTGGCCGGGCTGCGCGGCAGCAAGGGCCGCAGCGCCTATGGCGCCTCCAAGGGCGCGGTGGTGGTGCTGACCCAGGTGCTGGCCAACGACTTGGCGCGGTATGGTATCCGCGTCAACGCCGTGGCGCCCGGGCCAGTCGATACGCCCATGGTGCGGGCCATGCACACGGCCGCGGATCGCGCGCTGTGGACCCGCCACATCCCCATGCGTCGCTACGGCACGCCTGAGGAGATCGCCAGCGTCATCGAGGTCCTGCTGGATGGAACCAGGTCCGGCTATATCACCGGCGAGATCATCGCCGTGGACGGCGGCTTCCGCGGCGCAGGGATTGTTGCGGACGGATAGTCCGCGCCTGAGGCGAGGGCGGATCGGCGTAGCGCCGCTTCGCGGTTGGACGCGCGCGACCATGTGGGCGCAGGCTGTGGGCGGAGTTGCCGCCTACGCGCCCTTGCGAAAGTCGCCCGGCTCGTAGCGGGCAAGCTCCGCCAGCAGCTGCGGCCACGCGGTGAGCCCCTCGTGCAGGGAGGAGATACGGAAGAACTCGTTGGGCGCATGCACGTCCTCGTCCGGCATGGCGAAGCCGAAAGCCAAGGTGTCGAGCCCAAGCATCTCCTTGAAGATGGAGGTGATGGGCAGGGTGCCGCCGCCCCGCGTCGGGATCGGCCGGCGGCCTGTGGTGCGCTCGACCACGGCCGTCGCCGCCGCCAGCAGCGGATGGTCCGGCGCCAGCGAGAAGGCCGGTGAGCCGCCGCTGATCTCGGAGAAGGTCAGAGTGACGCCCGTGTGACACTGGGCCTGGAGGTGATGCCGCACCGCCAACGCCGCCTTGTCGGGATCCTGGCCCGGCACGAGCCGCATGGTGATCTTGGCGTGCGCCTCGCATGGGATCACGGTCTTGCCGCCGGGTCCGGTGTAACCGCCCCACATGCCATTTATCTCGATGGTCGGCTGCAGCGTCAGGCGCTCCCGCACCGTAAAGGCCGGATCGCCGTAGGGGCTGCCGCCGATGGCCGTGTAAAACGCCGCCTCATCGAACGGCAGCTCCGCTGTGTCCTGCCGCTGCTGGGCGGTGAGCTCCGGCACGTCGGCCATGAACGCAGGCACGGCGATGCGACCCTCGGCATCGTGCAGCGTGGCCATCAGCGTCGCCAGCTCGTGCAGGGCATTGCGAATGGCGCCGCCGTAGCGGCCGGAGTGCACGTCCTTGGCCGCCGTGCGCACCTTCACCTCGAGGCTGGCGATGCCGCGGTTGCCGACGCTGACCGTGGGCACGCTGGTGCTGGCGCGCCCACCGTCGGCGGAGATCATGGCGTCCGCCGCCAGCAGATCCCGGTAGCGCTCGACGATCCCGCGCAGACTCGGGCTGCCGATCTCCTCCTCGCCCTCCAGGAAGAACTTCACGTTCACCGGGCAGCGCTTCCTCACGGCCAGGAACGCCGCCACGGCTTCGACGGCAATGGTCGTCGAGCCTTTCACATCGGACGCGCCGCGCGCATAGAGGCGACCGTCGCGAATGGTGGGTTCGAACGGCGGGGTATGCCACAGCTCGAGCGGGTCGGGCGGCTGCACGTCGTAGTGCCCGTAGATGATGAAGGTCGGTGCGCCTGGCGCGCCGGTCCAGGCCCCATACAAGGCCGGATGACCTCCGCCATCGAGCAGCTGGACGTTGTCGAGGCCCATGTCCTGGAGCCGCCGCAGAAAATGCGTGCGGGTTGCGGACATGCCCTCGGCGTAGGCCGGATCAGTGCTGACGCTCGGCAAGCGCAGCACAGCCTTCAGCCTTTCCAGGATCGTCTCGTGTTGCCCTTCGAGATAACGAACGACGTCGTCGGTCACGTCACGCTCCGTTCGGCGCATCCATCGCAACGATCCTTATAGCAGGATTGCGGCGATGGGCCGGCGGAGTGCTCAACCAGGGCAAGAGGCAGTTGGGTCGAGACCCTCGCATGGGGTCAGACCGGCAGGGCCTGACCCCATAGCCACTACATCGCTTCCAGCTCGTCGATCATGCTCTCCAGCACCTTGAGGCCCTTTTGCCAGAAGGCGCGCTGGGTGGCGTCGAGGCCGAACGGCTCGAGCAGCTCCGAGTGGTGCTTGGAGCCGCCTGCCTCCAGCATGGCGAAGTACTTGGCCACGAATCCGGGGTGGGCGTCCTGGTAGAGGCCGTAGAGCGAGTTCACCAGGCAGTCGCCGAACGCATAGGCGTAGACGTAGAACGGCGAATGGATGAAGTGGGGCACGTAGCACCACCAGGTCTCGTAGCCCTCCCCGAGCTCGATGGCGGGGCCGAGGCTCTCGGCCTGCACCTCCAACCAGATCTTGCCAAGCTGCTCGGCAGTCAGCTCGCCGCCCTTGCGCTGCTCGTGCAGGCGGCGCTCGAAGTTGTAGAAGGCGATCTGGCGCACCACCGTGTTGATCATGTCCTCCACCTTCTGCGCCAGCAGCGCCTTGCGCTCCTTGGCGTTGGTGGCGGAGGCGAGCAGTGCCCGGAACGTGAGCATCTCGCCGAATACGGAGGCTGTCTCGGCCAGCGTCAGCGGCGTCTGGGCCAGCAGGGGGCCGAGCGGGGCGGCCAAGGTCTGGTGCACGCCGTGGCCCAGCTCGTGGGCCAGCGTCATCACGTCGCGCGGCTTGCCCTGGTAGTTCATGAGGATGTAGGGGTGCACGGACGGCACGGTGGGGTGCGAGAAGGCGCCGGGCGATTTGCCCTCGCGCACCGGCGCGTCGATCCAGCCGCGGTCGAAGAACGGCTCGGCGAGGGCGGCCATGCGAGGCTCGAACGCGCCGTAGGCGTCGAGCACCGTGGCGCGCGCCTCCGCCCAGGTGACGGTGCGCTCGGGACGGTCGGGGAGAGGCGCGTTGCGGTCCCAGAAGGCGAGCCTGGGCTTGCCGAGCCACTTGGCCTTCATGGCGTAGTAGCGGTGGGCCGTGGCCGGATAGGCCTCGCGCACCGCGCTGACCAGGGCGTCTACCACCTCGCCCTCGACGCGGTTGGCGAGATGCCGGTTGTCGGCCACGTCCTTGAACCCGCGCCAGCGGTCGGAGATCTCCTTGTCCTTGGCGAGCGTATTGGTGACGAGGGTGAAGAGGCGGATGTTGTCCTTGAACACCTTCGTGAGCGCCTCGGCGGCGGCCTGGCGGCGCGCTCCGTCGGGATGCATGAGGAAGTTCAACGCCGGCTCGAGCGGCAGCGGCGCCGGCTCGCCCTTGATCTCGAAGCGCAGCGCCGACATGGTCTCGTCGAACAGCCGGCTCCAGGCGCCGCGGGCCGTGAGCGACTTCTCGTGGAAGAGGCGCTCCAGGCTCTCCTCCAGCTGGTAGGGCTTCTCCTTGCGCAGGTCCTCCAGCCACGGCCTGTAGCGGGCCACGGCCGCCGAAGTCAGCGCCTGCGCCAGGTCCGCGTCCTCCAGGCGGTTGACCTCCAGCTCGAAGAAAAGCAGGTCCGTCGTGATGGCGGTCAGCTGCTCCTGGATGTTGCCGTAGAAGCGGGCGTGCTCCGGGCTACTGCGGTCGGAGGCATAGAGCAGGCCGGCGTAGGAGCCGAGCTTGCCCAGCGTGTCGCTCAGGGCCTCGTAGGCGGCGATCGCCTCGCCGAACGGTGTGCCCCGCCGGGCCAGCGCCGCCAGCTTGCCCTCGTACGCCGCCTTGATGCGCCTGGCCTCGGCGGCGGCTTTCTTGAGGTCGGCCTGCACCTCCGCCGACTGCGGGCTGGGATAGAGGTCGCGCAGGTCCCAGACCGGCATCGTCCCGAGATCGAGGCCCTGCTTGCTCGTTGCGCTCATGCGATCCTCCAAATTGACGATCCTTCAGACTGTGGCATCCGGCGTTTTCGCAGGCTGAAACACATGGACTGATCCATATCGCCTGTCCGGCATCACTTGTCAGTCACGGCTGCGCGAGCCCTCTTTACGGGGCGCCGGGTGCCCCCATCTCTTTTCCGCGGGCGCCGAGCAGCCGACGATTTTCTGCGCCGGTTTTCTCGGAGCCGCGGCCAGATGAGTTCGGCCTGGATGGCAGCCGGCAGCTGTCTTCCAGGCTCGACGCGGCGCCGTCCAGGGGGCTCCTCTCCGTTGGCCTCCGGCGTGCCGCGAGCCGGACCCAGGGCGCGAGCCCACCTCCCCCCGGACGGCCCTGGGTCCCGGCCCTCTCTCTCGGGGTCGGTCCGCAGGGCTCGATCCCGCCAGACGCCGCAGAACGGCCAGTCCCCCTCAGAACGGGTAGTGCCGGTGGCCGGACTGGATGGTGATCCATCTCAGCTCGGTGAACTCGTTAATGGCGGCTTTGCCGCCGAAGCGGCCGTAGCCGGAATCCTTCACACCGCCGAACGGCATTTGCGCCTCATCGTGCACAGTGGGGCCGTTAATGTGGCATATGCCCGTCTCCAGCCGCCGTGCCACGGCGAACGCACGGGTGACGTCGCGACCGAACACGGCGGACGACAGGCCGTATGGGGTATCGTTGGCAATGCGTACGGCATCGTCCACGCCGTTGGCGCGCACCACCGTGGTGACCGGTCCGAATGATTCCTCCCCGTAGATGCGCATGGCCGGCGTCACGTGATCGAGCACGTGCGCGCCGATCAGCGTGCCGCTGATGCTGCCGCCTGCCACCAGCCTGGCGCCCTTCGCCACTGCATCGAGCACCAGCTGGGTGACACGCTCTGCCGCGGCATGATCCACCACCGAGCCGAGGATTGCCTTGCCCTCGCGCGGGTCGCCCACGGAGAGCGACTTGGCCTTGGTGGCGAAGCGGGCCACGAAGTCGTCGGCCACCTTCTCGTCCACCACGATGCGCTCAGTGGACATGCAGATCTGGCCCTGGTTGGCGAAGGCGCCGAAGGCGGCGGCGCTCACCGCCTCGTCGAGGTCGGCGTCGTCGAGCACCACCAGCGGCGACTTGCCGCCCAGCTCCAGCAGCACCGGCTTCAGGTGCTCGGCGCACTTCTTCGCGATGATCTTGCCGACACGCGAGGAGCCCGTGAAGTTCACCCGCCGCACCGCCGGATGGGCGATCAGCGCCTCCACCACCGCGCCCGCATCCTTGGGCGCGTTGGTAACCACGTTGACCACGCCCGGCGGGAAGCCCGCCTCGCGGAACAGGGTGCCGATCAGCCGGTGGGTGCCGGGACACATCTCGGAGGCCTTCAGCACCACGGTGTTGCCGCAGGCGAGCGGCATGGCGATGGCGCGCACGCCCAGGATCACGGGCGCGTTCCAGGGGGCGATGCCCGCCACCACGCCCACGGGCTGGCGGTAGCCCATGGCCAGGCTGCCCGGCACATTGGAGGGGATGATCTCGCCCGCAATCTGGGTGGTCATGGCGGCGGCCTCGCGCACCATGCCGGCGGCCAGCATGCAGTTGAAGCCGGCCCACATGGCGGTGGAGCCGGTCTCGGCGCCCATCACCGGGGCGAATTTGGCCCCCGCGGCCTCGATCAGGTCCGCGGCCTTGTTGAGCAGTGCCCGGCGCCCGGCCGGCGCCATCTCCGACCAGGCCGGGAACGCCGCGGCGGCCGCATCCGCCGCGCGGATGGCATCGTCGGCGCTGGAGGCGGCGGCGCGAGCGGCCACCTCGCCGGTCATGGGGTTGAGCCGCTCGAAGGTGGCATTGCCCGACGCCTTGACGTCGGCATTGTCGATCATGAGGTCCACGGCAATCATCGTCTCGCTCCCGGGGAATGCTTCTTTGGATGTGCTGGATGCTTCTCTGGTCGAAGGCCGGACACGGGCAGGGCCGACGCGACCGTTCTCCGCCAGGCGTGCGAGGCCGGGGACCACGGGGGGGATCGCGGCCGGTATCGCGCTTGCCGCCGTGGCGTGGCCGTTCGTGTGGTGTCCGTTGGTCAGGCGCCGGGCGCTGCCGGCTCCGCCGTTGCCGCCCTCTCGCGCGCCGCCCAGGTAGGCGCGCCGCACGGCCGGGTCGTCCCTGAGGTCCGCCGCCGCCCCCTCGCCCACGATGCGGCCGTTCTCCAGCAGATAGCCGCGCCCGGCGATGGCCAACGCAGCCCGTGCGTTCTGCTCCACCAGCAGCACGCCCACGCCCAGCTCCCGGATGCGGCCCAGAGCCTGGAACAGCTCGCTGCAGACCAGGGGCGAGAGGCCCAGCGACGGCTCGTCCAGCAGCAGGACGGCCGGGTCCGACATCAGCGCGCGCCCGATCGCCACCATCTGCCGCTCGCCGCCGCTCATGGTGTTGGCGAGCTGGCCCATGCGCTCCGCGAGGCGGGGGAAGAGGGTCACGACGCGCTTCAAGTTCGCGCCGGCTTGCGCGCGGGCGCGCGGGGTGAAGGCGCCCAATTGCAGGTTGTCGCGCACCGACAGGTCCGGGAAGATGCCCCGGTCCTCCGGCACCAGCGCCAGCCCCGCCTCCACCAGCCGGTGCGGGGCCAGCCGGGTCAGGTCTGCCTCGCCGAGCGCGATACGCGCCCCCGGCAGGTGCGGCACGAGCCCGCCCAGGGCCTTGAGGCACGACGACTTGCCGGCGCCGTTGGCACCCAGCATGACCACGATCTCCCCGCGGCCGACGCTCAGGGAGACCTGGTCGATGGCGAGGTGCTTGCCGTAGCTGACAGACAATTGCGAGACTTCAAGCATTCCCTTCCCCGGAGAACGCCCCGCCTGTGGAGGTGGCAGCCGCCAATGCGCGTCCCCCCAGGCGGTTATCCCGACGGGTGCAGGCTTCACGTTCCCGAGACTACCAATCACAGCGGTTCACGTCCCGGTCAATCCCCGCCGGGTTGCACAATGAAGTAGCAGACGGTTGCGGTGTCGCGTGCCCATGTTTTGCGCAATCGCATAAAAACAGATCATATGCGCACGCCAGCCCCGGGTCCGCCCGTTTCTCGCTGCTGCGAAAACGCCCTTGCCTCTCCGTCTCCTCAGGGCCGCGCCGTCGGCGTGGCACGGCGATTGCTGTTGAACGCCGGGGCACTGGTGCACCCGCATTTTCTACCCATCAAAAGGTGGTGTCACTGTCATGACTCGCAATTTCCTAAGAACTGCGGCGGCGGCGTTGCTGCTAGCCGTGGTCCCATTCGCCGGGCGGCCAGCCCTGGCGCAGGAGACGATCAAGGTCGGCATTCTGCATTCACTCTCCGGCACGATGGCCATCAGCGAGACCACGCTGAAGGACGTGATGCTGATGCTGATCGACGATCAGAACAAGAGGGGCGGCCTCCTCGGCAAGAAGCTGGAGCCCGTCGTGGTCGATCCGGCCTCCAACTGGCCGCTGTTCGCCGAGAAGGCGCGCGAGCTGATCGCCAAGCAGAAGGTCTCGGCGGTTTTCGGCTGCTGGACCTCGGTGTCGCGCAAGTCAGTGCTGCCCGTGTTCAAGGAGCTGAACTCGGTGCTGTTCTACCCTGTCCAGTACGAGGGCGAGGAGAGCGAGCGCAACGTGTTCTACACCGGCGCCGCCCCCAACCAGCAGGCGATCCCGGCCGTCGACTACCTCGCCAAGGAGGAGAAGGTCGTGCGCTGGGTGCTGGCGGGCACCGACTACGTCTACCCGCGCACCACCAACAAGATCCTCGAGGCCTACCTGAAGGCGAAGGGCGTGAAGGCCGAGGACATCATGATCAACTACACGCCGTTCGGTCACTCCGATTGGCAGACCATCGTGGCTGACATCAAGCGTTTCGGCTCACAGGGCAAGCGCACGGCCGTGGTCTCCACCATCAACGGTGACGCCAACGTGCCCTTCTACAAGGAGCTCGCCAACCAGGGTCTCAGCGCCAAGGACATCCCGGTCGTGGCCTTCTCGGTGGGCGAGGAGGAGTTGGCGGGCATCGACACCAAGCCGCTGGTGGGCCACCTCGCAGCCTGGAACTACTTCCAGTCGGTCGATGTTCCGATCAACAAGGAGTTCATCGCCAGCTGGAAGGCTTTCACCAAGAACGACAAGCGCGTCAGCAACGATCCCATGGAAGCGCACGTGATCGGCTTCGCCATGTGGGTCGAGGCCGTGAAGAAAGCCGGCACAACCGATCCCGACAAGGTGATCGACGCGGTCGTGGGGGTCAAGGTGCCCAATCTGACCGGCGGCATCTCCGAAATGCTCCCTAACCACCACATCACCAAGCCGGTGCTGATCGGCGAGGTGCGCGCCGACGGCCAGTTCGACGTGGTGTGGAAGACACCGGGCCTGGTGCCGGGCGACGCCTGGTCCAAGGAGCTCGACGGCTCGAAGGACCTGGTTGCCGACTGGGTCAAGCTCAAGTGCGGCAACTACAATACCAAGACCCAAAAGTGCGGCGGCTAGTCGCCGCGCCGTTCCTCTAGTGTCGTGGAGCGGCTAAGGTCGCGGGGCGGCGGCAAACCTGTCGCCGCCCCGCTGTGCGGATACGACCGTGGAAGGTATCATTCCACCCGTCATCCCGGACGGAGTGATGCGAGCTGAACGTGAGCAGCGCTCCGATTCGGGATCTCGTGAGGCAGAGGTTCCGCCTCGTCGAACGAGTTCCCGGATAGCCTCGCCTGCGGATCGGCTGCCGGGATGACGGGTGAAAGAGAAAGTTGGGGGCGGAGATGGCGAAACTCGCGGCGCGCTTGGCGATCCTGTTGCTGGCCCTCGGCCAGCTCATGGTTCTCGCCACGCCGGCCGCCGCCCAAGCCCAGAGCTACGACGAGGCGCTCGCCCGCTTCACCGCGGATTCGTTCGGCGATACCGAAGCCGCCATTGCCAGTGTAGCCGCCAGTGGCCATCCGCTGGCTGCCAGGATCATCGAGGCACTGCAGGGCGGCCGCCTCCTGTTCAACCCCGACGACAAGAAGGTTTACGTCCGCGAGGCCTCCGGCAGGTACATCGATGCCGCCACTGGCCAGGCGGTCGCTGGTGCGGCGCCGGCTGGTCTCAAGACGGCGCGCATCAACAACCGCCTGCGCCGCGCCATCGACGCCGCGCTGGGGGGCCTGACCCTGCGGGCGCCCGATCCGCAGCAGCGCTTCGAGGCGGCCCAGGCCGTGTTCAAGACGCGTAACGCCACGGTGCTCTCCCCCCTGGAGAGTGCCATCGCCAGCGAGACGGACCCGCGGGTGAAACGGGCCATGTCGGAGGCGCGCGCAGCCATCGTCCTGCTGGAGCCCAAGTCGGGCGAGACCGACAAGCTCGCCGCCATCGTCGTCATCCGCGAGCGCAGCGATCAGGATGCGCGCGCGCTTCTCGGCGGCTTGCCTTCGGGCATTGAGCCCAACGTGCAGAAGGCCGCCGCCTCCGCTATCGCTGCCATCGATGCGTACCTCGCCCGCTGGCGCATGGTACAGGACCTCTGGTACGGCATCTCGCTGGGGTCGGTGCTGCTGCTTGCCGCCATCGGGCTTGCCATCACCTTCGGGGTGATGGGCGTCATCAACATGGCGCACGGCGAGATGGTCATGCTGGGCGCCTACACCACGTTCGTCGTGCAGGAGACGATCCGCACCTCCGCCCCCTGGCTGTTCGACCATTCGCTCGCCATTGCGGTGCCGCTGGCCTTCCTGGTGGCTGGCCTGGTGGGCATCGTCATCGAGCGCGGCGTGATCCAGTTCCTCTACGGCCGGCCGCTGGAGACCCTGCTGGCCACCTGGGGCATCAGCCTGATCCTGCAGCAGGCGGTGCGCACGGCTTTCGGCCCCAGCAACCGCGAGGTCGGCACGCCGAGCTTCATGTCGGGCGTGGTCGACCTGGGCGGCCTCGCCATCACCTGGAACCGGCTCTGGATCATCGTGTTTGCCGGCTGTGTGTTCGCGGCCCTGCTGGCGGTATTGCGCTACACCACGCTGGGCCTGCAGATGCGCGCGGTGACGCAGAACCGGCAGATGGCCAGCTCGATGGCGATCAACACGGGTCGCATCGACGCGCTCACCTTCGGCCTCGGCTCCGGCATCGCCGGCCTCGCTGGCGTGGCGCTGTCGCAGATCGACAACGTCTCCCCCAACCTCGGCCAGAGCTACATCATCGACAGCTTCCTCGTGGTCGTGTTCGGCGGCGTCGGCAACCTGTGGGGTACCCTGGTGGGCGCGCTGACGCTGGGCGTCGCCAACAAGTTCCTGGAGCCTTTCGCCGGCGCCGTGCTGGGCAAGATCGCCCTGCTCGTGCTCGTCATCCTGTTCATTCAGAAGCGGCCGCGCGGACTGTTTGCGCTCAAGGGTCGGGCGGTCGAAGCATGATTACGCGCAGGCTCCTCGAAGCGCCCGACGGCCGCGGCTGGATCTTCCTGGGCCTTCTGGCGGCGGCAGCCATCGTTGTGCCGTGCCTCAACATCCTCGTGCCGCCGGACTCGCCGTTCCACGTCACCACCACCACCGTCGCGCTCTGGGGCAAGTACCTCTGCTTCGCACTCCTCGCCCTCTCGCTCGACCTGGTCTGGGGCTACTGCGGCGTCCTCTCGCTGGGCCACGGCGCCTTCTTCGCCCTCGGCGGCTACGCCATGGGCATGTACCTCATGCGCCAGATCGGTACCCGCGGCAGCTATGCCCACCCGGTCCTGCCCGACTTCATGATGTTCCTGAACTGGAAGGAGCTGCCCTGGTACTGGTACGGCTTCGACCATTTCCCGTATGCGGCCCTGATGATCGTGCTGGTGCCGGGCGCGCTGGCCTTCGTGTTCGGCTGGTTCGCGTTCCGCAGCCGCGTCACCGGCGTCTACCTGTCCATCATCACCCAGGCGCTCACCTTCGCGCTGATGCTCGGCTTCTTCCGCAACGACTTCGGCTTTGGCGGCAACAACGGCCTCACCGACTTCTACGACCTCCTGGGCTTCAGCGTGCGCGCCCCCGAGACCCGCGCCGTGCTGTTCTCGCTCTCGGCCATCGCCTTGGGGCTCGGCTATCTCATCGCCCAGGCGGTGGTGCGCTCGAAGGCCGGCAAGGTGCTGATCGCCATCCGCGACGCCGAAAGCCGCACGCGGTTCCTCGGCTACCGCGTGGAGAACTACAAGACCTACGTCTTCACCCTCTCGGCCTGCATGGCGGGCGTCGCCGGCGCTCTCTACGTGCCCCAGGTCGGCATCATCAATCCGAGCGAGTTCGCGCCGGCCAACTCCATCGAGATGGTGATCTGGGTCGCGGTCGGCGGACGCGGCACGCTGATCGGCGCCGCGCTCGGCGCCGTCATCGTCAACTACCTCAAGACCATCTTCACCATCGGCATGCTGGCGCCCTACTGGCTGTTCGTGCTGGGCGCCATCTTCGTGCTGGTCACCATCTTCCTGCCCCGCGGCGTCCTTGGTTTGCTGAAATGGGGTCAGACCCCTCGCCACCAGCGTGGCGGAGAAGGCAATAGCGCAGAGGCGAGGGGTCTGACCCCATCCGGTGGCGTCACCCCATCCCCGCAAGGGGAGGCAAGGCGCCTCGCGCAACCGGCGGAGTGAGCCATGGCCGCCAACCCCGTCGTCGACAAGCCCCGCGACATCACGCAAAGCCTCCTCTATCTGGACGGCGTCACCGTGAGCTTCGACGGCTTCCGCGCGCTCAACAACCTCGCCCTCGACATCTCGCATGGCGAGATGCGCGCCATCATCGGCCCCAACGGCGCCGGCAAGACCACCATGATGGATGTGATCACCGGCAAGACCAGGCCGGACGCCGGCGAGGTGCTGTTCGACAACGGCAACGTCGACCTCACCGCCCAGGACGAGGCGGCCATCGCCCAGCTCGGCATCGGCCGCAAGTTCCAGAAGCCCACGGTGTTCGAGAACCACACGGTGGAGGACAACGTGCTGCTGGCGCTCGAAGGGGATCGCACCGTACGTCGCAACCTGCTCTGGCGCCCCAACGGCGACGCCCACCGCATTGGGGCCATCCTGGAAACCATCGGCCTTGAGGCCCACCGCGACCGCCAGGCCGGCGCCCTGTCGCACGGCCAGAAGCAGTGGCTGGAGATCGGCATGCTGATTGCTCAGAACCCCAAGCTGCTGCTGGTGGACGAGCCGGTGGCCGGCATGACCGATTCCGAGACCAGGACCACGGCCGAGCTGCTCAAGGACATCGCCAAGAGCCACACCGTCATCGTGGTGGAGCACGACATGGAGTTCGTGCGCATGCTGGGCGTGAAGGTGACGGTGCTGCACGAAGGCTCGGTGCTGGCCGAGGGTTCCATCGACGAGGTCAGCGCCAACGAGCGTGTTGTCGAGGTGTATCTGGGAAGGTGAGTTGGATGCGCTGCAGTCTGCGCCAAAGGTTTGTCATTGATGCGCCAGCCCCGCCGCGCGCGCCCCTCTCCCCTCGGGGGAGAGGCCGTGAGGCCATGACTTACGGCCGCGTGCGCTACGCTGCCTACGGGCACAGGCCTGGAGGCGCGGCCGTAGGTCATCTGGCCGAATTGGTGAGGGGCTACTTCCTGCCTCGACGCCTGCCGAAGGCCCCCTCATCCGGTCCTTCGGGCCACCTTCTCCCCAAGGGGAGAAGGGTCGCTGCGGCGCCGTTTGAAGCTCCACTGTCACGCTGCC
>Ga0209382_10009002_pt1 | contig 12518 bp, 9 predicted proteins | sample SoiMetdeltSBSDD5_FD_187599 | JGI IMG/M metagenome (GOLD analysis project Ga0209382, IMG submission 187599) | Bulk soil microbial communities from a Populus tree surrounding site in Tennessee, USA - Soil MetaG P. deltoides SBSDD5 (SPAdes) (version 2) | ecosystem: Environmental > Terrestrial >... | reverse complement strand
GAGTTTTCCCTGTCCGGCGAGCTTCTGGGCGGACTCCATCTCTTCCTTGAGGTTGCGATCCACCGTGCGGTCGACGCGGGCGGGTGCGGATCCCGACGACATGGCGTACGCGAGCGCCAGGATCAGGATCCCGCCGCCCACACCCAAGCCCGTATAGAGAGCCGTCCGGTCCTGCGGCCGGGGAGGGGGCGGAGCGCCCCGGCGGCCGCCCGCGCGGTTCCGGTCGTCCAGCTTCCGGGGTCCCAGCCTATTTGTGTTCACCGATGTACCGCTCCAGGAGTTTTTCGACGTCCGGGAATCCCTTGATGAACGGCCGCGCCGACTCGAGCATCTTCCGCGCCTCGTCCTTGGTCGTCTTCTTCACGGCTTCCGCCTTGACGCCGTCGATATGGGACTTCGCCTTGCTCCGGAGCCGCTCCCGCTCCCCCTGGAGCATGCCCTTCATCTGGTTCGATTCCTTCTCCCCGTAGCGGGCGCCGAAGTCGTCGACCAGGACCAGGCCCTGGGTGAAGTTCTTCTGGTCGATCTGGCGCGAGACTTCCCGGATGAGCTTGGCGATCTCTTCGCGCCAGCTCGGACCCACGTTCTCAAGGAGCGCCTTGATCTCGTCGCGCACTTCTTTCAGCGCGGAGCCGAACGAGGTCCGCTCGAAATTCGACAGGTGCGCCTGGGCGGTGTCGTACAGCCCCATCCACTCCTTCTTGAATTCCTCGGGGGGCCCCTCCTTCAGGGTCTTGACCCGTTCCAGGAACGGCTTCACCTGCGACTCCGCGCGCGCCTCGAGGTCCATCTGCTGCTTGAGGATCGGCTGGAGGCGGATGGCGACGCTGATCTCCCCTTTCGCGTACTTCATGTAGTTCTCGTTCGCCAGGATCTCCCCGACCTTGGCGTACCGCTTCTTGAAGTCGCTCTCGGGGATCTTCTCGAACCCCTCCATGTCCGCCTTGGCGAGCTTCTTGACTTCCTCGGAATTGACCGTCTGGGAACTGAGGAAGAAGAGCCCTCCCCCGAGGAGGACCAGGCCGACCGCGACGGCCACGGCGATCGTGCGGCCCTTCGCCGTCGACGGGAGGGCGAACACCGAATGGTCCTTGTGGACGCGCACCACCGAGCCCGGTTTCACGGTCATCTTGGGGGCGGCCCCGTGGGGACGCGCCGTTCCCGCTTTCGGGGGGTGGGAAACGGGACGTCCCGAGGCGAGCGTGCGGGGGCCGGACTGGGCTGGACGCGACGGAAGCGGACGGCGGCCTCCCTCGGCGGCGCCGGACGTCACGGCTCCGGCCGGCTGCAGCGCCCCTGGTTGAGCGACTTTCTCGGTGAACGTGAACTTCTCGGCGCCGATCTGGAGAACGTCCCCGTTCTTGAGCAGATGCTCCTTGATCTTGGCGCCGTTGACGATCGTCGCCCCGGCCAGGTCGGTGACGACGAACCCCTGCGGCCCCCCGACGATGCGGCAATGCTTGGGCGCCGCCCCCGGATCCGCCACGACGATCTGGCACCCCGGCGCGGTGCCCATGAGGGCGCCGCCGTCCGCCAGGGCGATGTCGATCGTCTTACCTCCCCGCGTGGTTCTCAGGAGACTCATTGATCCCTCAGGTTGCCTCTACTCTCCACTTACCGACCCGTCTCGATCTTCTTTTGCAGCTCGATGAACCGTTCCTTGAGCCCGTACTTGCCCCCGTCGAAGTCGGGGTAGTTGGCCTGGATCTGCTTGATGGCGATCTGGGCGGTCAGGATGTCCTTGTCCTTGCCCCGCAGGTAGTGGCATTGGAGGCTCATGAACCGGGCGATCCACCACGGCTCGCTGCCGGAGGCGGCGATGTTCGCGATGTCCCCGAACGTCGAGATCGCGTTGTCGTAGTGGATCTTCTGCCAGCGCCCGAGCTCGGCGTACACCGCCCCCATCTCGATGTAGGGTCCCACCAGGAGGGGATTGCCGACCAAGGCCGCGGGGACGAACCCCGCCGGACCCTTGATGTTGAAGGCCTTGACGATTTCCTCGTAGGCGGTCTTCGCCCGCAGCCAGTTCTCCGCGTTGTCGGAGATGAAGCTCAGGCAGCGCGCCCTCCGGATCATCAGGTTCAGCCGCTCCTTTTCCGGAATCTTGTCCTTGAACCGGTCGAGGAGCAGGGAGTGCACGAACTCCGCGTCCTCGAAGTAGTTCTTCCAGCCGACGATCCCCTTCTTCATGTCCATGAACGAGCCGACGGTGTCGGGGATGGCATTGAGGCGCTTCGCGGCCATGTACAGCGTCTGGGCGACCGACATCACGTCGTTGACGCGGACGTCCATCGTGAACGCCATGGCGCCCTTGAGCCACTTGTCGTAATAGCGGCAGATCTTCTTGAGGTTCTCCTCGATGACCTTGGGGTCGGCCTTGGCGGCGTTCTCCGGCTTCATCAGGTCCGACGTGATCTCGTCGAGGCGGATCGCGACCGACTTGCATGCCTGCGCCGTCTCCTTGGAGTGGGGGAAACGGTCGAACATCATCTCGAGAGTCTTCACGGCCTCGTCGTTCTTGAGCAGGACGAGCTGGGACTGGATCTGCAGGTAGTGGATCTTGGCCATGCGCTCGTCGTCCGGCGGCATGTCCTTGGCGACCTTCTCCAGGAACTTGAGGCTCTCCTCGGCTTTTCCGACGAGCTCGTGGTTGTAGAGGAAGGCCATTTCCTGGTTGACGACGAGGACCAGCTGCGCGCGGTCTCGCGCGACTTCCTGCGTGTCGGTGGGGATGGTCTCGACCCGCTTGAGGAATTTCTTGAAAAGCTCTTCCGTGCGGTTCAGCTGGTCGAGAATCGCCTTCTGAACGGCCGGATCCTTCTTCCCTTGCTTCACGAAATCGGAGAACTGGCGGAAGGCGTCCACCCTCAGGCAGTACGCGCCGCGCACGAGGGACCGCTCGTAGGCCGGGGCGCGCTCCGGGACGGCCAGGTACTTCTCGGCGGCTTCCTTCAGTTTTCGCGCATTTTCCTGCTTCAGGCCCTGCAGGTACGGGATGTTGTCGGCTTCCTTGGCGTCCTTCCACCGGTCCAGGAGCGTCTGCATGAGCCGGTCCTTTTCCCGCTCGTCCGCCGGGTCCTCGAACGTGTCGAATTCGTTGCTGTAGCAGACGATGGCCTCCCAGCAGGCCTTGACGCCCAGGTCGTGCTTCGGGAACTGGGTGAACACCTTTTCGTACACGATGGCGGCCTCGTACGGCCTCCGCAGGTCCGCGAGACACTGGCCCATCAGGAAGAGGGCGCGCGGCACGATTTTCGCCCGGACTTCATCGGTCTTGCTGTTCTCGATGGCCTGGCGCAGATTCGACAGCGCGTCCCTCAGGCGCCCCTTCTCCATGCTGTTTTCGGCGCCCTTGATCGCCGCGTCAGGGTCGAGGCGGCCGGAGACCCGGCCGTACTTCTCCAACTTTTCGCGCATCGGGCCGGCGAAGGGGCCGTTCGTGTCGGCCTCGATGACCTTGTCCGCCAGCTGCTTGGCGAGAACGGGTTCCTTGACGCGGAAGAGGGCTTCCACCTTTTCCACCTTCAGCGCGAGTCCGATCCAGTCCCGCTCCGCGGCCGCGTCGCTGATGAAGACTCCGTCGATGAACGCGCGGGCGTCCTTCGGCCGGTTCGTCTTCAGGTAGAGCTGCGCCAGCGTGAGGTAGGTGCCGTAGATGATCTGGTTGAAGTAGGCATTCCGGGGGATGTCGTTCTTCTTCAGGATCGAGATGATCGCCAGCGTGTTCTTGAGCTTGGTCTCCGCCTGCGGGTATTCGCCCAGCTCGAAGAGGCACCGGCCTTCGAGCAGCATGCCTTCGAAGCCCTTCGCGGTGTTGCCGTAGTCGAATTCGAAATCGACCAGGTTTTTCACGGCGTCGTTCAGCAGCTTCTTGCGCTCTTCCTCGCCCAGCCCGGGGATCTTCGCGTGTTCGTACCGGGCGCGGTCCGCCTCGAGGCGCGCATCCATGATCGCGCCGGAGACTTCCTCGGAGGCCGGCAGGCGCTTCCAGCGCGCGATGAGCTCGTCGAATTCGTTGGTGACTTCCTGGTACAGGCCGATCGCTTCCCTCTTGAGGCGGTCGTGATCGGCGGCCGCGCGGGCGCCCCCCATCTGGTCGACGAGCGCCTTGGCCTTGCGCATCTTGAGGAAGCCGATGTTGATGTGGGCCTCGAGGATCCGGGGATGATTCGTCTCCTCGGCGATGAACGACTGCAGGCGGGCGATGGACTCGGAGATGTACTTGAGGGCCTTGTCGGGATCGGCCTCCCGGTCGGCCTTGGCCAGCTCGATCTCGGCCCGCAGGATGGGGAGCGCGGAGCGGACGTCGCGGGGCAGGGAGTTGTCCTTCTCGATGCGGGCGCAGACGTAGTCCGCGAGGTCGTACCAGCCGCGATAGGCGAGCCGCTTGGCGAAGGAGAAGTCGTCGGAGTCCTGGGCGGCGGCCGTCGAGGCGACCGCGGCCAGGACCAGCGCCGGCAGGCACGTGAACGCACGATGTAACTTCATGGGATTGGCCCCCGATGGTTCCTCGTCCCGGGACGTTACTTCTTCGCGCCGAAGACGTTCGCGTACCGGTAGTACACCTCCAGCGTCAGCGCGTTGATCGCGACGGCGTAGACGCGGCCGCCCTCGAATCCCCAGCGATCCTCCTCGGAGGTCCAGGACCCGTTGGCGCACCCGTCCTTCGACGTCTTCTGGTTCGGGACGATGGTGTTCTTCATGGGCTCGTTCCACTTCTTCCAGTAGGGGCCGTCCGGGCCGTCGTACTGGAACAGGGCGAGCGACGAGTAGTACCAGTAGTAGAAGTCGATCACGTCCGCCTTCCACTCCGGCAGGTCCTTCACGAGGAGCTGGACGCCGCCGAGCGCCGGGTCCTTCTTGTCCTTCGACATGAAGATGCGGCACATCACGGCCACGGCCGTCATCGACTCGTGGTGGACGAAGTTCTCGTTCTTGCCGGGGACGAAGACCTTGCCCGAGGACTTGCCGTTGTAGCCGACGCGGTAGTAGATCGTCGAATCCGTGACCTCGTCGAACCACTTGCGGGTCTTCTCGTACGCCTCGCGCGCCGGCACGTTGAGCTCCGAGAGCTCCGCCGACTTCAGCGCCATGATGGCCCAGCCCGTGACGGACGAGTCGTTGTCGCCGGACTGCTTCGTGTAGCGCCACGCGCGGTCCGGGTTCTGGGCGGAGATGATGAAGTCGACCGCCTGCTGGGCGGGACCCTTGAAGAGCTGGGTCGCCGACATGCCGTACGCCTCGGAGAGGGCCAGGGCGGCGATCGTGTGGTTGTACATGTACTTCGTGCCGCGCCCGCCGACGCACCCCTCGGGATCCTGCTTGGACATGAGCCACTTGAGGCCGTTCTTCACGACCTCGCCGAACTTCAGCGTCTTGCCGGGGGACACGGGGTCGGGATACTCGTCCTTCGAGAGGTGCGAGTAGCCGGCGCCGAGGAACGCGAGGAGCGACAGCGCGGTGAGCCCGGCGTCGTACTCGGGGTCGCCGGCGCCGTTGCACTTGCCGCCGACGCACTGGTTCGTGTAGTTCGTGGCGCCCCACGACCCGTCGGTGTTCTGGTGGCGCGCGAGCCACTTCAGGGCCGCGAGCACCGCGCTTTCCGTGGCCCGGGTGCCGCCGCCGCGCGCGACGAGGTTCTCGCGGCCGCCGAAGCGACCGCCGTACCGCCCGCCGCCGCCGCCGCCGCCGCCGACGCCCATCGTGTCGTACACGCCGGGGTTCTTTCCGGCCTGGCGGCCGCGGAAGCCGCCCGCCTCGCCCTTGATGTAGCTCGTGAACTCCTTGGAGTCGCCCTTCATCTGGGCGTAGTCCTCGTTGTCCGCGCTCTCGTTGTGGTCGGACTCCTTGGCCTCGGGGAAGAAGATGGCCGGCTCCTCGGTCGGGGCGCCGGGCTCGTCCTTCGGGATGCCCTTCCGCTCGAAGACGTCGCGCGGCCGCTCCAGCTCCTGGATGCCGCTCGCCCGCGGCGGCGTCACCGTGACGACCACCTCGGAGGATTCGATCTGCATGTAGCGCTCGATCGTGACGAGGGTCGCGATCAGCAGGATGACGAGGTGGATGCCCGCGGAGATGAACCACCACGGCGCGTTGGAGATCCACCCGCGCTCTTCCTGGACGATGATCTCGCCGCCCTCGGCCTGCTCATCGGTCTCGAGCATCGGCGCTTCTTCTTCGGGTCGCTGCGGCATATCGGACCTCCCTTAAGCCAGCTTCAAGCCAAGACCCACTAATCCGGGATACGACGGGGGGCGGGTCCCCCGGAACGCCCGGCCAGGAACACCTTGACCGTGAGGAACGTCAGGAACGCGAGCAAGGCGACTCCGAGGAGCACGGCGACCGGAAGGAACCGGTACTGGGCCGGCGTCTTCGGCGGCTGCACCTTCGCGATGTTGCGCGCCACGAAGAGCGGCGCCTGGTGGAACTCGCCGGACCGGTCCGACCGCTCGTACTTCACGCGCCGGAGGAACACGGCGTCGAGCACCACCGGGGTTTCCTTCTCGATGTCCGGCGGCGGCTCCACGAAATCGACGAAATAGACTTCCTTCGGGGCCTCCGGCAGGGCCAGGTAGGCGCGCGTGACCGTCTCCACGCCGCCCACCGGCGGCGCCAGGCGCACGGGGCCGTCCGGCGCCTTCCAGAATTGCAGGCGAAGGCGGACGGTCAGGCCGCGGAGGTCGTCGGTGCTCGCCATCAGGTCCTTGTAGTCGGCTTCCTTGGCCAGGCCCGCCAGCCGCGCGGGGTCGACCGTGGCCAGGTACTTCACGAGGTAGCGGTACGGCTCGTCGCGGACGTCGGGCGGCACGTCATCCGCCACCTTGTCGAGCATGCCGTCGAAGCGCACTTCTCTCGGGGCGGCCGAGGAGGGGTCGCGCGGCGTGTACTTCATCGCGCCGAAGGCCTTGCGCTCCGCTTCGCGCTCCTTCGCGGCGATCTGCGGCTCCACGACGAGGAACCAGCCGGCGACGACGCACAGCATGAGGGAGACCAGGGCCAGGTTCCAGCGGAAGAGCCGGGTCCCCCAGAAGGGCACCGGGTTGGGCTGGAGCCATCGGGCCGCGGACGGCCGTCGGCGTTCCTGGTCCATATACATTCTTTGCCGGGTTTCCCTAGTGGCCCGCCTTCATCGGCACTTCGATCGGGGCCGCGAACTCGATCCGTTCGAGCTTGTCCTTCTTGCACAGGTCGAGCACGTGGATCACGTCCTTCCACGGGACGTCCGCCAGCGCGTCGATCAGCACCGGGAAGTCGGCCTTCCCGAGCTTCTTGTAGTCGTTCGACATCTGGTTGATCGTCTGCATGAGCTCGAGGTCGCTGTTCGCGGGGGCGCGGTTGCCGACCTTGATCACGGTGCGGCCGTCCACCCAGCGCATGAACACCCGGATTTCCTCGAGCACGATCTTCTCGGGCGGGGTCTGCTCGACGCCGCGGTCCTTGGGAAGCCAGGTCTCGATCTTGCCCTCGAGCTGCTTGAACTTCAGCGAGCACATGAAGAAGAGGCAGAGGCAGAAGATGACGTCCACCATCGGCACCACGTTGATGCCGACGGGGTTGTCCGACGCCTCGCCGATGTTGCTGGAGCCTGCCACGGTTCCTCCTTGGTCCTCAGTTCGCCTTGGACTTCTTGCCGCCGGACTGCTCGGGCTGGGCGGCGCCGACGTCGATCTTGTACATCCCGGCCTTGGCGCAGACGTTCATCGCCTTCTGCGGCATCCCGTAGGGAGCCGAGCCGTCCGCCCGGATCATGACCTTGCGCTCGGAAACCCGGGGCGCCTTGGGATCGGTCCCCTTGCGGCCGAGGGCGGCCTCCTTGTCGAGGAACGCGAAGAGCTTGTCCATGTCGGTGTAGTCGGTGCCCTTCACGCCCATCCGCCAGTGCTTCTCTTCGCGGCAGATGCCGCCCTTCTCGTACACGTCGCACTTCAGCTGCTGCCCGAGCAGGTGGTAGACGTTGATCGTCAGCCGGTCCGCCTGCTGGGCGTCCGTGTCGGGCTTGTCCTCCTTCACGACGTCGGCCATCGGCAGCCGGACGTCCTCCAGCTCGCGCTGCCCCATGTCGGACGCGATCATGAGGAAGAGCAGCAGGAGGAACATGATGTCGATCATCGGAATGAGGTTGGGAGTGATGTCCTCCTGGATCGATACCCCTTTTTTCGACATGCCTTAGTCCTCGGTTCGAGCCTCGGAGCCTCCTACTTCGCCGCGCCCTGCTGGGCCTCGGGCGACATCGTCCGCGCCAGCATCTCGCCGACCGCGTTGTTGATGCGCAGCGTCACGTCGGAGATCTTGTTCTTCATGAAGAAGTAGGCGGTCAGGAAGACGACCGCGATGAACAGGCCGATCGTCGTGTTCACGAGCGACTCGTACACGCCGTGGGCCATGTCGCCGGGCGTGGGCGACTTCAGCGTCTCGATGACCTGGAAGGACGCGATCATGCCCGTCACCGTGCCCAGCAGTCCGAGCAGGGGCCCGATGTTGCCGACGAGCGACAGGTAGCTGATCTTGGAGTTGAGGCGGAAGGCCTCGACCATCGCCGTCTCCTCCATGCCCTTCTTCGTCTCCTCGAAGCCGCCGAAGCTGCGCGCGAGCGCGCCCGCGATGATGCGGCTCGAGTAGCTCTTGTCCTCGGAGGCGATCTGGTAGGCCTCGTCCACCTGGCCCTGGGACAGGAGGTTCTCCACCTCGGCCAGGACCGCGTGGTTCTCCAGCTTGGACTCGCTCATCGTCACCAGGAACTGGATGAGGAGCGCCGTCCCGATCATCGACGTCGTGACGAGCAGGATGCCGACCAGTCCCGTCGACTTGAACAGGTCGAACCAGCTCTTCGTGGACTTGACCTGGTCGCCGGCCCCGTGATCCTGCATCGCGAAAGCGGCTCCCGCGAAGACCACGACCGCCATCGCCACACCCAAGTACGGACTCAGCTTCCGAAGCATGTCGCTCTCCCAAAAAAAGGAATGTCAGGGGAAATTACAGGGCCACGACGAGTCCGCCCGGCCCACTCCGGACGAACCCTTGACACGCCTCCTATCGCAGAGGACGTGCCACCCGGTGTGCCACTTTATACGCTGAATTTGACGCCCTGAAACCAAAATACACTTCATCAATCCGCAACAGTGTGGCATTTTTCCACAGCCGCGCTCTCCGGGGCGGAGTTCGCTCGATTCCGGCCCGCTAATTTGTAAACTATGAGTGTGGCAATATGCCCCACGCGCACGCAATCATTTATGTATTAAAGCTTTATCGTTGTCAACGGGCAGATAGAACGTGAACGTGGACCCTTTTCCGGCCTCGCTGGAGATGACGATCTCGCCCTGGTGGTTCCGGACGATCTCCCGGCAAATCGCCAGGCCCAACCCGACCCCCAGGCCGGACTCTTCCTTCCCCTCGGCCGCCTTGGTCGTGAAGAAGGGCTCGAAGGCCCGCTTGATCAGCTCCGGGGGCATCCCCCCGCCGGTGTCCGCGACATCGACCCGGACGTGCTCGGTGTCCTCCAGGGGAACCCATACCCCCGGGGCCACCTTTTCCACCTCCTCGCGCGGGGCGAGGCGAACGGAGACCGAAAGGCGCCCCCCGGCGCTCATGGCGTCGAGGGCGTTGGAAAAGAGGTTGAGCAGGACCTGCTCGATCTGGTCGGGATCGGCCACGATCACCGGGAGACCGTCGGGAACCTTCAGCTCCACCGACACGCCGCGCTTGCGCGCGACCGGCTCGATGAGCTGCGTCTCGCGCTTGATGACCCCGTCCAGGTGGACGGGCTCGGCCTTCGGCGGCGGAACGCGCATGCTCCGGAGCACGTTCCGGACGATGCTGGTGAGCCGGTCCACCTGCCCGTCGATGATCCGGAGCCGTTCGGCCACCTTGGGATCCCCCGCTCCCCCGTCGAGCAGCAACTGGAGGTGGCCCGAGATCGCGTTGAGCGGCGTCCCGAGCTCGTGCGCGATGATCGTCGCCACCTGGCCGAGGGTCGCCAGCTTCTCCATCGTCGTCATCTGCCGCTGGGTCGTGAAGAGGCGCTCGTTGACCTCCTGGAGCTGGGCGTTCTTCGAAGCGAGCTCCTCGGTGGCCTCCTGGATCTTCTGCTGCAGCTCCTCGTTGAAGCGCCGGATCTGGTCGAGCAGCTGGCGGTTCTCGTCGATGCTCGCCTTGAGCCGGCGCATCATCCGGTTGTAGGTGCCCCCGAGCCAGCCGAACTCGCCGGTCCGGTGCGGCACGTGCGCGGCGAGATTGCCCGCCTCCGTCGCCTCCATCGAAGCCGTGAGCTCGCCGATCGGGCGACGGACGGCCACGTGGAAGAAGAGGGCGACGCCGACGCCGACGACGAGGAGCATCCCGGCTCCGCCGAGGACGAGGTTCATCCGGAGCTTGGGGAGCTCGGGGCCCAGCCCGATTTTGTCGGGGACCACCCTCAGGTGCAGCAGGCCCAGCGGGATCCTCCGGTCCAGCACGACGCCCATGAGCGGCACCGAATAGAGCCTCATCTCGACCGGGCCGCTTTGAATCCTCTTCCAGAGAATCTTGCCTTGAAGCATGGCGTCCACGTCCTGGGGGGTGGCCCGGTCCGACACATTCGGGCCGTGCCGGGCGTGCGCCTCGAGGTCCGTGCCCTTCAAGCCGTAGACCGCCATGCCCTCGACGCCCGGGTACCGCTCGATGATCGCCATCAGGTCGCGCCCCAGCTCGGCCTCCTGCTCCTCCTGCCGCAGGAGCAGCGAGTTCCGGGTCTGCTTCAGCCAGTCCTCCATGCGGAAGGTGAGGATCTGGACGAGGTCGTCCACCTCGCGCTCGTGGAGGGCCTCGATGGTGCGGAAGTTGTAGATGTAGTAGATGAGCAGGGTCGGCCCGACGACCATGACGAGGACGAGGTAGAGTTTGAACGCGAGATTGAGCCCGATCCCGCGCGGCGTGATTTTCACGGCAACCCTAAGATACCTGAATCTCCAGGAGTCCTGCGTTCAACGTCCAAGGTGATCCAAGGTCCGGGGCCAAGGACCCCGGATCACCTTGGACCCGGGACGCAGGACTCTGACCTGAGTCCCGATGAGTCCTGCGTTCAACGTCCAAGGTGATCCAAAGTCCGGGGCCAAGGACCGACTTCGGACCAGGGACCCCGGATCACCTTGGACCCGGGACGCAGGACTCTGACCTGAGTCCCGATGAGTCCTGCGTTCAACGTCCAAGGTGATCCAAGGTCCGGGGCCAAGGACCGACTTCGGACCAAGGACCCCGGATCACCTTGGACCCGGGACGCAGGACTCTGACCTGAATCCCGAAGAGTCCTGCGTTCAACGTCCAAGGTGATCCAAGGTCCGGGGCCAAGGACCGACTTTGGACCAGGGACCCCGGATCACCTTGGACGCAGGACCCGGGACTCTGACTTGATTTCATCCGCCCCTTCGGTCACAATCCCGGTCGTCGGTGGTCCGAGCAGGAGGTTTATCGCCATAGTCACGTCGCGCCAGCTCGCCGTCGCATGCGCCCGCATCGCCGACGATAAGAAAGCCTCGGACATCGTCCTCCTGGATCTCCGAAAACTCAACGGCATCACGGATTACTTCGTGATCTGCTCGGCGCTCAACGACCGCCAATCGCGCGCCATCGCCGAGGAAGTGGCCGTCGAGATGAAGCGGAAGGGCCTGCGGGCGTTCGGCATCGAGGGCCACCGCGGCGCCCCGTGGATCCTCGAGGACTTCGGCGACTTCGTCCTGCACGTCTTCCGGGAGAACCACCGCAAGTTCTACGACCTCGAGACCCTGTGGGCCGACGCGCCGCGGGTCTCGTGGGAGAAGAAGGCCAGGACCAAGAAGGCGGTCGCTCCCGCCACCGGCACCGAAGGGTAACTGCGCGAGTTCGCCAAACCATGGACGAAAGCCCATGACCTGCGCAGCTTCCAGCGCGGGCCCGGGCACGATGAACCCGTGAGCAACCCCCACCACTCTCTAGAGCCGGAACTCGTCGACACGATCGTCAAGTCCCTCAAGGAAATGGGCGTCGACGACCCCTCGAGCGTCAAACCGCTCACCGAACCGCCCGCTGATCTCAAGTTCGGCGACGTCACCAGCAGCGTCGCGCTGCGTCTCGCCAAGCCCCTCAAGAAACCGCCGCGCAAGATCGCCGAAGAACTGGCCGCGAAGCTGGGGGACTGGAAAGTCTCCGTCGCCGGCGCCGGTTTCCTGAATTTCGATTTCGGTCCCGCGTTCGCGGGGAGCACGATCGAGGAAGCCCGCCAGGCGGGCCCCGAATTCGGTCGCGGAGACGCGAAAACCGTCAAAGTCCTTGTCGAGCATACGAGCGCCAATCCCACGGGACCGCTGCACATCGCGCACGGCCGCCAGGCCGCCATCGGCGACTCGCTCGCCCGCATCCTCGCGTTCGCGGGCTTCACCGTCGGCCGCGAGTTCTATGTGAACGACACCGGCAACCAGATGGAGAACCTGGGGCGCTCCATCCTGGCCCGCTACCTGGAATCGAAGGGGAAGACGCTCGAGTTCGACGGAAAGCCCTATCTGTTCGACGGT
>Ga0209382_10009001_pt1 | contig 12518 bp, 9 predicted proteins | sample SoiMetdeltSBSDD5_FD_187599 | JGI IMG/M metagenome (GOLD analysis project Ga0209382, IMG submission 187599) | Bulk soil microbial communities from a Populus tree surrounding site in Tennessee, USA - Soil MetaG P. deltoides SBSDD5 (SPAdes) (version 2) | ecosystem: Environmental > Terrestrial >... | reverse complement strand
CTTCCCATCGTCGGGAAACTGCACGAAGTCGTCGTAGGTGAGCTTCGCGGGGTTGCCGGTCTTCATTCGATCGCTCCCGGCCATGCGCTCATTCTACCGTCGTCCACGCGAGCCTCATGCCGTTCTGGCCAGGCAGTGAAACGAGAGATTTCGGACGTCGTTACGGACTTGTACGACGAAACGACGGTGCTGGGACTGTCGTGGCGTCGCAGAATCGGCGTGTACTTCAATGGGTGACGGCGCGTCCGAGTCCGGCAAAGCCGGACACTACGTACGAAGCGGTTCTTACCGCGCCTCGTCGTACGCGACTTGGGCGGCCAGCGTTACCCGGTTGGCGCCGCGGTAGGCGAGGCCCGTGAATTTCTTCGGCATCTCCTCTTGAAGAGTCGCAGCCGTGTCATCTGACGATCGTCCCTGTTTCTTCAGCTCTGCGACGCGGGTTTGCAGCGCACGAAAATAATCGCGGTACGTCGCGATCATCGATTCGTCGCCTCGACGCCCGTGGCTTGGGATGATGATGGCTGGCTTCATCGCCGCCAGCCGATCGAGCACCGCACCCCACGTTCGGACGCCCGAATAGGAAGTCTGAAACGCCGGGAACGCGGGCATGACGATGTCGCCGGCGAAGAGGACGCGGTCCTCCTCCACGAAGAACACCGTGTCCCCGCGGGTATGTGCGGGCCCTTCGCCGACGATCCTGACGTGAACGTCACCCAGATCGAGTCGGTAATCGCGGTCGAATGAGATGTCCGTTTTCCGGAAGTTCGTGCCCTTGAGCAGCCCGGCATTGAAAGGGTTTTGCGTCGCGAAGTTCAGAGCGAAGCTCAACCCGAGCTCGGCGATGTCCTGATCCTGCACCTTCCATCGAATGACCTTCGTCGCGGGAGGAAGACCCTGCGCGCCGAGATCGTGCTCGGCGTGAAAATGGGTCATCGCAAGGTACTGTTCGCCTCCTCGCGTGACCTTCGCGGCCTCACGCGCGACGGTTTCGCCGTTTCGTGGCCCGAGTCCCGTGTCGATGACGAGAGTCCCACGACTGCCGACGATGATGCCGATGTTGGAGACCTGAGGCACATCGCCGTCGGGAATCCAATACACGTGCGACGAAATCTTCTCTGTCGCGTTCTCACGCACGAGGGGCGGAGGATTGGTCTGTTGCGCGCGCAGCACAACGCCGGCTGTCGTGGCACTCACGATGGCGACAATGAGAATCCGAGCCCGCATGCGAAATTGCTCCTCCTGCGCACGTAGGGTGCGACTTTTCGCCGCGCCTGGCGGCCGTGAAGGCCCGCCCTACGCTGGTTCAGCGCCCCGGACAGCTGTCGGGCAGCACCTGAAAGCCCTCGACGTCGAGCACAATCTGGTTGTACATAGGGTCGCGGATCGGATCGCGCGGCGAGACGCCGCCAATCCGCACACGGCCGCCTAGCAACGACACGCCGCCCGGTCCGGCCATATCCGACTTCCGCACGAGGCCCGTAATCTCCACCATGGTCGCTTCGCGTCGCCTGATGTCGTCGAGCACGGCCCGCGGTCCTGACAACCGGAACCTGCGGCCGGGAGCGATCCCCTTCGAGGTATTTTCACGACCTTCCGCCTCTTCAACGACGAACAGGCGGTCCTTCGCGCAGCCCGGGACGGTAATGCGCGTCGAATCGCTCGGGACGGGGCGTTCCTGCCCGGCAGCGGCGGCCGAGACGGCGAGAAGCACGAGGGCGACAAACACCTTTTGCATGGCGGAAGTGTAACGCCGTTGGGGAGTTCAGCGTGCAGGTGCAGGGTGCAGGGTGCCAGGTGCATGCCACGCGCTGCACCCTGCACGCGTACTTTGCACGCTGCACCTTGCACTTTGAACGCCAAAAAAGCACGACTTGCGTGTTGTTGCATCGAAGCGTAGTCTCTGTCGAACGCCGGATTTCCGGCGAGCGGAAGCGAAGCGCGGACCGAGTCCGCCACCTCATTCGCGGAAGGAGCGCAAAAATGACGACGAACAGAGCGCTGACTCTGGCAATAGCGGCCGTCATCGGCATCATTTGGATTACCTCAGGGGCGGGCACGGGTGCCATCCAGCAAAGCGGCAATGCGGTTCGCATCGACAACGATGACATTGGGGGAGTAGTAACCGGCCCGCGTGGGCCGGAAGCGGGCGTCTGGGTCATTGCGGAAACAACCGACCTGCCTACCCGGTTCAGCCGCACAGTCGTGACGGACGAACAGGGGCGGTATCTCGTGCCCGACCTGCCCAAGGCGAACTACAGCGTCTGGGTGCGCGGCTACGGACTGGTGGATTCGTCGAAGGTGCAATCGGCGCCGGGTCGGGTCCTGAACCTCACCGCGTTGACGGCGCCCAATCCTCGAGCGGCCGCGGAATACTACCCGGCTGCGTACTGGTACTCGCTCGTGCAGGTGCCCGCCAAGAGCGAATTCCCCGGCACCGGGCCCGAAGGTAACGGCATCAACCCGAACATGAAGACCCAGGCCGACTGGATCAGGATGATGAAGTCGGGAGGCTGTACCACCTGTCACCAGCTTGGCACCAAGGGGACCCGCGAGATACCCGCAGCGCTTGGCACGTTCGCGTCGGGCGCCGCTGCGTGGGACCGACGGGTGCAATCGGGACAGGCCGGCAGTCAGATGAGCAACGGCCTGGATAACATGGGCCGCCGGAGGGCGCTCGCGATGTATGGCGACTGGACCGATCGGGTTGCGAAGGGCGAGGTTCCACCTGCTCCGCCGCGACCTCAGGGCGTGGAGCGAAACGTGGTGGTCACCCAGTGGGACTGGGCGGATCCGAAAGCCTATCTCCACGATGTCGTTTCAACCGACAGGCGCAATCCAAGGGTCAACGCCAACGGACCGATGTACGGCTCGCTCGAGTTGAGCGCCGACTATCTGCCCGTGCTGGATCCCACCCGGCACACCGCCACCCAGGTGAAGCTGACGGTGCGAGATCCGAACACGCCACGCACGTCGGCGACGATGCCCCACCCATCACCGTACTGGGGCGATGAACCGATCTGGACCAGCAGGAACAACGTGCACAACCCGATGATGGATGAGCAGGGGCGCGTCTGGATTACGTCAGCGATACGCCCGCCCGCGAATCCGGACTTCTGCAAGGAAGGGTCGAGTCACCCCTCCGCGAAGCTGTTTCCGCTCAACAACTCAGGGCGGCATCTCGCGATGTACGACCCGAAGACCCAGAAGATCACGCACATTGGCACGTGCTTCGGGACCCACCATTTGATGTTCGCCGAGGATGCGAATCGTACGCTCTGGACGAGCGGTGGGGGCCAGGTGGTCGGGTGGCTGAACACGAAGATGTTCGAGCAGACGGGCGATGAGGCGAAGTCGCAGGGGTGGACCGCGCTCATCATGGACACCAACGGCAACGGCAAACGCGACGCCTACGTCGAACCCGATCAGCCGCTCGATCCCGCGAAGGACAAGCGCTACGGCGGCGCCTTCTACGGCGTGTCACCCGCGCCGGACGGCTCAGTATGGGGAACGGTCCTGGGTCTGCCGGGTGCGGTCGTCCGGTTGAATCCGGGCTCGAATCCTCCAGAGACGACGTTGGCGGAGGTGTATCAGCCGCCCTTCAACAACCCGAACGCGAAGGTTCAGGGATATTCGCCGCGCGGGTTCGATATCGATCGCAACGGCGTCGCCTGGCTGCCGCTCGCCAGCGGACACATGGCCAGCTTTGACCGCCGCAAGTGCAAGGGGCCGCTCAATGGGCCGAATGCGACGGGACAGCATTGCCCAGAAGGCTGGACGCTGTATCCCGAACCGGTCCCGCAGTTCAAGGGTGTGACGGATTCAGGCAGCGTCGAAGCCAGCTACTACACGTGGGTGGATCAGTTCGACACGTTGGGCCTTGGCAGGAACGTGCCCATCAACACCGGAAATGCAGCTGAAGGGCTGCTGGTGCTGAAGGATGGCAAGTGGGTGGTCCTGCGGGTGCCGTATCCGACCGGGTACTACACCAAATGGCTCGACGGCCGGATCGATGACCCCAACGCGGGGTGGAAGGGCAAAGGACTGTGGAGCACGGTGAGTACTCGAGCGCCGTTCCACATGGAAACGGGCCAAGGCACCACGAGCAAAGTCGTCAGATTCCAGCTTCGCCCTGATCCGCTCGCGAAGTGATCTGAGTCGTACCCGACGTACGTAGTGTCCGGCTTTAGCCGGACCTACGTACGAAGTCTATTGCGGCGCCCTCATTTCTGGATACGGGTAGTACTTCTCGAGGTCGAAGGCGTAGCACTCGTAGTCGAACAGCTGCACGTTCTTCTGCTTGTGGCGGTAGAGCACCATGCTCATGTTCCAGGGCCGCGTGAATACCTTCGGATCCTCGATCGTCACGTCGTACTGGATGTGATCGGGACTGATCAGGGTGTAACGCTCCACCAGATGCAGCGCTTCGCTGTGGAAGTTCCCGGCTCTGTCGAACCAGGTCTGGTTGTTGAAATGCACCACGTCGACGACGAGCGTGTCGCCTTCCCACCGCCCGCGCGAGTCACCCAGCCACCATTCGATCGGGCCCCGCGGATGTGACGTTCCGTTGGTAAAGATGAAACGCACGGCATGGACGTACTCGAAGAGCATCGTCAGGTCGTTCTGCGTCTGGATGATCTGGAACGGAAAGGGCATGTACATCAGGCGCGGCACGCCGGGTAGGTAGCACTTGGCCTCCGGGTCGAGCGACGCGCGCTTTTCGTAGTTTTCCTTCTTCTTGGCCAGCGCCGCCGGCTGATACGGAATCTCGTTTCCCACGACAACGCCCTGCCCGCCCGGCACGCCTTTCTGGGCGGCATGATCCTGAACGTCCCACGCCGCCGTATTCATGGCCTGCCAGATCCCGGAGAAATCGGGCTTTCCGTCCGCGGTTCTCGGGATGGCTGCCGAACCTTGCGCGAGGACGACGTTAGCGGGCGCGAGCATGGCGAACGACAGCAGCATCGCGAGAATCCAGAAGGTCGGGCGGCCGGGTTCTCTCACTAGCGATCTCCTTATCGAGGACCTATCGGAGCACATTGCTGGCGCGGGCTCGCTCGACGTACAGCTGCACGTCAGCAGGCAGCAGGAGGCGTTGATGCTCGAGCTTCTCGGCTGCCTTCTGCACCGCAGCCACGTATCCATCGTGATTCTTGTAGCGCTCTTCGAGAGACAGGCGCGGATCACCGGCCTCCATCCGCTCTGCCTTCGTCGTCTTGAACGCGATGTGCTGACCGTTGGCTTCGCAGCCGTCGTTTTCGCCGAAGCCGGCGCGGCGCAGCGCCCAGCCCGTCGTCGTCGCGATAGGCGCCTCGACAGGCGGAAGGCGGATCCCTGCTACCTCGTTGCCGTCTCGATCGACCTTCGAGACAAAAATTGGATAGGCGGCGCGACCAGCGAGTGAGGCCGGATATTTCGAGACGATGCCCTTGTCGAGTGTCGCACCGAAGTCGAGGAAGTACCGGGTGGTAATGACGCCCGTATAGTTCACGCCAGGGATGGTGGGCCAGCCCAGCGCTTCCTGCGGGACGGTGCTGGTCTGAAAGCCGGGCCGATGGACTGCCTGCACCATTGTGCCGTCTGTGCGTCGCGGTACCTGGCTCTTGGGGGGCTCCGTACCTTGGGTCGCCCACTGATCCAGCGCCACGAGCAGCGCACGCAGCGCGGGAAACGGGCTCGTCGGGTTGAGCGGGTGCTGGCACGTTCCCATGCTGTTCACATTCCCGACGCCGTGTGACAGGCCGGAGATAAGGAAGAAGCGCACGTTTTCCGGATCGGGCAAGTCGTTGCCGTGTGTGTCGGTGTGCAGCAGCGAACCGGCCTTCACCCAGTACTCATTCGAAGAATTTCCATCAAAGGCCTTTGGACACGTGTTGCTGGCCGTGCAGCGCGCGCTGCGTCCTCCGGTCTTCCCGCTCAGATGGTCCGTGAGCACCTGATAGGCAAACGGAAAAACACCCTCGGGATACAAGTGGTTCTGTCGGTTCCGCTCAGTCCTGCCTGTTTGGGCGAAGCGGTAGTTGATCTGATTGCCGCTGCCACCGCCCGTCCATTTGAGCATGCCGTCGAGCACGCGCCCGTGCTTCTCATCCTCGTTGAATCCGAGCGCCAGGAAGTCGTTGAGCGCGCGTGTGGGTTGCGAAATCGAAAAGCTATACGTGTAACGCACATGCCCCGCGAGCGGATTTGGAGTGCCGGCTGTGTCCTTCTCCGCGTGGCGGAGGAATGACATGAAATCGCGTGTCGCTGCCAGGCCTACGGCGGCCACCACAGGATCCTTGGCCGTATACATGAACTCGTAAACGTAACTCTGCTTGAAGGGCGTTCCCGCCGGCAGAAGGCGAATGGTCTTCTCGTTGACGTACTCCCATGCGCTTGAGGGCACCGTGGTCGGCTGGTCGTCGAGCCGCGCTCGCAGCGTTAGCGTCGCTTTCGACTTGTCCATAGATGCGGCCGGATACGTCAAGTCGTACTTGACGTTCTTCGCATCGTCGAAGTTGATGTACTCGTACGACGGGCCGGTAATGCTCGATCCGTCCGGGTTCTTTGCGACGGGCACGGAGATCGTCATCCCATCGTCATCGGTCGTGGCGCCAAAGTCCCAACCGTTGCCGACAACGGCATAACCGAGGTTCATCACGAATCCGTTGCCTGCCTGCGCGGCGGTAGTGGGGCTGTTGCTCAACGGAGCATCATTGAGAGCGCCGAGCCGCATCTCGCCGCGGTTGTTGAAGTCGAGGATCACCTTGTGGTTGCCCTTGGTGAGATCGATCGGCTTCAGAATAAAGATGTCCATCGAATACTCGACCTTGCCGCGGGCGTTCCGGGGCGCGCGCGCCAGGTCTGTGATGACTGCGTTTCGCGGATCGGCGGGGTCGAGCTCGCCGTAGGCTTTGCCGCGAAGCCTCTCGTACTGGCCGACGCTTCCGTTCGGTCCAAACGCACGACCCTCGAACGTTGGCGATTCGGAGCGCGCGCGGTCGATGACGATCCGTGTGACCTGCGCCTCCACCATGAGAGGTGTCAGGGTGATGGCGGCGGCTGCGACGAGCGCGCGACGCAACGGCGATCTACATGCGTTCATAGAGCCCCCTCGTCAGCTCGAGATTTTTTCCGTGTGGGCGTAGCGCCCTGCGATGTAGCCCTGGCACAGGCAGCGGGCGAGACCATGCATCGAAAATCCGCCGGCTGACTCTCCACCGCAGAAGAGACCAGGAATCACGGCGCCGTTCATATCCATGACCTGGCACCTGGCGTTGATGCGCAACCCTCCACGAGTGTCGTGAATTACTGGAGTCGCCCATGCCGCATAGAAAGGCGGCTTGGCGATCGTGTACTTGGGAGTTGGCTTGCCGAAGTCGTCGTCTCGCCCGGCATCGACAAACGAGTTATAGCGCGCCACTGTCGCCTCCAGTGCCGCAGGTGGCATGGGGACGCGTTGATACTTCATCACGATCTTTCTGGCCAGGTCGGCGACCGTGTTCGCCGTGAAAAAGAACCCAGCGTCGAGATCGACGTGAGGTGGTTCGGGTGTCCACTGCTCACGCGATACGGCGTCGGCATCGAAGATGGCCCAGATTGGGCCGCCGCCGTTGTGGCCATCGCCAAGGCCGGCCATGGCGGCGTTGATGAAGTTGTTCGGGTTGTACTTGACGTTCTTGGCGTTGAGATAGCTGCCCGGATGGTACGGATTGATCTGGTTGTACTGATTGCCCGTGAAGTCGTCGCCCGTTTCGTCGTAGAAACGTTTGCCGAGCATGTTTACGAGGACCAGGTTTTGCCAGTCTCCAACTCTCAGGCCCGAGGCTCGGGCCTGCGCGAAGACGGGACTCCCCGGCATCCACGTGAGGTTCACGTACCCATATTGACAGCCGATCTTGCCCGGCTTGGTCAGTCCCGAACCGGTTTCGCTCGAAAAATTCGCCAGCCCCCAAAGCGACGCACCTATCGCCATCGACGCCAACTCGCCGCTGGCATCCTGATCGGACCAGGGCATCCCCGCGAGTCCGCAGTATTCCTCGGTCAGCCGGGGATCGAACATCCGGCGGAAATTCACGTTGCCCGAGACGCCTCCCGTCGCGACGATAACCGCCTTACGCGCGCGAATGTTCAGCGTGTTGCCGTTGTGGCGCACCTGGATGCCAAGCACCCGGCCCGCGTGCGGCTCCTCGCGGTAGATGGCCAGCATGCGGTGTTCGAGCAGGAATTCGACGCCCGCCTTTTTGGCCGCCGCCTCGAGCGGGCGCATGAGCCCGTTTCCGTTGGAGGTCGTGGCTCGCACCGAGGCGTCGGTTGGCCTGCCGGTCTGCACCTGCGGCCAGTCGCCTGCCCAGACGTGCATCTGCCGAGGAACCGAATTGCCGTGCGCGCTGCCGGCACGGCCATCGGGTTTCTCATTGACGAACTTCACGCCGTGCCCGACGAGAAATTCGAACGTCTGCGCGCAGTTGTCTGCAAACGCCCGGATGATCTCGTGGTCGTTATAGCGGTAGTCAGGAAAGCCGTTCGGTTGCACAACCGACCAGTCGGTCAGGTCCTGGAATACGAGGTCAGGGTTGTCGACGATGCCCGCCCTTTTCTGAACGCTCGTACCACCGCCGAGTGGAATGTTGGCGCCGCTGCAGATCGCGTGGCCGCCGATGTCGTTATGAGCTTCCACGACGATTACCGACGATCCCGCTTCACGCGCGACGATGGCGGCGGGCATGCCGGCGGCGCCGGAGCCAATGATCACGACGTCCGCCTCACGATGCCAGCTCCGTGGACGCTGCGGAGCCTGGGCGAGCGCGGGGGTGGGCGACGGCAGTTGGCCAGTCGCGACCGCGGCCCCGGTGACGGCGGCGGTCTTGAGCAGATCGCGGCGCGAAATCCTGCTCTTCGGTGCCATGTTTCGGCGCGGCGATTATACAAGTCAGAAGTCACAAGGCACAAAGCACAAGCACAAGGCCCCAGGCCTCAGGGCCCAGGCCCCAAGGCCCAAGGCCTGGAACCACGCGCTGGAAATCGGAGTAAACTCCGGGCATCTGCAGGAGGGCCGGTGAGAACGTCACTGCATGCGACTCTGCTGGCGAGCGTGGTGCTCCTTGCTCAGCCGGTTTGGGGCCATCACTCCACGTCCGCGATCTTCGAGAACGACAAGCGCATCACAGTCACAGGTACCCTCACGAAGGTCGACTGGATCAACCCACACATCGTGATCTTCCTCGAGAGCACGGGCGGATCGGCCCCGGAAACCTGGAGGATTCAGGGCAATCCGCCGGCGTGGTGGAGGACTGTGGGCGTGGGCCGCGCCGACTTCGCGAAGGGTTTGGGTCAGAGCGTGACCGTCGAAGCGCTTCCCGCACAGGACGGCTCGCGCTACGGATACCTCCGTCGAATCCGCTTTGCTAACGGCGACACTCTTGAATCCATGAACACGCTGTAAGGAGACACGCGATGAAGCGCATCATCTGTGCGGCCATCATCTCGACGCTGCCTACTGCAATCGCGTCGGCGCAGCAGCCGACCCCTGCAGCTGGTCAGCGGCCGGACATCAGTGGCATCTGGTCAACGTTCCCGGGCGTGAATCCTGTCTCAGGGCTCAAGCGAGAAGTTGCAGGCGTGGCCGACACGCGTATCGTCGACCGCACGGCAATCCGAGGCGTCGTCAGCGAGGGTCGCGGTGTGCTGCCGTGGACCGCTGCGCCATCGTACAAGCCTGAATTCCAGGCAAAGGTCAAGGCGCTCGACGCTCAACAGAGCAAGACTGACCCTGTGTTCTACTGCGCACGGCCGGGACTGCCGAGAGTTGGGCCGCCTCGTCGCATTATTCAGATGCCGAACGAGATGATCTTCCTCTACGAGGACATGTCTGGCGATCCCTATCGCATTATTCCGACCGACGGCCGCGCGCACCGCGCAAACGCCAATCCGTCGTACTACGGAGACGCAGTGGGGAGATGGGAAGGGGAGACGTTCGTCATCGACGTCCGGAACTTCGTCGAGGATACGTGGTTTGGCGAGAAAGGCTATTTCCATACCGACGCCATGCGGATCACCGAACGGCTGTGGCGTGATGGGGAGAATCTCGTGTGGCAGGTCACCGTGGACGACCCTCACGTCCTCACTGCTCCGTGGACGATGGCGCCGCGGATGATCAAGCGTTCGACGCAGGCGCTCGAAGAGTCGCCGGCCTGTCGCGAGCAGGATGGTGCGCTGCTCCAGAACGATGATCATCACGATCAGCGGTGAGCGCTGAGGCTTTAGGCTCTGGGCTTTAGGCTTTTGGCGGAAGGGCTCAAGGCGCGCGAATGCCTGCGAAGCCTAGAGCCTAACGCTCGAAGCCGAGAGCCCATTATCTAATCCCCCTAACGAATTGGAGGACTTCCGATGAATCGAACCGGATATTGCGTTCTGCTCGGGGCGGCCATAGTGGCAGGCTGCACGCAGGCGACGCCGGAACAGCAGGTCGTGAACGACGCGGCGACGGCGCTCGGCGGCCGCGACCGCATTGTTGCGGTGAAGACGATTGTCATGGAGGGGGAGGGCACGCAGTACAACCCCGGGCAGGATGTCACTCCTGAAGCGAATGGGCAGACGTTCACCGTGACGACCTATCGTCGCGCCATTGACGTCGCAGGCGGCCGTGCCCGTACCGAGCTCACGAGGAGGCCCAACTTCACGTTCTTCCAGGGCCCCGCCCCTCAGCGACAGGTGAACGGCATAGATGGCGCTGTGGGCTACAACGTCGCCCCGAATGGCGCCGCAACCCGCGTCGCTGATGCCGTAGCCAACGATCGTCGCGCCGCCAATTTCCACCTGCCGCTCACCGCTGTACGTGCGGCGCTGGATCCGATGGCGAAGTTGGGAAATGTGCGGACCGAGGGCAATGAATCGCTGGTCGATGTGACCGCGGGAGGCCAGACCTTCACGTTGGCTATCGATGCGACGACGAAGCTGCCTACGCGGGTCATGTCGAAAACCGACGACACGAATCTGGGTGACGTTGTGCTCGAAACGAGCTTTGCGGAGTACCAGGGTACGTCGGGGCTGCAGATGCCGGCTCGACTGACCACGAAGACAGACGACTTCACGACGTCGGAAATGAAGATCACGACGTACACCGTTGATGGAGACACCGGCGATCTTGCGGCGCCGGCCGATGCCGTCAAGGCGCCTGCCATCACGGGTCCACCACCTGCGACCGTTGCGGTCGAGGAACTAGCCAAAGGAGTGTGGTACCTAGCCGGGGGATCGCATCACAGCGTGCTGATCGAATTCGCGGACCATCTCACGTTGATCGAAGCGCCACAGAACGAAACAAGAGCGCTGGCAGTGATCGCCAAGGCGCGCGAGCTCGTCCCCGGGAAACCTCTCACCCAGGTCGTCAACAGCCACCATCACTTCGACCACTCTGGCGGCATCCGCGCGGCGGTTGCAGAGGGGCTCACCGTGATTACGCACGAAGGAAACGTCGCGATGTTCAAGGAACAGGCGATGCGGCCCCACACGATCGTGCCCGATGCGCTGCAGAAGAACCCCAAGCCGCTCATGATCGAGGGCGTCAGTGGAGAACGCGTTCTCTCTGATAGCACGATGACGGTGAACCTTTATCCGGTCTCCGGTCCGCACTCCGAGACGATGCTCATGGCGTACTTCCCGAGAGAACGGATGCTCGTCGAAGCCGACGTGTACAACCCCGGAGGCGCGGTGCAGATGTTTGCGGGTCAGTTTCTCGAGCAGGTGAAAAAGCGCAACCTGCGGATCGACCGCATGGTCCCGCTCCACGCCAAGGTCGGGACGTACGCACAGTTCGTCAAGGAGGCTTCGGCGCCGCCGCCAGCGACGAACTAATCCCTGGGTCACCTGATTGAGCAGGAGATCTTTCGTTCACGCTTCTGGGTTCTCGCTTCTCCGTTCGTGTTCAGGTTCGAGGGGCTATGCGCCAGCTGGGAGCTCCCAGGCTGAAACGCCGAACAGGGAACCACTGAACCGCGAACCGAACTCGAACACGAACTGAGAAGGAAGAACCCAGAAGTGTGAACGGCTCGATCTCAGCCGCGGCGCTTGCACGCAGAATTTCGATTGCGCGGTGCACAAGAGCCGTTGTCTCACGTCGAATCGGCGTCCACTTGGTTCAAACGCCGCAAAGTCTGGTATCCCCCAGCGTGAAAACCGCTTCGGAAGCGACTTTCCGCGAAAAAGTGCGAATTGCGGAAGCGCGACCTCAGCCGGAAACTCATTACAAATTCGCGGGTTGGCGTGTACACCCAATGAGATATATGAGCGGCCTGGATGTTTGCGGCGGTGTAATATCGCCACCTGGTCCCGGTTGGCGAGGGACCAAAGGCTCAGGAGGACCGATCATGCGGCGCGCGGCAATGCTCGTTTTCATTCTGCTTCCGTTCGTGGCTGCGGGTGCGGCCTCGCCACCGGCCTCTCAGGGGTCCGGGGCCGCGGGTGCAGTCGCGGAGTGGACCGAGTACCAGAACGTTCAAGACGGCTTCAAGGTCGTGTTCCCGCGCCAGCCAAAGATCACGGAG
>Ga0209382_10009000_pt1 | contig 12519 bp, 9 predicted proteins | sample SoiMetdeltSBSDD5_FD_187599 | JGI IMG/M metagenome (GOLD analysis project Ga0209382, IMG submission 187599) | Bulk soil microbial communities from a Populus tree surrounding site in Tennessee, USA - Soil MetaG P. deltoides SBSDD5 (SPAdes) (version 2) | ecosystem: Environmental > Terrestrial >... | reverse complement strand
GAGGGCGTCGCGCAGGTCGACCCGACCGACACGGAGCTCCGGAGCGAAGTCGTCGGTTCGATCGCCAGCCGGATTTCCGCCTATCCGGGCGTCCGGGCAGCCCTGCTCGACCGCCAGCGGAATTTCGCCGCGCAGACCGGGGGCGCGGTCCTCGACGGCCGTGACATCGGCACGGTCATCGCCCCCCATGCCACCGTCAAGCTGTTCGTCACCGCAACGCAGGAAGTCCGTGCCCAACGGCGGGTGCGCGAGCTGCTCGAACGGGGGATGCCGGCGCATCTCGAGGATGTGCTGGTCGACATTCGCGCCCGCGACGCACGCGATGCCGGCCGGGAGGCGGCGCCGCTGATCCAGGCCGATGATGCCGAGCTCCTCGACACCAGCGAGATGGACATCGACGAGGCGATGGCGGCGGCGGTCAGGCTGGTCGAGGAACGGCTAGCCCACAGCTGAGAAGCGGACGCTGCGCGTTGACGGCTCGGCGCTTTCCAGCCGCACCGCCAGCTCATGCCCCGGAATAAGGCCATCGGCCTTGATCCGCGCCACGACCGGCAGGGAACAGAGCTGGATCCGCGCCCCCCGCTGATCGACATCGGTGACGACGGCGTCGAACTGCTCGCCCTGGCGGTCCTCGAGCGCCACCGCCTCGGCGAGATCGACCACCGCCCGGTGGACCTGGCCGCCCAGCGCGTCCGCCTTTTGCATGACGTCCGGCAGGCGCTCGAATGCGGCCGTGGCGGGCTCGGGTACCGGCTTGCCGCTTGCCACGGCGAGCGCAGCCTCGATGACGTAGCGATCCGCCAACCGGCGCAGCGGGGCAGTGGCGTGCGCGTAGGTCGCGGCGACCGCCGAATGCCACGGCCGCAGGCCCTCACGATAGGGCTGGTAAGCCGCTCCGGGGCTGGCGCGGCGGATCGCCAGCATCAGGGCGGCTTCGGCCGCGTGGGCCGGGTTCAGCCGCCGCTCCAGCTGCTGAAGGCTTTCGGGCTTGGGCCAGGCGACGCCGAGCGCCTTGGCGGTGTGGCGCAGCCGGCGGACCGCCCATTCCTGCGGCTCGTCCATCGTCCGGAAGAGGCCGGTATGTGCTTTCAGCAAGGCATCGGCCACCGCCAGGTTGGTCGCCAGCGACATGGCGGCATTCTTCTGTTCCGCCCAGCATTGCGGCCGAAGCTGGAGGCGATAGCAGCCATTATCGCGCACCACTTCCTGTTCGGGCGGTTCGACGCGCGCCGCGCCGCGCGCCAATTCGGCTGCCTCGATCCGCCGCGACAGCTCGGCAAAGCCGGTCGGCAGCTGATCCTCTCGAACTTCCTCATAGGCAAGCTTGGCGCGGCTGCGGATGCGCGCCCGCTCGGCGCCGTCCAGCCTGGCCTCGCCGTTCGGGTCGACGCGGACGGTGAAGATGATGGCCGGCCGCTCGCCGTCCGGCAGCAAGCTGGCCGCACCTTCGCTCAGGATCGGCGGATAGAGCGGCGCCTTGCCGTCGGGCAGATATTGCGACGTGCCGCGGTGCCAGGCTTCGCCGTCCATCGCCCCGCCGTCCGGAACGAACCCGCCGACGTCGGCGATGGCGTAATGGAGCAGCATGTCCGCGCCTGACTGCTCGATGGCGAAGGCTTGGTCGAGGTCGCGGGATTCCGCCGGATCGAGCGTGACGAAGGCCAGGGCGGTGCGGTCGGCATGGCCCTCAAGGCCTCGCTGGGCGGCCTGCTGAGCCTCCGCCTCGGCCGCGGCCGGAAATGCCTCGGGGAGCTGGAATTGCGTACGAATGGCGGCCAGGCCCTCGGCCAGGACACAGTTGGGATCGCGGAGGGTCCGCAAGTTACTGGCCCAGGACCGTCACGCGAGTAAATCGCGTGACGTCGATCGGCACGGCTTCGCCGACCGTCGGCCATGACGAGAACCAGCACTGTCTGGGCGGACAGTGCGTTCTCGCCATTTTGCAGGCTCTTAGCACTGCTCGACGATTGCTTTGCAATCGTCTCCCTGTGCTCGGCCGCACGGCTAGAGCCAACCCACGCGGCGGAAGCGGCGATAGAGCAGGGCGCAGATCAAGGCGATGACCGCAACGACCACATAATAGCCGTCCTTGGTCTTCAGCTCCGGCATATTCTCGAAATTCATGCCGTAGATCCCGGCGATCGCGGTCGGCACGGCCAGGATCGCCGCCCAGGCCGCGAGCTGGCGGGTGATTGTGCCCTGCCGCTGCTGTTCGAGCAGGGTGCTCAATTCGAATACGCTGGTCAGCACTTCGCGCAGGCCATCGACCCGGGCCTGGACCCGGCGGATATGGTCCTGCACGTCGCGGAAATAGACGCGCGCTTCGGGGTCGATGCAGGGCAATTCCTGCCGCGCCAGCTTTTGCGCCACCTCACCCATCGGGCCGAGCACCCGCTGGAAGCGGATCAGCTCGCGGCGGACGGTGAAGATGCGGTTGACCTCGTCGCGGCTGAGGAAGCCGGCGACCGCCTTCTCCTCCATCGCCAGCACCTCTTCCTCGAGGTCTTCGATCAGCGGGACATAGCCGTCGATGATGTAATCGAGGATCGCGTGGAGCAAATAATCGACGCCGTGCGTCAGCAGGCGCGGCGACTTCTCCAGCTGCTCGCGGAGCGCGGTGTGAGCTCGAGTCGAGCCGTGTCGGACGCTGATGATGTGGCTGTGGCCGACGAAGACAGCGGTTTCGCCATAGTCGATATGGTCTTCCATCAGGAAAGCGGTGCGGGCGACGACGAACAATTGTTCGTCATAAACGTCGATCTTGGGCAGCTGGTCGCCCTTGATCGCATCCTCGACCGCGAGCGGGTGCAGCTCATAACAATTTGCGAGCGAATGCATCTCTTCTTCGGTCGGATCGGCGATGCCGATCCACACATATTCGCTCTTGACCGCGCGGCAGTCGATCTTCTCGTCGATCGCCACCGGCCGGATCCGGTGCCCGTCACGATAGAGATAAGCGGCTACGACCGTCATATCCCTGCTTCTAAGGCCACCAGGCTACAGCGCCAAGACGCGTGGTTCGCCGCGACGCGCGCCTTCGATCAATGCGCTGATCGCCCAGACCATGGCGTCGGCCCGATCGGGTGACCGGGTCGGTCCTTCATAGCCGCCCGCCGTCATCCCGCTCAGCTCTTCTTCCAATTCGGGGAAGCGACCGCAAAGCTTGACCCGGCCGGCTTCCAACAGCGCCGCGACCGGCTCGGCACGAGCTATCTTGCCGCGGCTGGCATGAACCAGCCGGACCGGCAGGGTGAAGTCGGCCCCGCGAAGCACCGCACCGACCATCTCCCCGCCCTGATTCTTCTCTGCAATCACCCGATCCGCGCTCCAGACCCTGGCGGCATTGGCAACGGCGCGGGCCCAGCCTTCGGGCCTGAGGCCGGAAACGCTGCAGTCGGCAAGAATGTGGAAACGGGGCGGTTCCTGCCGGTCGACGGCGCAGATGACGATCCCGCAGGCATCGCCGTCGGCGCTTGCCGGTGGGTCGACGCCGATGACAATGCGGCGAAACTCCTCCCCGGTTCCGGGGAGGATTCTAGCCTTCTCCAGCACCTTTGGCGGGAACAGGCTGCCTTCGATCGCCTCGATCAGCCTGCCTTCCAGTTCCTGCGCCCCGAGCCTGGTGCCGCCATAGGCGGCCAGCATCGCCCGTTGGAAGGCGGGCGACAGGTGAACATTGTCGCTGGTCCGGCCACCGGTGACGACCGTGCCCTCCATGGCGATAATGCGGTTCAGCAGCGGGCCAGGGCGGGGGGTGGTGGTGACGATTACCCTCGGCCGTTCGCCGCGCCTCAGCCCGAGCATCAGATTGTCCCAGGCGGCCTTGCCGTGCTTGCTCCATTTGGCCAGCTCGTCGCACCAGGCCGCATCATGCTCGGGGCCGCGAAGCGCTTCTGCCGCCTCGACCGAGTAGAGAAATGCCTGCGCGCCATTGCTCCAATCCAGCCGACCCTTGGTCGGGCTCCAGCGTGGCCGTTCCGCTTTGGCTGTCGCCAGGATTCCGCTCGGGCCTTCGACCATTACCCGGACCGCCTCTTCGCGGGTTTCGGCGACGAGCGCGATCCGGGGCGAAGCCAGGGAGGCCGCTTGCCGCTGTACCCATTCCGCACCGGCCCTGGTCTTGCCGAACCCGCGCCCGGCCATGACCAGCCAGCAGCGCCACGCGCTTCCGTCATCGAGGGCGGCCGGATCGTACTGGCCCCAATGGGCCTGCCACAGCCACTCATGATCGATAAACCGAATGAACGAGGGCGGCAGTTGCCGGAGAAAATGAGCCCAGACCTGGTCGTCCTGCCGGCAACGGCGGGCGGATTCGGCCAGCTGGACCAGCCAGCCCGGCGGCCCATTCATCGGCCGGATCCGCCGCGCTTCGTAACCGGCAAGCCGCTGTTCGTCACCTGAAGTGGCGGATCCCATGTGTTGCGCCCTTCGGAGTCCGCCTGGGCCACGCGCATGGCAAAATGCCGAAGCCGCCGGATCAGCGCCGCCTCGGCCTCGGCAGGCGAGGCGATATGCGGCGGAACGGACGGTGCCTTGCCTACGGCGCGGGGGCCGCGCCCGCCCTCGGCCCGGCGATATTCCTTAAGGAGCGCCATCCGCTGTTCAAAGTTTAAAGGCGAGGAATCCGGGGACGCGTCGCCTTCCCCGGCGTCTTCCGCGGCCTTGGCGACTTCGGCGGCGATCGCATCGGCCAGCAAGCCGGCTTCCAGCGCCGCATAGCCCTGGGCCAGCGCCTCGTCCCAGGCTTCTGCAAAGGCCGCGTCCTTGCGGCGGTGCTTGTAGACGGTCTGGTAGGCGATGCCGGCTTTCTCGGCCGACAAGGTGACATTGCAGGTCGCCGCAAACCATTCGAGAAAGGTGCGCCGCCGGGCCCTGTCGAACAGCTTTGGCTGAGCAGGGCGGGCGACTTGCCGGATACGGTTGTTGGCGGGGTGGATCGTCAGCAGGGACGATGGCTCTGATGGCTTGGTCATCTCCGGTAGGAACCAAATAGGTTCCTACAAGTCAAGAGACATTTACCTCATGCGTTCAAGTAAGCAGGACCGCAATCAGGGTGGATCACCGCCTGCCAGACCCGCGTCGCTAAAGGGTAATGTCCGGCGGCGGCGTCAGCGGATTGTTGAAGGGATTGAGGCCGCTGTAATTCTGCAAGGTCAGCATGAACTCCGCCGTCGCGGCGTTGCCGTCCGTGTCGCCGTAGAGCGTGGTGGTGTTGGTTCCCGCATCATAGCTGAACCACAGGCCGTTGGCGGTCGCCGTCGTCCCGCCCCAGGCGAACGGATCATTCGCGCCGCCCGATACGGCATCGATCGCCGACAGGTCGATCTGGTCGTTGCCGGAGGCCATGAAGTCCAGGATTGTGTCGTTGGTGTCGAGCGTACTGAGATAGGTGAATGTGTCGTCATTGCCGCCGCCGGTCAGCGTGTCAGCGCCGTACCCACCGATGATGATGTCGTTGCCATTCGAGCCATTGATTATGTCGCCCGCGCTGCCACCGTACATCGTGTCGCCATCATTGCCGCCAGTCAGCGTATCGCTGCCCGATCCACCGTACAGCGTATCCAGCCCATTGTTGCCGTCGACGCTATCCGACCCAGCCTGTCCATATAGCGTGTCGTTGTCATTATTTCCGTTGATGTTGTCGTTGCCGCCGGCCCCGTAGATCGTATCGTTGCCGCCGCTGCCATTTAGAGTCTGGTTTCCGCCATCGCCGGTAAAGGTGTCATTGCCATTGGTGGCGGTGAAATTGCCAGTCACCACGATACCGCCCGTGAGATTGTCGAAGTCGTTCGGATCCGCCCCATTTTCCGTCGGCGGCGGGGTAACGACAAAGGCATCGGTCGCGCCATTGATCGTCACTGTGATCGTTTGGATCGTCCCATCCGCGCTCTGCACCTGGAAGGTGTCGATCAGGAAGCCGCCGGTCGCCAGCGCATCCACCGTCAGGTTGGCGTTGTTGAGCGTATAGTTCCACGTGCCGCCGGCGCTCATGGTGAAGCTGCCGTATCCGGAAGCGGTTGCCGTGCTGCCCTGCGCGATGAACGTGTTGGGCGGATTGTCGACATCGGCGGCCAGCAGGGTGCCCGTCGCGGTGGGCGTGCCGGCGTTGGCCGGCGTCGCTTCCAACACCGTTCCCGTCGTCGTCCCGCTGATCACCGCCGGGTCGTTGACCGCCGCCAGGTTGAAGGTCAGCGTGGCCGGAACCGAACCGCCGTCCCCGTCCACGACGTTGTAGGACAGCGTCACCGTGCCGTTGTAATCGGCCTCCGGCGTGATGGTGTAGGTGCCGTCGCCATTGTCGATCACCGACCCATGGTTGGACGACAGCAAGGACACCGCCAGCACCGTACCGTCATCGACGTCGGTGAAGCCGGTCAGCAGGCTGGCCGCGCTGACGATATAGCTCTGGTCTTCGGTGCCGCCCGGCAGCACGGCCTGCGCTCCGGTGAGGGCCGGATCGTCGTTGACGCCATGAACCGTGATGGTCAGCGTCGCGGTGTCGCTGGCGCCATGCTCGTCGGTCACCGTGTAGTTGACGATGACTTCCTGGCTCTCGCCCGCGGCGATGTGCTGATAGGCAAGGTTGGATGCGTCGAGGCTCCAGTTGCCGTCGCCGTCCATGCTGAAGCCGGCCGGCGGAGATCCGTTGACGGCGAAGCCCAGAACGGCCCCGTCATCGGCATCATCGTCATTGGTCGCGACGCTGCCCGAGATGGTCGTGTCCTCGTTGCCGGAACCACTATCATCGTCCGCGACCGGGCCGTCGTTGGTGCCGGTGACCGTGATCTCGACGGTCGAGCTGGACGAAGCGCCATGCTCGTCCTCGATGGTGTAGCTGACCGTGACGATCTCGCTGTCGCCGACGTTCAAATGGTCGAAGTCGGTGCCTGGGTCGAACTGGACCTGGTTGCCGACCACGGATGCGCTGCCCTGACCGGCTGGGGCACTGGCGGCGGTGACGGTTAGGACATGGCCATCGTCGACGTCTGTGTCGTTGGCCAGGACGTCGACGTTGAGGACCGCGTTCTCGGACGTGGTGTCGCTGTCGGCGTTGGCGACCGGGCCGTCGTTGGTGCCGGTGACGGTCAAGGTCAGGGTCGACGTTGACGTGGCGCCGTGTTCGTCGCTGACCGTATAGCTGACGACCACCGTGGCGCTGTCTCCAGCGGCCAAATGGTCGAACGCGGTCCCCGGCGCGAACTGGATCTGGTTGCCGACAATGGTGAAGGCTGCTTGTTCGCCGGCATTCGCGGCCACCCCGTCGACCGTCACGCCATTGATCGAGGCCAGGGTCAGCACCGCGCCGTTATCGACATCGGTATCGTTGGCCAGGACGTTGAACGCCTTATCCTCATTCTCGCCGGCCGAGCCGGTGTCGACGTTGGCGATGGGTCCGTCGTTGGTGCCGGTCAAGGTGACCGTGACCGTCGCCCAGCTGAGCGTGCCGTTGGACATGCGGATGGCGTAGGTGAACTGGTCGATGACCGTCTGGCCGGCGGCAAGGCTGTCGAGCAGGGTGGTGTCGTACCGGATGCGGCCGTCGCTGGTCAGCGAGATCTTGGCGCCGAGCTCGCTATATTCGCAGACACCCGCGACGTCCTTGGCAACAAGATCGCCGGAACCGTCGTCGGATGTATTGTCGATCGACCAGAGTGTCTTGGCATTGCCGCCAAGATCGTTGGCCATCACCGAGAAATAGAGGACCTCATCCTCATTCGCCGTGTAGAAATCGTCCACCGCCTGAGGCGTATTGTTGAGCGAGGTGGTCGTGCCACCGCCAGTGTTGGTCGCCATCTGTCCAAGTCCCCCGGGTACGCGACTCGCCGTTGCGTTAATTAGGAGTTAACTATGGATAATTAACGAAGGATAACAAGGAGCAATCTGGGGAACTGTGCCAATTCGAGACGGATTGTTCGCCAAGGACCGAGCTACGGCTTCGTCAATGCTTCGGATTGCCACCAGGCGAAGCTTCCGCTATGCGCGCCTCCGTCCGGCGGGTGAAGGATCGCTCGCGGATGCCCGTCAATTGGCGAGCGCGTTGGTTCCCGGAGCGGAAGCTCGGGTCCCTCACGCGCTGTTCCGCATGGCAATGGGCTTCCGCGAAATTCCAAGCTCAACGGATGCTTCCACGGCATGGGGCCGGGGAGGCGGCATATTGGGTTTCCAGGTCCGCCTGAAGGTAGTCCGGCCATGGTGGTCGGCGGCGGCATGAAGTCCGAAGTTCGAAAGACATTTTTCCTTATGGCCACTACGGCATTTCCGAGCCGCGACGATTTCGCGGCGCTTCTCAATGAATCGCTCGGCGGCGAAAACGAAACCTTCGAAGGCAAGGTCGTCAAGGGCATCGTCACCGCCATCGAAAACGACCTCGCCGTCATCGACGTGGGCTTGAAGAGCGAGGGCCGCGTTGCGCTGCGCGAATTCGCCGCGCCGGGCCAGAAGGCCGAGATCGCCGTCGGCGACGAGGTTGAGGTGTTCGTCGACCGCGTCGAGAATGCGCAAGGCGAGGCCATGCTGAGCCGCGACCGCGCCCGCCGCGAGGCCGCATGGGACAAGCTTGAGACGGAATTCGAGGCCGGCAACCGCGTCGACGGCGTGATCTTCGGCCGCGTCAAGGGCGGCTTCACCGTCGATTTGGGCGGCGCCGTCGCCTTCCTGCCGGGCAGCCAGGTGGACATCCGCCCGGTGCGCGACGTCCAGCCGCTGATGGACCTGCCGCAGCCGTTCCAGATCCTGAAGATGGACCGCCGCCGCGGCAACATCGTCGTGTCGCGCCGCGCGATCCTCGAGGAAACCCGCGCCGAGCAGCGTTCGGGCCTGATCCAGTCGCTGGCCGAGGGCCAGGTGATCGACGGCATCGTCAAGAACATCACCGACTATGGCGCGTTCGTCGACCTTGGCGGGATCGACGGCCTGCTGCACGTCACGGACATCAGCTACAAGCGCGTCCAGCACCCGAGCGAGGTCATCGCCATCGGCGATACCGTCAAGGTGCAGATCATCCGCATCAACCGCGACACGCAGCGCATCTCGCTCGGCATGAAGCAGCTTGAGAGCGATCCGTGGGAAGGCGCCGCGGCCAAGTATCCGATCGACGGCACGTTCAAGGGCCGCGTCACCAACATCACCGAATATGGCGCCTTCGTCGAGCTGGAGCCGGGCATCGAAGGCCTGGTCCACGTCAGCGAGATGAGCTGGACCAAGAAGAACGTCCACCCGGGCAAGATCGTCAGCACCAGCCAAGAAGTCGACGTCAAGATCCTCGAGGTCGACGAGGAAAAGCGCCGCATTTCGCTCGGCCTCAAGCAGGCCCAGTCGAACCCCTGGACCGACTTCGCCGAGAAGCATCCGGTCGGTTCGACGGTCGAGGGCGAGGTCAAGAATTCGACCGAGTTCGGCCTGTTCATCGGCCTGCCCGGCGACGTCGACGGCATGGTCCACATGTCGGACATCGCCTGGGGCGTGTCGGGCGAGGAAGCGCTGGCGCTTCACCGCAAGGGCGAGAGTGTCCAGGCGGTCGTGCTCGACGTCGATGTCGAAAAGGAGCGCATTTCGCTCGGCATGAAGCAGCTTGAGCGCGGCGGCGTCGTCGCCGGCGGCGCAAGCGGCGTCAACAAGGGCGAGACGGTCACCGTCGAGGTGCTCGAGGTCAAGGACGGCGGGCTCGACGTCCAGGTGACCGAAGGCGGCGCGACCGGATTCATCAAGCGCACCGACCTCGGCCGCGACCGCGACGAGCAGCGTCCGGAGCGTTTCCAGGTCGGACAGAAGTTCGACGTGCAGGTGATCGGCTTCGACCGCTCGAAGAAGCCCAACTTCTCGATCAAGGCGCTGCAGATCGCCGAGGAGAAGCAGGCCGTTGCGCAGTACGGCTCGTCCGACAGCGGCGCGTCGCTGGGCGATATCCTGGGTGCAGCTTTGCAAGAAGCCTCCGCCAAGAAGAAGAAGTAAGCCTTTGACGGTGGGGCGTTTTTGTCCCACCGCGGCACGAAAAAGCAGGGCGCGGGTGCAGCAATGCATCTGCGCCCTTTTCCTTTGGGATTGGGGCTGTTAGGCAGTGCGCCAACGCCGGGGGGCTGGCGCCACGACAACGATAAGATCCAGAGGACCTCGATGATCCGTTCCGAGCTGGTGCAGAAGCTGTGCAGCGATTTTCCCGACTTGTCGCAACGCGAAGTCGAAAATGTCGTGAGCGCCATTTTTGATTCCATCACCGATCAGTTGGCCAGGGGTGGCCGCGTGGAGCTGCGCGGGTTCGGCGCCTTTTCAACCCGCCAGCGCGACGCGCGCACCGGGCGCAACCCGCGTACCGGCGAAGCGGTCGAGGTCGATGCCAAGCGCGTGCCCTATTTCAAGCCGGGCAAGGAAATGCGCGAACGCCTCAACTTAAACGGCGAAGCGGCCGAATAAACACTCTCTCCCGTCAGACCTGAAGCGGGTATCAGAGAGTCTGCGGACGTGGTGGAATGGTTGACGCTGGAGACTTAAGAGCTCCGAGCGCATCAGTCTTTTCAATCCCCTAGCTCGAGCTATCCTTCCAACATCGACTGATTTCCGGACCGATGTTGGAACGCCAATCTTCTGCCACTGTCGGACGGCCAAAGTCCGCTATGGGTGGGAAGCGGACGCTGATCGACGCGCCTAAGGCACTTCCCGGAACGTGAATGCCAACGCGCTGGAATCGATCAGTTCGGCACGATCGCCACCGTGTGAAAGATCTTCCTCGGCGACCAGTCCAATGTTTGGGCAATAATATTTTCCGGCGACCGAGCCCGCCTCCAAGGTGCTCCGCTCCTTGGTGTTCAGGCAATGGTGGAACAGCCGTGGCTGGCGCGCGTCAGGTCGGCTCAAAGTCACATCGATGTCGACGGCCTGGACAGCCGCAATGTCCTCGGCGTGATCTTCATAGAACTCCTGCTGATAGCCGTCGCCCTTGCGAGGGTTGGCGAGCATGATGATCCCGGCCACACCCAGGTTGCCCGTGTGCGCGACATCCGCGCCTGCCTCCCATGAGCCATCCCCCTGGACGCAACCGTTGGCGTCGCATTCCTTGGTATCTTCGCCGAGATACCAGACGTTGCCCGCATTATCCTGCGCATACCAATCGAACGTATCTTCTTTCAGCGTCAGCGGCCCGGCACAGGTCGCTCCGACAAAGACTTGATCGTGGACCGGCCGAGCGGTCACTCCGGCAGCGATCTTCTTCTTGTTGTTGGTCACTTCGACGCGGGTTTGCTCGCAGCCATCCGGTGTGTCCGACCGGTAGTACATGATCGTCCCTGGGACGAGGGGAAGATATTGATTATTGATGGTCAGCGGATCGGAGAAATTAGCCGGATTAAATGGGATCGAGATCTCCCTCGGTAGCGCGGATTGCGGAAGCATCAGCGCAAAAGTTCCGGCGAACGCAAATAGTGCTGCTTTGCTGCGCATCATCAAGCTCCTTGGCCAGATTTGCACGGGGCGAGCAGGCGCAATCACGAGTGCCGTTGCGCGTCCAGATGCGCAACGGTTGTTCGACGGCACTAGTTCCGCTCTATAAATGAGCCGCTAATGACCGCAATGGGTGGAAAGCGGACGTTACGCGATGCGCAACTTAGGGGCCGCTTCTACCAGCACTCGGAAGGATGAGCGGAGGAATAAGACCGCCATCGCCGAGCCAATCAAAATGTCCGGCCAAGGTGAGGCAAACATCGCCACTGCGCCAGCGGCCACCAGCACGCCAACGTTTGAAATTACGTCATTCCGCGAACACTCGAAGGTGCTGGACATATTCACGTCCAACGACCGGAACCGCCACAGCAAGCGAAGGCAAGCGAGGTTGGCAACCAATGCCAGCGCTCCAAACGTTAGCATGAGAGTGGATGATGGCGGCAGGCCGCTTCTGATTTTGACGACGACATTGATGACGATGCCGACGCCAAGCAGCAGGATGAACGCTCCCTTGAACATGGCGGCACCCGCCTTCCAGCGGTCGCTACGAGCAAGGGCATAGAGGCTCATCCCATAGACCAGCGCGTCGCCAAGCATATCCGTGGCGTCAGCCATAAGGGCCGTTGAACCAGCAACCAGGCCCGCCCCGAATTCTAGGACGAACATCACCGCATTGATGGCAAGCACTGTGAAAAGGACACGGCGCTGGTCGGCTTGTTGAGCGAGCCGTTCCAGTTCTTGTCCTTTGGATGAGCAGCAATCGTCCGCCATAGGCCGCTAAATGGCCGAGGCGGCTAATGTCCGCAATGGGTGGAAAGCGGACATTGCGTAGATCGCCGTAATCTAGACGGTCAAAGCGTCCGGCTTGAAAATAAGGCGGTGCAGGTGCGCTTGAACTTCGCTGGCCGGCCTCGAGAGCATGTAAGACTTGATGACGATGTCTGACCCGCTCCTACGATGAAGGACCAACTCGCTGACAAGAGATGTGTGCTGCAGCGTAACCCCGCTAATATCGCTACGAGGAACTTCCTTGCTGCCTATGGAGACAAGATCTCCCTGCACAGCTAAATAGTCCGCCCGCCTTAA
>Ga0209382_10008999_pt1 | contig 12519 bp, 10 predicted proteins | sample SoiMetdeltSBSDD5_FD_187599 | JGI IMG/M metagenome (GOLD analysis project Ga0209382, IMG submission 187599) | Bulk soil microbial communities from a Populus tree surrounding site in Tennessee, USA - Soil MetaG P. deltoides SBSDD5 (SPAdes) (version 2) | ecosystem: Environmental > Terrestrial >... | reverse complement strand
CCGCGTGAGCTGGAGTCGAGGTCGGCGCCGCATTTCCTTTCTGCCTTCTAACTTCTACGTGTCTTCATGGGTTCAGTCGTTGTCGTCGGAGCGGGATCGTTCGGTGCCTGGACGGCGTACCATCTCGCGCGATCGGGCCGGGAGGTCACGCTGGTCGACGCGCACGGGCCGGCGACGAGCCGCGCCAGTTCCGGCGGCCACACGCGGCTGATCCGCGCGGGATACGGCGCCGAGGAGATTTACACCCGCTGGGCGCTCGAATCGCTCGAGCGATGGAAGGCGCTGGCCGAGCGCAGACGTGCGCAGCTGTTTCACCAGACCGGCGTCCTGTGGATGGCGCGCGAGCACGACCCGCTGGCTGCCGCCACGCTGGCGACGCTCGAGCGCGCCGGCGCGCCGCACGAGCGGCTGTCGCGCACGGAGCTCGAGTCGCGCTGGCCGCAGGTGGAGTTCGGGCCGGTCGCCTGGGCGATCCTCGAGCCCGAGAGCGGCGTGCTGATGGCGCGCCGTGCCGTCCGCACGCTGGTCGGCGACCTGGTGAGCGGCGGCGTCCGTTACGCGCACGCGTCGATTCGGCCGCCGCGCCAGAGCGGCGGGCTCCTCGAGTGGGTCGAGACGGCATCGGGCGATGCGCTGCGGGGCGACGCCTTCGTCTTTGCGTGCGGCCCGTGGCTGCCGGCGCTCTACCCCGAGCTGCTCGAAGACCGGATCTTCGTCACCCGCCAGGAAGTCCTCTATTTCGGTGCGCCGACCGGCGACTTGCGCTTCGCCTCGCTCTCGCTGCCGGCCTGGATTGATTTCGCCGAGGAGATTTACGGCGTGCCGGACATCGACGGACGAGGCTTCAAGATCTCCGTCGATCGCCACGGTGCGGCCTTCGATCCCGAAAGCGGCGACCGCGTCGCCGGCGAGACGCTGCTCGAGGCGCGCGCCTACCTCGCGCGCCGGTTTCCCGCGCTCGCCGCCGCGCCGCTCATCTCGGGTGAGGTTTGCCAGTACGAGAACACGTCGAACGGCGACTTCCTGATCGATCGGCATCCCGAATTCGACAACGTCTGGCTGGTCGGCGGCGGTTCCGGCCACGGCTTCAAGCACGGGCCCGCGGTCGGCGAGCACGTCGCGCACTTGATCGTTGACGGCGCGGCAACCGACGAGCGGTTCCGCCTTGCGACGAAAGAGAAGGTTCAGCAGCGGCTCGTGTACTGAACTCGAGACCCGATTCACTTCGGTGTATGCTCACGGGCTGAACGTTGACAGCCATCCGTCGAACAACCTCGACCAGGAGCGAACATGTGCGATCAGGATCATTTTGAAGACGATCGACTGGCATACGAAGCGCGCGGCTTGGTGACGCGGCGGGAGTTCGGCGTCATCCTGGGCGCCGGGGTGGTGATGATGTTGCCGCAGGTCGCGAATGCGGTCGCCGTCACGGAATCCGATGTGGCCGTAACGACGCCGGACGGCACCGCCGACTGTTACTTCGTCCACCCGGCGAGCGGCACGGCGGCGGGCGTGCTCATCTGGCCGGACATCTTCGGGCTGAGGCCGGCGTTTCGCCAGATGGGCAAGCGGCTTGCCGAGTCGGGGTATTCGGTCCTGGTGGTGAACCCATTCTATCGCGTCAAGAAAGCGCCGACGGCGGAGGCCGGCGCCAAGACTCCCATTCCGGAACTGCGGCCGCTCGCGCAGGCCCTGAACGAGACGACGCAGACGACCGATGCCAAGGCGTTCATCGCCTGGCTGGACAAGCAGGCGTCGGTTGCAAAGAACCGGAAGGTCGGCACGCAGGGCTACTGCATGGGCGGGCCGATTGCGTTTCGCACCGCGGCGGCCGTGCCCGATCGCGTCGGCGCGGTCGCGTCGTTCCATGGCGGCGGCCTTGCCACCGACCAGCCGAACAGTCCCCACCTTCAGGCGGCGAAGACAAAAGCGCAGTTCCTGATCGAGATTGCCGAGAACGACGATCAGCGGGCGCCCAACGAAAAGACCGTGTTGAAGGAAACGTTCGCCAAGGCGAACCTTCCGGCCGAAATCGAGGTTTATGCCGGCGCCGCGCACGGCTGGTGTCCGCCCGATTCGCAGGTCTACAACGAGCCGCAGGCCGAAAAGGCATGGAGCCGTCTGCTGGCGCTCTACGCCAAGGCCCTGGCCTGATCGAATCCTGACCGGCTCGCTCTTACTTGACGGTCTTCGTGATTCGATAGAGCTTCGACGCCGTGCGCACGATCAGGCTGCCGTTGGCGATCGCCGGGGTCGCCAACGTCATCTCGTCGAGCGAGTTCTTCCCGAGGCGCTTGAACTCCGGACCGGCCTGGATCACGTAGGTATCGCCCTCCTCGCTCAACGCGAAGATCCGGCCGTTGTAGGCCCATGGCGACGCGCTGAAGCTGGCGGCATCATCGGTGATCCGCTGGCGTGAATAGACTTCCCTTCCGGTCCTGGCGTCGTGGCAAATCAGCAGGCCGCGATCCAGCAGCGAGTAGTAATAGTCGCCGTGCACGAGTCCCGACGGGTTGTAAGCGCCGAGTGCGGGGTTCGACCAGGCGATGAAGGCGTTGCTCGTCTCGCCCGTCTCGAGCGAGATGTCTCCAGACGCACCGGGCCGGATGGCGTAAACCGGGCGCAGCGGGTCGGACGGGTAACCCGAGCTGATATACACGAACCCATGCGCGGCGAGGGGCGTCGGCACTTGAATCGTCGACATCCCGGCCAAAGTCCACAGTAGCTTGCCGGTCAGATCGTAGGCGCGGTTCTTGTCCGTCCCGGTGGTGACGATCTCGGTGCGCTCGCTGTTCTCCCACACCAGCGGCGTCGTCCAGTTGCTGCCCTCGTCGCGATTCACCTTCCACACCTCGGCGCCGGTGCGCGCGTCGTAGGCGGCGATGAACGACTGGTCGTCGTTGTCGTTGACGATGTAGACGCGATCCTCGTGGACGACGGGCGAGGCGGCCGGCCCCCAGCCGCTGCGCACCTTGAACGGTCCCATCGGCTTCGACCAGGCGAGCTTGCCGTTCATGTCGTAGGCAAACAGCCCGATGCTGCCGGAGTAGACGTAGACGCGCTGTCCGTCGGTGACCGGTGTTTCCGACGCGTAGCTGTTCTTCTGATGCTTCGATTCCTTGGGAACGGCGGTATGGACCGTACTCTGCCAGCGGACCTTGCCGGTCTTGAACTCGACGTCGTACAGCACCCAGCGATGCTCGTCGGTCGACGACCCGATGTCGCGCCCGGACATCGGCCCGCCGACCGACCGCCCAGCATAAGAACGCACCGGCAGCAGCGGATCGTCAGCGCCCGCCGTCCTGGCCGCGGCGGTGACGAAGATGTGATCGCCCCACACGATCGGCGAGCTCCACCCGCGCCCGGGCAGATCGACTTTCCAGACGACGTTCTGCGTGGCGCTCCAGGTGTCCGGCAGCGCCGGATCGTCGGCCGCAACGCCCGAGCGGGAGCCGCGGAACTGCGGCCAGTTGTCGGCCGCGACGTGCGCGGAGAGGATGAGGGTCGTCGAAAGGACCGTGATCGTCCGCGCGGAATAGGACATCGTCGCCCTCTGGAAATCGACGTGCGACCGTTGCAGGGGACGGCCGTCCCAATGCGTCATGTCTAGGGCGGCCCTTCAGGGCCGCCGAGCGCTCACGCCGTCGGTCGGAAGTACAGAACCATCCCCGCGCCGACCGACGCCAGCAGGAAGCCGACGTAGAGCATCGGGTTGATCGCCGCCTTCGGGGGATGCATCGCCATCGTCACCAGCACGTTGACGAGCGGCGCGCCGCCGAACACCAGCGGCATCACGTAGACGGGCAGTCCGCCCGACCTGAACGCCCAGATGATGCACGCCGCGCCGGCGGCGCCGAGCGCGCCGGCGATCGTCGCCGTTACCAGGCCGCCGGTGTTGAAGCCCGAGAGATTTCCCTGTGCAGAGAGCGCCGCAATCGGGATCAGGACCCCGATCAGGAAGTAGGCGACGCCGACGCACAGCAGCGCCTTCAACGGGTTGCCGAGTTGCGTCTGCCCCTGGTGCAGCAGCGCCCCGTACGCGCCCCAGGAGAGGATCGCGCCGGCGACGAAAATGACCCAGACCATGGATTTCCTCGCAGTTGTCGGGCGGTGTGCAGTGATGATGGCCATCAGCGTCTCGTCAGGCCCGGATTGTAGCGCACGCGGCGTACTGGAATGTTGGCTGGGGCTGGGACTGGAACTTGGTTGGCTTGGGCTGGGCACTGGGGGCTGGGCTAGAGATTGCAGGCTAGTTCAGCGTCCAGAGCGCCAGCGACGCGACGTCCTTGACGAAGAACCGGTCGCCGGAAATCGCCGGCGCCGCCCACGTCGCGCTGTCCGCCACTGTGTACGTGCGGATCGTCTCGAGCCCTTTCGCCCCGCTGCGGGCGATGATCAGGTCGCCATCGTCTTTCAGCACGAAGAGCAGTTCGCCGGCGCGGGCGATTGACGCATTCGTGCCCTGGCGCGGCGGCCCGGTCCAGATGGTGGCGCCGGTTTTCGCATCGAGCGCGAAGAACTGCCCGCTATTTCGGTGCGACAGGCTCACCAGCGTGTCGTTCACGATCACGCCGTTGCTCATGTAGAGCGAGACCTGCTTGTTCTCCCAGACGTTCTCGGTCGCCCACACGTTGTTCCGCTTGACGATCCGGAACGCCGACACGCCCTGATCGAGGCCGGACACGATCACCGTCTGGTTGTAGGGAATCGGCGTGATCGCGTTCTGCGTGAACGGCGTCGAGAACGGACGCTTCCACAGCAGCTCGCCGGTGGCGGCAGACACACCGACGATGCTCTCCTGCGTGAAGGTGACGATCTGGCGCGTGCCGTCGACATCGAGCGCGATCGGCGAGCCGTAGCCGGGGCCGTCGCCGTCCCAGTGCCATTTCACGGCGCCGGTCCTCACGTCGTACGCAGTCAGCGCCCCCTGATTGTGCCCGCCGACGTGCACGATCATCAGCCCGCGGTCGACGAGCGGCGACATCCCTGTGTGATAGAGCGGCTGCGCCTGCGTCGCCGGCTTCTGCCAGATCTGCTTTCCTGTCGCCGCGTCGACGGCGGTGACGACGTTGGTCATCCCGAGGGTGAAGAGCCGGCCGTCGGCAAACGTCGGCGTCGACTTCGGCCCCTTCTCGTGGCGCGCCGCGGCGGGGCTGATTGTGAACGGCGCGGCGTACTTGTACGTCCAGATGCGGTTGCCGCTGGCCGCATCGTGCGCCGCGAGCACCTCGTCGTCACCCTGCCGCGAGAACATGTAGAGGCGATCGCCCACCAGCACCGGCGTCGCGTAGCCGAGGCCGACTTCGACCTTCCACTTGCGCGTCAGGCGTTCGGGCCAGCTGGCCGGCGCCGCGAAAGATGCGACGACGCCGTCGCGTCCGGGCCCGCGCCATTGCGGCCAGTCGCCGGGCCGGCTTTGCGCGGCGAGGCCGGCGCCGAGCGCGGCGCACGCGATCGCGAAATGCGCTGCCCGAAGCATCCCATTCATAGCCGAGCGATGGAATGAGCCGCCGACGCTCCGAGTGCCCCCACCAATGCATCGGCTAGCGCTGCGGGCGTCGTTCGATTGAACGTCTCATTGACTCCAATCAGGAACTTCCCGTCCTGCGGCACAGCGACGAGGACACCGGCGGCCTCGAGGCGCTGGCGGAAGGCGGCGGGGTCGGTGCCGCGCGCCTGCAGCCGGAACAGGTTGGTGCCGAGCGGCACGCGATCGATCGCGAAGCGGTCGTTCTGCCGCAGCTTGGTGATCCAGTCCTCTGACGCTGTCACCGCGCGGGTGTAGCGCTCGCCGAAGCCGGCGAGGTAGTGCTGGGCGACGAGCGCGAACGGCCAGACGTGGTTCAACCCGCCGCCGAACATCCGTCGCGTGTGATACATGCCGTCGATGAGCGAACGCGGTCCCGCGAGGATCGCGCCCGACGCGGCGTTGAAGTACTTGTAGAGCGACACGTAGACGGTGTCGAACGGCGTCGAGTAGCCGGCGACGCTCTCGCCGGAGTACGCCGCTTCGAGAAACAGCCGCGCGCCGTCGAGATGGAGCCGGATCCCCTCGCGACGGGCGATGGCGATGATCTTCTTCAGCTCCGCCGGGTCGAAGCGCTCGCCCTGCTTGCGGCGGACCGGCGTCTCGATTGAAATCGCCGACACGCGCGAGACCACGCGCGCGCCCTTGGTCGTCTCGAGGACGCGCTCGAGCTCGGCGGCCGTGAACGTCGCGCGGCCGGCTGCAAGCGGCATCAGTGTCAGGTTGCTGAGCGTCTGCGCGCAGTCGCCTTCGTCCTGATAGAGGTGGCTTTCTTCCTGGACGATGACGCGGCTCGCGCCGCCGGCGAGCGCGCGCACCGCCAGGTGGTTCGCCAGCGTGCCGGTGGGCATGAAGATCGCGCGCTCCTTGCCGAGCACGCGCGCGCATGCTTCCTCGAGCTGCTCGACGACCCCGCCGAGCGAGTAGGAATCGGGAACGATCCCCTTCTCGTCGATCAGGCGGCGGAGGAGTGCCGCATATTCGAGCGGCGTGTGGCCGATGCCGTCGCCGCTGAGGCGGACGCGGCGATCTTCCACCTCGCCTGCCGGCGCCGGGGCGGCGCCAAACGCCTGGTGGGGAATGGCCAGTCCCGCGCCGAGGCCCCCAAGCTGCAGCAACTGGCGTCGACTGAATTCCTGCATGATGAGCTCGCGGCTATTCTACGCGCTCGCTGGAGAAGTTGCTGGTTGCTGCTGCTAGGTAGGTGCTCGGTGGCTGGTCCCAGCCGTGCTTCTCACACCCAGCCAGCCAGCATCTAACAACCAGCAACGCCTCAGGGCTTTCTCCCCTCCGGCAGCGAGAGCTCGTTCACCTTTTCCGGCGCCTGGTCCTGCGGCGTGCCGGCGTTCCACGACGGGATCGGTTTGCGGCCGTCGCCGTCGAGCGTCTCCATCGGCGCCCAGACCTTGTCGACGCGGTCGGTGAAGAGGTCGCCGATCAGCAGATCGGTCACCGTCCCCTGCAGGTCCGGATACTGGCGCACGAACCGGCCGAAGCTGAAGCCGTTGTAGTACTCGCAGACCAGCCGCCGCATGCGATCGACGCCGGCGTTGAAGCCGGGGCCCCACTTGCCAAGCTGCGCCGCCGACGTGTCGCCCCGCTGCAACCCCTCGGCAATGGCGTCCGCCGCCAGCTCGCCCGACTTGAGCGCCAGCAGCACGCCGGAGGAGTAGAGCGGATCGAGAAAGCCCCACGCGTCGCCGATCATCACCCAGCCGTCGCCCGCGACCTGGGTGGCGCGGTAGGAATAGTCCTTGGTCGCGAAGTAGCCGGTGACGCGCTTCGCGGCGGCGACACGCTCCTTCACCGCCGGGCAGCGCGCCACCTCTTCCTCGTAGGTCTCGCCATAGCTGCCGCGGTTCTTGAACAGGTAATCGAACGGCGCCACCACGCCGACCGAGACGATATTGTTGTGCTGCGGGATGTACCAGAACCAGCCGTTCCGATCCGCCGTCTGCAGCACCATCGTCGCGCCCTCGTCGCGGCCGGTGTCGCGGTAGGCGCCTTCCCAGTAGGTCCAGATCGCGCCCTTGTTGAGGATCGGATCCCAGACACGCAGGCGCAGCCGGTTCTGGATCAGCCCGGCCTGGCCGCTGGCGTCGACGACGACCCTGGCGCGCACCTCGCGCATCGTGCCGTCCGCCTCGCGGAGCGTAACGCCGACCGCCCGGCCCTCCTCGAAGAGGACGTCGAGCACGCGCACGCCTTCGTGCGCGACCACTCCGTGCTCGCGCGCGTTCTCGAGCAGCATCTGGTCGAACTCGCTGCGCACCACCTGCCAGGTCTGCGAGCACTCGTGCGGCTTGTTGTCCCAGAAGTAGAACGGCGCCGACAGCCGGCCGCTGGCGTTGACGAACTGGACGCTGTACTTCTTGACGAAGCGGCTGGCCTGCATCTTCGGCAGCATGCCCAGCCGCTTCAGCACCCAGTAGGTTTCGGGGATCAGCGATTCGCCGATGTGGAAGCGCGGGAACTTCTCGCGCTCGAACAACTCGACCTTCACGCCCTGCTGGGCGAGCAGCGTTGAAACAGTGGAGCCCGCTGGTCCACCACCAATTACCACAACGTCTGTCATCAATCGTCCATTCCCGCACCAGCGTCAGCCCTCGGGGACCGGCAACCGGGAGAGTCCACCGCCGGAGATTCTGAACAGGAGATCAGGAGATCAGGAGGTCAGAAGATCAAAAGGCTCTTGCTCGCCAAAGAGGAATTCCTGAGAAAAATGCCTCCTGATCTTCTGAGCTCCTGATCTCTTGTTCCAATTCCCCGATCGCTCAAACAAGCAAGTGCGCTGCTACGATGTCCCGGCCGCCGCCTGAAACCGCGCCGCGATCTCCGGCGGTATCTCGATCGATTTCATTGGTTCCCCCGGCACCCGCCTCACGCAGGCAATCGTCAGCTCGCCGGTCGCGATCGTCTCCTCGCCCTGCGCGATCCGGCACGCGTAGCGAATCGTCCGGCGCGTGATCTCCGCGACTTGCAGCTCCACCTCGAACTCGTCCTCGAACCTGAGCGGCCGCTTGAACTCGAACGACGTCGCGACGCGCGGCCAGCCGATCTCGGCGCCTCGCGGGTGAATGCTCAGCCCCGCCGCCCGCCACAGCGCGTGCTCCGCCTCCTCCATGTAGCGGAAGAACCAGGAGAAATGCACGATGCCGGCGGCATCGGTCTCGTAGAACTGCACGCGTCGTGTGAGGCGAATGTCGGTGGGCACGGGAGGCTCTCGAGTTGTGACGGTCGACGTTCGGCTACGTGTATCGGATGCCAGCGTGCTCGGCGAGGAAGAACCTCGGCAGCAGCACGTCGACGCGGAGCAGCCCGTCGCGCGTCAGCTCCACCAGGTCGGCGGCGCCAGGCGGGCCCGGGCGTCGCGCGTGCGGTGTCGCCAGATAGCCCTCCGCGTCGAGCGACGCGAACTGCTCGTGGAAGCGATCGAGGATGTCGACGCGGTACTTGGCGGCGAAGTACGAAGGGCGAATACGTCCGAGCTTCAATTGCAGCACGAGCTCGCGGATCATCCGCTCCTCTGGCGTCGGACGGTAGGCGCGTCGCAGCGGCAGCTCGTCAGCCTCGACCCCGGCGCTGTATGTCTCCCAGGTGTCGAAATTCTGCATGTGGACGCCGTTGATGTGGCCGAACGACGCCACCCCGAGCCCCACCATGTCGGCGCCCTGCCACAGCCGGTCGCGGTAGACGAACTTCGTCCGTGACGGATCCTTCACGGCGGTATAGGCGCTGCCAACGTGGTAGCCGGCGCGCTCGAGCGCCTCGAATGCCTCCTGCACCCAGCGCCGCTTGGTCGGCCAGTTCACCACCGGCTCGGCGAAGAGCTTCGTCCCCTTCAGCAGGTCCTTGCTGATCGTGGTGTTGAACGGGAGCTCCATCTGGTAGATGGTGACGCTCTCAGGTTCGAGCTCGAGCGTCTTGCGGACGCAGGCCGCCCAGTTCGCCTCGGTTTCGCCGAGCATGCCGGCAATCAGGTCGATGTTGATCTGCGGGAAGCCGAGCGCGCGCGCCGAATCGTACGCCTGCTCGATTTCTGGCGAACGGTGCGCGCGGCCGTTGAGCTCGAGGATCCGATCGTCGAAGTTCTCGACGCCGAGGCTGAGGCGGGTGACGCCCAGATCGCGGATCGCCGCCAGCTTGGCCTCGGTCAGCGTCCCCGGCTCGCACTCGAAGGTAATCTCCTCGGCCGAGCTCCACGGCGTGACCGAGGTCAGGCGCTTGACCAGCGTGCGCAGCTGCTGCGTCGAAAGAAACGACGGCGTGCCGCCGCCGAAGTAGACGAAGTCGAGCGGCCGGCCGGCGATCGCCGGGCACCGCGCGTACAGCTCCCACTCGCGCGCGACGACGTCGAGGTAGTGCGCGACCTCCGACGCGTTCTTGTCGGTGTAGACGCGGAAGTAGCAGAAGTGGCAGCGCTTCCGGCAGAACGGGATGTGAAGGTAGAGGCCGAGCGGCACCGCCGGATCGGGCGGAGACAGCAGCGCCGGCCGGGCGTCGCGGGAGACCGCCTCCTGCGACCACACCGAAAACGGAGGATAGGTGGCAACGAAATAACTGCCGACGTCGGTCTGGTCGGTCAGCGTACCGGATTCAGGGCTCAACGGTTCGTCCGCGTAGTGTCCGCCTTCAGGCGGACCGCAACAGTCCGGCTAAAGCCGGACACTACGAAAAAAAAGAAAGATGAGTCGGCCTACGAAAAATAAAAAATACGTTCAGACACCACGAGTGATGAAATCACGCCTACCCGAAGCAATAAATCCGCCCGTCCTGGGCGCCAACGACGACGCGGCCCGCGGCCACGGCCGGTGAAGCGGTGATCGCGTCGCCGGCGTCGAACTCCCAACGCTTCTCGCCGTTCGCCGCGTCGAGCACGTACAGCCTGCCGTCGCTCGACCCGACGTAGACCCGCCCGCCGGCGAGCGCGGGCGACGAGTCGACCCGCGCGCGGGTGACGAACTTCCAGGCCGGCTTGCCGGTGGCGGCGTTGATGGCGTGAATCGCCTTGTCGCGCCCGCCGACGATCACCCGCGTGCCGGCGGCGCTCGTGTCGACGGCCGCCGACGAGTAGTACGGGAACTGCCGGTCGGGATCGCGGTAGGTCCACGCGACCTTGCGCGTCTTGAGATCGAGCGCGAACACGTCGGCGTCGAACGTGCCGACAAACGCGCGGTCGCCGTCGATCGCCGTCGAGGCGCCGGTGTACGACCCGAGCGGGATCTCGAACATCACCTTGCCGTCGGCGATCCGCAGCGCGCGGAAACGCTCGTCGCAGCCGGCGATGTAAACGAGGCCGTTGTGCACCGCCGCCGTCGCGTGGACGGGGCCGTCGGTCTGCACCTTCCACCGCACCTTGCCGCTCTTCCGCTCGAGCGCGTAGAGGTGCGTGTCGTAGGAGCCGATCAGCACCAGATCGTCGGCGATGGCCGGCGACGACTTCACCTCGCCGTCGGTCGCGAACGTCCACAGCTTCTTGCCGTCGGCGGTCGAGACGGCGTGGACCGTGCCGGCGAGGTCGCCGACAAACACCGCGCCGTCGTAGACCGCGGGCGACGACTCGCCGATGAAGCCGTTCGGCCCGGTCGCGTACTTCCAGCGCAGCTTGCCGGTTTCCAGGTCGAGCGCGAGCAGCTCGCCTTTGGTCGAGCCGACGTAGACGACCCCGTCGGCGATGGCGGCAGACGATTCCACCGACTCGCCGGCGTCGTAGGTCCATTTCACCGCCAGCGTGGCTGGCGGCGCGGCAGTCGCGACACCGCTCAGCCGCGAGGTGCCGCGGAACTGCGGCCACGACGGGGCAGGCGTCTGGGCGGCGAGCGGAATCAGAACCAGCCATGCCAGGATGAACGCAGAGACGGCAAAGACCGCAGAGGCTTTCCTGTACAAGAGCTCTCTGCGACCTCTGCGTTCCATCGCGCCGCTACTTGGCACCCGCATCCTTGATCGCGAACAGCTGGTTGCGGTTGTTCAGGAACAGCGATCCGTGCGCCGGCACCGGCGTGGCATACACGGCGCTGCCCATGTTCAGCTCCTTCAGCACCTTCTTTTCGCGGCCGGCCTGCAGGATGACGATGTCGCCGTCCTCGTCGCCGAGATAGACCTTGCCGTCGACGACCAGCGTCGAGCCCCAGACCGCGGCGAAAACGTCGTGCTGCCACAGCTCCTGCCCGGTCTTCGCGTCGAGACAGTGGAGGAAGCCGCTGAAATCAGGGATGTAGAGCAAACCGTCCGCGATCGAGACCGTCGAGATCGATCGCCGGATCTTGTCGAAGTGCCAGACCCGGCCGCTCTCGGTGATGTCGCCGCGCTTGGTCGCGTCGATGCAGTAGAGGTGGCCGACCCCCTCGCCGTGTTCCGGATCCTGGCCGTTGGCGATGTAGACCTTGTCCTCGAAGATCACCGGCGTGCCGATCACCTCGTTGCGGTTCTTCGGCCACACCGAGTCCTTCGGGTTGGTGTCGAACTCCCAGAGCTTCTTGCCGGTCGCCGTCTCGTAGCCGCGCACCCAGCCGTCGCCCTGCGCGCTCACCACCTGATCGACGCCGCCGATCTTGCCGACCGACGGCGTGGACCACTGTCCGTGCAGGATGCGGTCTTCGACCGAGTTGTCTTCCCACACCATCTTGCCGGTGTCCTTGTTGAGCGCGATGATCGCCGGCGCCCGCGGCGACGGGATGTTGACGTGGCTCTCGTCCTGCCCGTTCGACGTGCTGACGAAGATCAGGTCGCCGAAGATGACCGGCGACGAATTCGAGAGGTTGTGCGGGTAGGAGCCGACCTCCTCCATCATGTCGAACGACCAGATGACGTCGGCGTCGTTCTGCCCGTTCAGCTTCTCGTCGGTGACCGGCCCCTCGTTCTTGCCGTCGCGGAAGCCGTTGATGTCGAGGCACCACACGACGCCGCGATTGCTCGTGTAGTACAGCCTGGTGCCTTCGACCGCCGCTGACGAAGCCACGCCCTGGTACGGCCAGTCGTTGGCGCGGCCG
>Ga0209382_10008998_pt1 | contig 12521 bp, 11 predicted proteins | sample SoiMetdeltSBSDD5_FD_187599 | JGI IMG/M metagenome (GOLD analysis project Ga0209382, IMG submission 187599) | Bulk soil microbial communities from a Populus tree surrounding site in Tennessee, USA - Soil MetaG P. deltoides SBSDD5 (SPAdes) (version 2) | ecosystem: Environmental > Terrestrial >... | reverse complement strand
GCTTGTCCATCGAGACCGTCTTCCCCACGGACCCCCATCGAAGGTCCACGAATCGGGGTGTCACCGATGACGCGCCACATGACTGTCACCGAAGTCGTGTCAGAGAAGAACCGGTCATCAGCGCCGCCTTCTCCGACATGCCCAGCAGCGGCGCGGCGACTGCCGCAGCGCTTGCAAACGTGATCAACACCCCGGCGCTGACGAGACGTCGTATCACGTGGTGCTCGCGACCACGCAACTTTCGCCGTTGCAGCGACAGGCCAGCGTCATAGAGGATCACGGCCACGGCAAGCGACACCAGTGGCTGGAACGCCGGTCCCAGCAGGTTCTGCGGGTTGACGTCGGACGTCAACGCACCCGCCACGAAGCCGACGGGCAGCAAGATGATCAGCGCGGGAATACGAAGCTGGCTCGCGACGACCTGCGCGGCCGCCGCGAGCACCAGGATCAATCCGACGCCGATAAGGATCTGATTCGTCGTCACCGTTCTTTGGCCACGTTAGTCGCGGTCGACTTCGCTCCCATCCGTTCGATCAGGTGGTCGCCGACCCGCATCGCGTTCGCCATCGCCGTCAGTGCCGGGTTCACCGCGCCGATGCTCGGGAAGAAGCTGGTGTCGACGACGTACAAGTTGTCCACCTCGTGCGTGCGACAGTTGACATCCAGCACTGAGCTGGATGCATCCGTGCCGAAGCGGCACGTTCCGGACTGGTGCGCGCAGCCGGCCACTGGGATGTCGGTCTTCATGTACGCCCAGCGGCGCGCCAGATGGTCCTCGTGCATCCGCATGGTCTTGAGCATCGACTTGAGCTGGTGGTACAGCCGGCTCGCCGCGGTTGGATTGGTCGGCCGGTAGGCCAAGCTAACGGTGCCGTCGCGGTTGAGGGTGACCCGGTTGTCAGGGCTCGGAAGGTCCTCCGTGGAGAGCCAGAAGTCGACGGCGTGATCGGCGACATCCCGCAGCGCCCAGGTCGGCGCGAACTTCGTCTCCAGGGGCTTCTCGCCCCGGTAGTGGTCCGCTTGCGACTTGCCGATCATCTGGATGTTCCCCATCGGGTAGTCGAAGTCGGGACCGCGGAAGTAGAAATCATTGACCCCTAGCGTCTTCTGGAAGACGGTCGGGTTCGGCTCCCGTGACAGCGCCAGGACGGCCTGGCTGTCGTGGAACATGAAGTTGCGCCCCACCTGATCGGAGCCGTTGGCCAGCCCGCGCGGGTGTTTGTCGTTGGCCGACGCCAGTAGCAGTTTGGCCGAGTTGGCCGCGCCACATGAGACGACAACGATGTCGCCGCGGTAGCGCTCCTCATGCCCCTCGTGATCGACCACGACCTCGGTCACCTCGGTGCCGGCCGGGTTCGTCTCCAGCCGCACCGCCCGGGCGTTGGTCAGGAGGTCCACATTGGAGTACTTGATGGCCGGCCGGACCGCGTTGACGTCGGCGTCGGACTTGGCGTGGACCAGGCACGGGTAGCCGTCGCAGGTCGGGCAGCGAACACAGGCGCTGAAGGGCATGTTCGCCTCGTCCAGCATGATTCCGCAGGGCGCATGGAACGGGTGGAATCCGGCTGCGGCCAGGTCGTCGGAGAGCTGCTGGATGCGCGGCTCGTGGCTGACCGCTGGGTAGGGGTAGGGCGCGCTCGACGGCGGTTCGGTCGAGTCTTCACCCCGTGCCCCGTGCACCTGGTAGAGCTGTTCGGCTCTGGTGTAGAACGGCTCCATATCGTCGTACGAGATGGGCCAGGCCGGTGAAAGCCCATCGTGGTGGCGAAGCTCGCCAAAGTCTTCGACGCGGAGGCGGTACAGCGCCGCACCGTACAGCTTGGTCGCTCCACCCACGAAGTAGTGAATCTGTGGTTGGAACGCCTTCCCCTTTTCATCGGTCCACGTGTCGGACGAGATGTACCGGTTGTCGACGAACACCTCAGCCGTGGACCAGTTGGCCGGCTCGCGGGGCAGCCAGTCGCCGCGCTCGAGCAGCAGTATCCGCTTGCCCGACGCCGCGAGAGTGTGTGCGAGCGTGCCGCCGCCGGCGCCGGTGCCGATGACGATGACGTCGTATCTGCCGTTCATCCGAACTCCTTGAGTCGCTCCGTCATGATGATCCTGCCTGCCGCCTCGATGAGGGCCAGATGCGAGAACGCCTGCGGGAAGTTGCCGAGGTGCCGCGCAGTCGTCGGTTCGAACTCTTCGGCGAAGAGACCGAGCGGCGAAGCGATGCTGAGCAGTTTCCCCATCAGGTCCCGGGCCTTGGCCACCTCACCGACGGCGGCGAGGGCAGACACGAGCCAGAACGAGCAGATGAGGAAGCTGCCCTCCTTGCCCGACATGCCGTCGTCGGTTTCGTCGGTGCGGTAGCGCAGCACAAAGCCGTCCTCGGTGAGATCGTTGGCGATGGCGTCGACGGTCTTGCGGGCGAGGTCATCGGTCGGCTCGACGAAGCCGAAGCTGATGGCCAGCAATGTTGATGCGTCCAGAGCGTCGGTGTCGTAGTGCTGACGCAGCACGCCGTTGTCGGTGACGCCGTGGCCGAGAATGTCGGCGCGGATCTCGTCGGCCGTGGCACCCCACTTCTGGGCGAGGTCGTCGTCTCCGCGGATCTCGGCGAGACTGGCGGCCCGGTCCATCGCGACCCAGCACATGAGCTTCGACGAGACGTAGTGCTTTGGATCACCGCGTGCTTCCCAGATGCCCTGATCCGGCTGCTTCCAGATCTTGATTGCGCACTCGGCCTGGCTCTGCACGAGCGGCCACAGCCGCCGTGGCAGGCGCTGGCTGCGTCGGGTGTGGAGCAGGATCGAGTCGAGGGCGGCGCCGAAGACGTCGTTCTGGTGCTGGTCGTACGCGGCGTTGCCGATCCTTACGGGTCGGGCTCCTTGGTAGCCGGAGAGGTCCTCGCGGAACGACTCGGTCAGGTCACGCCGCCCGTCGATGCCATACATGATCTGCAGCGAGCCGTCCTCGGTGGGTTCGAGGTCGGCGATGAACTGCATGAACTCGTCGGCCTCCCAGTCCAGCGAAAGCCAGTGCAGTGCCTGCAACGTGAAGGTGGAGTCGCGCAGCCAGGTATAGCGGTAGTCCCAGTTGCGGGCACCGCCGGGCGTCTCGGGCAACGAGGTGGTCAGCGCAGCCACGGTGGCGCCGGTCGGCATGTAGGTCAGGCCCTTGGTGGCCAAGGCCGAACGCTGGATCGCTTCCCGGTACTCATGGTCGGGAATGCGCGCGCTGCCCAACCACTGTCGCCAGTATTCCACCGTGTTGTCGATGGCGGCGACCGCCGCTGATGCATCCACGGGCGCGTCATGCTTGTCCGACCAGGATAGTGCACAGTAGACCGTTTCCCCCTTGCTCAGCACGTGACGACCACGGATGCGGTTGCCCTCGATACCGAGCTTGATGTCCGACCGGAACCCAATGGTCACACCGGCGCCGCTGCCCCAGGCCTGGTGCCGACCGTTCTCCAGGTTCCAGGTCGCAGATGTGCGACCGTAGTCAAATACGGCCTCGCAGACCGCCTCCACCTCGACATTGCCCTCGATGCAGGTGGCGGTCCGCACCAGCATGTGCGATGCGTCCCAGTCCATCGGCGGACGGGTATGCGGTGTCACACAGTCATCCGTGTCGTGTGGCCCCATCGTCAACGCGTCCCGGATGATGATCCAGCCGCTCGGCGTCTTCCACGTTGTCTCGATCACATTCGTGCCGGGGACATAGATGCGCGTCGTGGGGTGATCGATGCCATACGGACCGAACCGGAACGTGCCAGCCTCGCGATCGAGAAGGCTGCCGAAGACACTCGGCGAGTCGAACTTCGGCACGCACAGCCAGTCCACCGAGCCATCTAAGCCCACGAGCGCACCGGTGTGGCAGTTCGAGACGAACGCGTAGTCGGCGATCTTCGGGAAGGGCGACAGCCGGGGATGAGTCGTGGGCTCCTTCAGCACTGCGGTCACGATGTCACCGTCCAGGGTTCGCGCCAGCCGCCGTACGCGGCGACGAGCTGGTCAGCCTCGGCCGGCCCCCATGTGCCCGGTTGGTACGGGTGCACGGGTGGCGGGTTGTCCAGCAGGGGCTGCATGATGCGCCATTCCTCCTCGACGCCATCCTGGCGGGTGAAGCGGGTGGCGTTGCCGATGAGCGCTGCGTGCAGCAGCACCTCGTACGGCGTCGCCTCCTCAGTGCCGAAGTCCATGTCGAGGTTGATGGCGCTCAGACCCTTGCTGTAGCCGCGGTGAGCATTGACGGTCAGCCGCACGCCGGCGGTCGGGTCGAGCTTGACCACGAGCTCGGACGGGTCCGGTACCTGGAAGCCCGGAAGGTTTAGCCCCAAGCGGGGTGGCTTGCGGAAGGTGAGGCGCACCTCGGTCTGGGTCGTCGGCATGCGCTTGCCGGTGCGAATGAAGATGGGCACGCCGTCCCAGCGCCAGTTCTCGATGTCCAATCGCAGTGCGGCGTACGTTTCTGTGGTGGAGTCGGGCGCGACGCCGTCGATCGACCGGTATCCGTCGTACTGGCCGCGGACGAACTGACCCGGGTCGGCCGGCCGGATTGCCTTCCACAGCGCCACCTGACTATTCTTGATCGTCTGCGGGTCAGCTCCCGCCGGCGCCTCCATCGTCGCTGCCGAAACCAGCTGCAGCAGGTGGTTCACCACGACGTCTTGCAACGCACCGACCCTGTCATAGAAGTGGCCGCGGTCCTCGACCCCGAAGCTTTCGGCCATCGTGATCTGCATCGAGGACACATGGTTGCGGTTCCACACCGGTTCAAGGCTCGCGTTGGCGAAGCGGAGGAAAAGCACCTCCTCGAGGCCGGTCTTGCCTAGGAAATGGTCGATGCGGTACAGCTGCGATTCGTCGATGTACTGGTGCATCTCAGCGGCGAGCTCGCTGGCCGAGGCTTGGTCGTGGCCGAATGGCTTCTCGACCACCACACGGCCGTTCCGGATGAGATCAGCCTTGGCCAAACCTTTCACGACCGGACCGAACAGGAACGGCGGGATCTCCAGGTAGAAGACCGGGTTGTTCATGCCCTTGATGGCTCCGGCCACCTTGTCGTAGGTCTCCGGGTTGGAGAAGTCTCCATCCAGATAGGACATTCGAGTAGCCAGCCGGTCGAAGACATCATGGTCCAGCTTTCCCTCGGTCGCCTCGATCGACTCCTGGGCACGCTTGCGCAGGTCGTCCACACTCCAGTGGTCGACCGCCACGCCCACGATCGGGCAGTTCAGAAGAGACCGGGCCTCCAGTCGGTACAACGCCTGGAAGGTCATGACCTTGGCGAGGTCGCCGGTGATGCCGAAGATGACGAGCACGTCAGCGTCGTCGTTTGATTTATCCACTTGACCGTTCCCCCCATGTTGTCGTTCTTGCGAGTGCATCAGTTGGATCGACGAACGCCCCCCGTACGCGCCAACGGCTCTGTGGAGGACTCGCCGGCCGGCGCGGTCAGACGTCGGCGGAGCACGTGGTAGGTCCAGGCCTGGTACGCGATGACGGCAGGCAGGAAGATGACCGCGATGATGGTCATTACCTTGAGCGAGTAGGGCGCCGACGCCGTGTTCTGGATCGTCAGGTTGTTGGCCGCGCCGAGGCTGGACACCATGACGTTCGGGTACATGTCGGCGAAGATGGTCACCACCATGGACGCGATCGTGACCACGGTGGCGACGAAGGCCCAGCCCCAACTGCCCGCGAAGACCAGCAACGCCGCGCCGATGACGGCGACGATCGCAAGCAGCTCCACGGTCGAGAGCAGGAATCCCTGCCCGAGGACGACGTGGGTCCAGATCGCCATCGCCGCCACGAGGACCACGGCGATCGGGGCGATCGTTCGGGCGAGGCGGACAGCCCGCCGGTGCGGTTCGCCGTGGACCTTGATGCTCAGGAACACCGCGCCGTGCAGCAGCGTGATGGCGACGAACGCGATCCCGGTGACGACCGAGTACAGGGGCACAAGGTCCCAGAAGTTGCCGACGAACTCCTGCTGGGCGTTGATCGGAAGGCCGTACCCGAAGTCGGCCAGCGCCACACCAATGAGTAGCGGCGCGACAACACTGGACACCGCGAGCGCGACGCTCCACCCTCGCCGCCAGCGCACGTGATCACGCCTGCCGCGGAACTCGATTCCCACACCCCGCAGAATGAGCGCGATGAGCAGGAGCACGAGCGCGGGGTAGAGCGCCGAGAACCCGGTGGCGTACCAGCCGGGGAAGGCGGCGAACATCGAGGCGCCGGCGGTGATGAGCCAGACCTCGTTGCCGTCCCATACCGGCGCGATCGTGTGCAGGACCTCGCGGCGGCCAGCATCGTCGCCGCCGACGACCCCGTGCAGGGCACCAACGCCGAAGTCGAAGCCTTCGAGCACCATGAATCCCGTCCACAGGAACGCGATGATGATGAACCAGAACGTGGCCATGATTGTCCTCAGTAGGCGATGAACTCGGGCTCTACCTCTTCTTCGGCGCCTTCCTCCTCGGGCGCCAATTGCTTTCGTGCGTAGTGGGTCATGAGAAACGTGTCGACCACCGCGAGGATGCCGTAGAGCAGGAAGAAGACGATGAGGCTCGTCACGATGGTCGCGGTGCCGACCGAGGGCGACACACCGTCCTTCGTCAACTGCAGCCCTTGGACGATCCATGGCTGGCGCCCGTTCTCGGTGAGCATCCAGCCGGCGATGTTCATGATGAACGGCAGCGGCGCCACCCACACTGCGAGACGCAGGAACCACCGCGTCTCGCCCAGACGATCCCGCCACAACAGGTATCCACCGATCAACGAGATGAGGAAGATCAGCGCGCCGCCGTACGCCATCACCCGCATCGACCAGTACTGGATGAACACGTTGGGTATGTAGTTGCCTGGCCCGTACTGCTGCTCGTACTGGGCCTGCAGCTGGTTCAGTCCCTGGACTGTGCCGTTCCACGAGTCGGTCGAGAGTAGCGACAGCAAGTGTGGTACCTGGATGATCTTCGTCGGTGTCTGGTCATTGTTACCGCCCCCGATTTGGAACAGTGAGAACGAGCAGGGCCCGCAGGTGTTCCAGTTAGCCTCGGCCGCGGCGATCTTCATCGGCTGGTACTTGGTCTCGACCACTCCCAGGTGGCTACCGACCATCAGGCTGAACAGCGTCGCCGGCACCAGCACGATGAGTGCCAACCGTGCCGAACGGCCGAAGACCTCAGGACTGCTGCGCTTGCGCAGGTGCCAGGCCGAGACGCCGAGCATGACGGCGCTCGCTGTAACGAGCGATGCCAGCAGGACGTGAATGTACGCCCAGATGAAGACGGTGTTGGTCATCACCGCCCAGATGTCGGTCAGCTGGGCCCGGCCGGCCGAGCTGATCTTGTAGCCAACTGGGCGCTGCATCCACGAGTTGGCCGCCATGATGAACGCTGCCGAGAGCGCACCGCCAACCGCGACCATCCAGATCGTGGTCAGGTGCAGCCGCTTGCTGAGCCGGTTCCAACCGAAGAGCCACAGCCCCAGGAAGACCGACTCGAGGAAGAACGCGGCCAGGCTTTCCATCGCCAACGGCGCACCGAAGACGTCGCCGACGAACCGCGAGTAGGCCGACCAGTTCATGCCGAACTGGAACTCTTGCACCAGACCCGTGACGACGCCGACGGCGACGTTGATGATGAGCAGGGTGCCGAAGAACTTGGTCAGTCGCAGATCCTCGGGCCGGCCCTTGCGGTACCACGACGTCTGCAGCAGCGCGGTGAGGAAGCCCAACCCGATCGTCAGGGGCACGAAGAGGAAGTGGTAGATCGAGGTCATCGCGAACTGGAGCCGGGAAAGATCGACGTTGCTCATGCGCTTTCTCTCCTCAGGTGCAGGGCAGACTCGCGACGACGATTCAGCCAACGTTGAAGGGCTAGAGTCGCGGTCCCACCGACGAAGAGCATCGCGATGTTGACGGCAAGCACGGCTATCGCGCCGCCGGCCTTGCTGGGCTGGCTCACGGCTACGGCGACGCCAAAGTAGGCCGCGGCCGGAATAGTCGTCACCGAGATCGCGACGCCCACGGCCGAACTCGCCCGCGTCTCCAAGGCAATCATGGCGGCAACTCCAGCGGCCAGAGCGACACCGACAGTGCCCACCCCGATCGTGACGAGGCCAGCCAGTCCGGTCGCCTCCGCCGAGAAGCCAGGCGGCAGTCGGTCGGTCAGGCGAAGCAACGAAGCGATGAGGCCGGCAGTGATGACGGTGATCGCCAGCCCGGCAACGAGGGTGGCGAACGATCGCAACGCCAGTGCAAACCGACCGCCGACGAGGCCGACGCATGCGGCCGCCAGCGGAAGCGTGTCCGGACTGACCGCCATCGCCCCGACGATGAGCGTCGAGTTGACCGTGATGACGCCATAGCCGGCGATGATGCCGGCCACACCCATGAGGACGACGTACCGCGCGAGGGGTCGGGCGTTGCGCTGTGCGAAGCCGAGCATGTCCGCCCACACCAGCGAGGAGGACCGGCCGTGAGGAGTGGCCGGCCCGATGTCCTCAATCCGAAAGATGACGATGTCGTCGCGGTGTACACCGTTCCCGTCCAGATAGGCGAGGATTTCGCTCGTGGACTCGGATCCGATATCAGCGAGGAGGAGCCCACTGTGGACGTTCTTGACCGTGGGAACGAGTGTTGTGTTACGGGCGTGACCGGCGCCTTCCAGCCAGGTGCCAAGACTGTTGAGTCTCGCGTGCTCGCCGACGACGCGCAGTTGAAGCATTGTGGTCGACCTCAGAACACTGCGATCGGATTGACAGGTGAGCCGGTACCGCCGGGGATCCGCAAGGGCGCCACCACGCACAGGAACTCCCAGCGACTCAGGTGTTCGCAGGTCGCGGCCAGCGGGTCGAGCTGCAGGTAGTCAAGAAGGTGGAGGCCCATGGCGTTGACGGCGAGGACGTGCATCGGATATGCGACCCCCTCGGTTCGGCTGGGTGCGGTGTCGGCGTTCGTGTCGGACCCGAGGACGGCGACCCGACGCTCGGTGAGCAGCTCCGCCACGGACGGGTGCAACCCGGCCTTCTGGTGCGTCGTGTCCCACGGGCCGAGTTCGTCGAGCCTCCGGTTGTGGCCCGTTCGCACGAGCAGGACGTCGCCCGGCCCGATCTGTACACCCTCGTCGTGCTCCGCCGCGATCAGCTCGTCGGGACCCACCTCGTCGCCGGGGTCGACCCACGGTGTCCCGCGCACGCGGGGGACGTCGAGCAGAACGCCACGCCCTACGATGCCGTCGCGCACCGTCTCGACGTCGCCGATTGTTGCGCCGTCGGCGTTCGCCGACGTGTCCGGCGCACCCCCGTAGAGATTCCCCCGGAAGCTCACGTGGCACAGCGCGTCCAAGTGACTCAGGCCGTCGTTGTGAAAGTCGACGCCGACGAAGTCCTTGACGAATTGGACGTTCCCGGAGTCGTGGTCCGAGAGCTGGGTCATCCGGTGTTGTGCCGGTGTCGGATTGTCCGGGCGCCGCTCGGTGTCCAGCGGCAGGCCGAGACTCACAGTGACGCCGGATCGCACGAGTCGGGCGGCGGCGACGATCCTCTCCGGGGTCAAGTGGTTCAACGTTCCGCGGGGTGACTCTTCGTCCCAGCGGGACCAGTTCGACACCTCGTCAAAGAGTGCGTCGAACTCGGTCGTCGTCATCGTCGCCGAACCGGTCATCACCCGCTCCGACTGTCCCGACCGGAGTGTCCCCATTGGATCCTCGGCAGCTCCACCTGGGACGGATCCAGCAGCTCCGCTGAGCGGTGGTGCGGTCGGAAGTAGAAGTCCTCGGCCCAGGCGACGAAGGCCCTCAGCTCGGCGCCGGCGTTGGCGAGCAGTTCGGCATGGACGCCGAGCCAGGCAGCGAAGGCGAGCCGGCCGTGCATCTCGTGCCGGTGCGCGCCAATCTCGGCCACGGCCGCCTTGCGGCCGATCATCGCCATGATGCCCTTGTCCCGGTAGTGGAACGGCGTACGACCCGTACCGTCGATGTCGCCCAGGATGTTGCGGGCGGCCCAGGCCCCGGACTGCTGTGCGACGCTACCGAGCTGGGGCAACGTTTCATCCCCGGACGGGATGTTGGCGATGTCGCCAACCGCGAAGACATTCGGGTGTCCCGGTACGCTCAGGTCGGGGTTCACGTCGATTCGCCCACCGCGGCCCTGGCCGATGCCCGCGTTGCCCGCGATCCCCGCGGCCATCTCGCCACCGCCCCAGACGACGAGGTGGGTCCGGATAGTGCTGCCGTCCCGGAGGACGACATGGTCTGGCGCGACCTCGGTGACGGCGTTGCCCAGCCGCAGCTCAACCCCGCGCCGCCGCAGTTGCTTGGCCGCGTACTCATGCGATTCGTCGCTGAACGGAGCGAGTACGGTATGGCCGAGGTCGACCAGGATGATCTTCGCACCCGCCACGGCGAGGTTCGGGTAGCGGTGCGGCATCACGTCGTGGATGAGCTCGGAGAGCGCACCGGAGATCTCGACGCCGGTGGCACCACCGCCTACCACGACGAACGTGAGAGCGCCGTCGTCAATGAGTTCGGGCTTGGCAGCGGCGTCACCGATGACCTGCAGCACGCGCTCGCGCAAGCGGCGGGCATCGGTCAGGCTGTATAGCGGAAAGGCGTAGTCGCGGGCGCCCGGTGTATGGAAGAAGTTGGGCTGCGCACCGGCGGCCAGCACGAGATAGTCGCCGGACACCTCCGTGCCGTCGGCCAGCGTCACGCTCCGCTGGTCAACGTCGACCGCGACCGCTTCGGCCTTCACCAGAGTGACCCCATCCTGGCCGCGGAACACCTCGGTGTGTTCGAACGTCATATCCCGGCCGGCAAGTTCCGCGGTCGCAACCTGGTAGAGAAGTGGTTGGAACTGGTGGTAGCCGTTCAGGTCGATCAAGGTCGCCTGAGCCCGTTCCTCCTCAACCAACAGTTTCGCGCAGGCGACGCCGGCGAAGCCGCCGCCGGCGATCACGATCTGAGTGCGCTTAGGTGCCGTCATACATCAAATCCTCGCGCCGACCGACCAGTACCGTAGGTGAACCGGCAAACCGCATGGTCTGAGTTCTCTTGGCTGCAACCTCGGGTGTCATTCCAACCAACACCGGCCACTACGCTCCGTAAGCCGCCTGCCCGGTCAACCCCGACTCCGGAGCGCCTCGGTCCTAAAGGGACACGCCGATGACGGGTGGTTGCTAGCAGCGGGTCCGGTTTCGTCGTTGCGGTCTCGTCGGAGGTCGCAACGTTGAGTAGTCTCACGTTGCTCGTGGGGCCGCCTTGTCCATGGTGGCCGATCACGCCATACCGACGCCAAGGCAGTGCTAACGTGGCCGAGGCGTTGGCTCTCGGTCAGGTCTCCGGCCATCCACGCGCATGTCGAGTTTCTGCTGTGCTTCCTACCGTTCTTGCGCCGCGGATGCGCGTACGGTGTGCTGTTCGCGGCGCTGGTGGACCCGGGCGGCAACTACGCGACCCGAGCGGCCCGCGTCGGCATCTTCGGGCTGATCGGCGCCGCACTGACCGCGCTCGGCTTTGGCATCGGTGGGGATGCCTGGGGCTGGCTGGTACTCGCAGTTTCTTGGTGACGCTGGTGAGTGGCTTAGCGGTCAGGTTCGGGGTGCATAGGTTCGTCGCGGGTCTGCTTCTCAACGTCTGGTTCATCATCGCTTTCTCGCTCGCTGCCGGCTTCCACAACTCCCACATCACCAGCAACACCTGGGCTCAAGTAGGAGCCTGGGCCGCGGGGTCAGCGCCGTGGATCGCGCTGACGTTCCTCGGGTGGCTGATCCGCGGACGCAGGGACGCGCCGCAGTTCGTCGCGGAGATTCCCGGTGACATCTCCGGGCGCCCGCTAACCCGGCCGGTGATCATGTTTGCCGTGATCCGCGCCGCCGTCATGGCCGGCACCGTCGCGCTCGCGTTCGGATTCAACTTGTCCCACGGTTACTGGATGCCGATCGCGGCCATCGTCGCGATGATGCCGAGCCTGGAGCAGACCACGCTCATCGCCGCCCAACGTCTCGCTGGTGCGCTGATCGGCGCTGGCGCGGCGGCGTTGCTGCTGCTCATCCCGGCCAACGAACATGGACAGAAACTTGCGTCCGTTACGCACGGACTCGAAGTGGTCGCGATCGTCCTCTTCATGCAAGGGGCGTCGATCAGGTTCTGGAACTACGCGATCTACTATGCGGCCATCACGGCCGGCGTACTGACCTTGCTGGATCTGCCGCAGCCCACCAACTACAGCGCCGAGGGCTACCGGTTGCTCTGGACGCTGTGCGGCGTCGCAATCGCGGTGGTCGTCATGCTCCTCGCCAGCCTGCTCGCCCGCAGCACCACCAAGACGCCGCAACCCGCAGGATGACGCGTTCCGCGGCCGCTACGGGTGCTGAGGCGTGATTCCCCAGCTGCCGCGCCAGGCTTCCCCGGGCTCGAGCGTCAGCACGCCGACGCCCGAGCGGAAGGCGTCAGGCGGGCATGTCGTTGGCTCGACGGCGACCGCGCGGCGATGGCGGTCGCCGGGGAGCGTGTCCGCGGTGAAGAC
>Ga0209382_10008997_pt1 | contig 12522 bp, 8 predicted proteins | sample SoiMetdeltSBSDD5_FD_187599 | JGI IMG/M metagenome (GOLD analysis project Ga0209382, IMG submission 187599) | Bulk soil microbial communities from a Populus tree surrounding site in Tennessee, USA - Soil MetaG P. deltoides SBSDD5 (SPAdes) (version 2) | ecosystem: Environmental > Terrestrial >... | reverse complement strand
GACGAGGGTGAGGCGCCGTTTCCGCGGACCGCTGGAGGGTGGGCGGTCTGCTCGACGGCACTCACGCTCGAACGACATCGAACACGAATGAAGGGGCTTGACAGCGACCCGCAACATAGAAGCTCACAAAGGAAGATCTGGATTCTCTTCGACGGACTATCACCCGCTGGCGGCGCCGCGCTTCGCGCGGTGCAGAAGTGAGGGCCGGGGCGGATCACAAGCAGCCTCTGCGAAGGACGGCTGCTTGTGATCCACCCCGGTCCTCACTCCTGCAACGCCGGCCGGAACGGCCGGCGTCGACGCCAGCGGGCAGAACCGCTGATATTTGGGCTTGTTGCCTTCGTGAGCTTTGTGAGCCTTTGTGCTTCTTTGTGATGCGCGCCGAAAGGCGCGCCGTCGTGTCTTCGTGTCGTCGTCTCGTCGTTTCCGCCGAAGGCGGCGCGCCGGAGGCGCCGTGAACGACCGTTGAACTAAGATCTTGCGATCGGCCCGAGGCGTCGAACGGTTGGGTCGGTGACGAAACGGTGGGGGGCTCCAGTGAGTAATACGGCTAAGGCGATGAAGACAACCAAAACGTGGCCGGAAACTGCGAACAAGCCGCTCTCGTTGATGTTGGCAATGTTGGCAATCTTGGCAATCTTGGCAATTTTGGCACTGCCAGCAGCTGCGCAGCAGCTGCCGGACGGCCCCGGCAAGGCGGAGCTCCAGAAGGTCTGCGGCGTGTGTCATCAGGCCGAGCGCTCGGCTGCGGTGCGGCTCACGCGCGAAGGATGGGAAGGGGTCATCGGCGACATGATCGCGCGTGGCGCGAGGGGGACCGACGAGGAGTTTGCGGCCGTCCTCGACTACCTGTCGAAGAACTTTCTCGGCGATGCCCCCAGGCCCCTCAATATCAACAGGGCCAACAACATCGAGCTCGAGAGCGTGGCCGGCCTGACGCGGACGGAAGCCGCAGCCCTGCTGAAGTGGCGGCAGGCAACGGGCGTCTGCAAGTCGCTCGACGATCTCAAGAAGGTGCCCGGCCTCGATTACAAGAAGATCGAGGCGCGCAAGGACTATCTCGTGTGCTTCGAGGCCGTGCCTGCGCCACCGCCGGTCAAGAAATAGGACAACACTGATGAAACAGGTCCAGCTCACCGCGATCGCGATCACGGCAGCGTCGCTCCTGGTGGCCGGGTGCAGTCGCACGCAGCCGGCCGAACAAGCGGATCGGGGACCGGCACCGGCCGCGCCGGCCGCTCCTGCGGCCCCAAAGCCTCCCGCCCCGGGTGCGGTGCGCCTCTACGTCTCCGATGAGACCGGCGGGAACGTCATCGTCGTCGATCCCGAAGAAGGCACCGTCGTCGAGCGCATCGCCGTCGGCAAGCGGCCGCGCGGCATCCGGTTATCCCGCGATGGCAAGCAACTGCTGATTGCGCTGTCCGGATCGCCGATTGGCGGCCCGAACGTCGACGAATCCAAGTTGCCGCCGCCGGATCGCTCCGCCGACGGCATCGGCGTGCTCGATCTCGCCACCCACAAGATGGTGCGGACCTACGACAGCGGACAGGATCCCGAGTCGTTCGATGTGTCGCCGGACGGGACGAAGGTCTACGTCTCCAACGAAGACGCTGCGGAAATGTCGGTGCTGGACCTTCCCTCGGGAAAAATCACGGCCCGTGTGAAGGTCGGCGAGGAGCCCGAAGCGGTAACCTTGAGGCCCGACGGCAGCGTTGCCTACGTTGGATGCGAGGGCGAGAACGAGGTCGTCGCTGTCGATACGGCCGGCGGCAAGGTCGTCGGCCGCGTCAAGACGGGCCCACGGCCGCGTGGCATCGCCTTCACGTCGGACGGCGCGACTGCATTCGTCGGCAACGAGAACGGCGGCAGCATCACCGTCGTCGATGGAACGAAGCACACCGTGCTGACCACGATCAAGATCCCGAAGGCGGAGTCGATGCCGACCGAGCCGCGCCCGATGGGAGTCGTGCTCTCGCCGGACGGCCGCACGCTCTTCGCCTCGCTCGGCCGGGCCAAGGCCGTCGCCGTCATCGATGTCCAGAAGCGCGCGCACGTTCGCACCATCGAGAACGTGGGCGGCCGACCCTGGGGGATCGCGCTCAGCGCCGACGGACGGAAGATCTACACTGCGAACGGCAGCTCGGCTGATGTGTCGGTCATCGACGCGGAGACCGGCAAAGTAGAAAAGCAAATCACGACCGGGGGCAGTCCCTGGGGTGTCGTGGTCGCGGTTACGCCTCGCTGACGATCGGACGGCTGTGATGTCGCTGCTGCTCGCCATCCTTCTCGCCGCGCAGACCGTCGCGGCGCCTGCTCTTTTCGGCGTCGTCCGTGATGGCTCCGGTCAGGTCGTGCCCGGCGCCGTCGTGATCGCCCGTGTGAACCCGGGGGGCGAACAGCAGACCACCACGGGAGACGACGGCCGGTTCTCGCTGCCGGTCACCCCTGGTGGTGAGATTGTCCTGATCGTTCGTGCCCCGTCGTTCGCCGAGACCCGGCGGACGATTCCCGCGGGCGCGGCCACGGCTGAAGTGCAGGTCACGCTGCAACCGGCGACGCTGTCCGAAACGGTGACGGTGACGGCCAGCCGGGTGGAGCAGCGCCTCCGCGACGTGCCGGCCAGCGTCAACGTGATGACCCAGGAAGACATTCGCCGCTCGCCGGCGGTCGTTGCCGACGACGTGTTGCGACAGCTGCCGACGTTCAGCCTCTTCCGGCGCACCAGCAGCCTGGCTTCGCATCCGACCGCGCAAGGCGTCTCGCTCCGCGGCATCGGACCGAGCGGCGTGAGCCGCACGCTGGTGCTGCTCGATGGCGTGCCCTTCAACGATCCCTTTGGCGGCTGGGTCTACTGGACGCGGGTTCCCCTCGATGCCGCTGATCGCATCGAAGTCGTGGACGGCTCCAGCTCCAGCTTGTACGGCAACTACGCGATGGGCGGCGTCATCAACGTGATGACAACGGCGGCGATGCGGCGGACGGTCGACGTCAAGGCCCAGTATGGCAACCACAGCAGCCCGAAGGTGGACTTCCGCGCCAGCGACGTGTGGGGCAAGGTCGGCGTGGTGCTCGATGGCGCGGCGTATTCAACTGACGGCTATCCCATCGTCGTCGACGTCAACCCGGCGGGCGTCCCCGAGCGCGGCCTCGTGGACAAGAACGCGAGCGTCGACTTCCGGACGTTCAACCTGAAAGCGGAGTACGCCGCTTCCGACAACGTGCGTGCCTTCATCCGCGGCGGGCACTTTCGCGAGGAGCGGATCAACGGCAAGGCCAGCACGATCGACGGCACCGACGAGAAGAACGATACCAGCTGGACGTCGGTCAACGGCGGGATCCGCGCGGGCCTCGGCAGTCGCGGCGACCTCGAGGGGGCGATCTTCACGGACTTCGAGACCTTCCGGAGCAATTTCCTCGCGGTGCCGGCGGCCACGCCCCCGCGCAGCATCGGCCGGATGACCCTCAATCAGCGGGTGCCGAGCAAGGCCGTGGGCGGGATGGTGAGATGGTCCCGCGCGTTCGCGACGAGCCAGCTGTTCTCGGTCGGGACCGACATGCGCTGGGTGGACGGCGACAGCGAAGAGGACGGACTCGATGCCACGACCGGGACCCAGGTGACGCTGAAGCGGGTATCCGGTGGAACCCAGCGCAGCCTGGGCGTGTTCGTACAGGACGTGATCTCGCCCGTGTCCAGCCTGACGATGACGCTGAGCGCGCGGCTGGATCAGTGGCGCAACTATGACGGCCACAATCTCGAGGCGAGCTATCCGAGCGGCGTGCCGACCGTCAACAACAACCCGGATCTGCCGGACCGGGACGACACCGTCGTCAGCCCGCGCGTGGCCGCGCGCTATCACATCAACTCCATGGTCAGCGTGTGGGGTGACATCGGCGCGGGCTTCCGCGCCCCGACCCTGAACGAGCTCTACCGCCAGTTCCGGGTCGGTACGGTTCTGACCCTCGCCAACCACCAGCTCGGACCGGAGCGCCTGGTCGGCGGCGAATTCGGCGTCACGCTCGTTCCGACGCCGAGCGTGCTCGTGCGCTCCACGTATTTCGACAACCGGGTCAAGGATCCGGTCTCGAACGTCACCATCCTGACGGTTGGCGCCAACGTCACCCAGCAGCGGCAGAATCTCGGCAAGACCCGCATCCGCGGCCTGCAGAACGATATCGACGTCCGCATCGGTGCGTCCTGGCGCTTCATGGGGGCCTATCTGTACGACCAGGCCAAGGTGCGTGAGTTCGACGCCAACCCGGTCCTGGTCGGGAAATACCTCGCGCAGGTGCCGAAGCATCGCGGGTCGGTGCAGGTCGTTTACACGCACCCGAAGGTCGCCGACCTCGCCTTCGCGATCCAGTCTCTCGGCATGCAGTTCGACGACGACCTCAACGTCCGGACGGTCCCCGGCCTCTCCGAGCCCGGTCTTCCCGGCTACGCGGTCGCGTCATTCAGCGCGTCGCGGGCGGTCGGCCGCAATTTCGAAGGCTTCTTCACGTTGCAGAACATGTTCGACAAGGAGTACTTCGTCGGCACGCTTCCCACGACGGTGGGATCGCCCCGAATCCTCAGCGGCGGCGTACGGGTGCGATTTGCCGGACGAGCGCGGCCCTAGTCTTTTCGGCGCTGCTACTGCAAAACCTTTCAACAGGAGGGCCAGGAGATCAGGAGATTTTGAAGTGCTGGAATAAAACTCTCCTGATCTCCTGGCCCTCCTGCTAAAACTCTGTTCGACATGCCTCTTTATCTCGGCCTCGACTCCAGCACCCAGAGCCTGACCGCCATCGTCATCGACAGCGACACCCGGAAAGTCGTGCATGCCGAGTCGCTGGGGTTCGACGAGGCGCTGCCGCACTACGGCACGCACCACGGCGTGCTGCCGCGGGCGCATCCGGACGAGGCCTTGTCGTCGCCGCTGATGTGGGCCGAGGCGCTCGACGTCATGTTCGGCCGGCTGGCGAAGAGTGGGATCGATCTTTGGAAGATCGCCGCCATTTCGGGGTCGGCGCAGCAGCATGGCAGCGTGTACCTGAATCGCGCGGCAGCCGGCGCGCTTGGGAGCCTTGATCCCGCCCGGCCGCTGGCAGAGCAGATCGCGCCGCTGCTGTCGCGAGCCGCGTCGCCAATCTGGATGGATTCGAGCACGGGCGAGGAGTGCCGCGAGATCTCCGCAGCCGTCGGAGGCGCCGGGCCGCTGAGCACGCACACCGGTTCACGGGCCTTCGAGCGCTTTACCGGTCCGCAGATCCGGAAGTTCTCCAAGACCGATCCGACCGGTTATGCCGCCACTGATCGTGTGCACCTCGTGAGCTCCTTCATGGCGTCGCTGCTGACGGGCGGGCATGCCACGCTCGATCCCGGCGATGGTTCCGGCATGAACCTGATGGACCTGGCATCGAGCGACTGGTGGGAGCCAGCCGTCGCCGCGACGGCTCCGGACCTGGCCGCGAAGCTTCCGCAGATTCGACCAGCTGACGCGGTCGCCGGCACGCTCAGCTCGTACTGGCAGCGGCGTCACGGACTGCCCGCGGCTGCGGTCGTCACATGGTCGGGCGACAACCCGTGCAGCCTGATCGGCACGGGCCTGGTACGGGAGGGCCGCATGGCGGTGTCGCTCGGCACGAGCGATGTCAGCTTCGGGCTGATGGAGGCTCCGCGGGTGGACGCGAGCGGCACCGGTCACGTGTTTGGTGCACCCACCGGCGCGTTCATGGGGCTCACCGTCTTCAAGAACGGATCGCTGGCGCGCGAACGGGTGCGGAACGCATTCGGAATGTCGTGGGCGGATTTTTCGCGCGCGTTGTCCTCGACTCCGGCCGGCAATCAGGCTCGAATCTTTCTTCCCTGGTACGAGCCGGAGATCACGCCCTCCGTCCAGAACCCGGGCGTGCACCGCTACGGGCTGGAAGAGCGCGACGGCCCGGGCCACGTCCGCGGTGTGATCGAAGCGCAGATGATGGCAATCGCGCGCCACTCGCACTGGATGGGCGTCGACGTGGACACCATCTACGCGACGGGCGGCGCTGCCGCCAACGTGCAGATTCTCCAGGTGATGGCGGACGTGTTCAACGCGCAGGTCTACCAGCTCGAGATCGGCAACTCCGCCGCACTCGGGGCGGCGCTGCGTGCGCACCACGCCGACGCTGCCAGATCAGGTCAGCCGCTGTCCTGGGAAGAAGTGATTGACGGGCTCGTCGAGCCGGTGGCCGCCAGCCGGCTCACGCCACAGCCGGGCACACACGAGCTGTATGGGCGGTTGATGAAAGCGCACGCCGCCTGCGAAGCGCATGCGCTCGGTAGCGGTCCCGATCCGAGCGGACCGTTGGCGAGGCTCGCCAGCGAGCTTGCGAACGCTACCTGACGCCGAGCAGGACTTCGGTCGTCAGCTGGTCGAGCTTTTCGTATTTCAAGCCCTTGGCCGAGATCGCGCCGCGATCGAACTCACGGGCGAGGAGTGCGTCCCTTCCCGCCGTTGAGTACTTCGAGAGGAGCGGCTCGCCGCTCGACATCTCGCGGACCAGCGCCTGGATTTCCGCGTCGGCATTCCAGCGTGCCGCCTTCTCCTTGAGAATCAGGTAGGTCCGCATGCAGCCGCGCGCGAAGTCCCGGACGCCGTCGTAGTCCTCGGTGCGGTACGCGTGCGCGTCGAAGTGGCGCGGGTTGTTGTAGCCGACGTCCTCGAGAAATTTCACCAGAAAGAACGCCGCCCGGATGTTCGCGGCGCCGAACCGGAAGTCCTGGTCGTAGCGGCCAGGGGCCTGATCGTTCAGATCGATGTGGAACAGCTTTCCGGCTTCCCACGCCTGGGCGACGGCATGCAGGAAGTTCAGCCCGGCCATGTGCTCGTGCGCGACTTCGGGGTTCACGCCGACCATCTCCGGGTGATCGAGCGTGGGGATGAAGCCCAGGTACGCGCCGGTCGAGGCCATGTAGATGTCGCCGCGCGGCTCGTTGGGCTTCGATTCCATCGCGAACCTGAAGCCGTACTTCCTGTCGATCGAGTACTCGCAGAGATAGTTCACCGCCTCGCGGAGCCGCTTCACGGCCTCGTCGGGCCGCCGGCACGCATCGGTCTCGGTGCCTTCCCGGCCGCCCCAGAGCACGAAGATCTTTGCGCCGAGCTCGGCCCCGAGGTCCATCGCGCCGAGCGTCTTCTGCACGGCGTAGGCCCGCACCCGGGGATCGTTGGCGGTGAACGCACCGTCGCGGAAGACCGGGTCGAAGAACAGGTTCACCGTCGCCATCGGGACGACGATGTTGTGCTCCTGGCAGGCGGCCTTGAAGTCCTTGACGATCTGGTCGCGTTCGCCAGGGGTGGCATCGATCGGGACCAGGTCGTTGTCGTGAAAGTTGACGCCCCAGGCGCCAACCTCTCCCAGCATCCTGACGGCATCGACCGGCGACAGGGCCGGCCGCACGACGTCGCCGAAGGGATCGCGTCCCCGATTGCTGATTGTCCAAAGGCCGAAGGAAAACTTGTGTTCAGGACGCGGATCGTAGGCGTTAGGCATGGGAAAGTGGGCGATTCATGGGCTGAGCCGACCGATCAAATCACATTATTTGGGGGACTGCTAGTCCCGCGGCCCGTTGTCCGTGGTCCGCGGTCCGGCCTCGAGACCCAGTCGAACGGACCGCGGACCGCGGACTGCGGACCGCGAATCAACGGAAGTACACCCCGAATCCCAGACAGATCAGCGCATTCGACGTTGCCATGGTGAAATCGTCCGTGCCTCTCGGCGACAGCAGCTCGAACACGGAACTCGACAGCGCAACCGCGATGGCGAGACCAATCCACGGCGCGGGCAATCCGTAGCTGACGACCATCCCGATGCAGAACACCAGCGCGCCAGTCAGGCCCGTGACCAGTCCGCCGACCGATTTCCTGTTCACGTCGCCGATTCCCCAGACCCGGATTCGCTGCTTGCCGAACAGCGAGCCTCCGACCTCTGCCAGAGTGTCGGTCACGAGATACCCGCCCCAGATCAAAGCAAACACCACCGCGAACTCCTCCCTCGAGTAAACGGTCGCGAGCCCGGTCCCGATCGGGAGCATGATGAACTTGAACGCTGCCCAGAGACTGGTGATCAACACACAGTTCGCGCGCGCGAGCACTCCGTCCATCACGCGAGACTGGGGTCCATAGAAGGCGGCGGCAAGCCGGCCATTCGAGTAGAAGAAGCTCAGGAAGATCCAGTTGGTGAGGATGCCATCGAACAGGTTCTGGCCCAGGAAGAGCGTCGCGAAGTTGTCGGTTGGTTCCGTCTTGATGGTCGCGTAGAGATAAAAGAGCGCGGCCGACGCCAGGGTGATGAAACGGCCCCGTCGGCCGACCATGTCGGCGATTCGAATCCGGCGTTCCGAGTAGCGCTGCACGAGTGCCTCGACCTCGTAAGGACCGGACATCCGCGACGAGAATGCCTGTCGTCGATCTTCTGCGGAAAATCCGACAAAGTACGACAACAGGAGCGTCTTGATCCCGTACCAGGCGAAGCCCCAGATCACGTAGAAGAACAGCACGCCGCTGAGCACCTGCGCAATCGACCCGACGGTCACGCGGTATTCCGGAAAGAACGCGGAACTGCGGCCGGTGACGGCCGACACCAGCCAGAAGATCGTCAGCGCCCCATTGAAGAGCAGCGCGCCGCGAAAGATGCGATCGGCCGTCCGGCGGCGATCCGCGAACGCCTGCGTGCCCACCGTCTCCGGCAGGCTCGGTACTTCTGCAACCACGGCGTGACACTCTACAGATCTGGCCGATGTTTTACCATCTCACGCATGGCCAGCGAGGGATTTCCCGAATGGATCGTGCCGATGGCGGCGACGCTCACGCAGGAGCGGTTCACGGGGCCGGAATGGGTGTTCGAGCGCAAGTTCGACGGTATCCGCCTGCTGGCCTTCAAGCGAGACGGGGAGGTCCACCTGTTTTCCCGTAACCGCCTGCCGCAGCACTGTCCGCCGATCGCGAACGCCGTGGCGGGGCTTCCTCCGGCCGAGCTGATTCTCGACGGCGAGATGTCCTGGCGCGCCCTGAGCGCGGCCGAAGGGTCGGGGCCGGTCCGCTACGACGTGTTCGACGTCATCTGGATGTCGGGCGCCGATCTTCGGGCGCTGCCGCTGGAGGAGCGACGCGCGCAGCTCTCCCGCCTGCCACTGCGGCCGCCGCTGTTCCCGATCGAGACTCTGGACGAGGCCGAACCGTGGACGCGGGCGTGCAGGGAAGGCTGGGAAGGCGTGATCGCCAAGCGGCGCGATTCGAGGTACGAGCATCGCCGTTCGCCCCACTGGCTCAAGATGAAATGCGAGCTCGAGCAGGATTTCGTGGTTGGCGGCTTCACGGACCCGCAGGGATCGCGCGTCGGGCTTGGCGCGCTGCTGGTCGGATTCTTGGAAAACGAGGACCTCGTCTTTGCCGGAAAGATCGGGACCGGCTTCGACACGAAACTGCTGCTGACGCTACGCGCGCGTCTCGACGCGATCGAGGTACCGACCGCGCCATTCACGAAGGCCAAAGGCCTGCCCCGCCTGCGTGCACACTGGGTCCGTCCCGAGGTCGTCGTGAAGGTCGGGTTCATCGAGTGGACGGTCCACCGCAAGCTGCGCCATCCGCGTCTGCTCGGAGTGCAGTCGTGAAGGCGTCGCGGGGAGCACCGCTCGTCGAGCGCGCCGGTGTGGTGATTACTCACCCCGAGAAAGTGCTGTTTCCAGACGACGGCATCACCAAGGGGGACCTCGCGGCCTACTACGAAGCGATCGCGCCGGTGATGGTGCCGCAGTTGCGTGGCCGGCCGGTGACGATGGAGCGCTTTCCCGCCGGCATCGGCCGCAAGGGCTTCATCCAGAAGGACGTGTCGAAAGGGTTCCCCTCATGGCTCGAGCGGGTGGAGGTGCCCAAGAAGGACGGGGTCGTCCATCACCCGGTCGTGACCGACGCGCGGTCGCTGCTGTGGCTCGCGAATCAGAACAGCATCACGCCGCACGTGTGGACGTCGCGGTTGCCGGACCTGTATCACCCGGACATCTGCGTGTTCGATCTCGATCCGTCGATCGATTCTCCGGAGATGCTGCGAAACGCCGCTCTGCAGCTCCGCGATTTGCTCGACGAGCTTGGCTTGCCGAGCTGGATCAAGACGTCCGGCTCCAAGGGCTATCACATCGTTGTCCCACTCGACGGCAACACCGACACCGGCAACGTCGCCGGGTTCGCCCATGCGATTGGAACGCTGCTCGTGATCCGCGATCCCGGGAACCTCACGCAGGAATTCCACAAGGTGGACCGCGGCCGCCGGATCCTGGTGGACACCGGGCGCAACGGCTACAGCGCGACGTTCGCGGCGGCCTACGCGGTGCGCGCCAGGCGAGGGGCGCCCGTGTCGGCGCCGTGCACGTGGGAGGAGGTCGAGAGTGGCAAGGTCCATCCGCAGTCGTTCACGATCCGGACGATGCCGGACCGGATGGAGGCGGTGGGGGATCTGTGGGCGGACATGAAGAAGGGGAAGTCGCTGAAGCGACCGATCGAGAAGTTGAAGAAGCTGGCGGGTGCGGATCCCAAAAGCGGCAGGGCCTGAAGGCGCTGCTGAACAGCCGCAGGCGCGAATCGCATTTGTAGAGCAGGGCCTTTTGGCCCTGCTGTTCTTCGACAGCTAAATCGATTCCGCCGGGTCGAGCTCGAGCGTCAGGTCCTGATTCCCCTCCGCCGAAAATTCCATCTGGCGTTTCACCATCCGGTAATAGGTGCCGCCTGCGCGCATCAGCTGCTCGTGCGTGCCGCGCTCGATGATCCGGCCATCCTCCATCAACAGGATCAGATCGGCCCGGCGGATCGTCGACAGCCGATGGGCGATCACGAAGGTGGTCCGGCCCGCGAGCAGCGTCGCCATCGACGCCTGGATCAGCTGCTCGCTCTCCGTGTCGAGATTGCTGGTCGCCTCGTCCAGGATCAGGATCTGCGGGGAGGCGAGCACCGCTCTCGCAATCGCGAGCCGCTGCTGCTGGCCACCTGAGAGCTTCACGCCGCGCTCGCCGATCGTCGTCTCGTACTGATCCGGCAGCCGGACGATGAACTCGTGGGCGTTGGCGCGCCGCGCGGCATCTTCGACTTCGGCGCGGCTCGCATCCCTGCGGCCATAAGCGATGTTGTCGGCGGCGGAACCGTCGAACAGGAAGACGTCCTGCTGCACGATCGCCAGCAGGTGGCGATAGCTGGCGAGCTTGAACTCGCGGATATCTGTGCCATTCAGCAGGATGCGCCCTCGCGTCGGATCGTGGAACCGGGCCACGAGATCGGTCACCGTCGTCTTGCCGGCGCCGCTGCGGCCGACCAGCGCGACCACCGAGCCGCCCGGCACCTCGACGTTGAAGTCGCGCACCACCGGCTGGCCTTCGCGGTACTCGAACTCCACCTCCTCGAACCGGATCTCGTGCACGGTGTGCGGGGCGACGCGCGCGCCCGGCCGATCGGGCTTGTCGTTCTCCATCGCCAGCACTTCGAACACTCGCTCCATGGCCGCGAGCGAGCGCTGCAGTTCGGAGAACGAGTTCACCAGGTTCCATACCGGGTTCATCAGCAGGAACGTGTACCACTGGAACGCCATGATGTCGCCGACCGTGGCGTTCCCCATCACGTTCAGGTAGCCGCCATACCAGACAATGACGACGTTCACCGCGGAGGTGATGAGGCCCCACGACGTCCAGATCACCAGCTCGCGGCGATGTGCGAACAGCTCCTTGCGCAGGACTGCATGACGCCCCAGCATGTAGTCGGCGAGCTCGCGCAGCTCGCGCCCGAAGGCGCGAACGACGCGGATGCCCGAGAACGTCTCGCCGACCCTGCCGTCGATGATCTCGATGTCCTTGCGGACGGCCCGATAGATCGGCCGGATTCGCCGCGTGAACCCGAAGCTCGCGAGCATGATGCCGGGAATGATGGCCAGAGCGGTGAGCGCCAGTCGCCAGTTGAGCGACATCAGAATCGAGATGGCGATGATCAGGCGGATCAACGACAGCGCCGGCGACACCACCGCCATCTGCAGCAGGCCGCTGGTGGTCTCGACATCGCCCGTCAAGCGCGACAGGATGCCGCCGGTCTTCATGTCCCACAGCCTGGAGAGCGGCAGGTGCAGGAGACGATCGAACAGCGTCTGGCGCAGCGACAGCATCACCCGCACGTTGAGCAGCTTCTGCCGATAGTCCTTGATGATCCGCGAGAGGTTCCCGAGCACGATGACCCCGACGAAGAACGCGCCCGCAAGCTGCAGGTGGGACAGCCGCGTCGCCCGGTCGAGTGCCTGGTTCAGCAGTACCTGGTCGATGATGAACCGCATGAAGAGCGGCTCGACCATCTCGAGTCCCGCCGTGATGAGCGCCAGGATGAAGAAGCCCGCGATCGCGAAACGGTGCGGCCAGAGCCAGTTCGCGTAGTCGCGAAGGTACTCCTTCCGCCGGCCGGGCCGCTCCTTCGGATCGGTGAGCGGCTTGTGCTCGGTCAGCGCCGGGTCCTCGAGCGTGTGGTCCTTGTAGGCCTT
>Ga0209382_10008996_pt1 | contig 12522 bp, 8 predicted proteins | sample SoiMetdeltSBSDD5_FD_187599 | JGI IMG/M metagenome (GOLD analysis project Ga0209382, IMG submission 187599) | Bulk soil microbial communities from a Populus tree surrounding site in Tennessee, USA - Soil MetaG P. deltoides SBSDD5 (SPAdes) (version 2) | ecosystem: Environmental > Terrestrial >... | reverse complement strand
CAACATCAGCGACCCTGCATCGCCGAAGCTGTTGTCGCACATCAACTGGTCGCCGCCATTTCCCGGCGGGACGCATACGGCACTGCCGCTGCCAGGCCGCAATCTCGCGGTGGTGGCCGACGAAGCTAACGCCGAACGTTGCGCGAAGGGTACCTTCCACACGTTCGTGGTGGATGTGCGAGCGCCGGAGAATCCCGTGCCGATCGCGACGCTGCCGACACCGACCGATCGCGACTTCTGCGCGTCGGGGACGTTCGGGCCACACAACCTGCACGAGAACCGCCCGGGATCGTTCCGCAGCGAAGAGGTGGTCTTTGCGACCTACAACAACGCCGGCGTCCGCATCTTCGATATCAGGGACGCATTCGCGCCCAAGGAAATTGCATCGTGGGTTCCGCCGACGCCCAAGAAACTCATCGACCCGCGGCCGAATGTCGGACTGGCGGCAAAGACGGCGGATATCTTCGTGATGACCGACGGCTTGATGTATGTGAGTGACTGGAATGCTGGACTGAACGTGCTGCAATACGAAGGCTAGAAGCCAATCTCACACATAGCGACATCGCGGTAAAACACGTTCGGCGCGCTGTGGATGAAAGGCCATTGCCGACCTCCAGCAACCGCGAGTAAGGACATGCCCAATTAGCCCCTTGACAGTCCAGCCGAGTAGCGGCATAGGATAGGCATAAGTAAACTATGCCTAGGGACACTGGACTTCCACCCGGAACCCTCATGATGCTGGTGCTGCGCGTGCTGAAGACACAGCCGCTGCACGGCTACGCGATCGCCCAGCGCATTCATCTGGTGTCGGCCGACGAGCTCCGCGTCGAGGAGGGCTCGCTCTATCCGGCGCTCCAGAAACTGCTGGTCAAAGGCTGGGTGACAGCCGCATGGCGCGCATCCGAGTCCGGGCGGCAGGTGCGCGAATACCGCATCACGCCTAGCGGACGACGGCAGCTCGAGGCCGAGATGGCGGAGTACCGGCGGATGGCGCGGGCGATCGGTTTGCTGCTCGACGAGGCGTGACCATGGCGATCATCGGTGAATGGATCCGGCGTCTCGGCTACCTGCTCCAGCGAGGGGCGCGGGAGGACGAACTGCGTCGGGAGATGGAGGCGCACCGGGCGCAGATGGGAGAACCCCCGGCCTTCGGCAACACGCTGCGCTTGCGGGAGGAGGCGCGGGATGCCTGGGGATGGAGGTGGCTCGACGACCTGGTGGCCGACACGCGCTTCGCGTGGCGGACGCTCCGCCACAGTCCCGGGTTCACGCTCACGGCGATCGTGACGCTCGCGCTCGGTATCGGCGTCAACATCGGCATGTTCAGCTTCGTCAACGGCCTGCTGCTGCGGCCGTTGTACTCGGACGAAGTGGTGATGCTGGACACCGACAGCACGACGCTGTCCGGCGACGAAGCGCGAGACTTCTCTTACCCGAACTACCGCGATATCCAGGAAGGGACAACCGACATCTTTACGGGCCTGGCCGCGTACTCCATAGACTTCGTCGGTCTCGATGCCGGCGCCGGCGCGCGGAGTGCGCTTGCCGCCGCGGTGACCGGCAACTACTTCCAGGTGTTGAGTGCGCCGCTGACGTATGGACGATCGTTCACCGCGGAAGAGGATCGTCCCGGCGCCGGTATCCGCGTCGTGATCATCAGCTATCCGCTCTGGGAGCAGTTCGGCGCCGGCGCGGACACCCTCGGCCGGCTCGTGCGCATCAACGGCGAACAGTTCACCGTCGTCGGCGTGGCGCGGGAAGGATTCCTGGGCACGGGTATCCCGGGACCGGAAATCTGGCTGCCGCTGGGCGTGTACGAAATCTTCAGCAGGGATGACGAAGCTCGCACCTTCGGTTCGCGCGAATCGCACGCACTGAGTGTGATCGGGCGGCTCCGGCGTGGCATTTCTGAAGATAGAGCCGAGGCGGCGCTCGCCACCGTTGGCCGGCGACTCGAGCAGGCGTTTCCAGCGGTCAACGCCGGCTACGCGATCGATCTGTCCAGTTCGACGGGGCCGCGTCTCTTCTTCATGCCAGGTGTGGGGCAAGGCCCGCTTACCGGTCTCGCGCTGCTCTTGATGCTCATGCCGCTCACTGTCCTGCTCGTGGCGTGCCTCAACCTCGCCGATCTGCTACTGGCGCGCGGTTACGTGCGCCGGCAGGAACTGGCCGTCAGGTCGTCGCTCGGTGGCGGCCGATCGCGCCTCGTTCGGCAGCTCCTCACCGAAGGGTTCCTCGTTGCGTTGGTCGGAGGCGCGATCGGGTTGTGGGTGTCAACGTGGGCGACGAAGACGCTGATGGCCTCGCTCCGTCCGCTGCTCCCCGCCGCCGTGAGTCTTCCCGACGTCAGTGTCGACTGGCGGGTCCTCCTCGGCACGATGGCGTTCGGCCTCGTCGCCACGCTGATCTTTGGCACTGGGCCGGCGCTGGCGTTGACCGGTCGAGCGGCCGCCGCCGATCTCAAGCGGCAGACCGGCGACGAAGGCCGCCGGCCGGGCGGCGTCCGCATCGGCAATGTCCTGGTCATCGGGCAGATCGCGCTGTCGCTCCTGCTGCTGGCGGCCGGCGGACTGTTCATGATGAGCGCAATCAGGTCGGCCGCGGCCGATCCCGGGTTCCGTCTGGACGGTGGGCTGATCGTTGAAATCGATCCGGGTCTGGCCGGATACGACGAAGCGCGAGGTCGCCAGGCGCATCTCGCGCTGCTGGATCGGCTGCGGACGGTTCCGGGCGTGGAAGCGATCACGATCGCATCCGGGTTTCCCTTGACCGGGTTTGGCGATGAGCGCGACGTCGCGCCGGCCGGCATCCCCGATGCGCGATCGAAATCGGTGAACGCGGTCTTCACGGCCATCGGCCGCGACTACGCACGCGTCCTTGGATTGCCGATGCTCGGCGGCCGGGACTTCACCAACGCGGAACTCCTGCCCGGCTCTCCGGAGCGCATCGCGATTATCGACGACGAGCTCGCCCAACGACTCTGGCCCGGAGAGGACGCACTGGGGCGGCTCATTCAACTCGTCGATGAGGACGAGTCAGCGCCCGCTCCGCCGGTTCGGGTGGTCGGCATCATCCCGGCGGTGAAACAATCGCCCGGGAATCCGCGGCCGTCGCCGCATGTGTACGTGCCGCTCGGACAGCACTACGAGAGCGCCATGGCGGTGCAGTTGCGGGTGGCTGAAAGCGACCGCGCCATGGTGGCCAATATCGCCCGCGTTGTGCGCGAGCTCGACGAGCGTCTGCCCATCGTCAGCGTCGCGACATGGCGGGATCATATCGATGCAGGTCTGGAATCGTTGACCGCTCGAGCCGGCGCCGGCGTGTTCGCGGCGTTCGGCGCCATCGCGCTGCTGCTGGCCGTCCTCGGCGTCTACGGCGTCAAGTCGTACGTCGTCTCGCGGCGGACGCGCGAGTTCGGCATCCGCATCGCCATCGGCGCACATCCACGTGCCCTGCTATGGCACGTGCTGCGAGAGGGCGGCCGCATCACGGCCATCGGCATCGGCATCGGCCTGGTATTGGCTCTTGGGGCCGGGCAGTTCCTCCAGGGCATCTTGTACGGAGTGAACAGCATCGAACCAGTGGTGCTATTGACAGCGCCGCTGATCCTGCTTGGTGCCTCATTCCTGGCCTCCTACATCCCGGCGCTTCGCGCCACGAAAGTCGATCCAACAGTGGCCCTACGCTCGGAGTAACGCCGTTCGCGCCCCGGTAACGATCAACGCCGTTGCGGCTACTGAAGGTCAGTGGTCGGATGGGGACAGAGGTCATTCTGATTGAATGGCCTTCGCCGCGAGCGCCTCTTTGTTTGGTTCCAGAACTTTCGACGGCTAGTCGTGCGCCATGAACTTTCTCGGGATGTGACAGCTGGCCGGCTGCCTCATTTTGTTGCGGTGTTTATGAGATGGCTTCCAGTCAACTCCCAACGACCAACTCCCAACTTCCAACCACGCCCAAATTCCAACTCCCAACGGAGATCCGAGTTGGGAGTTGGGAATTGGGCGTGGTTGGTCGTTGGTAGTTGGAAGTTGGGAATTGATTTACTTCATGTACCAATGTCCTGAAATAGAGAAGCCCATCCCACCCGGCTCGAAGCCGACGAACGGCTCGGGCAGCTTGTAGTAGCCCACGTCAGTACTCAGCGCGAACTGCGGCAGGCTCGAGAACGACATCTCACCACCGAAGAACACGCGGGCGCCAAGGGTATTCGCCGATTCCGTGACGTCGGGGAAGATCAGATCCGTCCGCGACGAACGTCCGAAGTGCACGGCTGCGCCGACATACGGACGCAACCACAGGTAGTCGCTGACGTGGTCGTTCAACGCGAAGAGGAGAGCCGGGGCGATGTCCGATGTCGTCGCGCGGCTGAGCAGGTCGGCGCTGTCGAACGAATAGCGCGATACCTCCAACTGCACACCGATACGGTCCTTCTTCCACGCCCGCGCGCTGCCGCCGAAGCCCATCGTCGAGCCGCCGGCCACTGCGCCGACGCCGAACTTGTGAGTTGGCGCGACATAGAGCGTGCTCGCCGGCGACGGCGCAGACGGCCGCGTGACGGGAACCTGCGCGCTGCGCGCGGCAATCGGCGTAGGTGCCGTCGGGCTCGCCGCAGCTTTCGGGCCGACCGGGACCGGGTTTCCCGAAGCCGTCGCTTTTGCAGCCGCCGCTGACGCGGCATTACCACGCGCGAGCGTGCCCATGTCCATTCGGACATATCCGGCGCCGTCAGGCGCCGCTGGCCACGAGACCTTGACCCAGTCGCCAACCTCTCGCGTGACGATGAGCGCGGTCCCGCGCGGCGCTGTCCCGATCGACGGGCTGCCCACGCTCGGCGACTTGCGCACATTGGCCGACGCCGCGGTGACGGTCAGTGTGACCGTGTCCTGTGCGTAGAGCGGCGACGTACTCAGACAAAGAGCAACGACGACAGCCGCAGCTTGACGAATCATCGAACATCCCTCCTGCACGTACCCGACATACGAACCTGGCGGCCCGACAACGGTTCTGTCATTGCCTGGCCGCGCCAATCGCTGGATCTAGCCGGAAAAGCGTGTGCGCGAGCGATCAGAGCAAACGGCGTGCTTGGGGAAAGGGGCGAGCGTTACGCCGGGAGAGGATGCGCAGGTTTGAACGGCATCGGCAGCGCCATCGAGCCGTCACATGCCGGAGTTATTCCGAACGAGCTCTGCTAGAGGGAAGCAGAAGCGATATCAAGCGCTCGTGCCTCAGACTGGCGGGCGATTCAAACCCGCGACAGGGTCGCGTTGAAGCATCAATCAGTCAGCGAGAGCGCGAGGAGCTCACCGGGATGCTGCCGCCCGGAGATCGCGACGACGATGTACTGCTTGCCGCCGACCATGTAGGTCATCGGCGCATTGCTCACGCCGGCAGGCAGTTCTATTTCCCACGCGATCTTGCCGGTCTTCTTGTCGAAGGCCCGGAACATCTTGCCGCCCCAAGTGCCGCCTGGCGGCAGACCGACACCGGCGTCACTGCCTTCGCCCATGAAGACGAACGACTTCGTCACCAGTGCCGCGTTGCGGCCCGGTGTGCCAATCGGTGGAAGGTTGAGGCCTTTGAACGCCGGGTGATTGCGAATGCCGTCGCCGTTGGCGACCGACCAGAGAATGTCGCCCTTGTTGAGATCGATCGCGACCAGACGCGAATAGGGCGGCTTGAACGGATCGGGTAGACCTTGCGGGCCGAACGGCCACGGCACTTGCTGCTTGACATAGGGCAGCGTGGATTCGGGATGCTGCGATTTGCCGAGTGCGATCACCGTCGGCATGTGCGCGGAGGGCACGTAGAGAATGCCAGTCTCCGGATCGAAGGCCGCGCCGCCCCAATCCGCGCCGCCGTTGGTGCCAGGCACGAGCAGCGTGCCCTTCGGTCCATCCGGGCTGCCGAGCAGAACCGGTGGCGTGTAGAGCGGGCCCCACTTGTACTCGCTGACGATCTTCTTCGCCTCCGCTTTGAGCTCCGGTGTGAAGTCGATCAGATCGTTTTCGGTGACGCCCTGCTGATCGAAGGCGGGAGGCTTTGACGGAATCGGCTGGGTCGGTGAGTACCACTCGCCGGGCACGTTGCCCTGAGGCACGGGCTTCTCGACGATCGGCCACACTGGCGCGCCGGTGACGCGATCGAAGACGTAGACGTACGCCTGCTTCGACACTTGCGCCACCGCCTTGATACGCCGTCCGTTGACCGTGATGTCGGCAAGCACCGGTGCGGCAGGCAGGTCGTAATCCCAGATGCCGTGGTGCAGCGTCTGGAAATGCCACACGCGCTTGCCGGTCTTCGCGTCGAGGCACACGATCGATTCGGCGAACAGATTGTTCCCAGGGCGTGTGCCGCCGTAATAGTCGCCGGTCGCTTCTTCGAGCGGGAGATACACGTACCCGAGGTCCTCATCGGCGCTGAGGAGCGACCATGCGCCGCTGTTACCCGAGTAGGTCCACGAATCGTTCAGCCACGTCTCGTTGCCGAACTCACCCTTGCGCGGGACGACGTGAAAAGTCCACAGCAGCTTGCCGGTTCGCACGTCATATCCACGCACATCGTCGGGCGGCATCTCCTTCGGTGCGCGAGTGCGCTCGTTGAGGATGTCGGTCGCTGGTGACGGCACGCCAGCGACGACGACCACGTCCTTCACGACGAGGGGACCGCTGCTCCAGCGCCACCCGGTGATCGGCCGCTCGAAGCCCTTGGTCAGATCGACCTGGCCGTTGTCACCGAAGTCGGGATAGCGCTTACCGGTTTTCGCATTCAGCGCGACGAGATTGGCGCCGACATTGGTGACGATGCGTGCGTCGCGGCCGTCGGTCCAGTAGGCGAGGCTGCGCGTGGAGCCGCCGCGCGCGGGGCCCTGGCCGTCGGGTCTCGGCGGCAGTGTGTCGAACCACAGGGTCTTGCCGGTCGCCGGATCGAGCGCGACCACCGCACCGACCGAGCTGCTCATGTAAAGCACGCCGTCCACCACTAGCGGTGTGTGCTGATAGTTCGCTGGGGCATTCGCATCGGGGAACGAGGCCTTCAGCTCGTCTGGCACGCCCGACTTGCGCCACGCGATCCGCAGGTTCTTGACGGTGTCCTTGTTGATCTGATCGAGCGGCGAATACTTCATGCCGCCCTTGTCGCCGCCATAGGCCGCCCAGTTACGGTCCGCCTCCGCCGAGGCTACGGCGCGACCAGGCCGTAGCGCTTCGCCCGAAGCCTGGTCTTTGTCCGCCGCGCGGCCAGCCAGCGTCCATACCGCGAGTGCGACAACCACGATCAGACCGAGGGGCAACAACGTGCGGCGCATGAACGGCCTCCGTGAAGAAGGGAACGTGGAAGGAGTGTAGTCCGGTTGCGCCGGTCTCAGCCAACGCGTGACGGACTGGACTCGTCAAAGCGTCGTATGGATACGCTTCGCCGGGAGCTCACGCACGCAGCGCGACGGCTGTTTCAAAGTCCGACCTTTACGCTGGCGACGCTGGCCACGCTGGCTCTCGCGATCGGAGCGAATGTCGCTATCTTCACGCTCGTGAACCGGGTTGTGCTCAACCCGCTTCCGTATCCGGACTCCGACCGTCTGATCGACCTCGACCACGCCGCGCCCGGCATGAACGTCAACAGCGGCGTGCAGTCGACGCTAGGTCTCTACTATCACTACCGCGACAACGCGCGCACGATCGAGTCCATTGCCCTGTACGACACCAACGACGTCACGCTCACCGGAAACGGCGAACCGAACCGCGTCCGAATCGGACGCGCGACGCAGAGCCTCGAGCGCGTGTTACAGGTCCCTCCAGCCGTCGGCCGATGGTTCCTGGCCGAGGAAGCCACGCCAGGTGGTCCCCTCGTCGCTGTCCTGTCACACGGGCTATGGGTACGGCGATACGGCGGCGACCAGCGCCTCCTGGGCCAGGCGATCATCCTCGACGGCACGCCCAGAACCGTCGTCGGCATCATGCCTCCGTCGTTCGCGTTCCCCGATCCGCAGGTGCAGGCATGGGTTCCCAGGCAGGACGCGCCGACGATGGTGTTCGACAACTTCAGCTTCAACGCGGTCGCTCGTCTGCGCCGCGACGCGACGCTGGACGAGGCTCGCGCCGAGCTGACCGGCCTCATTGCCCGGCTGCCCGCCCTCTACCCCCAGGATCCGGCCACGTCGGGAATTGTGAACCGCGCGAAGGTGATGTCGGCTGCCAGGACCTTGAAGGACGCCAAGGTCGGACGTATCACGCGCGTCCTCTGGGTGCTGCTCGCAGCCGTCGCGTTCGTGCTGCTGGTGGCGTGCGCGAACGCCGCGAATCTGTTTCTCGTTCGCTCGGACGCGCGTCAGAACGAAATCGCGGTGCGGCGTGCGCTCGGTGCAGGCCGCGGGGCGCTCGCTGGTTTCTTTGCCGCGGAGAGCGTGCTGATCACGGCGATAGGAGGTGTATTCGGCCTCGCGCTCGCCTGGATCGCCGTGCGTCTGCTCGTGAATTTCAGTCCGTCCAACCTGCCGCGACTCGAAGAGGTCGCGCTGGACGCCACAGCCATCCTCTACTCGTTGATGCTGATCGTCATGGCAGCGGTTGCGTTCAGCGCAATTCCAGTCTGGCGCACAGCGCCTGCCGGCGCGTTGCTCCATGGGCAGAGTCGAGGTAATACGGTAAGCCGCAGCCGTCATCGGACTCGTCATCTGCTGATGGGTGCGCAGGTGGCGCTGGCGCTGGTGCTGCTCGTCGCCTCGAGTCTGATGGTCCGCAGCTTTCAGAAGCTCCGCGCGATCGACCCGGGCTTCGAACCATCGTCGGCTCTCACGTTTCGTATTGGTCTACCGGATCGCGAGTATCCGAATACCCGCGCCGCGCTCACGGCTCACCAGACGATCCTCGATCGTGTCGCGGCACTCCCGGGGGTGACGAGCGTCTCGGCGTCGACTCGCATCCCGCTGGCTGACATTGGTTGCGGGTACTGCAGCTTATTGCGCGTGGAAGGTGTGCCCGGGGATCAGGGACCGATTCCGCCGATCGTCGCATTCCGCGCGGTGTCGGCCGGGTACTTCCAGACGATGGGCACGCGGCTGCTTCGTGGCCGCGGCATTGAACAACGCGATGTCGAGCGCCGTGAGCTCGTCGCCGTCGTGAACGAAGCGCTCGTGAAGGCCTACTTCCCGAATCAGGGTTCGATCGGCGCGCGTGTCGCGCGCGGCACGGGCACGGTGAAGGCCGACTGGCTCACGATCGTCGGCGTCGTGCCGAACCTCCCGAATGCCTCACTCACCGAAGCCACCGCGGCGAGCGCCATTCCGCAGCTCTACCTGCCGATGTCGGTCTCGGGTCCACCGGCAGCGCCGGGCGCGTCGTCGAATGGTCCTTCGGTTGCGGCGATGAGCTACGTCGTCCGCTCGGCGACACCATCACAGGGGATGCTTGCCTCGATCCGGCGCGTCGTCAACACGGTGGACGAGAACCTCGCGATCGCGCAGGTGCGTACGCTGCAAGACCTTGTTGATGGCGCCTCGGCCCAGATGGCGTTCACGATGACCCTGCTCGCTATCGCGTCTCTTGTCTCACTGATGCTGGGAGTGGTGGGGATCTACGCGGCGGTCTCCTACATCGTGAGCCAGCGAACGAACGAGATCGGCATTCGACTGGCACTGGGCGCCGAACCTCGCGGTGTCGCGGCCATGATTGTTCGGCAGGGAGGACTCGTCACGCTTACCGGCATTGCCGCTGGACTTGGCGCCGCGCTCGCAAGCAGCCGCTTGATCGAATCGCTCCTCTACGACGTCAGTCCTCGCGACCCAGTCGTCTTCGCGTCCGCCATCCTTGCGCTTCTGGCTGTGGCGCTCACCGCTTGCTGGCTGCCTGCCCGTCGTGCCGCACACGTCAGCCCCGTTGAAGCGATGCGCGCCGAGTAACTTCTCCTCGCACCGACGCGGCCGGTCCGAAAGGACCGGCGCTACGATAGCACCGACACGCGAAGGGTCCTCGCACCGACGAGCGTTAGTTCGATCGCACCGTCGATCGTGGTAGCTTATCGAAGTCGCCACACTGCTATGGCAGCGTGGTTAGGCCGAGGAGCACTCATTCATGAACATGGCACGTATTACCGTTGGCGCGATGGTCGTGGTTGCAGCCGTGGCCATCGGCATGTCGCTCGGCGACGGAGTTTTCGCGCAGGGTGGCGGCGGTCGCGGAGGCGGCAGAGGGCGTGCGGCTGGGCCTCCGACGTCGACCACACCGCCGGCTGGCGTGACGCCGCTGCCGGTCGATCTCTTCACCACGAAGAACTTCTATCTCGATCGCCAGTCCTGGCTGGACAAGCGCTACGCCCGCTGCAACACGCCGCGACAGCTGACCGATATGTGGGCGCGCGACAATCGTCCGGCTCACTGGGGTGACTGCAATCTCGATCGGCCAATCGACAAGATCGCCAGCCCCTATCCCTACAAGACTGCCGCCGAGCACTATCAGGCGCTGATGGCCGAAGCGAAGAAGGCAGGCGGTCCGACCACTCACACTCGCCAGACGCTGCCCGACTGGGACGGCTGGTATCAGCGCGGCGCGAACGAAGAGCAATGGATCTGGGGCCGCAACCTTCAGGCGTCCACGATGCTGTCGCTGCTGACACCCGAGTATCAGAAACGCATGGTGCAGATGATGTATCACGAGGCCGTCAGCAATGCGCCGCAGTGGATGGCCGCGTTCTGTTACCCGGAAGGCTTCATGCGGTGGTGGTCGCAGGCGGCGCTCGGCGGTCCAATCGAGGTCATGGTCACCCCACACCAGGTGCAGTTTCTCAGCGGCATCGCCGACAACCTGATGCGCCGGGTGTTGATCGGCCGCAAGCACGTGCAAAAGGTTCCGCAATGGTACGGCGAAACCGTCGGGTTCTGGAACGGCAACACCCTCGTCGCGTGGACGGCCAACGTGCAGGGCTGGACGCTCTCCCACTCGATGTTCGAATTCAGCAGCAAGATGGAAACGATCGAAGTCCTTCGGCCGAGTGCCGATGGCAAGACGATCACCGTCGAGGCGACCTTCTACGACCCGGAAGCCTTCACGCGTCCATTGCACACGGTGACGCCGTGGCAGCGCACCCGCGGTCTCGACGATCCCGAGCAGCGCTTCTCCTATGTCGAATGCCGCGTGCAGAGCACGATCATCAATGGGCCGGATGGAAGGCCGACGCAGATGACGCCAGTGGACGAAGGCTACATCGACTACTTCGGCCGGCCGTGGGCACAGAACTGGGAAACGAAGTTCGAGCAGGGGTGGAAAAAGCCGGAGAACTAACAGGATGTCCAACAAACAGTGTTTCGTCGCGGCGCTCGCAGTGATGCTCGTCCTGAGTCTGGCCTCGTCGGCCATCGCCCATCATTCATTCGCGATGTACGACATGCAGAAAAGTCAGTCGATGACCGGCAAGCTCACACGTTTCATCCCCGGCGGCAATCATGCGCAACTGGTATTCGAAGTCCTCGGTGACGACGGCAAGCCGCTCATGAAGGACGGCAAGGTGGTGGTGTGGGGCGTGGAGACCGGCTCCGCCGCCAATATCGCTCGAAATGGCATCACCGTCGAAAGCTTCCCAGCGGGCACCATCATTGGCGTGACCTTGCATCCGCTGAGAGACGGTCGTCCGTTCGGCGCGGTGGGCGGGCCAATCATTCATTGCGGCACGACGATGCCAGCCGGCGGCTGCACCGAGAAGACAGGTAAGGCATTCGGCGCGCCGGCGAACTAGCGGCATCGCGCTAAGTCACCGGCCCGATTTCTGACGGTCGGAAGACGTCTATGTCGAAGACCTGTCGTCCGACGTCCACTCGGCCTCATTCCAGGCGGTGTCAACCGTCGGCGCGGAAGCTGGGGAAGCCGCAACGGCCGCGCGTTTGCTCCTTTTCTTAGCGCGGGGCGCGGCGATCTTCGTGACTTTCGAGCGCTTCCGGGTGGTCGTGGCAGCCGGCGCCGCTGGTTTGTTGTCCTTTTCCTTCTTGTCCTGCTTGGCCTGTTTCGCCGAAGCGCGGTCGGCTTTGGAGGCCTTCTTCAGAGCCTTCCTCGCCTGCTTCAGTGCGGATTTGGCCTCGCGTGATTCCTTCTTTGCCGCCTTGACGCGTCGCTTGGCTTCCTTGACGGCGCTCGCCGCTTCCTGCAGTTTCATAATCCCTTCTTCGCGTTTGGTCCGGTGCAAGCCGGACACTACAGGGATGAAACGTAGTGTCCGGCGTCAGCCGGACGTAATGGCGCTCGATGCGAGCAGGGCCGTAATCATAGTCTAGTCGGTGGACGCTTGCCGGTAGGCGCTAGCTGGTACCTGTGTGATCCCAGGCCATAAGTCTCACTTAGCCTGGTGGTAGCTCGCAGCGGGTAGCCGGTGGCCCAGAGCCCAGAGCCCAGAGCCCAGAGCCCAGAGCCCAGAGCAGTGCGACGCGAAAGGGGGCTAGGCGGTGGTGTCGACCGGCCCTCCCGCGTCCGAGGCTCGAAGCGCCTCCCGGATGTCGGCCAACGCCCGCACGATCAGCCGCAGTTCATCGACGCCTGGCGCGGT
>Ga0209382_10008994_pt1 | contig 12523 bp, 12 predicted proteins | sample SoiMetdeltSBSDD5_FD_187599 | JGI IMG/M metagenome (GOLD analysis project Ga0209382, IMG submission 187599) | Bulk soil microbial communities from a Populus tree surrounding site in Tennessee, USA - Soil MetaG P. deltoides SBSDD5 (SPAdes) (version 2) | ecosystem: Environmental > Terrestrial >... | reverse complement strand
AATGAGTCTCGACGAGGCGCTCGAGACCACCAAGATCCACTCAGTGGCGGGGACCCTGCCGCTGGGGGAGTCGCTGGTGGCGCGTCGCCCGTTCCGCGCCCCGCATCACACGATCTCGGACGCGGGACTGATCGGCGGCGGATCGTATCCGCGGCCCGGCGAGGTGAGCCTCGCGCACGGCGGCGTGCTGTTCCTCGATGAGCTCCCCGAGTTCCGCAAGAACGTGCTCGAGGTGCTGCGCCAACCGATGGAGGACGGCGTCGTCACGATCGCGCGCGCGGCGATGAGCCTGTCGTATCCGGCCCGCTTCATGCTGGCGGCGGCGATGAATCCGTGTCCCTGCGGCTGGTTCGGCGACCCGCACCATGCCTGCGCGTGCGCGCCGATGGGCGTGCAGCGCTACCTCGCGCGCGTGTCGGGCCCGCTGCTCGACCGCATCGATCTGCATCTCGAGGTCCCGGCGGTGAAGTACCGGGCGTTGGCGGAGGAGGAGGGGGGTGAGCCGAGCGCCGCTGTGCGGGAGCGGGTGGACCGCGCGCGTGTGGTACAGCGGGACCGATTCGCGCGTCGCCCGGGGGTCTATGCCAACGCGCACATGGCGCCGCGCGACATCCGGGCACATTGCCGTGTCTCCGACGGCGCGGATGCGCTGCTCAAGACGGCGATTACCCGGCTCGGGCTCTCGGCGCGGGCGTATCACCGCATTCTGAAGATCGCGCGCACCGTCGCCGACCTGGATGGCGCGCCGGGTCTGCAGCCAAAACACGTGAGCGAGGCGATTCAGTACCGGAGTCTGGACCGGCGGGGCGTGGGGTAGACGAGGGCGGGGCCTATTTCCAGCTTGTCAGGTCCGCATCTTCCTCGCTGCCTCCGGGCTGTCCGTCGCGTCCCAAGGTCGAGAGATCGTAGCTGAACGGACCATGCTCCCCAGGGCTCTGATAGATGTACGGTCGGCCCCAGGGATCGATGGGCACGACCTTCCTCAAGTATGGGCCGCGCCAGTTCGAGGGCAGGGGTTCACGCGCGGGTTTCTCGTCGAGGGCGGCGAGTCCCTGCTCGGTGCTCGGGTACGTGCCGTTGTCCAGCCGATAGCCGTCCAACGCGAGGCCGAGGAGTTCGATCTGTGTGCGCGCCGCCGCGCTCTTCGCCTCGGAGACGCGGCCCAGGATGCGGGGCCCCACGAGTGCGGCGAGCATGCCGAGTACGATGATGACGACCAGAACCTCGATCAGGGTGAATCCGCGGCGGGTCATAGCGTGTCTCCTAAAAGGTCCGGACATTGATGCCGTAGATCGCCTGGAGCATGGCGAGGGCGACGAATCCGACGAGAGCGCCGAAGACGAGGATCAGGGTGGGCTCGAGCATCGCGACGGCGCTGCGCAGGGCGCGGCGCACCTCTCCGTCATACGTATTTGCCACGCGCAAGCAGAGCTCCTCGAGGCGGCCGCTCTCCTCGCCGACGGCAATCATCTGGACCGCGAGGGGTGGCAACGTGCCGTCCAGCGCCGCAGCGAGGGCCCCGCCTTCGGCCACCGCGGCCGCGGCCCGGTCGACGCCTTCCTGTAGCGCCAAGTTGCTTGTGGCGTTGCGGGCGATCTTGAGGGCGGGGAGCGCCGGCACGCCGCTCTTCAACAGCAGCCCCAACGTGCGCGCGACACCCGCGGCGGCGTACTTGCGCTCCAAGTCTCCAACCCACGGCCAACCGAGCCGCGCTCCATGCCAGCGCCGACGCGTCTGCGGTTGGGTGGCGGCGCGTCGCAGCGCGTACAAGGCGCCCCCGCCTGCGAGCAGCCATACCCACCACCCGGCGGTCACCAGCCGGCTCGCGGCGAGCAGCAGTCTGGTGCTCGCCGGTAACGTGCCGCCCATGTCGGCGAGGATCGTGGCGAAGCGCGGGACCACGAAGCCCAGGAGGACGATCGCGCCGACGCATGCCACGATCGCCATCAAGGCAGGGTAGAGCAGGGCCGACTGGACATGGGAGCGCAGCTCGGCCGCCTCGTCGAGGTGTTCCGCCAGACGCTCGAATACGAAGTCGAGTGCGCCGCTCGCCTCGCCCGCCGACACCATCGCCACGAACAGGGAGTCGAAGTACCGATCGTGGCGGGCCAACGCCTCGGCGAAGCTCGCCCCCCCCTGGACGGCCCGGCGGACGTCGCGCACCGCGTCCGCGAGCCCGTCGTGTCCGGCCTGCGTCGCTGTGAACGCGAGGGCGCGGTCGAGCGGGACGCCTGCCGCGAGCAGCGTGGCGGCGCTCCGGGTCCACAGGGCCACCGCCGCCCGGCGGGACAGGTGCGGTGCGGACGCCGGGCGGCCCGCCGCCGTAGCCTCGTCTACCTCGACCGGGTAGAGACGTTGGCGGCGCAACTCTTCGAGCGCGGTCTGCCGCGACGGGGCGTGCAGGACCCCTTCGACGACCTGCCCCGCGACGGTGGCGGCGCGGTAGCGGTAACGGGCGCTCATCCGAGCGACTCGTCGCGCGTCACGCGCAGCACTTCTTCCAGCGTCGTCTTGCCTACGCACGCCTTCCCCCATCCCGCGGCGCGGAGCGACGCCATCCCGCGAGCCTGGGCCAGGGCGCGAATGTCGGCGAGAGGCGCACCCGCCACGACGCGGGCGCGAAGGTCGTCGCTCATAGGCATCAGCTCGTAGAGGCCGGTGCGGCCGTGATAGCCCGTGCCACCGCAGGCGTCGCACCCTCGCCCTTGGCGGAAGCGCGGCTTCGGGATGTCGGGGTGGCCCGCGGCGGCCTGCGCCACCAGCTCCGCGGGCGGCTGGATCTCTATCGCGCACGACTCGCATACCACGCGCACCAGACGCTGGGCCGCGATGCCGAGCACCGTCGCCGCTACGAGATACGGCTCGATCCCCATGTCGACCATCCGGGTGATTCCGCCCGGCGCGTCGTTGGTGTGCAGCGTCGAGAAGACGAGATGGCCGGTCAGCGCGGCTTGGATCGCGATTTCGGCCGTTTCGCGATCGCGCATCTCGCCCACCATGACGATGTCCGGGTCGTGCCGGAGGATGGAGCGGAGCGCCGCGGCGAAGGTGAGTCCGATCTTCGGGTTGACCGGAATCTGGGTCACGCCGTCGATCTGGTACTCCACCGGATCCTCGACCGTGACGATCTTCACCCCCGGCCGATTGAGTCGTTGGAGGGCCCCGTACAGCGTGGTCGTCTTCCCCGACCCGGTGGGCCCGGTGACGAGGACGATCCCGTGTGGCTGTCGAATCAGGCGCTCGAAGTCGTCGAGCACCTGGGGCGGCATGCCGAGCTCGGCCAGGTCGCGCACCCCGCCGGCCCGGTCCAAGATCCGCAGCACGACGCTCTCGCCGTGCAGGGTGGGCGTGATCGAGACCCGCAGGTCGAGCTCGCGGCCCGTGAGCCGGAGGCGAATGCGCCCGTCCTGCGCCAGGCGCCGCTCAGCGATGTTCAGGCCGGCCATGATCTTGATGCGGCTGATGACGGCCGCCTGGTATTGCCGGGGTGGATGAGAGTTCTCGTGGAGCACGCCGTCCACGCGGTATCGGATGCGGAGACCGTCTGCCGCCGCCTCCAGATGGATGTCGCTGGCGCGCGCGCGCAGCGCCTCGAGGATCATCACGTTGACGAGCCGGATGACCGGACCCTGACTCGCCAGCGCCCGCAGGTCGTCGATCGTTTCTTCTTCGTCGCTCAGCACGACGAGGTCGCCGCTCCGCACGTCGGCGTCGGCCGTCGCGGGGTCGGTCTGCACCGACAGGATCGCGGCGTGGATCTCGGCGGCGGGGGCGGCGACGAGCCGCACCGGGCGCTCGTAGGCCCAGGCGAGTTCGTCGACGGTGGTGGGGTCGAGCGGTTCGCCGGCCGCGACGAGCAACTCGCCCTCCTCGGTCACCGCGAGCGGCAGAACGCCGTGTTCCTCGAGATACTTGGGCGAGAGCCGCTCCGCGAGCACGCCCGAGGCGGCGCCGCGCAGGTCGGCGCCCGAGCATGCGGCGTCGGGCATCGTCTGAACAAGCGCGGGGGTCGTCAGCGGGACGCTCACGGTTTGCGAGGCCCCAAGAGGGAATCGATCTGCGACCTGGTACCCCGGAACTGCTCCCGCTGACGCTCCAGCAGTGAGTCGGCCGCGGCGTCGGTGAACACCACGTGCGGCGTGAGGAAGATCACGATCTCGGTGCGGCTGCGCACGACCCCGCGACTCTTGAACAGCAGCCCGATAAGCGGCAGATCCTTGAGGATCGGAACGCCGCTCTCGGTGACCTGCTCGGTCTCGCCGATCAGGCCGCCGATGATGACCGTATGACCGTTCTTGACGATCGCGCTGGTTTCCGCTTCGCGGGTCGTGATGATCGGCGCATTCTGCGCCGCCGCAATCGTCTGCTCGGAGAGGGCACTCACCTCCTGGAGCACGCGGAACGTGACGTAGCCGTCGCTGTTCACCGTTGGCACCACGGTGAGCTGGGTCCCGACATTCCGGAATTGGACCACGCGGTCGAGCACGGCGTTGAATCCCGACAGCGTCGACTGCACGAACGGCACTTCGCTGCCCACCAGAATCCGCGCCTCCTCGTTGTTCAGGGCCAGGACACGCGGCGTGGAAAGGACCCGGACGTTGGTGTGCGACGCGAGGGTCCGCAACACAGCCCGCACGTCGAGGCTTGCGAGGCGAATGAGCTGGAGGCCGAGCCCCTGCGCGTTGGAGAGCAGACTGTCGCCGAACTGCGCCGGTCCCACGCCGACGGTCAGCCCGCGCGTGCTGTCGCCGGCGATACCGCTTTGGGTGAAGAGCTGCCAGTTGATCCCGTACTGGTTGGCGCCGTCCAGGGTGACTTCGGCGATGAGGACCTCGAGCAGCACCTGCGGCGGCCGCACGTCCAATTGTCCAATGGTCTCCTCCAGCACCGAGAAGTTGGGTGGGGCGGTGCGGATGACCAGCGAGTTGGTGGCCTGGTCGGCAACGATCGTCGTGCGCCCCACGAGCTCCTGCCCCGTGGGGAAAGGGGCCTGCCCGCTCTCGGGCGCTGCTGCCGGTATCCCGGCGGTGGCGCCGCCCAACGGCCCGAAGGCGGACTCTTGGCGGCGCTGCTCGAGCGCCTGCTGCTCGCGCCGACGCAAACCGCGCAGCTCGCTCGACAGACTGCGCCCCTCGAGCTCCTGGACGCGCGCCCGAGCGGGCGGGGTCGCGACGGCCGCGCCGAAGACCTGCCCGAGCGTGGCGGCGAGCTCGCCGGCGCTTGCGTGTTTCAATGGATAGACATAGGTGCGCAGGCCGGCTTCGCCTCCCGTCTTCACGTCGAGCTGCCGGAGCAGGTCGAGGTAGCGTGCGATGTTGATGCCGCGGTCTGTGATCAACACCGAGTTGGAGCGCGGCACCACCTCGACCCGCGCGCTCTTTCCCGCGACTTGGTGGAGCAAGGTCACGGCTTCCTCCGCCCGGATGAACTCGAGCGGCACGATTTGCGTGACAAGGCCCAGAGGCGGTGGACTGGGAAACTCCTTGCCGACGCGCACGGGACCGGTGGACGGGCGCCGATCGTCCGGCATCACCTGCGCCACCGGCCCCGCCTGGACGATGACGAGCCCCTGGCTCTCGAGGATTGCTTCGAGCACCGCGCCCACCTGAGGCGCCGGGACCGGCTCGGGCGTTTGAAACGTGATCCGGCGGCTCGGCACGTTGGCCAGCACGACGTTTACGTTCAGCACGGCGGCGAGCGACCGGATCACGTCGGCCAGGTCCGCGTTGACGTAATTGATGCGCACCGTCGACGGTTGCTGTGAGGCGGCCGGCGAGGCGAGCCCCAGGACGCCCACGAGCATGAGCAGCGAGACGCGTTTCACAGCTTCCTCCGTGACCCGGGCCGTAGGCGCAACACGAGCGGCCCGGAAGGTTGGACCAGCGTCACGGTCGAATCCGTGATCGCACTGAGGCGGGCGCCGCCGACGAGATCGTTGACCCGGTAGATCTCGGCCCCGGGAATCCGGGGGTCGGCATCGATGAGGGCGCGCGCATCCCCCCCCTGCGCCATGACGGTGATGCCGTACAGCGTGAAGGACGGCCGGCTCGGCGCTGGAGCGCGATCCGCGACGGCCGCCCCCAGGGGTGAGAAGCGCACTCGTGGGGCGCTGCGGGCCGCAGCGAACACATTCGCCGCGACGATCCCCTCTCCGGTGGCCGCCGCCGCCGGTGGAGTGGGGAGGGTCTGGGGCGCGAGCACGGGCGCCGCGTCCGCCGGCGATGGCGGGCGCGCCGCGGGCGCGAGACGGAGGCCCACGCCCGCCAGCGCACACCCCGCCGCGACGGCCCAGAGGACGCGAGGCACGATCACGAGCGGCTCCCTGTCCCTGCGTACAGCCCGTGGAGGCGAATCGCCCAGATCAACGTCTGGCGTCCGTTCGGGTCCCAGGTCCCCGCATTCACGGTCATCTCTTCGATGACCAGCAGCCGCTCTCCCGCTTGCAGTCGGTACAGGAAGTCCACGAGGCCGTACACGTCCCCCTGGCCTTGCAGCTGGACGGGGATCGCGAGCAATCCACCCTCGTCGGTGCGGGGCTGTCCCGCGACGTCGACGCGATCGAGCTGCACCGCACTCTCTCCCGCGTAGCGCTGCAGAAGCCCTTGCAGGCTCGAGGCGGCGAGGGCAGGGGTCGCTCCGGTGACGAGCCGCGCCTGCTCGGTGCTCTGGGCCATGCGTTGCGCGTCCCGGTCGCGGCGCAGGCGTCCGCCCCCGGCCGCGAGGCCAGCGAGTCGCGCCCACTGCTCACTGCTCGCCGCGTAGGTCGTCTCCCGCGCCGTCCACCGGCGTGCGAAGGGGAGCACGATCAGCACGAGCACGACCAACGTGGCGCTGGCGATCGCGCCGGCCAGCACGAAGCGCCGTTCGCGCGCGCTAATGCGCCGCAGCGAATCGGAAAGCCAGCGCAAAGCTGTCATAGGTTTGATTCCCGATGGTCACGCGGGTAGTGGCGGACAGGAAGTGCACGTTCTCGAGCTCCGACGTCCCGGCGAGCTGCGCCAGGAGCTGCGCCGCATTGGGCGCGTAGCCGTCCACTTGCCAGTCGCGCCCGCTCGAGCGGAGCGTCCGGACGTAGGCCCCGGGGGGCAACCGGCTCGACAGTACCGCCAGCACCCGCAACGGATCGGGCCGTTCGAGCGCGACCCGGCGAATCGCCTGGACTTCTCGGGCCGCCGCCTGGATCTCGGTTTGCAAAGCGAGGGCGGGCGCGGCGCGCTCGCGCAGGGTGGGGAGCCCGCGTTGCAGCGTGTCCAGGGCCCGCGCCCGCCAGGCGTCCACGGAGGCCACCGCGAAGACCAGCGCCGCGACGCAGGCCACGGCTGCGATCGCCATGCTGCGGCGCCGCCGTGCGGCGATTCGCGTCGCGAGGTCGGCTGGCGCCAGGCTGCCGCGCCCGTCGCGGGGCCCATCGATTGCCAGGGCGGCGCCCAGCGCGGACAGGAACGTGGCGGCCACGTCGCCGACGGCGGGCAACGCCTCAGGGGTCGTGCCGGGGAGGCAGGAGGCGACGCTACGGGCGCGCTCCTCGCTCCACGGGCTCACGAAGAATCTCTCCGGGAGGGGCGCGGCGTCCTGCAGCGCGCGCGCGGCTGCCTCGAGGTCGCCGTAGACGCGACGCGCCAGGACGATCCGCCCGCCGCGCACCACCACGAGACCGACGCCGGGGTGCGCGTCCCAGAGCACGGCAGCGTCAGCCACGCCGGCGTGCGCCAGCGCGCGTACCAGTGCGGCCGGCCCCGGTTCGATCGTCTCGATCGGCCCCAATTCTTCGAGTGCCGTCACCCAGGCCACGAGCGGCGCCTCGCGGGCGGCGAACACGAGGGTGTCATCGGCCCGGGCGGCCGCCACGATCTCCTCGCCCCGCACGGCGAAGAAGCGCTCCGGCTCGAGCCGCAGGATGCGCTGCTTCTCCATGGCGTCGAGCGGGGGCAGCTTCACCTGCTTGATGAAGAGCAGCGGCAGGTCGAGCGCCACGGCGATGCGCCCGCCAGGTCCGAGGTGCTCGCGCAGCGATGCCACGGCATCGCCGGGATTCTCGCGGTCCCACTCGATCTCGACGGCCCGCATCGGCCCGTCGCGCCAGCCGGCGAGCCGCACCCCGCGCACCACACGCGCGCCGAGCTCGATCCCGATCCGGGCGCTCACAGGTCCCGCTCCCGCCACGCCAGCAGGAATAGGCGGTTCCCGGCGACGCCGTACACCGCCTGAATCTCGTGGGTCAGCGGGTTGCCGGCGACCCAGCCGCGGCTCACGATGAGCAGGCGGGTTGGGATCACCGCGAGACGGGGGAACGCGGGTCCCATGCTCCGCAGCTCGTCGAGCGCCGTGAAGGTTTCACCCGCCAGGCGACGCGCGACGAGGGCTCGCGCCGACGCGGCACCCACGCCGGGCAGCGCCGCCAGGACCGGCTCCTTGGCCGAATTGAGATTCACGAGACCATCGCCGTCCACCGTAACGAACGGCGCCACCGCCGCGGCCAGCGAGTCGTCGACGGCGAGCATGTGCGCGAGATCGTCGAGCCGGTCGAGGGGAGCGTTGCGTGGCAGGTACGGCGATCCGGCCGCGACGTACTCGCGTGACTCCGCGCCGCCCGGGCGCGTCAGGTCGTCTGCGTCGATCCAGTCGGCGAGTACGGCGGCCGCGCGCTCGGCACGGGCGCCGTCGGTGAATTGCGCGAAGAAGGCGCGCAGCATCACGGCGTCGCCGTGGTTCAGGTCCATGCGCGCGTTGAGATCCACCACGACGATGCCGAACCGCCCGCTGCCGATCGCGACGTCGCGCCAGTCGCGGAAATGGCGATCGACGTCTTGAAAGATTCGCGCCCGCTCTTCGGTCGACGGTGTCTCCACCGCCAATGTCTCGAGCTGCCGCGCCGCGACGACAATGCCGCTTTCGGCGGCGTATCGGCCCGTAGCCCGCGCACGGAGGTTCCAGGTCAGGGTGGCATCGGCGTGCGACGCGGCGGTGATGGCAGTCGCCACCACGCCCAGCACGATGATGAGCCAGAGTGCCAGCATGAGGGCGACGCCGCGACGATCACCGCGCCTCACGTTCCGCCTCCCATTGGGAGCGCGACGCACAACGGCGCGTCGATGGCCGCGGAGTCATTCCAGAACGTCAACGCGACGGCGCGGGGGAAGGCGGCGGGAAATGCCCACTGCCGGGTCCACGCCCCGCCGCCTGGAGGCTGGACGCGAATCTCAACGCCCGTTACCCCACGGAGGAGGCCCGCGACGCGCGCCGGGGCCCGCACACCCAGCGGCACGGCGATCACTGAAAGGCCTGCCGGCGTGGCTGCGACGGTGATGCGCCAATCGGTGTCGCCGGTCAGGGGCGGGAAGCCGCCTCGCGTCACGAACGTCAGGCGATCGCCGGGGACGCCCTGACCGGATGTCTGCGCTTGCAGCTGGAACGCCGGGTCGCCGGGGCGCAGCGGCGATCGAGCGTTGCGCAGCGCGTCCTCGAGCAGCGTGCGCATAGCACGCCGCGACTGCCAGGCGCGCCGGCTCGCCGCGAGACGGGTCTCCGTGTCGAATGCCGCGCGGGACGTCCCGTACACGAGGAGCGCGACAACGCCCGTGAGGACGATCGCGACCAACAGATCGAGCAGCGTGAAGCCGCGCCGGGTCATGGAGTGCGCACCAGCCGCTCCAGCGCGTACTGGCCGCCCCCCGGCAGCGTCACCACAACCTGCAACTCCATGAGACCGGGACCGCCCGGCCACGGCCTCCGCTCCAGACGCCGCTCGAAGCCGCCTGGGAGCCGCTCCGTCCCGGTCTCGAGGGTGCCGCGTTCGAGTTTCGCGCGTTCCACCCCATCGCTCGCATAGGCGACGGCCTGGGACCAGGTGCGCGCGTCCGCCGCGCCCCGCAGCGCTCCGCTGAACAGCTCGAGATACGCTGCGACGACGAGGCCGAGAATCACGAGCGCGACCATGACCTCGAGCAGCGTCATCCCGCGGCGGTTCATGGCGCGGCCTCACAGGTCAGCAGGTCGAGGCGCAAGGGCTCTGCGGCGCTGGCCGTCGCGACGTCGGACGCACAGCTACCCAGAGGTGAGAAGATCAGCGTGAGGGCCGCGGCGGGAGCAGGCGAAATCGTGCCGGTCGCGACCCGCCCGGTCTGCTGCGACGCGGCGCCGTCTAGTCGCCAGGCGCCGGACGGCTCGATACGGAGTTCCATGGCTTCCGCCCGGCGGATCGCCAGCGCCCGCGCCTGCCCGATCACCGCCATGATGGCCGCTTCCGGATTGCGCGGCGTGACGAACGCCGGCGCGACCAGCGCCGCGGCGATGGCAATGAGCACGAGCACGACAATGACTTCGATAAGCGTGTAGCCGTGTGTCATATCGTCCTTCCTCCAGGACTGGAGAGGGCTGCACCGTGCAGCCCTCTCCCACTGCGTCTACTCATGCTTTAACGACTGCGACAGCCCGTCTACGCCACTGCGACCACGCTCGGAACACCGAGGACCTGGAGCGGCCGCATCATGTCATTCTCCTCATGCTCGAGGATGTGGCAGTGATAGACCCACTCCGGATTCACGCGGCCCGCCGGAACCTGAACCGTCCCGGTCGGCAGGTCGAACTTCGCGATGATGCGCAGCACTTCGCCCGGCATGGCGCGCGCAGTGTCCTTCCACCCCGCTTCGTTGGCGGCGGGTGGGACGGGAGCACCGAGCAGGTACGGCGCGAGCGCCGGCTTGACGCCGGTCGCGGTGAACGCCGCCAGGTACGCCTTGGAGTCGAACTTCTGCCGGTCGAGGATCTGGAACGACACGAGGTGCGTGTGCATGGGATGCGCATCGCCCGTCGTGTTGGCGAACGCCCAGATTTCGGTATCGCCGAGGGTCGGCGTTTCCGTCGCGGCGTCCATGTACGGCGTGTTGTCGATCATCGCCGCGATCGGCACGCCGGTGATCGGATCAGCCACTTCGTTCAGCATGATCTCGCGCGTGCGAACGGCGCCGACCAGCGGCGCGATCGCGGGTAGCACGAGGCTGGCGGCCGGCGTCGTGGTATCGGCGCCTGCCAACGGCAGATTCACCACGAACTGCATGAGGTTCGGAACGTCGCCGCCCATGCCGCCCGGGTACGGTGCCTTGGCGTTGTTCTTGAGAACGATCTTCGTGCCGGCGGGCTGGCCCGCGAAGTCGACGATGAGATCGGCACGCTCTCCCGGCCCGATCACGAGCTTCGTGAGCGGCGCCGCGGCGGGCAGCAGGCCCTGGTCCGTGCCGATCTGATGGAACGGCAGGATGCCGGCGGGGGCCTGGAACCAGATGTTGTAGAACCGTGCGTTCGAGCCGTTGATGATCCGGAACCGATAGCGGCGCGGCTCGAGGTTACAGAACGGCGACACCTTGCCGTTCACGACCGGCGTATCGCCGAAGAACTCGGGGATCCACACGGGGTGCGGATACGCCGGATTGATCGCCTGCACGCCGTTGTTCGGCAGGCTGTAGAACAGCGAGCCGTCCGCATTGAAGATGCGGTCCTGCAGGACGAGCGGCACTTCGTAGGGCCCCGCGGGCAGGCCGAGCGGATTGTCCGCCAGACCGGTATCGATGGCATCCCGCAGGAGGTAATACGCCGCGAGTCCGGCGAAGGGATTGAGGCGCGTGACGCCGACGGCGTGATCGTGATACCAGAGGTTGGCGGCGCGCTGCTCGTTCCCGTACGTGAAGGTGTTGGTAATGAACTGCGAGCCGTGTTGGCCCGCACTATTGAACCACTGCAACGGCGTGCCGTCGAATTGCGGCAGATTGAAACCACCGTGCAGGTGGGGGATCGCCGGCAGGCCGCCACTCGTGGGAAACTCGATCAGCAGCGTCGGATCGATCGGGAGTGAGCCGGGATACGTGGCCGGCAGGTTGTTCTCCCAGGTGACCGTGATCGGGACGCCGCTGCTCGCCACGATCGTCGGCCCAAGATAGCCGGCGCCGCCGTAACCGAATGCGGTCGTGGCCGGCAGGTCGCGATGGAATTGGTGTGCGCCTGGGGCCATGCCGAGCGTAATGGCGCCGCCCCCGGTGAGATCGATGGCCGGCGGAATCGGCAACGCATCGACGAACGGTACGAGCTTCACCGGCTTTGCGGCGAGCAGCTTTTGCCATGGGACCAGCGTCGCTGCACCAACTGCGCCGGTGGTCTTCAGAAAGCTCCTGCGCGTAAACATCCTCCACCTCCCTGGCGGCGCATGGCGCCGCCCTGTTTAGGACCTCGACGGCGTGACCTGCTTATGTGAGATCATGGCGAGGCGGGTGGGTGGCCGATCGTGAATGGCCTGCCAACAACACGCGGCCCACCGCGGCTCAAGCGACTCCGGGGTGGGCTCTGGGTCATCATCGATCGAACGTCGGCTGATGTGATGCGGGCGCACACATCCGCAGCCTGGTTTACGGGGTAGTGACCAAACTTCTTGGTCACGTGACCAAACTTCTTGGTCACCATACTGACAGGAGGTAACGCAAGCAGTTTTGAAACCGTCTGGAAGGTTCCTTCACGACGGTGGTGCCCCGCTTAG
>Ga0209382_10008991_pt1 | contig 12526 bp, 9 predicted proteins | sample SoiMetdeltSBSDD5_FD_187599 | JGI IMG/M metagenome (GOLD analysis project Ga0209382, IMG submission 187599) | Bulk soil microbial communities from a Populus tree surrounding site in Tennessee, USA - Soil MetaG P. deltoides SBSDD5 (SPAdes) (version 2) | ecosystem: Environmental > Terrestrial >... | reverse complement strand
GCGTGGGCGTCTGACCCGAAAGCCTCGGATCCATCCCTCGGCGATTCGCGCCGGAGCACGGATAGGCGCCGATGCAGACCGGGACGTAGAGGCTCGCGGCCTGGCTCGGGTTGAACTGGTCCGGCAGGAAGTTGGAGGCCTGGAGCGAGGTGTCCCACTGCGGCGTCAGGTAGTAGAAACGCACGCCGTAGTCGAGCGTCAGCTTGCTGTTGACCTTCCAGTTGTCCTGGGCGTACCACTCGTAGTTCTTGTACTTCCAGTCCGGCACCGAGTACTTGTTGGCTTGCTGGTACTGGTTGAACACGCCCGACGCCGCGTTCGCATAGCTGTAGCCGGTGTCGAACGGGTTGTTCACGTTGTCGGTGAAGTTGATCAGCCCGTTGAAGCTGAAGAAGATGCTCTGCGGCTTGTAGCTGCTCTGGTAGTACACGCCGAACTTGGCCGAGTGCGCACCCCAGATCTTGGTCAGGTTGGCGAGCGCGTCCCAGGTGGTGTTCTGGTTGGTGAAGGGGCCGCGATCGGTCTGGTACTGGCCGGCGTTGCCCGTGCGCCCGCTTTGGTCGTTGTTGTCGCTGGCGCGGAAGAGGAGCCACGGAATGTAGTCGGACTGGACGGCGTTGGGGAACAGGAGCGGCAAAGAGGACAACCCTGCATTCGCGCCATTCGAACGGAACAGCTCTTGCCGCTGCAGCTGGTAGTTCAGCGAATTCGCCGCGCGTCCCCAACTGACTTCTAGCGCTGTCGTCGAGTCCAGGGTGCCGGTCGCGGAGAGCATGTAGTTCGAGCCGGGATGCAAGAAGAGCGTCGGGGTCGGGAGCTGGTCGCTGCCATTGCCGGCCCACGTCGTCCCGTACGCCTGCTGGATGTCTTCCCGGTTGTTCATGTAGCGGCCGGTGACCCGCCAGGTGTCGGTCGGCTGGAAGTCCATGCGCAGCAGCTCTTCGCGGCGCTTCGGGCTGTCCGGATCCTGGCTCGTGAAGTTCAGGCCGCTGCCGCCAGAGAAGTTCCCCTGCGGGAAAATGTTCAGCGCGGCGAGGCCGGGCGCATAGAGCCGGTTCGCGGGAACCCGGCCGAGGACGCCGCCGTCCTGGAAACATCCGCGCGTGTCGGTGGCGCTGCACGGCAGGCCGGTGCTGAAGTCACGGATGTACGGGAACGGAGCGCCGCTGCTGTCGACGCTTTGTGAGAAATCACCACGCCTCTCGAGCGCCGTCGGCACGCGCGCCTGATGCACCGTCGCCGGGTTGCTGCGTCGCTGGAACTCCTGGCTCCAGAAGAAGAACAGCTTCTTCTTCTCCTGGTTGAAACCTGGGAATGCGATCGGCCCGCCGAACGTGTAGCCGGAGTCGTTGCGCGCGGTCTCCGACTTCGGAATCTCCGGCGTCTCGCGCTTGTTCAGATACGTGTTGGCGTCCCAATCCGAGCGCCGTCCGTACCAGTAGCCGGAGCCGTGGAAGTTCTGCGAACCACTCTTGGTGACGACCTGCAGCTGGCCGCCGACAGCGCGCCCGTACTCGGCCTGGTAGGCGTTGGTCAGGATCTTGAACTCGGCGACGGCGTCGATGTTCGTCGTCGCCATGTTGCCGCCGTTGTTCCCGGTATCGATGTTGGCGACGCCGTCGATGGTGATGTTGTTCGAGTTCGGCCGCTGGCCATTCACCGTGAAGCCGTCGACCGCGCCAAGCTCCTTGTTGCCGGTTTCCTGCGAGAGCGCACCGGGCACCAGCGTCGCGAAGTTGAACAGCGCCCTGCCGTTGTTCGCGATGTTCTTCAACGTTTCGCTCTGGAGCGTGAACGAACGCTCGCCGCTGATCGATTGCAGCGGGGTGACGGGACTCGACACGGTCACTTCTTCGCTCAGCGCGCCGACGTCCAGGGTCAGCACCCCTGTCGACAGCTTGTCGTTCGCGTTCACGATCAGGTTCGTCCGCTCCGCCGTCTTGAAGCCCGGCAGCGTGGCCTGGAGGGTATAGGTGTCGGGACGGACGATGGGGAACACGAAACGGCCGCCGTTGTCGCTGACCGCCGTCAGCACGTTACCCTGCGTGCGGCTGGTCATCGTGACCGTGACGCCGGGCAGGACCCCGCCCTGCGTGTCCTGGACAGATCCCGAAATTGATGCGCTGGTCGTTTGCGCGCGAAGAACCGTCGGATGGGCCGCGAAGACGAGGGCGATCAGGGCCGGACCCAGTGCGCCGTCGAAACCTCTGACGAACCGCATAGACCCTCCTTTTGCCACGAGCGACGTTTCAACGGTCAAACTGGTTCGAGAACAGGCGGAGCCGGACCAGGTCTGAGCGACACCGGGAGGACACGACGAAACGGTGCTGAACCAGGATCGTGAATTGAGAAACGAGCGGGAAGGCTCCCGGGGAGCACGAGGTCAGGGCGAGTCTGGCGAGGCGATGGCAGTCCGAACCGGGCGTCGGTGGGCGTGACGGTAACGTGCATGACCGTTGCCTTCGAGTCGAGCATATTTACGTAATGTAAACGGTTGCATGCTCGACGGGGCGAACCCTACCACTGCCGCGCGACACCGTCAATAGGAACCGCTTCGAAAGCGTGCATCAAGCAAGGTCCCGGTAGGGGACGGCCTTTGAGGCCGTCCCGGCGCGGGCTAGTGGGGAGTTTCGAGCGGGTGTCGAACTATTCGTCGAGCGCGAAGACGAACAGCGAGAGCCCGGATACGACGGAGACGTACTGCCGGGTGCCGACACGATACGTGATCGGACCGCTGTTGATAGCGGCTCCCAGGTTCGTTTTCCACAGCAGAGCGCCGGTGCGCGCGTCCAGCGCCTGAAAGAATCCTTCCCGTCCGCCCGTAAATAGCAGGTCCGACCCCGTCGTCAGGATGCCGCTGTCGGTGACGTCGGTCATCTTGAACTTCCACCTCTCCCGTCCCGTCGCGGGATCGAGCGCGATCACCGCGCCATGACCGGCCGACTCGGTCCACGTGTTGATCGGCGAGCGGCCGAGACCCGGGGCGCCAGGCACCGGTGACAAGTTCCGGGGGCCGCCGCCGACGAAGTTCTTGCCTTCCTTGTACTCCGACGGCGCGGGCGCATAGATACTTGCGTAGTCTTCCCAGGCCGAGACGTAGAAAAGCCCGGTGCGCGGGCTGAACGACGGCGAGTACCAGTTCGTCCCGCCCTGGTTGCCCGGATAGGTCGGCTGTCCATCGGGCTGAGGCGTCTGCATCGGGCGCCCGCGCTCGTCGAATTGGCTCATCCAGTTGACTTTCACGAACGGTTGCCCGACGAGAAAACGTCCCGTCGCGCGATCGAGCACGTAGAAGTTGCCGTTGCGGTTTGCCCAGGCGACGACGTTGACCCGGCTGCCAGCCCAGTTGTCGAGGAGCACAGGTATCTGCACCGAGTCGTAGTCGTAGACGTCGTGCGGCGTGAATTGGTAGTGCCACTTCAGCCTGCCGGTGTCGACATCGAGCGCCACGACGGAGTCGGTATAGAGGTTGTCGCCGGGCCGCTGTGCCCCGTTGTAATCGGGGCCGACGTTGCCGGTCCCCCAGTACGTCAGGTTGAGCTCGGGATCGTAGGAGCCGGTGAGCCAGATCGAGCCGCCGCCATGTTTCCAGGCGTCGGGATCGCAGAAGGCATTGCCCCCCTTGGGACATTCCTGCCACGTCTCCGAACCAGGTTCGCCTGGAGCGGGAATCGTGTGGAAGCGCCACGCCTCGCGACCAGTCGCCGCGTCGTAGGCGGCGATGAAGCCGCGGATGCCGTACTCGCCGCCGCCGACGCCTACGATCACCTTGTCCTTGACGACCAGCGGCGCGTGCGTAATCGAGTACCCGGATTTTGTGCTGGCCACTTCGGCTTTCCAGATCGGGCGCCCGCTCCGGGCATCGATGGCGATGAGCTGTGCGTCGAGCGTGCCCATGAACAGCGTGTTGCCGAGAATCGCGAGCCCGCGGTTGTTGGCGCCGCAGCAGACGACACGATCCTGGGCCGGCGTGTAGCGATAGATCCAGAACGCACGGCCGGTCATCGCATCGAGCGCGACGACGTCATTCAGACGCTGCGTGAGGTACACGACGCCGTCGACCACCAGCGGCGTCGTCTGCCAGTTGCCGGCAACCGGCGCCTGGTAGGCCCATTGCAGCTTCAGGTTCTTGACGTTGGCGGGCGTGATCTGATCGAGCGGGCTGTAGCGCGTGCTGGAGTAGTTGCCGGAGTAGGTCAACCAGTTCTGCGGCTCGCTCGACGACGCAGCCAGGCGCTGCGGCGTCACCTGCGCACGCAGGCTCGAGGACAGCACGCCGATGAGCGCGACGAAAGAACACGCGAGGAACCGTCTTGTCCCGCTCATTGCAACAGTCCTTTCAGGGAAAGCAGATAGGCGAGCATGTCGGCAATCTCGCCGTTGGAGAGGGTGGTCTTGTACGACGGCATCGGTGATGTCGTCGAAATCGTGTACTCCCGCAGGTCGGCCTTCACGAACGCGCGAAGATGTTCGCGGTCGTCCATGATCTGAAGACTGTAGGTGTCTTCATTGAGCCGCCGGCCGTTGACGATCGTGCCGTCCTTCGTCACCACGCGCACCGGACGGTTGATCGGCATCGTCTGGCTGGCCGGGTCGATGAGCGAGCGCTGAAGCGACCCGGCGCTGCGGACGGCGCCGATGTCGCTCAAATCCGGGGCCACGAGCGATCCACCGGCACCGACACGATGACACTTGGTGCAGGCGCCTTTGCCGTTGAAGATGGCGCGCCCGCGACCGGCATCGCCGGTCTTCACCGATGCTGTGTCGAACCCATTCATGTTGCGAAGGTAGGCGATGATGCCGGCCATCTCGGCGCTGTCCAGGACGAACGGCGGCATGCCGGCCGGCGAACCCGCTCGGATGAAGCGTTCGAGATCCCGGTCGATGACGGCGTTGCGAAAGGTGCCGCTGCGGAGGTTGACTCCGCCAATCGCGTCCCCTTCCGTACCGTGACAGGTGACGCACTTGGATGCGTACAGCGCCGCCCCGTACGCAATGTCGGCGTCGGCATACTCGCTGCCGTGCAGCGGGACCTGGGCTTCGGGCAAGGCCGCCGCCAGGCCGATCCACATCACCGCACTCACGACCGTAGCGGAGACACTGCGCATCGATCGCCTCCCTTGGATGGCTCAGTCACGACCTGGGCTGGAGAAAGCCTTCCTGGCGTTCCGGCGATTGATGTATTCGCCCTGCACCAGGAGATACGACACGTAGTACTTGTAGATGTTGCTCACGTAGGTCACGGTCTCACGACCGATCTTCTCGGCGGCGATCCGCTCCACGTTGTCGAACCAGACGTTGGCATCGAGACCTCGCGCCGCGGCCTCGCGCCGCAGCTGCCGCACGCGGCCCGGACCGCAGTTGTAAGACGCGAAGGCGAAGAGCACCTTGTTGAGGTCGTTCATCGGCTCGTCTTTGTAGTACTTGTCGATCATGAAGCGGATGTACTTCACGCCGCCGTGGATGTTACCCTCGGTCTTCGTGATGTCGACCTTCATTTCCCTCCCGGTCGGGGGCATGAGCTGCATCACGCCGACGGCGCCGACGTGGCTCCTGGCCTCCTGGTCGAGGCGCGATTCCTGATACCCCTGGGCCGACATGAGCATCCAATCGAGGTTGTACTCGCTCCCATACTTCCGGAAGTAGGCGATGAGCGCCTTGAACCGCTTCATCTCGGCGTCGGCGGTCGCGCTTTTCACGTAGCGGGTGTTGAGCAGGTAACGGCGGAAGATCATCCGTCCGTTGAGCGAGTCCCTGCCGTTCTTCGCGAGGAAGGCGTTGAGCGCGGTCTTCAGTTGCGGGCTGTCCTTCCTGATGGCCCACGCGATATCGGCGCCCTTGCGCAGCGCCGCCTCGGGATAGACCTTCAATGATGGGATGACGCGCTGCCAGAACCACGCCTTGTGGTTGTCGACGATGAGCACCTTGACCAGCCCGGCGGCGGCCATCTCCATCAGATCTTCGTCTTCGAGCTCCTCAGGCGCCGGCACGATCGTCACGGGCTCGAGGCCACGCTTCGCGAAGTCTTCGTTGAGCGCCTTGAGGCTCTGGTAGTAACTGCTCGACTCTCGGACGAACACCTCCCGCCCGGACAGATCGTCGAGCGAGGCAATCGCGGGCACGTTCGGACCCGTGACCACGATCTCGTCGACATTGGCGATCCAGGGATCGACGAAGTCGACGATCTGCCGGCGTTCGGGCGTCACGGTGAGGTTGCCCATGACGACGTCGCCTCGCCCGTCTACGAGCGCGGGCAGCAGCTCGTCACGAGAGACGGGCACGAAGAGCACATTGACCTTCAGGTGGCCGTCGGCCAGCGTCTTGTTCAACTCGGTTTCGAGGAGCCGGCCCTGGTCGGCGGCCGTTCCCCGTTCGACGCCCTTGTCGATGAAGTAGAGGGTACGGTTATAGGTCGTCAGCACCCGGATGGTGCGGCGCTCCTGCATGCCGCTCAGATCCCCGGTCCACTTCGCGAGGAGCGTGGTCAGGTCCAGCCCCGTGCGGCCTTTCTGCATCGGGGCCTGCGCGCCAAGCGATGCGGAGACACAGGCGACGGCCAGCGCGACGTTGGCGCCTGGTAGCGGAGCGATAAACGAGAGTGGTCGCGGCATATCGTGCGTTCGCATCAGCGAGCATCCAGGAAAACTCGAGCGCGGCGCATTATTGCACTTTCAACCCGGCCATCCCCATCGTCGTCGCCACGACGATTGTGCTCCGATCCATTCGGACGCGGCGGTACAATCCAGCAGTCACCGAGGGCCCAGAGGGCCGCATCCATGGCAGCCAACGATATCAGCCAGCTCCTCCGCGCCTGGAGTGACGGAGACCGGCTCGCCCTCGACGAGCTGACGCCGATCGTCTATGCGGAGCTCCGCCGGCTGGCGCACCGCTACATGCGAGGCGAGCGCCACAACCACAGCCTCCAGACGACCGCCCTGGTGAACGAAGCCGATATGCGTCTGGTCGATTACAAGAGGATGCAGTGGCAGAACCGCGCCCATTTCTTCGCGGTATCCGCGCAGTTGATGCGCCGGATCCTGGTCGATCACGCACGGCGTCATAACCTCAAACGCGGCCGCGGCGTGCAGCATGTCTCGCTGGATGAGGCCGTTCTCGTGAGCGCAGATCCGGTTGCCGACCTCGTGGCGCTCGACGACGCGCTGAACGCGCTCGCGCGCGTCGATCCTCGCAAAGTGCGCGTCGTCGAGCTGCGTTTCTTTGCCGGCCTCAGCGTCGAAGAGACCGCCATGGTGCTCCAGGTCTCGCCGGTCACCGTGAGACCCTGACGTCCCTAAGTGAGATCGTTCGTCAACTCAGAACTCGGCTGGGTGAATCACGAGCGACAGTGGAAAAGCATTCGACGCCGCTTGCCGATGCGACGACACCTTCGCTCGAGGCCCTGAAAGCGTATAGCACCGGAATGAGGGTGGTCGTATCCTCCGGGAACGCCGCGGCCATACCCTTTTTTTCGGCGCGCTGTCGACATCGATCCCAGGTTCGCCATCGCCTACGCCATTTTGGGCCTTTCGTACAGCGCAGTTGGAGAGTCGGTGCTGTCAGCCCAGAGCACGACGAGCGCCTGGCAGTTGCGGGATCGCGTCAGCGATCGGGAAAGGTTCTTCATCGACTTTACCTACGACCGGCAGGTGACGGGAAATCTGGAGAAGGCGTACCAAACCCTCGAGTTGTGGCTTGAGACCTATCCTCGCGGGGAGAACCCCAGCCCCGAGGGTTTGTTAGGCGGCCTTTCCACGCACGGGACCGGCCGATTCGAAAGAACGATCGAGGTAGCGCAAAAGAGACGCCTCTCGATCGCAATCGCTTGCCGATGATCTGGAACGGCGCTTTCCGGAAGACACGTTCGCCACATTCACTTACGTACCGGTTCTTCGCGCGTTGTCGGCACTGGAGCGCGGGAAGCCCACAGACAGCGTGGTGCTGCTGCAAATCGCGCTGCGATACGAGTTGGCGGTGAACGGCCTCAACTTCCAAAATGCTTACCTGGGCGGTCTCCACTCGGCCTATGTGCGCGGTGAGGCGTTGCTGGCCGCGCACCGGTATCCGGAAGCGGCCGCCGAGTTTCAGAAGATCCTCGATCACCGAGGGATCGTCGGCGTGGATCCAATTGGTGTGCTCGCACACCTGCAGTTAGGTAGAACATTCGCTCTCGCGGGGGACCAGGTCAAGGCAAAGGCTGCCTACCGGGATTTTCTCTCGCTCTGGCAGAACGCCGACTCCGACGTTCCGATTCTGGTGCAAGCGAAGGCGGAGTACGCCCGGCTACAATAGCGGCGAAGCTTCCGCACATCCGCCTCACTTGCACGTTCCTGATCCTCTGCTATTCCTTGCGACCTCGTGAGAATTGCTCCCGGTAAACACGGCTCTCGACAAATCCTGCGGTCAGGACGATGGCTCGAAGTTCTGCCCCGTCGTCGTCGATGACAAAGTCCAGGTTTACCGTTACGTTAGTGGGAGATACGTATAGTGTGTCATCGAGCCTGTACAGTCCGGATTCACAGCATACGTGCCGTCAAAGGTCACGGTGCGGATGTTGCCGTTGGCGCTCAACGTCGCGGTTCCGTCAGTAGTACCGCTTCCATCGAACGCCTGCCGGCCGATTTCAGTGAAAGGACCGGACAACGGGGCCGGGAGAGCGAGAAGAGTGCCGATGCTGGTGAATCCGAAGCTGCCGCGCAGGCTGGCGTTCGAGCATCCGGTTTGCTCGTCAGCCCGAGCCTTAGGGACAACGCCCAGAACGAATACCGTGGCGAACGCAATGACGAGCGTCCTCGGTGCGAGAGTGCGTTTCATGACTAGCCTCCTTGTTTTGCCTCACCTCCTATAGGCGCAGACTGAGGTCCGCAGCGCCCATCGACGAACGGTCACGCGGAGATTGTTTCGATCTCACGACTTCGGCTGCGGCTGGAACGCGATCTGGGCGTAGTGGGTCAGAAAATCGCGCCAGAGGAACCAGTAATGCCGGCCGGGGATCTCGCGATATGACGTGTTGAACCCTTCCGACTTCACCAGTTGCGACAACTTCACTGTTCGCTCGCGGGCCGTGTCCGTCGCCCCTGCGCCCAGCCAGTAGAACCTCACGCCGCCGGCCTTGACCGCTTGAATCTGCTTCTGGACCGTTTCGTCGATCGTTTGCGGCCCGGAACTGAACACGCCAATGTAAGCAAACGTCCCAGGGTTGTTGTTGGTGGCGGCAAGCGTGTGCCCGCCGCCCATCGACAGGCCGGCAATCGCGCGGTCGTCTTTCGCCGTGAGTACGCGGAAACGCTTCTCGACGAACGGAATCACGTCCTTGACGAGGCTCTCCGGGTACGATCCGGCATAGGGCTGCGGCGCCCCGCCGCGGCCCGTGCCCGGCAGCCCGCCGCCCTGCGCCGCCTGGGCGGCCTGGATCGGCGGCGGCGCCGGCGCCTGCAGCGATTGCGGCGCCGGAGTCGGGCCGAATCCGAAGCCCTGTGACACCGACTGGGTCGCGTTGCCGTTGGGCATCACGACCACCATCGGCTTCGCCTTACCCGCGGCGATCAAGTTGTCCATGATGATGTTCGCGCGGCCCATCGTCAGCCACGCGTCCTCGTCGCCGCCGCCGCCGTGCAGCAGATAGAGCACCGGATACTTCTCGGTGCCGCCCTCGTAGCCGGGCGGCGTGTAGATCATCATCCGGCGGCTCGCCATCTTCAGCGCCGGCGACGGATACCAGACGGCCTGGACGGTGCCGTGCGCCACGTCCTTGAAGTCCCACCATTCGGACTCCGGCCCCGAAATCATCAACAGGCTGTCGTAGCGGGATCCGTCGCGCTGGGTCTCGCCGTTGCTCGGATCGAGCGCCTTGACGCCGTCGACCAGGAACCAGTAGCCCCACAGCTGCGGCGCGAGCGGGCCAATCGTCGTCGACCAGACGCCCGATGCGTCTTTCGTCATCGCGAGGTTCGTGCCAGCGTCCCAACTGCCGTTCAGCGTGACCTCGGCCGCCTTTGGCGCCAGGAGCCGGAAGGTGACGGTGCGATCCGGGTGAATTTCCGGTGACTTGGGCAACGCCGGACGGACCGCTTGCGCGGGTGCGCCGGCGGGCGGCGGCTGTTGGCCGGCGACGACCGCCGTGCCGGCGACGGCGGCCACTGAAACGGCGGCGAATACGGGCGCGAGCCAGCTCTTCATGGATTACCTCCCGTGCGTGCGGACCTCACTCATCATCAAACCGGAGGGGACACCCAGCCCGGCCGGCAACAAATCCTTGCCTTCCGGGCCGGCGCCAGTGTAAACGATTACCATCCAATGTATCCGGTCGAAAGCGGGTTCAGCGGAGAGATGACATGCATCTCAGCAACACGCGGTCCCGCCGGCTCCTACCAATCTTCTCGTCGTCATTTGATGGATGCCTGATGGTGCCCGAAGGACGTAGGGGTCACCGTCGGAAACGCTCTCATCGCATCGCGATATTCGATCGCATGTCTCGGGGTGTCGCTCCCGTCGAACGCACAAGGAGGAGGAGAGCATGTTGGCTACCAGGTCCAGGATCGCGGCAGGGCTCCTCGTCGCGCTCGCGCTGCTACCCAGCGGCGCGCTGGCGCAGATTACAACCGGCACGGTGACAGGGAACGTGAAGGACCCGACTGGCGCCGTGATTCCCGGCGCGACCGTTGTCCTCACCAGCGAAGCGCGCGGCACCCAGTACGCACCGACCGTGACCAACGCGAATGGTGATTACGTGTTCCCGAACGTCACGGCGGACACCTACACCGTCGAAGTCACGCTCGAAGGGTTCAAGACCGTCAAGCGCAGCGGCATCGCGGTGAGCGGCGGCGACCGCGTCGGCGTCCCGCCGTTGGTCCTCGAGCCGGGCGCGCTCGCGGAAACGATCACCGTCGTCGCCTCGTCGCCGCTGGTGCAGACGCAGAGCGGCGAGCGGTCGTACGCCGTGTCCTCCAAGCAAATCGAAACCCTGCCGTTCGCCCGGAACAACTTCACGAGCCTGACCGCCTTCACACCGGGTGTGGTGCAGACCGGCGCGTCGGCGGGCGGCACGCGGCTCGGCGGCGCCAGCCAGAACAACATCATGATGGACGGCATCTCGGCGATGGACACCGGCAACAACGGCCAGATGCTCAACATGAACGTCGACGCGATCGGCGAGGTCAAGATCCTTACGCAGGGCTATCAGGCCGAGTACGGCCGGTCGAGCGGCCTGCAGATCACCGCGGTCACCAAGAGCGGGACGAACCGGTTCCGCGGCTCGGGCTACGACATCCAGACCAACTCGGACTGGGACTCGAACAGCTGGGTGAACATCAAGAACGGCGACGCGAAGCCGAAGACCAGCACCAAGACGCTCCGCTACACCATCGGCGGACCGGTCGGCAAGCCGGGCGGCAACAACAAGCTATTCTTCTTCTACTCGCATGAATATCGTCCGGTGACGGCGGCAATCAACTCGGGCAACCCGATCCGCATCCGCGTGCCGACGGCGGCCGAGCGCGCCGGCGACTTCTCGCAGACGCGCGACAACACCGGCGCGCTCTTCAACCTGATCAAGGATCCGCTGTCGACATTGCCGTGCACGGCGGCGAACACCGCTGGCTGTTTCCAGGACGGCGGCATTCTGGGGAAGATTCCCGCCAGCCGTCTCTATCCGATCGGGCAGACGATCCTCAGTCGCTATCCGCTGCCGAACGTCAGCCAGGGTCCAGGTCAGAACTACAACTATGAAGCCGCGCCGGGGACGACCGAGAACCTGACGCAGCAGCCGTCGATCCGTGTCGACTACCAGATCTCGCAGAAGCTGCGCGCGACGGGTAAGTACTCGGGCCAGCGCGCGCGCAAGCTGATCACGCCGGGGACCATCCAAGGGTTCAACGACATGCAGAACCCCTACCCGTTCATCACCAACTACGGAGCGACGGTCGACTATCAGATCAACAGCTCGACCTTCCTCGAGGGCACCTACGGGTTCATCCGCAACCAACTCGCCGGCGGCGGATCGATCGGCTCGCCCGGCGGTTCACCGGCGTTGCCGGGCGGAATTTTCGTCAACGAGTCGTCGAATCGGTTGACGAGCCTTCCCGGCTTCCCGCTGCTCTACGCGGGTGCGGGCGATGTCGACCCGCGCTCGTACGCCTACGGCGTGCTGACCCAACTCAGCCCCGTCTGGTTCGACGGATCGAGGATCAACCTGCCGCCCGCGTTCGCGTGGGGCAGCCGCATCGTGCCGACGCAGACCGGCACCGCCGGCACCGGCGACCTGCCAGGGCCGCCGAACCAGCTGTATCCCGGGTTCCTGAACATCAACCGCACGCAGGACGTGGCGATCAGCCTGACCAAGGTGTGGGGATCGCATACGAGCAAAGCCGGCTTCTACAACAACCACAGCTTCAAGGCGCAGAATACCGGCGCCGGCGGCGTGCCGAACCTGGGGTTCCAGGGCTACGTGAACTTCGGCAACGACACGAACAACGCGCTCGACACCGGCTTCGGCTTCGCCAACGCCGCGGTTGGAGTCTTCACCCAGTAC
>Ga0209382_10008990_pt1 | contig 12528 bp, 11 predicted proteins | sample SoiMetdeltSBSDD5_FD_187599 | JGI IMG/M metagenome (GOLD analysis project Ga0209382, IMG submission 187599) | Bulk soil microbial communities from a Populus tree surrounding site in Tennessee, USA - Soil MetaG P. deltoides SBSDD5 (SPAdes) (version 2) | ecosystem: Environmental > Terrestrial >... | reverse complement strand
CTCGCCGACCTCGACACGCGCATCCGCGACACGGTGCGCGCTGCCGGCGTCGAACCGGCGCTGCTCGAGCTGGAGATCACCGAGAGCCAGCTGATGCACAACCCCGAGCACGCCATCCGCATGATGCAGGCGCTGCGCGGCGCCGGGCTGCGCATCGCCATCGACGATTTCGGCACCGGCTACTCCAGCCTCGCCTACCTCACCCGCTTCCCGGTCGGCACGCTGAAGATCGACCGCTCCTTCATCAAGGACATGCTGGCGGACGCGAGCGACGCCACCATCGTGCGCACGGTGATCGAGATGGCGCACACCCTCGGTCTCACGGTGGTCGCCGAAGGCGTGGAAACCGAGGAGCAGGCCCGCTTCCTCGCCCTCATGCGCTGCGACCAGGCGCAGGGTTATCTTTTTGCCCGGCCGATGCCGTCAGCGGATTTGCAGGCGCTGCTCGCCCGCAAACCGGGATAATCGCCGGACGAGGAGCAGGAATGAACCAGGGCGAAGTCCGCGTCCTCCTGATCGAGGATGACCGCGCCACCGCGATGGTGCTCGAGCACAAGCTCGCCGCGGTGACGACGGTGCGCTGCCGCCTGACGCTGGCGGCGACGCTGGCCGAGGCGCGCGCGCGGCTGGCGCGCGAGCGCTTCGACCTGGTGATCGCCGACCTGCACCTGCCCGACTCGCCGGGGACTTCGACCATCGAGGCGCTGGTGCGCGAGTGCGCCAGCCCGGTGATCGCCCTGACCGGCGACGAGGACCCCGCGCTGCACGAGCGCGCGATGGCGAGCGGCGCCTACGATTTTCTCCTCAAGGGCCAGCTCAGCAGCGGCGCGCTGGAGCGGCTGGTGCGCCTGGCGGCGCTGCAGTCCCGCACTTTCCACTCGCTGCGCGCGAGCGAGACCCGCCTCAAGGCGATCGTCGACGCCGAGCCCGAGTGCGTGAAGCTGCTCGACGCCGAGGGGCGCCTGATCGACATGAACCTCGCCGGCCTGCGCATGGTGGAGGCCGACGATCTCGAGGTGCTGCGCGGCAAGTGCGTGTTCGACCTGGTACGGCCCGAGCAGCGCGAGACGTTCCGCATCCTCACCGAGCGCGTGATCCACGGCGGGGAGAGCAGCCTCGAGTTCGAGATCACCGGCCTCAAGGGCAGGCGGCTGTGGCTGCAGACGCACGCGGTGCCCCTGCGCGACGAGGCTTCCGGCAAGACGCTGGTGCTGGCGATCTCGCGCGACATGACCGAGAAGAAGCGCTTCGAGGATGCGCTGCGCGAGAGCGAATCGCGCTTCCGCAGCCTGGTGGCGCTGTCCAGCGATTTCTACTGGGAGACCGATGCCGAGCACCGCGTGACGGTCACCACGCACGGCCAGAAATACTCGCCCGCGAGCCAGCCGCAGGTGGGCAAGCGGCGCTGGGACCTGCCTTCGACCCACCCCGACGCGGCGGGCTGGGCCGCCCACCGCGCCGACCTCGACGCGCGGCGCCTGTTCCGCGATTTCGAGATCGGCCGCATCGACCCGCACGGCGAGCAGCGCTTCCTCGCCATCAGCGGCGAGCCGCTCCTCGGCCCGCGCGGCGAGTTCTTCGGCTACCGCGGCGTCGGCAGCGACATCAGCGAGCGCAAGCGCGACGAGCGCCTGGTGGCGCTGGAGCACGCGGTGGGGCGCACCGTCGCCGACGCGACGAGCGCGACGGAGGGGTTGCGCGAGGTGATGCGCCAGATCTGCGCCTCCGAGCGCTGGGAATGCGGCCGCTACTTCGCCGTCGACGAGCCCGCCGGCCTGCTGCGCTTCGAGCACGCCTGGTGCGAGGCGAGCGGGCCGATGCAGGCGTTCGTCGCCGGCTCGCGCGGTCTGACCTATCGCCGCGGCGCCGGTCTCGCCGGCCGGGTATGGGAGAGCGGCGAGCCCCTCTGGATCGCCGACGTCACGGGGGACGCGCGCGTCGCCGAGGTGACCCTGGCGCGCGCCGCGGGCGTGCATGGCGCGCTCGTCTTTCCGGTTGCTTTCGCCGGGCACGCGGTGGGCGTGATCGCCTTCTCCAGCAGCACGGTGCGCGAGCCCGACGCGCGGCTGCTCGGCGCCATGCGCGCCATCGGCGGCCAGGTGGCGCAATTCCTGCAGCGCAAGCAGGCGGAGCAGGCGGTGGTGGAAAGCGAGGAGAAATTCCGCCGCACCTTCGAGCTGGCGGCGAGCGGCATCGCCCAGGTCAGCCTCGACGGACGCTTCCTCGACGTCAACCCCCGGCTGTGCGAGATGCTCGGTTACAGCGAGGGCGAGCTGATCGGCCGCTCGGTCAAGGAGGTCTCTCATCCGGATGACCGCGACGTGACCGACCCGCAGCGCGGGCTCATGCGCGCCGGCGACGTGGACAACGTGCGCTTCGAGAAGCGCTACCTGCGCAAGGACGGCACGGCGGTATGGATCAACCTGACGGTGGCGCTGGCGCGCAACGCGCAGGGCGAGCCGCAGCACGAGATCGCGGTGCTGGAGGACATCAGCGCGCAGAAGGAGCGCGAGGCGGCGCTGCAGCGCTTTCGCACCGCGCTCGACTCGTCGGCCGACATGGTGTTCCTGTTCAACCTCGAGGACGGGCGGCTGCTCGATTTCAATCACAGCGCCTGCGCCCACCTCGGCTACTCGCGCGAGGAGCTGATGGTGCGGGGGGAGGAGATCGGGCGCCTGATCGCCAGCGAGGACTCGGCCACGACCATGATCACGGAATACCGGCGCAAGGACGGCTCGAGCTTCTCCGCCGAGAGCCGCCGCTACGTCGTCGACACGCCGCAGGGCCGCGTGCTGGTGCTCAACTCGCGCGACCTGACCGAGCGGCGCAGCGCGGAGAGGCGGCGCGCCGCCCAGGCGCGCTACCAGAAGAAGATCGCCCGTCTCGGCCAGTGGGCGTTGTCCAAGACCAACTCCGGCGAATTCACGCTCAAGGCGGTGCAGGGCGTGGCCGAAGGCCTGGGCAGCGCGGTCGCCGTCGCTTATGTCGAGCGCGCCGGCGAACGGGAAGTCGTGCTGCGCCGCGCCGCGGGGGAGGAGCAGGCGGTCGCCGAAGCGCATGCCGCGCTGCCCTCCGAGGGACCGCTGGCGCAGGTCCTCGGGCGCTCCGAGCAGGTCGTAGCGGGAGCGCCCTGGTCGCAGACGCCGTTGCCGTTCGCCTGGGCGGCGAGGTATTCCAGCGTGTCCATGGTGCCGGTGCCGGGCGGCGTCGGCGCGCGCGGCGCCCTGTGCGCGCTGTCCGAGCAGGCCGGCGTCTTCGGCCCGGAAGAAACGCGCTTCCTCGGCGCTGCGGCGAGCCTGCTCTCCGCTGCGCTCCACCGCTTCGACAGCGAGGAGCGGCTCGCCTACATGGCGCAGTACGACGGGCTGACCGGGCTGCCCAACCGCGCGCTGCTGTCCGATCGATTCGCGCAGATGACGGCGCAGGCGCGCCGCCACAGCACCGTGCTCGGCGTGCTGTTCATCGACCTCGACGAGTTCAAGGTGGTGAACGACACCCAGGGCCACGCCGCGGGCGACGAATTATTGAAAGAAGTGGCGCGCCGGCTGCGCGGCGCGGTGCGTCCCGGCGACACGGTGGCGCGCATCAGCGGCGACGAGTTCGCCGTGGTGCTGGTCGACCTCGTGCGCCCGGACGACGCCGCGCTGGTGGCGCAGAAGATCCTCGAGCGCCTCGCCGCGCCGGTGTCGATCGCCGGGCAGGAATCCTTCGTCACGGCGAGCATCGGCATCTCGACCTTCCCCGCCGACGGCAAGGACGCCGAGGCGCTGCTCGGCGCGGCCGACGCCGCCATGTACCGCGCCAAGCAGGCCGGGCGCAACGCCTTCCAGTTCTTCACCATCGAGATCAACCAGCGCACGCGCGTGCGCGCCCAGCTCGGCGTCGAGCTGCGCCGCGCGCTTGAGCGCAAGGAGTTTGCGCTCGTCTACCAGCCGAAGATCGACCTCGTCACCGGCCGGCCACGCGGCATGGAGGCGCTGCTGCGCTGGGAGCACCCCGAACGCGGCACGGTGCAGCCGGCCGAGTTCATCCCGGTGCTGGAGGAGACCGGGCTCATCGTGCCGGTGGGGGAGTGGGCGCTGCGCACCGCCTGCGAGGACATGAAAAAATGGCGCCGGCTGGGCCTGCCGGCGATCCCGGTGGCTGTGAACCTGTCGGCGCGCCAGTTCCGCCAGCAGGACCTCGATGCGCGCATCCGCCAGATCGTCACCTCGGCCGGGGTCGATCCGGCGCTGATCGAGCTCGAGATCACGGAGAGCCAGCTGATGCACGATCCCGAGCACGCCGTTCGCGTGCTGCGCTCGCTCAGCAGCGCCGGCCTGCGCATCGCCGTGGACGATTTCGGCACCGGCTACTCGAGCCTGGCCTATCTCACGCGCTTCCCGCTCACCTCGCTCAAGATCGACAAGTCCTTCGTCGCCGACGTGCTCAGCGACGAAGCCGACGCCACCATCGTGCGCACGGTCATCGACATGGCGCACACGCTGCGCTTCACCGTCGTGGCCGAGGGCGTCGAGACGCAGCCGCAGGCGGCGCTGCTGCGCTCGCTCGGCTGCGAGCAGGCGCAGGGCTTCCTCTTCGGGCGGCCGATGCCGGCCGCCGAAGTGGCGCGCTTCATGGCCGCGCCCAAGGCCGCCGCGCCGGCGGGCCGCCGGCGCGCCGCGCGCCGCAGCTAGCTCTCGGGGCATGAGCCACCTGCTGCCCATCGGCATCGCGCTGGCCGTCGCCGGGGCGCTGCTCGTGCTCGGCGGCCTGGTTTCGCTGTTCCAGGTCAAGGTGCTGCGCTTCACCGTGCGCACGCTCGCCGGCCTGCTGCTGGTCGCGCTGGGCGCGCTGAGCGGGGCGGTGGCGCTGGGCGTGCAGGGCTACCGCGCACTCACGCGCGAGGACGTGGCGGCGCGCCTCTCGGTGAAGCCGGGCGGGCCGCAGCGCCTCGTCGCCACGCTGCGCTTTCCCGACGGCCGCATGGCGAGCTACGACATCGCCGGCGACGAGATCTACGTCGACGCGCGCATCCTCAAGTGGAAGTCGTATGCCAACTTCTTCGGCCTGCATACCGCCTACGAGCTCGACCGCATCGCCGGGCGCTACCGCGACATCCAGCAGGAGAGGACCGCCCCGCGCACCGTCTACCCCCTCGGCGAGGAGCGCCCCATCGATCTCTTCGCCCTGCGCCGGCGCTACGTCTTCCTCGAGCCGGTGCTCGACGCCGAGTACGGCTCCGGCACCTTCGTCGCGGTGACGCGGCCGGCCGAGCTCGAGTTGCGCGTGTCGACGACCGGGCTGCTGTTACGCGAAGTAGAATCGCCCGGGGGAGGTGTCAAATGAGCCATCTGTTGCGATTTCTGTCGCTCGGCGCGGTGATCCTGCTGGCGGGCTGCGCACCGAGTTCCTACATCGTCTCTTCGCCCGCGCCGTCGGGCATCCGCTTCGAGACCTCGCCGCCGTCGCGCAGCGACCTCTCCCTGGTCGACAAGCGCGCCGACCACGTCTACAGCTCCGGCATCCTGCACGGCGCGCTCGTCGCCGAGGACAAGCCGCTCGATCCGCCGGGATTCATCGCCGTCCACCTGCAGAACGAGCTCGCCTCGCGCGGCGTGCCGGTGCGCGTCGTCCGCGGCGACAAGGGCACGCCGCCGCGCGTCTATCTCACGCAGTTCAAGATGATCAATCACCGCGCCACGGGCTTCTCGCCCTTTGTCACCTTCACCTACCTCGCCGCCGATGTCGAGACACCGAGGGGAACGCGCCGCGTCGGCACTTTCATCAAGCGCGGCAAGGTGCCGGTATGGTCTTTCCAGGAGGTGGTCGAGCCGATCTTCAGCCAGCCGCTATCGCTGGCGGTGAAGGAGCTGGCGGCCAAAATCGCCGCCGAGCTGTATGGCGCGCGCGCCAGCGACCGCGAGGTCGACCAGCTCGCCGCCAAGCTCGGCAGCCGCGGCGCCGACAGCTTCCTCGACGTCTATGCGCTTGGCTTTACCAATAACCCGCGCGCCATCGCCACCATGGTGCCGCTGGTGAACGACGCCGACGAGTACGTGCGCCTGGCGGCGATCTCGTCGCTCGGCACCCTCAAGGCCACCGCGCAGTTCGATCTGCTGAAGTCGCTCTCCGAGAGCGCCAACCTGTGGCAGGACCGCGCCATGGCGCTGAAGGCGATCGGCGATCTCGGCACGCCCGAGGCGAGAGCCTTCCTCGCGCAGCAGAAGCAGTACTGGCAGGGGCGGGGGCGCGGCAACGAGCCGGTCTGGACCCTGCAGGTGCTCGGCCTCTACCTGTAGGCGGAGCTACTCGCGCAACGCGCGGGCTTCCTTCGCCTTCGGGCGCTCGATGCTCGCCATCAGCCATTTCTGGAAGTTCGGGACCTTGCCGAGGTCGTATTTCATGGCGATGAAGGAGTAGCACACGCTCGCCACCATGAAGTCAGCCATGTCCCACTTGTCGCCGCCGAAGAACTTGTTTGCTTTGAGGTGGTCGTCCAGCACCTTCAGCCGCGGCTGCAGTTTGGCATCCGCTTCGTCGGCGAGGACGGGGTTTCGCTTCTCCGGCGGGAAGATGACGCGGTGCTGCATGACCGTGACCATGTTCGGCTCGACGTCGTTGGCGATGAAGAAGGCCCACTGGTACATGCGGCCCTTGCCTTTGGCGTCGGCCGGCCACAGCGGGCTCCTGTACTTCTCGGCGAGGTAGAGGTTGATGGCGGCCGATTCCCACATGACGTAGCCGTCGTCGTCGATGGTGGGCACGCGCGCGTTGGGGTTCAGCTTGACGTAGTCCGGCGCCTTGCACGTCGCGCCCTCGACCATGATGGTGACGTTGACGTGCTCGTAGGGGATGTTCGACTCCTTGCACTGCCACACCACGCGGAAGGTGCGCGAGCGGTACTGGCCGTAGACCTTGAGCATGCGTTCCTCCTTGTCGGGAAAGCTAATTGACAAAGGTAATTCTCGGGCCTAGAGTGGCCCGAGGTCAATGGCCCGCACCCGCAGACGTCTGCCCCTGACGGTGTCCCGCCCGGCGTTGCTGGCGGGCGGCGGCGATGCGCAGTTCCGCGGCCTGATCCACGACCTCATCGCCTACGGCCACAAGCTCGACGCCTGCCGCGACGCCTTCGCCGCCATCGCCGGCATCTCGGGCGCGCAATACGAGATCCTCATGCTGGTGAGCCGCGCCGACGGGCTGTCGGTGGGCGAGGTGGCGGCGCGCCTGCACCGTTCCGGGGCGTTCATCACCGTCGAAGCCAACGGGCTGGTCGCGCGCGGCATCCTGCGCAAGGTTTCCGATCCGGACGACGGCCGCAAGGTGCTGCTGAACATCGGCTCCCTCGGCAATGAAATGCTGCGCCGGCTCGCCCCGTTCCAGGTGCGCATCAACGACGTGCTGTTCGCGAACCTCGACGCCCGGCGCTTCCGCCAGCTGCGCGCGCTGGCGCGCGACCTGCTGGCCGGCGGCGATCGTGCGGTGGCGATGCTGGAATTCCTGGCGAGCGAGGCGGAGGCTGCATGAGCGTTTCCGGGGCGGTTTCCTATTTTGTGCGCTACGACGTGGCGGTGCCCGATATCGGCGCTTTCATCGACCGCTACCGCGAGGTGCACGTGCCGCTGGTGGCGCGCTGGCCCGGGCTGCAGCGCATGGTGCTGCACACGCCGCTCGACTGGCAGGATTCCGCTCCGGTCAATCGGGGCAGGGCGGTGCTCCTGGCGCAGTTGATTTTCCGGGATCATTCGTCCCTGCAAAAAGCGTTCGCGTCGCCCGAACGCGCTGCGGCGCGGGAGGACTTCAAGCGCTTCATGACATTCGAGGGCACGGTGACGCACCAGGCGATGAAGAGCGAGGAGGTGTTCCCATGAAGCCGAAACAGCATCTCGAGTTCGTCAAGGTCGACCTCAAGACCGGTTGGGAGACCCCGCCCGGCTACCCGCCGGGCTTCACCCAGAAGATCCTCGCCTCCGATCTCGACGAGGTGAACAAGCGCGGCAGCCGCACGCGGCTGCTGAAGATCGAGCCCGGCGCGTTCTCCACCGAGCCGTTCGTGCACGACCACTGGGAAGAGGTCTACGTGGTGCAGGGCGACCTGGTGGTGGGCAACGACACGCAGGGCAAGGGCGGCGAGCAGTGTTTCGCCCCGACCTACGCCTGCCGCCCGCCGGGCGTGCACCACGGCCCGTTCACCTCGCGCGGCGGCTGCATCCTGCACGAGATCCACTACTATGCTTAAGAGCGGCGCCGAGCACCTCGAGGCGCTGCGTGACGGGCGCGTGGTCTACATCGGCGCGGAGAAGGTCGACGACGTCACCACGCACCCTGCCTTCCGCAACGCCGCGCGCTCGATCGCGGCGATCTACGACATGAAGCGCGCCGATCCCGCGCTCAGCTTCGAGGAGGGCGGGGAGCGCTTCAGCGCCTACTTCCTGCGTGCCAAGAGCAAGGACGACCTTCTCAAAAGGAAAAACGCCCACGAGAAAATCGCGCGCATGAGCTACGGCCTGCTCGGGCGCTCGCCCGACCACGTGTCGAGCTTCGTCACCGGCATGGCGATGAACCCCGCGGTGTTCAAGGGCTTCTCCGACAACCTGCTGCGCTACTACGAGCGCATGCGGCACGAGGATCTCTACGGCGTATACGCCGTGCTGCCGCCGCAGGCCGCGCGCAACCCCGACTTCTACCAGAGCAAGAACCTGCCGGTGCCTTCGCTGCGCGTGGTGCGCGAGGACGACGACGGGCTGGTCGTCACCGGGATGAAGATGCTCGCCACCGGCGCGGTGCTCGCCGACGAGATCTGGATCGGCAACCTGCTGCCGCTCGCGCCGACGCAGCTGGCCGAGTCGGTGACCTGCGCCATCCCGGCCAACGCGCCCGGCCTCAGCCTGTGGTCGCGCAAGCCCTTCGAGCGCTACGCGCCGAGCGAGTTCGAAAACCCGCTCACCTGGCGCTTCGACGAGACCGACTCGATGGTGATGTGCGAGAACGTCAAGGTGCCCTGGGAGCGCGTGTTCGTGCACATGGACGCGATCCTCGCGCGCGAGATCTACATCAAGACTTCCGGGCACTGCTACGGCAACCACCAGTCCAACGTGCGCTTCCACGCCAAGCTGCAGCTGATCGTCGGCCTGGCGAGCAAGATCGCGCACGCCTCGGGCGCCAACGAGGTGCCGGCGGTGCGCGAGGTGCTCGGGCGCTTCGCCGCGCTCGAGGCGGCGCTCGGCGGCATGATCGCCGGGCAGATCCAGGACGCCGAGGACTGGCCGGCGGGGTACAAGACCTTCAACCGGCGCTACATGTACGCCGCGCTCAACTGGTGCACCGAGAGCCACTCGGCGATCATCGACGCGCTGCGCGAGCTGATGGGCGGCGCCATTTTCCAGATGCCGGCCGACATCGGCGTGATGCACGACCCGAAGCTGAAGGCGCTGTTCGAGACCTACTGGCAGACGCCGCAGCTCGCCGCGGTCGAGCGCATGAAGCTGTACAAGCTCGCCTGGGACCTGATCGGCTCGGAGTTCGCCGGCCGCCACCTGCAGTACGAGAAGTTCTACGCCGGCGCCTCGTTCATCGTGCGCAACCACAGCTTCCGCGAGGCGCCCTGGGACGGTTTCCACAAGGTGGTCGACGACCTGATGGCGTCCTATGGCATTCCAGCCCGCTGAATTGATCATCGCCGGCTGGACCGGGCGCGACGAGGCCGCGCTGCAGAAGCACATCCGCGAGCTGGAGGAGATCGGCGTCAAGCCGCCGAAAACCACGCCGATCTTCTACCGCGTGGCGGCTTCGCTTTTCACTTATGCGGACCAGATACAGGTTTCCGGCCCCGATACCAGCGGCGAAGTCGAGTTCGTGCTCCTGCAGGACAGGGAGCTGCGGGTCGCGCTGGGCTCCGACCACACCGACCGCAAGGCCGAGACCATCGGGGTCTCCCTGTCCAAGCAGCTCTGCGCCAAGCCGGTCTCGACCGAGTCCTGGCGCTACGACGAGGTCAAGCCGCACTGGGGGAAGCTCGTGCTTCGTTCCTGGAGCGATGGCGAGCTCTATCAGGAGGGGCCGGTCACGGCCATGCGCTCGCCCGAGGACCTGATGGGCCGCTATCCCCTGAAAGCGGGATTCGCCATGTTCTGCGGCACGCTGGCGGCCAAGGGCGGGATTCGTCCCGGCAGGCTGTTCCGCATGGAGCTCGACGACCCGGTGCGCAAGCGCAGGCTCACGCATGAGTACCGCGTGGAGGTATTGCCGGTCGAGGGCTAGGACCCTAAGATAAAGCGGGGGGACACTAAAATAGCCTCAAGCCGCGGTGCCATCGAGCCCATGACTCTTTCCTTTCGCAATTTCGACGCCGCGCGCGTGCTCGCCCCGCAGGGCCGGCTCGACCACGACAATTGCGAGGCCTTCCAGGCCGACCTGCTGCCGCATGTCGAGGCCTGCTCGCGCGAGGGCTCGGCGCTGGTGCTCGACCTGTCGGGCCTGGAGTACGTGTCGAGCGCCGGCCTGCGCTGCCTGATGGTGGCGGCGAAGCAGGCCAAGTCGAAGAGCAGCCGCATCATCGTCGCCTCGCTGCAGCCGGTGGTGGCGGAGATCATCTCCATCAGCCGCTTCAACCTGGTCCTGGAAGTCTTCCCAACGACGCGCGACGCGCTCGCCTCGGTGTCGCCGCAGGCGGCGCAGGCCTTCGACCGGGGCTAGCGCGGGCATGCGCGTCCGCTTCTGGGGCACGCGCGGCTCGATCCCGGTCGCGCTGACCTCGGCCGACATCCGCGACAAGCTGGCGCGCGCGCTGCTCGCCGCCTCCGGCCGCAAGTTCGAGCCCTTCGGCGACGCGTACGCCTTCGCCAAGGACTCCCTGCCGCTGTCGCTCAGCCATACCTTCGGCGGCCACACCTCGTGCGTCGAGCTGGAGACCGGCAGCAACGAATATTTCGTCTGCGACATGGGCAGCGGCGCGCGCGCCTTCGGCGCGCACGTGCTGGCGCGCCAGGGCGGTCGGCCGGCGATCGTCAACGTCTTCATGTCGCACATGCACTGGGACCATGTCATGGGCTTTCCCTTCTTCGGTCCGGCCTATGTGCCGGGCACGCGGCTGCGCATCTACGGCTGCCACGAGTCCCTCGAGCACGCCCTGCGCATGCAGCAGTCGCCGCCGGGCTTCCCCGTGCCGTTCGACGTGCTGGGAGCGAAGATCGAGTTCATCCGCCTGGTGCCGGAGCAGGCGCAGGAGGTGCGCGGCTTGCAGGTGACGCCGGTGCTGCAGCGCCATTCGGGCGACTCCTACGGCTACCGCTTCGAGCATGGCGGCAGGAGCGTGGTCTACAGCACCGACTCCGAGCACAAGCTCGAGGACCGCGCCGAGACCGAGCGCTTCGTGCGCTTCTTCCGCGCCGCCGATCTGGTCATCTTCGACGCCATGTACTCGCTCGCCGACGCGGTGTCGGTGAAGGCCGACTGGGGCCATTCGAGCAACGTGGTGGGGGTCGAGATCTGCCAGATGGCGGGGGCGCGGCACCTGGTGCTGTTCCACCACGAGCCGGCCAACGACGACGCCGCCGTCGAGGTGCTGCTGCTCGACGCGCGGCGCCTGGAGGAGCTGACGCGCGAGGGTCGTGCACCGCTGAAGATCTCGGCGGCGTACGACGGCCTGGAGATCGACCTCTGAGGTTTCCCTCCGGCCCGCGCGCGGTCGGCACGGGCCTGCTGGCTCTCGGCTGCCTGCTGACGGGGCTCGAGCCGCCCACCTTCGCCGCGCTGCGCGATGCGACATTCGACGCCTACCAGCGGCTGATGCCGCGCAGCCGCGAGAGCGCGCCCGCGATCGTGGTCGAGATCGACGAGCGCGCGCTCGAGGCGCGCGGGCAATGGCCCTGGCCGCGCCAGGTGGTGGCCGACCTGATCCGCGGCATTTCCGCCGCCGGCCCTGCGGCGGTCGGCGTCGACCTGCTGTTCGTCGAAGCCGACCGCGTCGCACCGGGCGGCGACGCCGCCCTGGTGCAGGCCCTGCAGGGGGGCAAGGTGGTGATGGGGATCGCGGGACTCGAGCACCGCGACCGCCGCTACCCCTTCCCGCCGCGCGCCGCGCCGCTGCGCACGTCGGGTTCGCGCGAGCTGCCCCTGCGGCGCTTCGACGGCCACCTGCAGAGCCGCTCCGAGATCAGCCGCGCCGCCGCGGGCCTCGGCCTGCTCAGCACGGAGTCGAGCGACCGCGTCATCCGCCGCGTGCCGCTGGTCGCGCGCATCGGCCAGGTGGTGGTGCCGACCCTCTCCATCGAGATGCTGCGGGTGGCCGCCGGCCTGCCCGTGCTGCGCATCCACGACCAGGGGGGAGAGCGGGTGCAGCTCCTGCTCGGCGACCTGGCGGTGCCGATGCAGTCCGACGGCTCGTTCCACGTCTATTTCGGGCCCCACGACCCCGAACGCTTTGTCTCGGCGGAGGAGGTGCTGTCCGGACGCGCCGCGCCCGAGCTGCTGCGCGACAAGCTGGTGCTGGTCGGCATCACCGGCCTCGGGCTGCTCGATTTCCAGGCCACCCCCCTCGGTGAGCGCATT
>Ga0209382_10008989_pt1 | contig 12531 bp, 17 predicted proteins | sample SoiMetdeltSBSDD5_FD_187599 | JGI IMG/M metagenome (GOLD analysis project Ga0209382, IMG submission 187599) | Bulk soil microbial communities from a Populus tree surrounding site in Tennessee, USA - Soil MetaG P. deltoides SBSDD5 (SPAdes) (version 2) | ecosystem: Environmental > Terrestrial >... | reverse complement strand
TCGTCTTCGCCGCCGGCGTCATCGCGTTCATCTGGGACTTTGCGAAGGCCGGCCTGCCACAGGCGACGGTCGTAAAAGCCTAGAGCGTGTTATGCACTTTAGCTTGCCCGTGATAAGCTGGGGGCATGGACAGAAAACCGTACCCCAGCGACGTGAGTGATGACGAATGGGCCTTTGTCGCGCCCTACCTGACCCTCATGAGCGAAGACGCGCCGCAGCGCGTGCACAGCCTGCGCGAAATCTTCAATAGCTTGCGCTGGATTGCGCGGGCGGGCGCACCATGGCGCATGCTGCCGAACGACCTGCCGCCGTGGGAAGCGGTCTATCAACAGACGCGGCGCTGGCTGCGCGCGAATGTATTTGAGGCCATGGTGCATGACTTGCGCGTGGTGCTGCGGCTGGCAGAGGGCCGCACCGGGCAGCCTTCGGCAACCATCTTGGACAGCCGCACCTGGCAGTCCACCCCGGAGAGTGGTCCCCGGGCGGGCTATGACGGGGGTAAACGGAAACGGGGGAGTAAGGTGCATATGGCGGTTGATACCTTGGGCCACCTGTTGGCCCTGCATGTCACCGCCGCCCATGAGCAGGAGCGAGCACAGGTGGGGCGCTTGGCCGAACAGGTGCAAGCCGTCACGGGGGACTCGGTCGAAGTCGCGTGTGTCGATCAGGGTTACACAGGCGCGCAACCCGCTCAGGATGCCGCGGCCCAGGGGATGCACCTCGCAGTCGTGAAACTGCCCGAGGCCAAGAAGGGCTTTGTCCTGTTGCCGCGCCGGTGGGTCATCGAGCGCCGTGTCGCCTGGACGGCGCGCGTTCGCCGCCTCGCCCGGGATGACGAGCGCTTGCCGGAAACTCTGCGAGGCTTTCATTTTCTCGTATTCGCCATCCTGATGCTCACACGCTTCGTCGCATTGATGGTGCAAAGTGCATAACACGCTCTAGCTCGGGGTGTCGAGATGCCTGCGGTGACGCGGTGGTTTATCAAGGCCGGCCTGGCATACGTCGTCGCGGCCCTGCTGCTCGGCGTGGTCCTCGCCGCCCCGGCCGTCGCGCCCGTCCCGCCCGCCGTCGCGGTGTGGGGCCCGGTCTACTTTCACCTCTTTATGGTCGGCTGGGTGACCCAGCTGATCTTCGGGGTGGCGTACTGGATGTTCCCGCGCTATTCCAGGGACAAGCCCCGCGGCAACGAGGGCCAGGCCGTGGCAACGTTCATCCTGCTGAACCTCGGGCTGGTGTGTCGGGCCGTCGGTGAGCCGATCCACGCGCTGTGGCCGGCCGCCCACTGGAGGTGGGTGGTGGCGCTGTCGGCCGTCTTGCAATGGCTGGCCGGCATGATCTTCGTGGTCAACACCTGGGCACGAGTCAAGGAGCGGTGACGTGCCACGCCTGAGCTGCTGGTTCATCCGGGCTGCGTTGCTGTACCTGGCGCTGGGATTCACGCTGGGCGCCCTGCTCCTGGTCCACAAGGGCGTCCCCCTGCACCCGGCGCTGTGGCGGGTGCTGCCGCCGCACCTCGAGTGTGTGCTCCTCGGCTGGACCCTGCAGCTGGCCATGGGCGTGGCGTTCTGGATCCTGCCGCGCTTCCCGCAGGGGCCCGCGCGTGGCCGCGAAGCGCTGGCCTGGTGGGCCTTCGGGTTGCTGAATGTAGGCGTGTGCCTGGTGGGCGTGGGCTGGATGCTGGGGCTGCCGGGCTGGGTTCCGTTCCTAGGCCGGGTGCTCGAGGCCGTGGCCGCCGTGGCCTTTGCGGCGCATGCCTGGCCACGGGTGAAGCCGTTCGCCACCTAGAAGGCAGGAGAGGTCTACCATGGTGCCAGACGAGTTGCGAGTGCTTGGACAGGCCCTGCCGTGCGACGGCGAGGGGTTCCTCGAGTGGCCGTCGCGGGAGCCCTTCTACCTGCCGACCGGCCGCGAGGTGGCGCTCTTCGAGGCCGCTTACCGGCACCGGCTGCCGGTCATGCTCACAGGGCCGACCGGCTGCGGCAAGACGCGCTTCATACGCCACATGGCGTGGCGGCGTAAGCGCCCGCTGGTCACCGTGGCCTGTCACGACGACCTCTCGGCCAACGACCTGACGGGGCGCTTTCTCGTGCGCGGCGGCGAGACCGTCTGGCAGGACGGTCCCCTGACCGCGGCGGTCCGGGCGGGTGCCGTCTGCTACCTGGATGAGGTCGTCGAGGCGCGTCAAGACACGGTCGTGGCCATCCACCCCCTCACCGATGACCGGCGCCTCCTGCCGCTGGACAAGCGTGGGGAGCTGGTCGCGGCTCACCCGGACTTCCAGCTCGTGGTGTCGTACAACCCCGGCTACCAGAACCTCATGAAGGAGTTGAAGCCGTCGACGCGGCAGCGCTTCGTGACCATCGCCTTCGACTTCCCGCCGCGCGACATCGAGGTGGCCATTGTCTGTCGAGAATCCGGCGTGAAGCCCCCGATGGCCACCAATCTGGTTAAGCTGGCGGAACGCGTCCGACGTCTGCGCGACCGTGGCCTGGTGGAAGTCGCCAGCACCCGGCTGCTCGTCCACGCCGGGTGCCTGATCGCCGCCGGCGTGGAGCCGCGCGACGCCTGTGAAGCGGCGATTGCGGGGCCGCTGTCGGACGACCCTGAGCTGCACGCCGCCGTCATGGACCTGGTGGCAATGGCCCTGACCTAGAGGGGAGTTCCCCGTGGCCGAAGCCGAAGATGTCATCCTGCATGCCGCCGAGCGGGTCACCACCGCGGCTCGCGCGTTGTGGCGCCGCCACCTGCCGGCGGCGTCACGCCCGGGCACGCCCCTGATCGATGTCAGCCGACGCCTCGACTGGTTGATCAAAGCCTGCCTCGGCCGCACATGGCCCCTGATCCCAGCCGATCCTGACGCCGCGCCCACCTGGCTCGCGGCACGGCTGCGAAAACTCCCGCCCTGGGCCCGTGACGGGGGCGCACATGCCTTCACCGACGGCGTGCAGATCTTCCTGCCGAGACACCTCGAGATCTTCGGTGATGCGGCCGGGGATGGCGACCTCCTGCGCCTCATGGCCCTCATCCTGGCGGCGCGGCTGGGGCGCGGCTCGGTGGCGCGCTGCCCGACGCACCCCGTGGCGCGCGATCTGTTTTGGGCCGTGGATGGGACCGTGGTCGAGGGACTTCTCACCGTGGAGCTCCCCGGCCTCTGGACGTCTGTGACGGCCGCCCGCCGGTTCGCCCTGGCTTCCCGCCCCCCTCTGGACGTCTTGACCCCGCGCGAGCGCGCCGTTGAGCGGGCGGTACGACGGTTATTGGAAGCCTCGCCGGGTGATGTGGGCCTGCTCGGCTCGGATGCTCCCCCCGCTCGGGCGACGCCAGCGGACCTCGCGCCGTGGGCCAGCCGGGTGGCGGCGCACCCGCCGTTCCATGGCGGTGGTGCGTACCGGGGTCTGGCCCCGGTGCCCCACTGGGGCCGCCCCCGGCCGGATCTCTTGGGGCCACCCGTCGCCCGCGGGCACGGGGCGGAGGGCCGCGGGAGGGATCAGCCCCCCGCCCGTTCACAGCGTGTGCCGAACAGCATCGAGGCGCAGGGCGTGGCGGACGATGCACAGGACGGGCGCGAGGGGCCGTTCCTGGTCCCACACGGGGACCCCCAGCAGTCGGTCGAGGAACCGGCGGGCCTGCGCCGCCCGCGGGACCAAGGGGAGGAGCCGGAGCTGGAGGCGCTCGCGGACGAGCTGGCCCGGCTCGGCCGGGTGCCCCGCGTCGAGTCGGACGCGACGGTCCGGGAGATCCTGGAGGTCGAGGGCGCCCGCCGACCCCGGCCGGGGTCGCGCGGCGCCCGGGGCGATGAGGCGGCCGGCGGGCTGGCCTACCCCGAGTGGGACTGCCGGGCGGGCCTGTACCGTCAGGGGTATTGTGTGCTGCGGGAAACGGCGGCACCCCTGGGGGATGCCCAGTGGTCCGCCCGGGTGCGGCGCGAACACCACGGCCTGATCCAGGACATCCGCCGGCGTTTCGACGCGCTCCGCCCCACACGGCAGCGCCAGACGCGGCAGCTCGACGGCCACGACCTCGATCTCGACGCCTATGTCGACGACGTGGCGGCCCGGCGCGCCGGCCGCACGCCCACCGATCGGCTCTACCTGACCGACCGGCCGCGCCGGCGCGACGTGTCCGTGGCCTTCCTGCTCGATGCGAGTGGGTCCACCGACGCCTGGGTGAGCGGGGGGCGCCGGGTGCTCGACATCGAGAAGGAAGCCACCCTGGTGTGCTGTGAGGCCCTCGATGCGCTCGGCGACCGCTATGCGATCTACGCCTTTGCCGGCCGCAGTGCCCGCGACGTGCGCGTGTCGCGGGTGAAAGGGTTCACGGAGGGCTATGGCGAGTCCGTGCGTCGGCGGATTGCGGGCCTCCACGGCGAGGCGTTTACGCGCCTCGGCGCCCCCATTCGACACCTGACCGCGCGCCTCGCCCGCCAGCGGACCCGCCTCCGGCTCCTCTTCCTGCTGTCGGACGGCAAGCCGAACGACGAGGATGCCTATGCGGGCGCCTACGGGCTCGAAGATACGCGCCAGGCCGTGGCGGAGGCGCGGCTGCAGGGCGTCCGTCTCTTCTGCCTCACGATCGATCGCCAGGGCTCCCTCGACCTGGCCCGGATGTTTGGTCCGCACGGGTACACCACACTCTGGGAGGTGACGCAGCTCCCCCAGCGGCTCCCCGAGATCTACCGGCGCCTGACCACCACGCGCACCTGACACACCACGGGCCAGCGGAGGCGCGCGGGGATGCTGGCGGCGGCTGCGAGACAGGGGCCGAGCGCTCGTGCGCATGATCACCTCGCCGGAGGCATCGATGGTCGGACGACATCCGCTCCGTGTTCCCGTGATGGCGTTGGCGGTGGTGGCCATACTGACAGGCATGTGGGCTGGGCTCTTACGCCTGGGCTGGCAGGTGCCCCTCCTGGCGGCGACCCTCCCCCACGCGCACGGCCCCTTGATGGTCTCCGGCTTCCTCGGCACCCTGATCGGCCTCGAGGGGGCGGTGGGCTTGGGCCGTCGGTGGGCCTATGCCGGGCCGCTGGCCACGGCACTAGGGACTGCGGCGCTCGTCACGGACATGCCGGGCCACTCAGGACCGATCCTCATGACCCTCGGGAGCCTGGGATGTGTCCTCACCAACAGCATCATCATCCGTCTCCAGCCAGCGCTGTTCGCCGTCATCATGGGCCTCGGAGCCCTGGCATGGCTGGTCGGCAATACGCTCTGGCTCGTCGGCTGGCCGATCTACCGTGTGGCCCCGTGGTGGGCCGGTTTTCTGGTGCTGACCATCGCCGGGGAGCGCTTGGAGCTCAGCCGGCTGCTCCTGCCGACCCGGAGCACCCAATTGGCCTTCCTCCTGGGGGTCGGCCTGTTGCTCTGTGGGCTCGTGGTCGTCAGCGTCGCCTTCGACATGGGGGTCCGCCTATCCGGCATCGGGAAGCTTTCGCTAGCCGTGTCGTTCCTGTACACTGATCTCGCTCAGCGTCCGGTGCAGCAACCCGGACTACCCCGCTTCGCCGCCCTCTGTCTACTGTCGGGGTATGGCTGGCTCGGGGTCAGCGGCTTGTTGGCCCTGCGCTTTGGCGGGATGGCAGCGGGACCATACTATGACGCGATGTTACATGCCCTCTTCCTCGGATTCGTTGTCTCCATGCTGTTCGGCCATGCGCCGACGATCCTCCCGGCGGTGCTGGGCGTGCCTCTCCCGTTTCGGCCGAGATTTTACAGTCATCTCGGATTGTTGCACCTGTCCCTCCTGCTGCGGGTGGGGGGTGATCTGGCCGGGTGGTGGCCGGGGCGGTCGTGGGGTGGGCTCCTCAATGGGGTGGCGCTTGGGCTCTTTCTGGCGAACACCGGGTATGCGATCTGGAGCGGCGCTGACCACGCCCGAACGCCGGAGGGAGCGGCATGAGGTCTCGACTGACTTGGTGAGATGGCGGGAGAGCGCTTGCCGTCGCCCGAGGCCTGGCGGGCGGCGTACGAGGGGGAGCGGCCCCAGGCCACCTGGATGCCGACCCGGGAGGTTCATACTGCGGGGTACGACCCCTCGAGTACAGAAGGACACCTGGGCGGTGCCACACAGAATAGCCTTCACGGTCCACGGAGACTACCGTGTTCATGTGCCCCGCGACGCTGTTGGGTGGCAGGGCGAGGCTTCCCGCTCGCGAGGAGGACAGGCGATGAGACCGTTGCAGGCCGAGCACGTCGTGGCCATAGCTAAGCCCACACTCGACGCCGCGGAGTGTTGCTTTCTCACCACGCCAGGGGACTCCGACCCCACCAGCACCCGACTGATGCACCACGTCAAACCGGACGCCGACTTGACGGTGTGGTTCGGCCCCAGCCTCGCCTCCCGCAAGGTCCGCGAGATCCGGAGGACCCCGCGGGTCACCGTGGCGTGCCTGGACCCGACGCGGCCGGCCTCTGCCGTCTTGGCGGGCCCGGTGACCGTTGAAGAGCGCACGGAGCAATGGCGGCGGTACTGGCGGGAGGACTGGCAGACGTTCTGGCCCGAAGGGCCCTCGGCACGTGATTACGTCTTGTGGCGGTTCGCGTGCGAGCGGGTGGAGGTGCTGAGCTTCCCGGTCGGCATTGCGCCGGCGCCCTACGGCATACGCCCGGCGGTGGTGGTCCGTCACGGGGACGGGTGGCGGCTGGCCGTAAGCTCGTAGGTCCCACTGATGAGAGGAGAGTGGGGAGTCCACCATGACCGATCCTTCGTTCAGCATGGACGCGTACGCCCCGGCCGACATGGCGGCGCGGGTGGAAACGGTGGGGGTGGCGAAAGCCAACCTCGATGCCGCGACGACATTCGCGCTCGCGGTGCTCGGCGGCGCCTTCATCGCGCTCGGCGCCAACCTCGCGACGGTGCTCCTCACGGGGCACGGGCTGGGCTACGGGGTGTCGCGCGTGGCGGCGGGCCTGGTGTTCTCGCTCGGGCTGATCCTCGTCCTCGTCGGCGGCGCGGAGCTCTTCACCGGCAACAGCCTGATGGTCATGGCGTGGGCCTCGGGGAGGGTCTCGGCCGGCCAGGTGTGGCGCAACTGGCTGATCGTCTACGCCGGGAACTTCGCCGGCGCGTTCGCCACGGCTGTCGGCATCTACCTCTCGCGGCAGTGGGCCTTCGACGGCTATCAGGTGGGGGCCACCGCCGTCACGATCGCCACCGCCAAAGTCAGCCACGGCGTGCTCCCGGCCTTCGCCCTCGGCGTCTTCGGCAACGCCCTGGTGTGCCTCGCCGTCTGGTTGTGCGTCAGCGCGCGCACGACGACCGACAAGATTCTGGCGATCGTCCCCCCGATTACGGCCTTTGTCGCGGCCGGCTTCGAGCACTCCGTCGCCAACATGTATGTGATCCCCATCGCCCTCTTCGTTCGCAGCGACGCGCACGTCCTCGCACAGGTAGGCCTGCCCCCAGAGCCGCTCGCCCGGCTGACCTGGGCCGGCTTTGTCCTCCGCAACCTCATCCCGGTCACGCTCGGCAACCTGGTCGGCGGGGGGGTCCTGGTCGCGGCCGTCTACTGGTGTGTCTACTTGCGGGCACGGCCGGGCAACCGGGTCGTGCGGACGTGGCGAGCCCTCGCACGCGCCCCGGTGGAGCCCGGCCGCGCGACGCACGACCACGGGGAGGCACGTCATGACCGGTAACGGGCCTTCACAGATTGACCGTCGTGAAGCGATGGAGGGAGTCTTGCGATCAGGAGGGATCGAGCCATGGACATCCGCCGCATCTTGGCGCCCACGGACTTCTCCGAGTATTCGAGGGATGCGATTCGCTACGCACACGAGCTGGCCCAGACCTTCGGCGCGACGCTCTCGCTGCTGCACGTCGTCGAGCTCCCGCCCTACCTCGGGGAGTTCACCCCGTCGACGATGGGCGAGGACCTGCTGGGCGACCTGGAGCGGCAGGCCGGCGCTGAGCTGGCCCAAGTGCTGCCGCAAGCACAGGAGGCGGCGACCGAGGTCACCCGGTCTGTCGTCACGGGCTCCCCGTCGCTGAAGATCGTCGAGACGGCCGAGGCCGAACACGCGGACCTCATCGTGATGGCGACGCACGGCCGGACCGGCCTCAGCCACCTGATGGTGGGCAGCGTCGCGGAGCGCGTGGTCCGCACCGCCCCCTGCCCGGTGCTCACCATCCGGCCGGCGGCGGAGAAGGCGTGAGCCATCCCCCCGCGGCCGGCGCGCATTCCCGCCCGTCGCGGCACATTCGCCCCCGCAGAAGGAGGGCACGCCCGTGTTTCAAAAGATCCTCGTGCCGGTCGATTTGACCGACGGACACCAGCCGGCGCTGGACATCGCCGCCCGTCTCGCACAGGGGAACGACGGGGAGGTGACCCTCCTGCACGTCGTCGAGGTGATCGCCGAGGTGTGGGCGGCGGACGACCGGGAGTTCTACGCCCGCTTCGAACAGCGGGCCCGCGACCACCTCGCGCGGCTCGGCCACGCACTTGAAGCGCGCGGGGTGCCCCGGCGGGAGGAGGTCGTCTTCGGCCACCGCGCCCCGGAGATCGTGCGCTATGCCGGGGAGATCGGGGCCGATCTGATCGTGCTGACCTCGCACCGGATCGACCTGCAGCACCCCTCCGCCGGCTGGGGCACGGTGAGCTACAAGGTCGGCATCCTCGCCCAGTGTCCCGTGCTCCTGGTCAAATGAGCCCCGCCCGGCACGGACGCCACGAGGGTGCGACACCACAGGTCAGGCGCGCGGGCCTGCCGCACGGGGACGTGCGGCCCCGTGGACCCGCGGCGGTCGCACGCAGGGGGATGGTGAGGCACATCCGCGAGGAGGACAGCCCGATGGAGATCCGTCACCTCTTGGTCCCAACCGATTTCTCCGAGGCTTCGCAGCAGGCCCTCGCCTATGCCGTGGGGGTGGCCCGGGCCTGCGGGGCCAAACTGACCCTCCTCCACGTGGTGGAGCTCCCGTCCTACGTCACCGACGGCCACGCCCCGGCCCACCAGAGCACGGCGCTGCGGGACGAGCTGCGGGCGGCTGCCCACCGGGAGCTGGCCCGCCTCCTCCCGGAGGGGGCAGGCATCCTGGTGGAGATCGCGCGCCAGGTCGTCGTCGGCGTGCCCCACCAGCAGATTGTTGAGACCGCAGTGGCCGCGCGGGCCGACTGGATCGTCATGGCCACCCACGGGCGCACGGGCCTGAGCCACCTGGTCATGGGCAGCGTCGCCGAGCGCGTGCTCCGCACCGCCCCCTGCCCGGTGCTCACGCTGCGAGCGGCGGCGGCGTGACGCCGACTCGTCCGGCGCGGGTCAAGGGGCGTGGTGGTCACGGCACGGGTGCCTCCCTGCCGTGGGGGAGGGTCGGGGGCCCTGATGGGCCTGATGACGCGTGTGCGCGTGCGCCCCGCCCGCGACGTGCGAGGGATAGATTCGACTAGGCCAGTGGCGGCCTGCGAAACCGCCGACCACACAGGCCCATCACGGACGGAAGGAAGGGCTGGCCGTGCGGAGTGACCGGGCCATCCCTAGAGGGAACGACGACCGGAGAGGGAGGGACACAGCCATGAGAGGTACACGCTATGGGACGGCCGTCGCCGCCGGGTTCATCCTGATGATTAGCACCCCCATCATGGGGCAGAGTGGCATGATGGGACCGGGGCCGATGGAGCCGCCGGGATCCGTGCGGGAATCTCCCCCGCGAGGTCCCTCGGGCATGACGGGTTCCGGGATGATGGGGATGATGGAGGGCGGCGGCATGGGCGGCCATGGGGGCATGAGGGGGCCCGGCCATATGCTGCGGATGCTTAAAGCAGAGCTCGCCCTCTCCGAGGGGCAGGAAAAGCAACTCAAAGACCTCCTGTACCAGGTGGAGAAGGCGCACATCACGCAGCGGGCGGACGTGCGGGTCGCCGAGCTCGAGCTGCAGCAACTGCTCGAGGCCGACCCCGTCGAGATGGCCAAGGTCGAAGGCAAGCTGAAGGAGGTCGAAGGGCTGCGCACCGCGCTCCGGCTCAATCTCATCAAAGCCCACGAGCAGGCCAAAAGTCTCCTGACACCCGAACAGCGGCAGAAGCTCGAGCCCATCCATGACCGTCTGCATGGGAGGCGGGGCATGAGGGGCGAAGGCGGCATGGGGAGGATGGAGATGATGGGGCACTAAATGAGGCGTTGTCAACTTGTTGCCTGTCGATATGTTCAACGCGCATGAAGGTACACGACGGCCTGGAGTGTCACGCTTATGCGGCAGTGGGAAGGCTCGTGATGTCCTGCCAGGTGTGGAATCGTTTCCCCAGCTCTTGACGGAACTCAGGAGCAGAGAAGAGGTGCCGTCGCGGGCGGAAGTGTTGGGCGCTGAGACCATGCGCGGAGAGAAAGCGTTGGGCGTGTCCCGGTGACTTGAACCCCTGCATCCGCCGTTCCCGCTGGCGCGTGGGTTGGTGGGAGTTTTCGGCTCGATTGTTCAAATAGCGGTGCTGGCGGTGTTCGACCCTGGGCAGGACTTCCTGCTTCGCGGCACCGTAGCTGGCCAGTTTGTCGGTGATGAGCACCCTGGGCACGTACTGGCACCCCTTCAGCAGCTTGCGGAAGAATCGCTTCGCCGCTTTCTTGTTCCGGCGACTTTGGACGAGAATGTCGAGCACGTGGTCCTCCTGATCGACCGCCCGCCAGAGGTAGTGTCGTGCCCCATGGATGGTGAGAAACACCTCGTCCAGATGCCATGTGTCGCCGGGTCTGGGGCGCCGGCGCCGGAGGTCATTCGCATACGATTGGCCGAACGTGCGGCACCACTTCCGAATCGCTTCATAGGTCACGAGAAGGCCGCGAGCGAACAGCAGCTCCTCGACATCGCGATAGCTGAGGCAGAACCGGCAAGAGAGCCAGACGGCGTGGCTGATGATCTCAACCGGGAAGCGGTGGTTCTTATAACGGTTGGCGGCTGGTGTATTCATGCGACAAGTATGTCACACGAGGCGAGCACTGGACAAGTCGCACTCAGCAAGTTGACAATGCCTCACGGCCGGCCGGCTCTGGGCCGGATGAGGGCGCCTCGTCGGGGACGATCTGGACCACCTGCGCGGCGATGCCATAGGCGTCCCAGCGGTCCACCAGGCCCGGCAGCCGCTCACGATCGCGCGCTTGAAAGAGATAACACAGGTCCGGTGGGCGGATGATCCGTGGCGGGTGCCCCATCTCCCGTTCCATGATCGTGACGCTGGCGGCATGGGTCACCAACACCTGCAGACTCATCACCAGACTGGGGTACGCTCGGCGGGGGCGCATCATGGCCCTGTCGGAGCGGGCGTCGATCGACCGGACCCGTGCCGCCTCGCATCTCCCTGGGAGAAGGTCCCCTCGCACGCGGAGGGGGGCGCGGCCGCCGGCTGGTACTGGCGTTCCAGGTCTCGCAAGCCGCAGGCGATGGCCAGGCGCAGCACCGCCGGGCGCGTCGGCAGGCCCAGGGCCCGGACTTCGGGGTCCGCCGCCATGACCCCAATGAGGGCATCGGCGCGTGCGAGCAGGTCGTGGGTCAGCCGCAATTGGGTGGGGGTCTTCACGGGGGTCATTGCATCCTCCCGAGCGCTACGATAGTCATGTTCATTGAATTACATATATACTACTCTATAGTATATCATAAAAGCGCTAATAAGCAATACTTCAAAGGGGTATTCGCACTCCAGGACGGACGCATTGCCTGGCACCGTCGGGTGGTCTGAGACAGGCGGGCCTCTCATCACGGCGAGTAGATTCTTCTCTTTGTGCAGGTTATACACGCGCATGAGTTTCGACGCCTGCTTGCCGAGTTGGATTTCCGTCTGCGCATTGCCACCCTCGTAGACGGTGCGCCAGCCCTCCTGGCGCTTCGCCGCCCAGAAGGTGCTGGCGTAGTGCAGATTGCGCGCCGCCGGGGTGGTGACCGGCAGGCCAGCGGCCCATGTCCTGACTTCGAGACGAGGGTGGTGATAGCCATACTGCGGGACGAGGCTAGGGACATAGGTGGAGCGACACGCAGGCGAGTGGGCCAGTAAGGGCGAGGCCTTGAACGTCATGTCTGCGACACGCTGCGCCCCTCACCCATGCTCTGCCACGCCGCTGGTCCGCGCGTCCTTGACTGACCCCACCGCGTCGGTCGGGGCCAGGTGTGCGCGCCACCGGGCGCAGGGGTCGGCGGACACGGGCTTGCCAACCGGACGCCGCCGGTCGTATGATTTGGGGGGATGCGGTCGACGGAGACGCGGCGCCTGTGAGGTCAGAGGAGCGGTGCGATGGCGACACCATTGGAGCACGCGCAGTTGGTCTGTGGGTTCTGTCGGGTCACGGCGGCGGAGTTGGCCTCCGCGGGATACGAGCCGTTGGATGGGCACACGGTGATCCGGATGCATGTGCAGGAAGACCATAACGTGACCATTGAGGCCCTCGAGGGCTCTACCCAAGTCGGGGACACGTGGACGTTACCCGATGGGCAGATCTGGATGGCGAAGGTCCCGTCGGACGAGGGGTAGGCAGGCACCCCCGACCCCCCTCGTCCCGACCGACGCGGTGGGGGTAGTCGCCCTGGCCCCTCGCCCACGCCACGGGCGTGCGGATC